>TARA_B110000037_G_scaffold32158_1_pt1 | contig 52060 bp, 45 predicted proteins | sample TARA_B110000037 | Tara Oceans TARA_B110000037 (sample SAMEA4397196) | marine metagenome | biome: Polar Biome; feature: [MIX] marine epipelagic wind mixed layer (ENVO:01000061); material: water (ENVO:00002006), including particulate matter (ENVO:01000060) such as... | depth 10-100 m | reverse complement strand
GTGTATCCAGTTCTATTTTGTTTTGACTTCCTTTCTAAAATACGCTTCGATTTTTCGCCTCTATTGTCAAAATCCCACGGATCCATATGCATTGTAGGGTAGTCATCTATATGTTTTATCATACGGCCTCTTTCCAGAACCAATGTTTTAAGCCCTGCTTCGCATAATTCTTTGGTAGCCCATCCACCGGAAATTCCTGAGCCAATGACAATAGCGTCATAGATTTCGTTAGTTAATATTCTTGTTTCGTTCATTATAATAGTTTTTGAGTCAATTAATTTATAAGGAATTTACTATTTTTTTTAGGGACAAATGAAATAAGGGCTATGATTCCCTGATAATTACGCACAAATTAATTATTTTGCACTTCACTTTTGTTTAAAATATTTCAGTGAAGATAAATATACAAAAAATACAGCCGTATATAGCCGAAGATGTGGTCTATCATGCAGATACATGTATTCCGTTAGTTGATGCAGTAGCTCGAAAAAAATTAAAGTTTAAGGCTTTGGCGAGATATACTTATCCTGGGGATAGATTAACGGAGGATACTAAAGGAATAAGTTCAATTGGATATTGGGATGCTGATGAACCACAAGATTGGGGATTAGATTGGCATCGAAATGAAGGAATAGAAATTCATTATTTAGAGTCGGGTACAATGCCGTATGCCCAGGGGCCTGAAAAAATCAATTTATTGCCAAATCATATGACAATTACGAGGCCTTGGGAAGAGCATAAGGTGGGTGATTCTAGCGTAGGAATGGGTAAACTTTATTGGGTTATTATTGATTTAAATGTCAGAAGACCTCATCAAAATTGGGTGTGGCCGGATTGGATTTTTTTAACTAAAAATGATTTAGATAAGCTTACGACTATTTTACGCCAAGATGATAAGTGGCTGTGGAACGGGAGCAAGGAAATAGCATCTTGTTTTCAAAGGTTGGGTAAGGTAGTTGATACCGATGAAAAAGGATCTAATTCTTCAAAAATAAGGTTGATTATTAATGAATTACTGATAGCTTTATTAGAGTTGTTAAAGGAAGATAAAATTATTCTGAAGGAGTCTTTAATAGATAGTTCTAGAAGTGTTCAATTATTTCTGAATGAATTAGAAGGGAAGTTATTTGAGGTATGGACTATTTACAATATGGCTGACTCTGCAGGGGTAGGATTAACACGATTTACACATCATTGTAAAAAGTTGACGAATTTAACTCCCATGCGATATCTTACTATGAGAAGATTGGAGATGTCTAAATTAATGTTGGTTGAAAATGATGAATTGAGTGTAACGGAAATTGCATATAGTTGCGGTTTTACAACGGGGCAATACTACTCAACAGTTTTTAAAAAGCATGAGAAGTGTACGCCATTAGAGTACAGAAACAGGAAGTTGGTTTTTAACTAGAAATTAGATAATTAATAAAATAGTGTTAATTATTTTGGAGTTTATTCAATTGAGGTAGTTAGAATTTGTTCAAATTCTTTCACTGGTAAAAAACAAACACGATGAAGGGGGGGGTTTTCTATCTTAACAAATTAATAGATGAATTAAAATAATCAAATAAATAAAATAAGAAGATGGCAAAGAAAATTAGATTAGGAATACTCGGTGGGGGAGGAGATTCCCTTATTGGAGTATTGCACAGAGTTGCATCATTTATAAATGATAATTATGAAATAGTTGGAGGGGTATTTAACCCTGTATGGGAAGAGAATATTGGTTTTGCTGAAGAAATTGGGATTCCTACAAATAGAATTTATATTGATTTTGATACTATGGTAGCGGAAGAATTAAAACTTCCACAGAGTGAAAGGATACAAGTGGTTTCAATTTTAACTCCGAATTTCTTGCATTTTCCAATGGCGAAAAAATTAATTGATGCTGGGTTCAATGTGATTTGTGAAAAACCAATGACCACTACTTTTGAAGAAGCTAAAATTTTAGAGGCTGCTTTAGAAAAGTCTCAAACTGTTTTTGCATTGACACATACCTACACGGGCTATCCAATGGTACGTCAAATGCGTGAAATGATTAATCAAGGAATTTTGGGAAATATTCACAAAGTTGATGCTCAGTATTATCAAGGATGGATTAATCCAATTGTACATGACGCCGAATTGAGAAAAACTACGTGGAGACTAGATCCTGAAAAAGCAGGAATTAGTTGCTGTGTTGGAGATATTGGTGTGCATGCATTCAATTTAATTGAGTTTACCACTGGGTTGAAAATAAAATCAGTATTGGCAGATTTTAACTATCTTTATAGCGACAATAAAATGGATATTGATGCTACGATGTTAGTGCGTGTTTCTGATACCGTTAAAGGGATTGTTCGTTCTAGTCAAGTAGCAACCGGTGAGGAGAATAGCCTTACCGTTGCAATTTACGGAGATAAAGCAGGATTAAGATGGGAACAAGAAAATCCTAACTTCTTATATTTGTTAACAGATGACAAACCCGTTCAAGTCTATAAACCCGGTCATGCCTATAATTCGGACTTGTCATTAGACGGGACAAAATTACCACCTGGACATCCTGAAGGGATTTTTGATTCTATGGCTAACATATATAAAGGTGTTGCAAGAGCTGTACGAGGTGAAAAATACAATTCTGGAGAGTTTCCAACCATGCATGATGGTGTTAGAGGAATGAGTTTTATTGAAAAATCAGTAGCGTCTCATCTAAGTGGAAATGTTTGGTTAAATATTGAGGAATAAAAATAAGAAATAGATATGAAAACTATAAAAGGACCAGCAGTATTTTTAGCGCAGTTTGTTGATGGCAAAGCACCATTCAATTCTTTGGACGGAATGTGTAAATGGGCTGCAGATTTAGGATATAAAGGAATTCAAATTCCAACATGGGAAAACTTTTTAATTGATATAGATAAAGCGGCAGAAAGCAAAACATATTGTGATGAATTAAAAGGAAAGATTAATTCGTACGGATTGGAGATTACAGAACTTTCAACCCATTTACAGGGTCAATTGGTTGCAGTGAATCCTGCCTACGATTTGATGTTTGATAATTTTGCGCCAGATGCGGTAAAGAATAATCCAAAAGCAAGAACAGAATGGGCCGTGGATGTCGTTAAAAAAGCAGCTATTGCAAGCCGTAATTTAGGCTTGGACGTTAGTGCGACTTTCTCAGGTTCATTATTATGGCATACAGCACACCCTTGGCCTCAAAGACCTCCGGGGTTGGTTGAGATGGGGTTTGCAGAATTGGCAAAAAGATGGAAACCAATTCTTGATGTATATGATGAGCAAGGTGTAGATGTTTGTTATGAAATTCATCCAGGTGAAGATTTACATGATGGAGATACTTTTGAGCGCTTTTTAGCAGCTACAAATAACCATAAGAGAGTGAATATCTTATATGATCCGTCACATTTTGTATTGCAACAGTTAGATTATATAACATACATTGATCACTATCATGAATTTATCAAGGCTTTCCACGTAAAAGATTCCGAGTTTAACCCTACGGGTAAAAAAGGTGCTTTTGGAGGGTTTAATGATTGGGGAGATAGAGCAGGACGTTATAGATCCTTGGGTGATGGGCAGATAGATTTTAAATCTATTTTTTCAAAATTAACACAGTATGATTGTGATGTATGGGCTGTCATGGAGTGGGAATGTTGTATTAAGTCACCAGAGCAAGGTGCGCGAGAAGGCGCCAAATTTATTCAAGATCATATTATTGAGGCAACAGAAAAAACATTTGATGATTTTGCAGGTTCTGAGATTGATCCAACAATACTTAAGAAGATTTTAGGTTTATAATTTCGAATATATTTAATCAATTAAAAAAAATATTATGCAGATAAAGGAATCACCAGAATCATTTGATGTGATTATTGTTGGGTCTGGAGCCGGTGGAGGAATGGCAACAAAAATTCTTACCGAGGCAGGATTGAGTGTTGCCGTAGTTGAAGCAGGGCCATTTTTCGATCCAGCAAGCCCAGAACAACAAACTCAACTGAAATGGCCTTACGAATCTCCAAGAAGGGGAGCGGGGTCAACTAGACCATTTGGAGAATTTGATGCCGCCTATGGAGGCTGGGAGATAGAAGGGGAGCCTTATACTCGTGCGCCTGGGACTAAGTTTGATTGGTTTCGATCTAGAATGCTTGGAGGTAGAACAAACCACTGGGGAAGAATCTCTTTAAGATTTGGACCGTTAGATTTTAAGAGAAAAAATCAAGATGGTTTGGGTGATAACTGGCCTATTGGATATGATGATGTCAAGCCTTATTACGACAAAGTAGATAAACTAATTGGAGTATTTGGTAGTAAAGAGAATATTCCTAATGAACCAGATGGGTTCTTTTTACCTGCACCAAAACCAAGATTGCATGAGTTGTATTATATTAAAGGTGCAAGAAAAGCAAATATTCCTGTAATTCCATCGCGTTTATCGATTTTAACAAAACGTATAAATGACGATAGAGGGGTTTGTTTTTATTGTTCTCAATGTAGTAGATCTTGCAGTGTGTATGCCGATTTTTCATCGGGATCATGCTTGATTTTTCCAGCCCAAAAAGCGGGTGGTCAAATTACGTTGTTTAATGATTCTATGGTAAGAGAAGTTGTAACAGATGATGCTGGAAAAGCAACGGGTGTTGTTTTTATCAATAAGAAAAACAGAAAAGAATATCAATTAAATGCAAAGGTTGTCGTTTTGGCGGCTTCTGCTTGTAGTACGGCTAGAATTCTATTAAATTCTAAGAGTAAGGCTCATAAGGATGGACTTGGTAATAGTAGTGGTATGGTTGGTAAATATTTACACGATTCAACAGGAGCGAGTAGAGGTGCTTTTATTCCTGAATTGATGGATAGAAAAATTTACAATGAAGATGGTGTTGGAGGAATGCATGTCTATACACCTTGGTGGGGGAATGATAAAAAATTAAAATTCCCTCGAGGATATCATATTGAAGTCTGGGGAGGTATGGGAATGCCATCTTATGGATTTGGATTTAATCCAAATTGGTTGAATGAATATGTGGGTGGAGATGTTGGAGGCTACGGAGATTCTTTAAGAGACGACGTTAAGAAATTTTATGGATCAACGGTTGGTATGGCTGGTAGAGGAGAGAGTGTGCCTATGGAAAGTAACTATTGTGAAATTGATGAAGATGTTGTTGATGAATGGGGAATTCCAGTATTGAAATTTAACTATAAATGGAGTGATTATGAGGTAGATCAGGCTGAGCACATGCACGACACTTTTGAAGAGGTTATTGATGGTATGGGTGGTACAGTTTTGGGAACGAGACCAGGAAGAGATAAGCAATTTGGTTTGGAAGCGCCTGGAAGAATTATTCATGAAGTTGGAACGACAAGAATGGGGGATAACCCTAAAAAATCAGTGACAAATAAGTTTAGTCAATTGCATGATGTAAAGAATGTATTTATTGTAGACGCTGGTGTATTTGTATCGCAGGCAGATAAAAACCCTACTTGGACTATTTTAGCGCTGTCCTGGAGAGCATGTGATTATATTATTAAAGAACTGAAAAGTCAAAATATTTAAATCTTTTAGAAATGGACAGAAGAGAATCAATTAAGTCATTATTGTTAGGTTCCGTAGCAGCCGGTTTGGTTTTACAAGGATGTGCTCCAGACGAGATTACCACTGCGACACCAGAAGTAAGCCAAGGGCCTTTTTATGGTAGAACTCCAGATGAAGTTATAAGAGACAAAAAACTTCATGAAGAGATGTTTTTTAATGAACATGAACTTTCTACAATAGCAGTATTATGCGATATTATCTTGCCGAAGAATACTTCTTATGGTTCTGCTACCGATGTAGGTGTACACGAATTTATAGCCTTTATTGTAAAGGATATGACGTCTAAAAAAACGCCACTTAGAGGTGGAATTATGTGGTTAGATAGTTTTAGTAATAAATCATATAAAAAGGATTTTGCTGCTTGTTCTAATAAAGAACAATTAGCTATTTGTGATCAAATAGCATATCCAGGGAAGACTTCTCCAGAATTAAATGGAGGGGAGAAGTTCTTTAGTTCTATGCGAAATTTAACGATGACCGGATACTTTACTTCCAAAGTTGGAATTGAAGATTTAGGTTATAAGGGAAATATGCCAAATGTTTGGGATGGTATTCCAGAAGATGTGTTAAAGGATCATGGAATGGCATATGAAAAAGAATGGTTGGCAAAATGTGTAGATCAAACAAAAAGAGGAGATATTGCTGTTTGGGATGATAAGGGTAATTTAATAAGTTAAAACATAGAATGTAATTTCAAGAAAATAACATGAAACTAGTATGTTCAAAATTTTATCACTCAAAGGAATGATTCATAGCGAACAGCATGTTATAGATAAAAAAATAAACATAAAAACATGAAAAAAATAATTTTTTTAGTACTTGTAGGAGTGCTGATGGTTTCTTGTAAAGTAAAAAATAAAACAGAATCTGCTAATTCCGAAGGTTGGGTTAGTTTGTTCGATGGAACTAATTATGACAATTGGAGTGGATACTTGAGTGATGACATGCATGATGAGTGGACTATAGATAATGGTGCGATGCTGTATACTCCCAGTGAAAATAAAAAAAGAGATATTATCACAAAAGCGGAATATACAAATTTTGTATTGTCACTTGAGTGGAAAATATCTGAAACAGGAAATAGTGGTATTTTTTGGGGGGTAAAGGAAGACCCTAAGTTAAAAATTTATGAAACTGGACCAGAAGTTCAAGTATTGGATAATGAGCGTCATCCTGATGCATTTGCTAATCCTAAATATCACCAAGCAGGTGCTTTGTATGATATGGTGCAACCAACGAGTGATGTTTGCAATCCTGCAGGACAATGGAACAAGGTTGAACTAAAAATTAATCATAAGAATAACAAAGGAAGTATAAAACTTAATGGAACTATTATTGTTGAATTTGAACCGCATGGTGAAAGTTGGGATGCTTTAATAGCAAAATCTAAGTTCAAGAATTCAGAGGTATTTGGAACATATCAAACAGGTCACCTTGGATTGCAAGATCATGGAAACAAAGTGTGGTATAGAGATATTAAAATAAAAGAATTGTAAGATGAGAAAAATTTTAATCACTTCACTATCCGTTTTTCTGTTTAGCGTTTCAGTAATTCACTCTCAAGAGTCTGATGGTTTAGAAAAGGAACCGACAAAAGCAAATCAAACTGAAATTTGGGAGCCAAGAATTCCAGTAGTCAATATAAATAAAACTTCAGGAATTCCTTCCGATGCCATAGTGCTTTTTGATGGTTCAAATATAGAAGAATGGGTAAGTTCTTCAGATGCTAATACTCCTGCTCCATGGATTATAAATGGAGATGGCAGTATGACTGTTAAGAATAAATCGGGTAATATCCAAACGAAGAAGAGTTTTGGAAGTATGCAGTTGCATATTGAGTGGAGATCACCTGCAGAGATTCAAGGGAAAAATCAATCTCGTGGTAATAGTGGTGTGTTTTTACAAAAGTTGTATGAGGTGCAAGTATTAGATAATAATGACAATGACACCTATGTAAATGGGCAAGTCGGGTCTATATATAAGTGGTCAATACCTTTGGCGATGGCCTCTTCGCCAACTGGAGAATGGAATTCGTATGATATCATTTACCATGCTCCTTTATTTGAAAAAGGGTATAAAACAAAATCAGGAACTGTAACAGTGCTGCATAATGGAGTTTTAATTCTAGATCATCATGAGATTCTAGGATCGACTGAATATATAGGTTGGCCTAAAAATAAGCCTCATGGGAAGTTGCCTTTGATGTTGCAAGATCACGGTGATAACAGTCGTGTGAGTTACCGAAATATTTGGGTACGTGAAATAGACTAATGTAGTTTTTAGATAAGCTAAAAAAGGGAATTGAGTTTATTCAATTCCCTTTTTTTTTATGGTTCTTGAGGATACTTTAAGCCAACTATTTTTCTAATTTCGTCTAAGATTGAAATGAGATCTAAACTGTTTTGGTGTGACCAAAGTTCGCTTTCAATTTTGTTGTCAGCAATACATTTATGACATTCTAAGATTTCATAGTAATAGCCCATTCCAGTAAGTTTATGGTTGAAATCTATGCTCTTTTCATCTTTATAAACTGAATAATTTTCTGCAGCATGCCATGGTTCTTTTATCTGAATTCTGGCTTCCGTACCACTTACATTTGCTGATATTTCCGTTTTTGAAGCAAAACTACTGTAGAGCATTGCTTGGGCATTTTCATATGAGAAAATCATCGAAGTTTGTACGTCGCATTTAGTGTCTTCATGAAAAAGAGAAGTAGCCATAATTTTAGTGGGTTTTCCTAATATCATATAGGCTAGAAACACGGGGTAAATACCAATATCAAGAATAGCACCTCCTCCAAGGTTAACGTCTAGAACTCTGCTTCCCAAAGGTTTATCTGATTTAAAAGAAAATTCTGCATTCAAATATTTAATTGTACCTAATTCTCCTTGCCTAATTTTATGTAGGACTTCTATAAAAGTTGGGTTAAAACGTGTCCACAAAGCCTCCATAAAAAAGCGAGAAGTTGCGTTGGATGTTTTTAAAATATTTTGAGTTTCATTTCTATTTAGTGCCAAAGGTTTTTCACACAACACATGCTTACCCATTTTCATAGCTTTAATACTTAATGCCGCATGAGATGTGTGAGGTGTAGCAATGTATACAATATCTATTTCACCATCGTTGAGAAGTTTGTCATAGGAGTCATAGGCTTTTTTTGCCGAATGCGTTCGGCCAAATGTAACTGCTTTGTCTTGGCTTCTTGAAGCGACTCCAATCAGTTCAGCATTTTTTACTAAAGCCAAATCACTGGCAAACTTGTTGGCTATATTGCCACATCCAATGATGCCCCATTTTATTTCTTTCATTTTATTGGTTTAAGGATTAATGTAGTTGAAACCTGATCTATTTCTTGTTTGTTAAGTTTCATTTTTCTAAATTTTCCCTGTGCATACATGGCTGCTTGATCTTTGTAAAAAGGGCTAAATGGATTTCCAGAATTTCCCGTTGGAAGGATACTAACGCTATTTTCAATATCAGAAAAATCTATAATGCGTCGCGTCGATGGCCCCCCTTTCACCCGGTATATTCCGTCACTGGTTAAATCAAACATTTGATTGTTTAAAACCTCGTTTGATCCATCAACTTCAAATGGACCTATATTAAAGGTAAAAATATAATCTAGTAATTTAACACTTCCTAAAGGATGTGGGTGCTCACTAGTATGCACTCGATTCCATGTCCATGTATTGATGTTTGGTCCCAATTGCTTTTCAAGTGCGCTGATGGCCTGCGTAAAACTTTTTCGAATAATATCAGTCTTGGTTTCTTTTTCAGTTGTATGGATATTATCCCACCAAGCAGAATTATTTTTCCGTATTTGCTTAGCAATCATACGTTTCATTAAGTGAGTGTTTATAAAATTTTTAAAGGTTTCTTTTCCTATTTCGTCTTCAAAGGTATTCGTTAAGAATGCGTAAACGAATTTGGTGTAGATGGTTGCAGAAACACTTGATTTAATATAGGTTCCATCCCATTTTTCAATCAGATTAAGAGCCTCTTTTTCATTTGGAGTGGTTAGAGGTTTATGAATTTCATTTGAAATGAATTGGATTAAACTTGGAGCGATTGGTGATTTCACATCGTTAATCATTTTCATAAAATCTTCTTTTGTCCAGTCGTTTTTGGGTTCAAGTAATGCAACAATTCTCTTTGCTCTATCCTCGGGTAAATAATACCCAGGGTATAACATTTCAGCAATAGAATCAGGTTGGTTGTTTGCGGAGTAGACATAATTCCGAGGAGGGTTATGGGCTTGGGGATTTTGATTGAAGCTAAGATGACGCTCAATTTCTTGTTCTCCTTGACTTCCATTTAGTATAAGTTTTGAATTTGCATTATTTTCTAATTTGTACAATTGGGCAGCAGCCCACCAAGAGATATTTCCGTCCTTATCTCCGTACATAATGTTTAGGCCTGGCGCGTGAATTTTTGAAACGCCAATTTGAAACGCTAGTTTATCTGTTGCTCTAGACATTTCATATAGGGCAGTCATTAATTGGTTTGGTATTTTAGTGTAAATCCACGATATAGCTATCGGTTCTTGCGAATCAATACCTGTTATAAAGTCATTCATAATAGGTCCATGAAGAGTTGATTTAACTTCGAATAGATACTCTTTACCGTTTTTTACTTTAATAATTTTCTTTGCTGATTCGTAATTTTTATAACGGTTTTTATAGCGGTACTTACTGCTGTCAGTAAGATGCTTTTTCTCTTGGTAAAAATCAATGTCATCATTTTCGAGCATGGTAAGGCCGTATGCATATTTTCGGTTATGGGACATTATAGGAAAGGGGATTCCACCTAAATAATAACCATAACTTTCAAAGTTGGGCGTTTTAATATGCGCCTCGTACCAAACGCTAGGGGAAGAAAACTCGATATGAGGATCATTCGCAAAAAGTACTTTGCCACTCTTCGTTTTTTTGCCAGAAACAATCCAACTATTACTTCCTATGAAGGAAGGTATGGGCGAATTTTTGAAAACGCGATGTATGGCAGCAGTTATTTTTTCATTCGTGTCATTATAATTTTGAATAAAGGTTGAGTTTTCGGGAATTTTAATCCCTAGTTCGGCTATATATTGATCACCGTATTTTGATTGTATACTGCTTAAAACAGGATCAGTTTTATGAGCCATTGCAAAACTAAAAGCCATATATCCAATTATATTATAAGAGTCTTTTAATGTAAACTTTCTTTTTTTTAATTTAAGTAGTCGATATTCTATTGGAGTTTGTCCGTTTTCAATAAATTGATTAACGCCATCGAGATAGGCTGTTGATAATTTATAAGCGGCTCCGTTTTTATCCATAAGTTTAATGGCTTTTTCAGAAGCCTCTTCTATTCCAAGCCCGGCAAAGAGGATATCGTTTTCTAAAGCAATTTCACCAAAAATTTCAGACAGTTGTCCAGGTGCAATTCTTCTCATTAATTCCATCTGCCACAGTCGGTCTTGAGCATGAACGTAGCCTAAAGAGCGAAGTGCGTCTTCCTCAATTTCTGCATAAATATGTGGAATTCCAAAGTCATCAAATTTAACTATTGATTCTGTAGAAAGTTTTGAAAGATCAATTGTACCAGAATAAGTTGGTTTTAAATAATTGGTGACCGCATATAATGAAATTATAAGAATAGTCAAAAGGCCAAGAAGAATCTTGAGTAAAATTCGAAATCTTTTTTTCATACTATATGTATAATAATTGTACAATGAAAGTAATTTATTTACTTCACTATAAAGGTAATCAATTTTAGAGAAATTTTTATAATAAGGATTTCAGATCTATAATGGTAGCGAAGTGCTTGTCTCTCGAATAGGCAATTCAATTGGAAAAATATAATCTCCTTAATATATTGATGTTCTGGATTTCATGGCCAATTCTTGAAAACATTTCTTTTGAAAAGAATTTAAAGAGTGAAATGCTCGGATTGCGACAGGTAGTATAGTCGTGAATCAATTTGGATTTGTACTAAGGTTGGCGTCAAAATATGGCGTATGTTCATCTTGGTTGTAGCTAGGTAAATTCACAGAATTATTTCGGCCTATACGAAGTGTTTTTGCGCAAAATATGCGTTCGTTGTCAATAATACGTTGTAATACTTCCTTAACGGTCCACCTGCCTATTGCATTAGAATAGTTACAATCATTATCATAAATTGATTCGAAAAATTGTAAGGTTGTTGCTTTTTGGTCGTTGAGACCTTGAATAAGTTCAAGGTCTCAACGACTAAAGATATGTAAGTTTTGTAGAATATGTTAAATTCGTTATTCTTTACCCTAAACCCTTTTATTTTAGGCTGAATTTCTACTTGCATTGATATTTCCAAAAAGAGATCGAGTTACAATTTTCTCGTAAACTTCTATTTCTTTTGGATCAGGATTATCTTGGTTTTTCAATTCCTGAATTTTTCTTAACGCAAACTGTTGGATCGTTAAAAGAGGCAATACAATGTTCTCTCTCACATCAATAGAAGCCTTTCCTTCTGGACTATTTTCCATTAATTGCTTATGACCAGCAACTTCTAAAATTAAACGTTTAGATAATTCGTATTCAGCGTGAATCAATTTCCAGAATTCACCAAACTCAGGATCATCTGCCATATAGGATGTTAATTCAAAGAATGATTTTGAAAGTGACATCATACTGTTCTCTAATAAGGTTTTGAAAAACTCGGATTTTTTATATAAATCTTTTACTTTATCCAATTCTCCTTTGTCTGCGTATTTTTTTATGGCAGTTCCTACTCCAAAAAAGCCAGGTACATTTTGTTTTAATTGACTCCAAGAACCAACAAATGGAATGGCGCGTAAATCAGCAAAATCTAATTGTTTAGAAGAAGATCTTTTTGAAGGTCTACTTCCAATATTGGTTTTTGCATAATATTTAAGCGTACTCATTTGCTCTAAATACGGTAGGAATTTCGGATGATTTTTAAAATTAACATAAGCCTCATAACTTGTTTGAGCCATATCGTCCATTAAGTCTTTCTGCTCATTAGAAAGAATATTTTTTGTTCCGCTAAACAATTCATTAGAGATTCCTGCACTTAATAATTGCTCTAAATTATATTGAGAAGAATCTTCGGTTCCAAAGTTTGAACTAATGGTTTGGCCTTGCACTGTTAATTGAATTTCTTGATTTTCAATTGATGGTCCAAAAGAAGCATAGAACTGATGTGTTTTTCCACCACCACGGGCAGGAGGTCCACCACGACCGTCAAAGAAAATAACTTTCACACCATATTTTCTAGACATAGCAGTTAGATTTTCTTTAGCCTTGTAAATACCCCAATTCGCCATTAAGTATCCACCGTCTTTGGTTCCGTCAGAGAAACCTAGCATAATGGTTTGTTTGTATTTTCTATTTTTTAAATGTTTTAAATATGCCTTGTTCTGATATAATTCTTCCATCACTGTATGCGCTACCTTTAAATCTTCGATGGTTTCAAATAAAGGAATTACATCAACAGTAAGTTTGCTGCCAAAACCACATAAATTTAACATGGCAAAGGTTTCCATTACATGTAAGGTAGTCTGGTTATTACTAATAATGTATCTATTACATCCTAGTTCACCATTTTTCTTTTGAATAGTTTTAATGGCGTAAATAGAGCCAATAGTCTTTTCTAAAACTTCATTTTTATAACCACTATCCTTTATTTTTCCTTTTATAGTAGATAAAAATTCTACTTGTTCGTCTTCAGGAAAACTAGAAAAGTTTTTAGGGAAAGTAGTGTCTCCTTCTGCTTGTAATTCACTTACTAATTCTGTAAATGCACTGTGATGAACTCGACTATCTTGTCTGATGTCTAATGTTGCAAAATGGAAACCAAAGAGTTTAATTTTATGAATTAAATCATCTAAGTCTTCTAGAAATAATGATTTGTGTTTAGAAATTACAATTTCTCTTATTCTTAAAAGTTCATTTAATAACTCACTCAACTTTATTTGACCGCGTTGAGGTTTTGGATAGGTGATTTCTTGATAAACACGTTGCTCTAAAATAGAAATAGGCTCTTTCACTAAATCAAAAGTAAGACGTCTTTTTAACTTTCTTAAATCTCTGATATAGCTGATAAGCACAGCATGTCTTAAACGCTCCGCAACCTTTAAAGTAATTTCGGTTGTTACAAATGGATTTCCATCTCTATCTCCACCTGGCCAAAACCCAAGATTGATAACTTCATTAGATAGTTGGGCTTCTGCTGTGATATTTTGCTGGATATAATTACTTATTTTAGAAAACGAATGGTAAAATACATTCTCCAAATACCATATAAGGTTTATTGCTTCGTCATACGGAGTTGGCTTGTGCTGTTTGAAAAATTGTGTTTTCCCTAATTGAGAAAGTAATTTTTTAATCAACAATAAATCACGATCGTTAATCGCTTTTGTTAAGTCTGTAATGATACCAAGAACAGTTCCAGGGTAAAATTGTGTAGGATGGGCCGTTAGAACTATTCGAACTTTGAAATCATTCAAATACTTTGTCAAAGCTTCTAGTTGGTCATTCGATTTTGCAATTTCCTTAGTATTTCTTAAGGTTCCTATTCCATTCATATTATTGATGATTGGGAATGCAGAATCTTCAATAGCATCAAATAATACTACCTGTCTTTCTATGTATTGAATAAATCGAAATAGTAATTTTATTTTTTCATCCTCAGATGGATTGTCTTGATATTTTTTAAAAAAATATTCAACAATCTCCGTTGGATTCTTTTTATTTTTAAACCCTTTGTCGCAAGTCTCGTGAAATAGCGGAAGTAAAACTCCTGTGTTGCTAATACTGTCAAAAGGAAGTGAAGTAAAGATGCTGTTGTAAACTTGATACTTGTCTAAAACATTATCATTAAACCTTTTTAATTTGGTAGGTGTAGCCATAGTGAAATATTCTAATTTTTTACAAAGATATAAAATCATTTATTATTTTACTATAAATATGTAATAAAAATAGTAAAAAGAAATAAATTCTTGTCTATTAGTAAATTTTGTTTTACATTTGAAAAATAAATTTAAACTTTAAGTCGTGAAAAATTGTTATTTATTTCCGTTTAGGTATAAAAAAATTGGGTGGATTCTAGTTTTGATTGGGCTGGGTTTTGGAGTTGTGTATATGCTAAATGAATTTGAGGGATTAAATTGGACTATAAATCTTTTTGCTCTGCTCAATGATGACCTTATTGGTGATGGAACTAATTTTAGTTGGGTTAAAAATAATGTTTTCAATGAGTTGACTGCAACTTTGGTTATTATAGTAGGATTGTTAGTGGCGTTTAGTAAGTCAAAATTTGAAGACGAATACATTTCTGGTATTCGAATGGAATCATTGATCTGGATAACTTATGTGAATTACGGAGTTTTATTATTCACTATATTATTTGTTTTTGGGATGTCTTTTTTTGATGTGATGATTTACAATATGTTTACCATTTTAATCTTTTTTGTTCTTAGATTTCATTTCATTTTATATAAGGCTAAAAGACACTTAAGTCATGAAGAATAATTTAAAAGTAGAGCGCGCTATAAAAAACATAACGCAGGCAGATTTAGCTGAATTTATTGGCGTGAGCCGGCAAACTATCAATGCAATGGAATTGAATAAGTATGTGCCATCTACTGTATTGGCATTGAAAATATCACATGTGTTTGAAAAGAATGTAAATGATATTTTTTATCTTGATGATGATTGAAAATCGTCACCGCAACCGGTGTCAGGATGTCATTTTATTTTGCAAGATTGGTCGCTTGATGTAAAGTTATTCTAAAAGTTTCTTTCGCATAGAACAACTAAGTTCTATCATGTGTTCAGTGTTGGAGCTGGTCTTGAATTTATCGTCAATTCGTTTTCCTAAGATCCAGATGATTTCATTTTTGGTATTGGTAAGAATCCAAGTCCGTTCTTTTTCTATAAGCGACATTTTTTCATCTTTAAAATAATCACTTAATTTCTTTTTACCTCTAAAACCAAGGGGTGTAAAAATGTCACCGTTTTTCCATTTTCTCATAATTAATGGAAATTTGACTGTATCAGCATCTATGAATACTTTGTTTTTTTGATTTTTACGCGACGCTGAATAACTTTTAATAGAAAATTCTAATTTCAAGTCGTGTGTTAAATATTCAGACACAAATTCTTTAAGCGTATAACTTGTGGGATTTGATTTAGTATCAATCTCTGTCAGGAATAAGAATTTACGGTCTTTAAGCAATCGATGTGTTTTACTGAAAATTTGCTTTCCGCTTTGCGCATTTAATAAATGGAATACATCGTCCCATTCTTTGAAATTATAAGGTTTTAGCAGTTCGAACAGATAGGGTTTTGGAACGCTCATTTTTTTGATTTCTTCAATGCTAATTTGAAGAATATCTCCTTTTGCGCTTATTACTTTTTCACGTAAATTGGAAACAGTATTTGCTATTAATTGTTGACTTCCTTTTAGGTGTTCCAACGTGTGTTCAAAAGTGTTTAACAAACTTGGATTCAATTCTTGTAAAACAGGAATAACTTGATGCCTAATTTTGTTTCGTGCATATTTGATAGAAGTATTACTTTCGTCCTCGCGCCATGCGATGTTATTGTCTAATGCATACTTTAAAATTTCATCACGTGTAAAAGGTAAAAGAGGTCTTACAATAGCTCCGTTAATGGTTGGAATACTAGTTAATCCATCTAATCCGGTACCGCGTGTAAAGTTGATAAGAAAAGTTTCAAGAACATCATTTTTGTGATGCGCTGTTAAGATATAATCATAGGATTTCTCGGTTTTAATTTTTTCAAACCAATCGTATCTTAATTCACGTGCAGCTAATTGAATCGATATTTTTCGTTTTTTAGCATAGGCTTCTGTTTCAAAGGAGATGGAATGGAAGACGATATTCAAATCAGCAGCTATTTTTTTTAAGGACTCTTCGTCGAGCACACTTTCTTTTCCTCTTAAGTGAAAATTACAATGAGCCATTGAAATATCATATTTCAATTCGTGGAAGAGCGCTATCAATACATTACTGTCAATACCGCCAGAAACGGCAATGAGCAGTTTTTTGTCCTTTAAAAAAGGAAGATTTATAGTAAGGTGATTTTCAATTTTGGAGAGCATAATTAGGCAAATGTACTAAACTAATTAGAATTCAAGAGCACATCTCTCATGGCTTTTGCCTTAATCAAGCATTCTTCATATTCGTTTTCGGGGTTTGATTTAGAGGTAATAGCACCGCCAACAGAATAGGAAATGTACTTGTTTGTTGCATTGTATAAAATACTTCTAATAACCACATTAAAATCGAAATCTTTAGTTGGTGAAATATACCCAACGGCTCCAGAATACAGTCCTCTTTTTGTTTCTTCTAATTCTTCAATAATCTTCATAGCTGCAATTTTTGGTGCCCCTGTCATACTTCCCATAGGAAATAGACTTTTTAAAATAGTTATGGAGTCAGTGTCTTTTGAAACTTCTGAAATTACGGTAGAAATGAGTTGATGAACCTGCTTGAAAGAGTGTGCTTTACATAACTCTGTAACTTTCACAGAGCCTTTAATGGCACTTCGTGAAAGATCATTTCGGACCAAGTCTACGATCATTATATTCTCCGTACGTTCTTTTAAATCATTCTCCAAGTTTTGTTTTAATATCGTGTCTTCTATACTGTTTTTCCCTCTTTTGGTAGTTCCCTTTATTGGTTGAGAGATGACCGTGTTTTTAGTTCGTTTTAAAAATCGCTCGGGGGAGGCAGAGAGTAAGTATTTTTGATCTAACCTAAGAAAGGTAGAAAAAGGAGCGGCTGAAATCTCATTCAATTTTGAGTAAACATCAACGGGGTTTATTTCTGAATTTTCAGCATAAAACTCTTGACAGAAGCTTACTTCGTATATGTCACCTCTATGAATGTGCGCTAAAACTTTATTTAGTTTATTGAAATATTCATCCTTATGAATTCTACGTTTTATTTTGATGTCATCAAAAGTGTGCAGTTTTTGTTCTGGTTGAAAAGCAGTAATCGTTTCAAGGTCCATATCTATTTCATCAGAATAAGATGGGAGATATTTTACCTCTACCAATGTGTCTTTTATGAAAAATAACTTTTTAGGTTGAAAAAAGCATAGATCATTGAACTGCAAACCATCGAAATTAGTTGAATGTAAACTCTCAATGTCATTTTTTAAATCATATCCCAAATACCCAAAGAGATAATCTGAAGTTTTTTGATGATAATCTTTTAGACGCGAAAAAGAATTTTTATAGTTACATTCTAAAATTGAATGAGCTCCTATTGCGAGAATAGCATCATAGTCCGAGTGGTTTTGAGGTGTTTTATTAACGAATTGATTATTAGAGTCTAGCCAGACAACATGTTTGAATTGTTGGGACCATTCCAATAGGTTGATCTTGAAATCCTCAATATTGGGTATTTGAAATTTTCTCGAAATTCGCATAGTAGTAAAAATAAAAAAGTCCTTTCAAAGGGAAAGGACTTTAATTTTATATTTTCAATGAATTAACTATGAATTGATCTGCCGTCCACAGCTAAACACGCTTCTTTTATAGCTTCTGTATATGTTGGATGTGCATGAGAACTTCGTGCAACATCTTCTGATGATGCTCTAAATTCCATGGCAATAACTGCCTCTGCAATCATATCTGCAGCACGAGCACCGATTATATGCATTCCTAAAATTTCATCAGTATCTGCATGCGCCAATACCTTTACTTGACCATCTATATCCATACTTGCTCTTGCTCTTCCTAATGCACGCATTGGGAAACTTCCTGCTTTGTAATTTACACCGGCTTCTTTCAATTGCTCTTCTGTTTTACCAACAGAAGCAACTTCTGGCCATGTATAAACAACTCCAGGGATTAAATTATAATCAATATGAGGTTTCTGTCCTGCAATAATTTCAGCAGCCATACTACCTTCTTCTTCCGCTTTATGTGCCAACATAACTCCTTTAATTACATCTCCAATTGCATAAATATTTGAAACATTGGTTTGTAAATGATCATTTGTTGCTATTTGACCTCTTTCATTCATATTCACACCAGCATTTTCTAGACTTAATTTGTCTGTATATGGTCTTCGTCCAACAGAGACTAAACAGTAATCTCCTTCAAATGTAATAGGGTTTCCCTTTTTATCATCTGCGGTAACAGTAATAGTACCTCCAGTATTTTCAACAGAAGTTACTTTATGACTCGTAAAGAATTTAATTCCTTGCTTTTTTAAAGATTTTTGTAATTCTTTCGAAAGCATACCATCCATACCTGGAATAATCTTTGGCATAAATTCAACAATGGATACTTCTGAACCTAGTCGTTTATAGACTTGACCTAATTCCAATCCAATAAATCCACCACCAATCACTACTAATTTTTTAGGAATTTCAGTTAAACTTAATGCTTCGGTACTTGTAATAACTCTCTTTTTATCAATAGTTATAAAAGGTAATGTAGAAGGTTTCGACCCTGTAGCAATAATAGTGTGCTTAGATGCTATGGTTTCAGATTTGTCGTCTGATGTAATCGTAATATGAGTTGCATCTTTAAAACTTCCAAAACCTTGAAATACATCAATGTTGTTTTTGTCCATTAAAAAGTTAATGCCACCAGAAGTTTGAGAGACCACTTCGCTTTTACGATCAATCATTTGTTTGAAATTCACTTTCACATCTGAAGTTTCGATTCCATGTTTTTCAAAATGATTTACAGCATCGTGATAATGGTGAGAAGAATCTAATAATGCTTTAGATGGGATACATCCAACATTTAAACAAGTTCCACCTAATGTGTTGTATTTTTCAATAATGGCTGTTTTTAAGCCTAACTGTGCACAGCGTATTGCTGCAACATAACCGCCAGGTCCAGAACCGATCACGGTTACATCATATGTACTCATAATTTTTGGTATAAAATGAACTGCAAATTTACTATAAATTATCAAGTATCCATTGAGAAAACAAGTAATATGAGCTGTCGGAGGTGTTACTTTTCTCGGAGGTCTACTAAATTGAAGAAATTTTTCTTTTTTTCTTAAGTTTTTATATTTCAAATAATGGATGACTAATAAGATTTGAGGTGAAAATAATCCAAACTAAAAAAAAGAAACCTTTGAACACTAAGAATATTCAAAGGTTTCTAATTGAAACTAGTCGTGGGGTTGATTAATATTATTATCTTTTTATAAATATTTGTGTAAAATAGTTTCTTCCTTCAGTATCTTGTTTTGTAGAAATACCAAAGTCGGTGTATTCATTATTTTCAATATTTCCTCTATGTCCATCACTTTTTATCCAAGCTCTTACAACTGCCTTGGCAGTATGATAACCGTAAGCTACGTTTTCACCAACTTTTTTAGCGGAAACTGATACCACTAATTTTTGATGTCTTAACCCAAAATTATCATGGCTAGGTTCTCCTTCAGAAATCATATAAGTAGTATGGTCAATAGCTTCTTTAGAAATAAGATTTAGTGTTTTAAGAGTTGTAAGCCCAATGGAATCTCTATGTTTGTTAATAAGGGTTATGATTTCAAATTCCATAGATGTATAGTTCAATGAAATATCATGGAAACTAACGTCACTATCTGAATAAATTCCATCTTCATCTGATGCACAAGAGAACAGGAATATACTTATTGTTAGAGTAAAAACTAAGTTAAGAATAGTAGGTTTCATATTTATGGGGATTTATGGGGATTGAAATAATTCTACACTACAATAGTATAACAAATAAGTTTCTCGGGCAAGAAAATAAGCTTAAATATTACCATTCATTACTAAAAAAATACTGTTTATTGTTTTTATTCTACCGTTTATTTGTATTTGGAGATTATAATTTTATTTTAAAATAGGTTAAAAATGGCACAGATTTTCTAACTAAATATTCGATTTGATCAAATTTCAGATTGAAAAAGTGCTTATTTAAGCAATCCAGCTCGCTTTAAAAGTGCGTTTGAATTAGGTTCTTGTCCTCTAAATCGTTTGTAAAGTTCCATTGGGTTTTCTGTTCCTCCTTTGGAAAGAATATGATCTTTAAATTTTTGAGCAATAGTTTTATTGAAAATTCCGTTGGATTTAAAATAATCAAAAGCATCTGCATCTAAAACTTCAGCCCATTTATAAGAATAGTATCCAGAAGAATACCCTCCTTGGAAAATGTGGGAAAATGCTGTACTCATACAATTTTCGTTAACAACAGGATATAAACTCGTATTTTGAAAGGAAGTGTCTTCAAATTCCTTCACAGATTTTATATTAGTGGGGTCTTGAGAGTGCCATTGCATATCTAATAATCCAAAACTCAATTGCCTTAAAGTGGTAATTCCTTCTAAGAAGTTAGAAGATTTAATGATTTTTTCAACCAATTCCATTGGAATTAGTTCATTGGTTTTGTAATGCTTGGCAAATAAATCTAAAGCTTCTTTTTCATAACACCAGTTTTCTAATATTTGACTTGGAAGTTCAACAAAATCCCAATGAACACTTGTTCCAGATATACTAGGATAGGTTGTGTTTGCCAATATTCCGTGAAGCGCATGTCCAAATTCGTGAAATAACGTAGTAACTTCACTAAATGTTAGTAATGAAGGTTTTGTTTCTGTAGGTTTTGTAAAATTACAAACTATAGAAATATGCGGTCTTGAGTTTTCTGTATCTTTTTTCCATTGATCCTTGTATGAGGTCATCCAAGCACCGTTTCTTTTCCCTTTTCTAGGAAAGAAGTCGGCATAGAAAACAGCCATTAAGATCCCGCGACTATCGGTTACCTTATAGGTCATTACATCATAATGATACGTGTCAATGTTATTTATTGACTCAAACTGTAGGTCAAATAATTTTTCAGCCACTAAAAAAACGCCATTCAAAACATTTTCTAATTGAAAATAAGGTTTCAATTCTTCTTCGTCTAAATCAAATAATTCTTTTTTTAGTTTTTCAGAATAATAAGCCCCGTCCCACTTTTGAAGCTGTGGAACGCTCTCTTTTAAAGCGATTTTTTTTAATTGATTAAATTCTTGTTCAGCTGCAGGTTTGGCTTTGTCCAAGATATCGTTTAAAAAAGATAATACTTTTTTCGGATTTTCAGCCATACGTTCTTCCAAAACAAAATCTGAATGTGATTTATATCCAAGTAAATTTGCTCTTTCAAATCGTAGGTTTACAATTTCTAAGAGTACCGATTGATTGTCGAATTTATTATTTTGAAAAGATCTTGCTCCAAATGCAAGAGCCACTTTCTTTCTTAACTCTCTATCATCAATATATGTCATAAACGGAACATAACTAGGATAGTCTAAAGTAAATACCCAGCCCTTTTTATCTCTTTGCTTCGCAGTGAGAGACGCGGCTTCTTTAGCGCCTTCGGGTAGTCCGCTTAAGGCACTTTCATTCTCTATGTGTAATTCAAAATCATTCGTTTCCGCCAAGATATTTTCACCAAACTTTAGTGATAATTTCGATAATTTGGAATCGATAGATCTCAGTTTTTCTTTATTACTTTCGTTTAAATTAGCGCCATTTCTAACAAACATTTTATATTGATTGTTCAATAAGGTCTGTTGTTCTTGAGTTAAATCCAATGATTTTTTTTGTTCGTAAACTGTTTTAACACGTTTATAAAGTTCTTTATTTAGTCTAATGTCATTGGCAAATTCTGTAAGCAAAGGAGATACTTCTTGTGCAATTTTTTGAAGTTCGTCTGAAGTTTCAGCAGAATTTAAATTAAAAAAGACACTGGTAATTCTTTTTAGTTGCATGCCACTAAACTCTAATTGTTCAATGGTATTGCTAAAAGTTGGTTGCTCTTTTGAATTTGTTATTAATTCAATTTCGTCCTTTGATAATGCTATAGCACTTATAATTGCCGGTTCAAAATGCTCGTTTTTAATTTTAGAAAATGGTGCAGTTGCGTATGGTGTATCGAAAGTAGTTAAAAGTGGATTCATAAAATTAATTTTAAAGAACTTAGGTTATATAAATTATTAGGGATGCAATCAGTAGATCACTTATTAGAGCTGATTTTTTAATAGGGAAACTGATAAAACTGTAAAAGGTATAAAATGGAAAACTTAGCTTTTCATTTCTTCTGAAGCTTTGTTTACTTTTACTTTAAGGCTTTCTTTGTAAAATAAGATTTTATCTAAAACACATTTGTCCGAAACACCTATGATTTGAGCTGCTAAAATTCCAGCATTGGTTGCTCCATCTAAAGCGACAGTCGCTACAGGCACTCCGGATGGCATTTGTAAGATAGACAACACAGAATCCCATCCATCAATAGAATTTCTAGATTTTACGGGAACTCCAATAACTGGTAATGGACTCATTGAAGCCACCATACCAGGTAAATGTGCTGCACCTCCTGCGCCAGCAATAATTACCGAAATTCCAAGGGTGTGAGCGTTTTTCGCATAATCAAATAACTTTTCTGGGGTACGATGTGCAGAAACAATATCTACCTCAGTTTCAATATCAAAACTTTGTAAAACATCTATTGCTCCTTGCATAACTGGAAGGTCTGAACTACTCCCCATAATGATTCCTACTTTTGCCATGATCTGTATTTATTTGCTTATTACTTTAATTGTCTTTTTTACTTTTTCAGCAATGATTCTCGCTTCGTTTATATCGTTGTTAACGATTGTTACATGCCCCATTTTCCGAAATGGTCGTGTTTCCTTTTTGCCATATATGTGCGGTGTTACACCATCTATACTTAGAATTTCTTCTATGTTTTTATAAACTACATCGCCACTATATCCTTCTTCACCGACTAGATTAACCATAATCCCTGCAACTTTACTGTCTGTATTACCCAATGGTAAATTTAAAATAGTTCTTACATGTTGTTCAAATTGACTGGTATAAGAAGCTTCAATGCTATAATGTCCGCTATTATGAGTTCTTGGAGCAACTTCATTTACTATGATTTCATCATTTTGTGTTTGAAATAACTCAACAGCAAGTAATCCCACATGTTCGATTGCTGCAGCAGTTTTAAGGGCTATTTCTTGCGCGTTTAAAGCAATGTCTTTTGCAATACGTGCCGGACAAATTACATACTCTACTTGATTCGCTTCTGGGTGAAATTCCATTTCAACCACAGGATATGTTTTAATTTCACCATCATTATTTCTGGCAACAATGACTGCCAATTCATTTTTGAACGGAATTAAATCTTCAGCAATACATTCCGTATTAGGCAAAGATTGAAGATCTGTAATAGACTTTACTACTTTTACTCCGGTACCATCGTAGCCAAATTGGGTAGCTTTCCATACAAATGGAAATGAAATCCCACCGCTGTTTGCCAAGTCCAATAAATCTGTTATATTTTTAAATACTTTAAAAGGAGCCGTTGGGATACTATGATCTTTGAAAAATTGTTTTTGAACCGCCTTGTTTTGAATAATTCGTAATGTGCTGGAGGAGGGATACACTTTTTTCCCTAATTTTTCAAGAGCCTCTAATGCATCAACATTCACATGCTCTATTTCTATCGTTAATACATCTACCAATTGACCAAAATTATAGACATCGTTGAAATTCATTAAATCGCCTATGTGAAATTCATTACAAATTTGAGCACAAGGTGCTTCCAAAGAATTGTCTAAAATTAAGGTATAAATGTCGAATTTATGCGTTTCCGCAAGTAGCATTTTTCCCAGTTGACCGCCACCAAGAATGCCTAATTTAAAATTTGAAGAAAAATAATTTTTCACCTATTAAATTGTTTCGCACAAAAATAACAATACGAAAGTAAATAGGGATTAAAAATTACGGATATTTAATATAGAACTATTTGGTTGTGTTACTTTAAATTCACAAACAGAATCTGTTACGCCAGCGGTTTGCGAAGATCCATCTAAAATGCTATACTCATTGTTGTCACATGGGCAAACAAGTTTGATGTTATTTAGAATACTTAGTTTTTCAGCGCAAAAAGTATTACTGGGGCACTCTCTTCCAAATACCTTAAAGGTAGTGCCGAAGTTATAAATAACTAAACCCTTTATTCCACCATTGGCATAAGCCCATCCCCCTGGAACTTGAATATCAATAAATTCAGGGTTAGCGAGATTAACCGTAACAGGGTTAATGATATCACAAAAATTGTTTGGATCATCACTTTCGCAACCTAAGCATAAGATTAATCCAATTAGAATGAGGTATTTTTTCACGTATTTTTTTGAATGCTAATTTAAATCGTCGGCAATTTACAATTATTTTGTACATTTGTACTGTACTATTTAATTAAAGGTATAGGTCTCAGACTCATTGTTAGTTTTGAGATTTTTTGTTTATTAAAACGTCAAGTTATGAGCGATATTTCATATTACACGCCAGAAGGATTTAAGAAATTAAAGGAAGAATTAGAGCATTTAGAAAATTTTGAAAGACCTAGGGTCTCTCAAGAAATAGGAGATGCTAGAGATAAGGGAGATTTAAGTGAAAATGCAGAATATCATGCTGCGAAAGAAGAGCAGTCATTGCTAGAGTTGAAAATTGCTAAATTAAAGCAAGTATTTTCTAACGCTAGAATTATTGATGAATCTCAACTAGATAATTCTAAGGTTTTAATTCTGTCAAAAGTGAAAATTAGAAATACGACCAATAAAATGGAATTTAATTATACGTTGGTAGCTGATTCGGAATCGGATTTGAAAAAAGGAAAGATATCCGTGAACTCTCCAATAGGTAAGGGGTTATTAGGCACGGTAGTAGGTGATATTGCTGAAATTCAAGTTCCTAATGGAATTATGAAATTTAAAATCATTGAAATTTCTAGATAATGACTTCTATTTTTACAAAAATAATTAACGGTGAAATTCCCTGTCATAAGGTGGCAGAAAATGAAGATTTTATTGCTTTTTTGGATGTAAATCCGAATGCTGTTGGACATACCTTGGTAGTTCCAAAACAAGAGGTAGATAAATTATTTGACTTAGATAAGAATACGTATGCTGGTTTGATGGAATTCTCTAGATCTTTAGCGATTGCCCTTGAAAAGGCAGTTCCTTGTGAGCGCATTGGAATGTCTGTTATTGGTTTAGAAGTGCCGCATGTTCATATTCATTTGATTCCGCTGAATGCCATGGCCGATATTCAATTTCAGAAAAAAGTTTCTTTAAGCAAAGAAGAATTCGAACGAGTTGCAAAGTCAATCTCAGCACATTTGTCTTAACTTTATAGGATAGAACTATTTATTTCTATGTCCGCTTCGGACTCTAACAGGCCATTGCTAAATTTTTGTCGAGTCGAGTGGCTTCTAAGAAAGATCGATGCACTTCGGCATGATTAAGGGCATAAGTCAATCGTAATCCTTGATTGAAAAAGGCTTGGGCTCTTTTTTTGTTACTCACAGTGTTAGGGTATCGAATAAGAGATAGTTTGTCTTGTCGTATCAACTTCAGAAAGAAAAAAGTTTGTAGACGAACATTTAACAATGTTTAAGAGAACTATTTGAGATCTTATGTCACTTTTAAAAAATAAACTAAAAGAGAGGTACATGAAAAGGGTGGGAGTAAACGTTAGTAAAACTAAACTGAATTTTAACTTCATACACTTGAATTTGATTAGAATAAGTATATTCGTCTTATCATTCAAGTAAAGATATTAAAAATTCGATACGCTATTGTTTATGAGTGCTAAATGTTTTATGCCTTTTTTAATTTAACACAGAAAGTAGTTCCTTTTTCCATTTCTGACTTTTTCACAAAGATTTTACCATCATGGTATTCTTCAACGATTCTCTTAGATAGCGAAAGACCAAGACCCCATCCACGTTTTTTAGTGGTAAACCCGGGACTGAATATTTTTTGTCTTACATTTTTTGCGATTCCTTTACCGTTGTCTGTTATTAAAATTTGGATCATTTTTGCATTTTCTTGTATTTCAATAGAAATCCGTCCTTTCCCCTTCATAGAATCGATAGCATTTTTTACCAGATTTTCTATAACCCAACCAAATAATTGTAAATTTATGTTAGCATACAATTCCTTGGTGACACTTTTAAAAGTGAAATCTATTTGTTTAGAACTTCTGGATTTCAAATAGTCAAAAGCGTTGGCCGTTTCTTCTACTACATTTTTTTTTGTTAAAACAGGAACGGATCCAATTTTAGAAAAACGTTCTGCAATTACATTCAACCGACTCACGTCTTTTTCAATTTCAGAAACATAACTTTCATCTACATTTTCTAAGCGTAACAGGGCAATCCAACCGAGTAAGGACGATAAGGGCGTTCCAATTTGATGTGCGGTTTCCTTTGCCATACCTGTCCAAAGTCTATTGCTATCTGCAATTTTAGAAGATTTAAAGTAAAAGTAAAGGACAGAAGTAAATAATACTAAAATTAGGATAAGCGCAATAGGGTAGTAGGTTAATTTGTTTAGTAAATCAGAATTACTATAGTAAATGTTATAATCAATATTTACATCAAAAAAGTTGAAACTGTATTTGATTGGCGGGTTTTCTCGCTTCATTTTCAGTAACTTATTTTGTAATATTTTTTGTTCGTGATTTGTGAGAGAATCATAATTATTAATTTCTCTAACCCCTGTGTTTTCCCAATTAACAATGTTGCCTTGTTGATTCGTTACAATTATCGGGCTTTTGGTGTATGTCTGAACGATAGCATCCTCTAATTCCATATCGGCATCGAGGTCAAATTGGCCCATACTATCATATGCCTTTCCAAGAATTTCCATTTTTTGTCTTTCTTCAGATTTGAATTTCTGAAAGAAGACGTAGGTATTCCATAAAATAAGGGTAACTAATACAAAGGATACGCTTATGGCAACACCCTGTAATAATTGTGATTTACTAATTGTAGACATTTAGACAAATATAAAATTTATATGATGATTTAACTAAAATATTAAATTGATATTAATTTCTCTTCTTAGGAAACGAAATAAGATTGAGGAAATTATAATTTTGATTTCAAACATCGATTAAAGGGTCACATACAATTAAAAGAAGGAGATTGTAATTTAATAGTTGTTAATAAGTTTGGGGAATATCCTTTTCAAATTATAAGAATTGAACGTTGAAAAAAACATACATTTGCAAGAGAGAATTTATGTATAATGATAAAATAAGAGTTTTAAAGTGCTCTTATTTAACTAATAAATAGAAAATGGAAGTAACAGGAAAGATCAAATTAGTTAATGAAACGCAAACATTTGGATCAAGCGGATTTAGAAAGAGAGAATTAGTAATTACTACAGATGAGCAATATCCTCAAATGTTGATGATTGAATTTGTTCAAGATAAATGTGATATGTTAAACAGTTATCAAGTTGGACAAGATGTAAAAGTTTCCATCAACTTAAGAGGGCGTGAGTGGATGAACCCGGAAGGAGTTGCTAAATACTTCAACTCTATTCAAGGTTGGAGAATTGAAGTTTTACAAGCAGCAGCACCAAGTAATGAAATGCCTCCATTAGAAGAAATACAAGCGCAAGATTTGTCTAGCGACGAGCCAGACGATTTGCCATTTTAAACACAGTTTTTCTGAGATTTCAGAAATTTAAATATAAGCGTATCTTTTTAGGTGCGCTTTTTTTATTGTAGCATAATGCATATTCTAACCAATATTATAGCGTTTCCGCCAGTAGATCAAGCCAACGAACATGGTGTGTTGGCAATTGGTGGTGACTTGTCTGTAGCGCGATTACAACTCGCTTATAGAAGCGGTATTTTTCCTTGGTTTTCTGAGGGAGAACCCATTGTATGGTATAGTCCAAAAGAAAGAATGGTGCTGTTTCCAGAAGAATTGAAGTTGTCTAAAAGTATGCGCCAGGTGTCGCGAAAAAAAGAATTTAAAATTACCGTAAATCAAGCTTTTAAAGAGGTTATTTTTAATTGTAAAAGTATCAAACGTAATGATGCATATGGAACATGGATTACCGATACTATGGAAAAAGCATATATAGAATTACATAAGTTAGGAATTGCAAAATCTGTTGAGGTTTGGCAACTAGACACTGATAAGGGGGCGTTGAGCGGAGTCGAAGCGACCAGTTATGAAGATGTAACTTCTACTCCGCTCAATCACCATAAAAATTACAAACTAGTTGGCGGTCTCTACGGTGTTGAAGTTGAAGGTGTTTTTTGCGGTGAAAGTATGTTTAGTAAAGTCTCTAATGCTTCAAAAATGGCACTTATACATTTGACTCAGAACATGCAATATTCTTTAATAGATTGTCAAATATATAACGATCACTTGGCCAGTTTGGGAGCGAAGGAAATTAGCAGGGAGGAATTTTTAAAATTTTTGTAAACAGTAATTCATTAACCCAATAATTGTAAGTGAGTTTGTACTTTAAGCTGTAGGTTAGAGCTAAGTCTTAAAATTTAAATTATTGTTAAAAGGCTATTTTTTATTGATAAACAATAAAAATATAGTATGTTACGGACCTAATTTAAGTTTTAACATCATGAAAAATAAAAATACCAAGAATCAAAACACGAGGGTGAATGTTCTCCTTATTATATTTAGAGGTCTTTATTTTTTGACTATTGTTAGTATTGCACTAATGGCATTATTTTTAGTTGTAATGTTGGTAAGTGGTGTGTATCCATTGAATGCACTTGGATTTAATTTTCCAGTTTATTTCGACATGATTCAGAGTAATGGCGTTGCGATGTGGAGTGATCAAACCACAACTCTTTTTAAAATGACAAATGTAATGGGATCTATTTGGTTGTCAGATATTCCAGATGTATTACTGGTTGTTTCTAGTTTTTTTTCAATACTGGTGATAGGATTTGGAATCGAGTCTATTAGATTATGGATTCGAATTTTAGAATCTGTAAAATTTAGAAAATTCTTTTTGATTGAAAATGCTGCTATATTAAGATAGATTGCCTTATTTAATATCGCAGCTTTTTTATTTGTACGTATGAATTCGATTTTTACTTCAAATTATTTAGGAAGTAGAATGGAATTAGTTGGAATTGAATTTGAAAACATAAATCTTCACATGCTTTTTGGAAATACCGATATTGTTATATTTAACCTTTTTCTGCTAATTATTGCTGAAGTATTTAGAGTTGGAGTTGAAATGAAGAATGAGCAAGATTTAACAATTTAAAATTGATAAAATGCCAATTATTGGGAATTTGGATGTCGTGCTAGCAAAACGAAAAATGTCGCTAACAAGACTTTCTGAGAAGGTTGGAATTACCATGTCCAATCTTTCTATTTTGAAAAAAGGAAAAGCAAAGGCTATACGGTTTAGTACATTAGACTTGCTTTGTAAAGCATTGAATTGTCAGCCAGGTGATATATTAGCGTTTGAAAATCCGCTAGATAGTGAAGGTTCTTGATTGGATATTTTCTTTTTTGATTTATTTTTATGGAGAAATGTTTATATGCACGGGTTTGCCTTTTTTATCTGATCATTCGAAGGATACCAAATGTTTATACGAATAGGACGGGGAATGTTTTGATTGTTCCAATCATACAATCGCTTATAGGTTCTTATGCTGTCGATCTTCAAATAATGTTTGAATCCTACTTGAAATTCTCCTTGTTTTAGATCGATTTTGGCAAGTGAAGTTTGTCCGAAACTAAGCGTTACTTGAAAACATAGTAGGATCGTAATTAATTGAAATTTCATAGTATTTAATTGCCAACCATGTATGAAAAGAAGTTTAGAAAGGTCTTATTCAATTCAAAACAGTTGTATAGTTGTTGCGCATTATAGTTAGTTCACCTTTACTTTTCTAAAGATAATAAAACACCTATTACAAAGTAAAGACTAGTTTTTAACTAGTAACCAGCATGAGTAAGACAACGAATTTTAAAGAATTCTCAATAGTTTTCCTGTTCAGAGCGTATCGAAGCGCAACGAGTGGTCGGTATGCGCAAGCAAATGATTACTAGAATTACGTATTCTATTATAGTTGCGGGTAGGGCTATAAGGAGATAATTAAATCTATTGTATTTTAGCATTGCTCTAAGTAGGAATTATAAATTTCATAATAAGTTAATCCTATATTTTATGAGTTTTATTCACAATCTAAAATAGTTACATTCCCCATACGCTCAAGTACTATAATTTATTACATTTGCGTGTTCGAGCACGAAGTTGGATGGATATAAATATTTTAAGTATGAAATTGACATTAGTATATACTCTAATTGCACTTTTATTGTACAATTGCAATATGCAAAAGAAGGAGAAAGAGACGATAAAACCTCCAAATATTATTTACATTTTAGCAGATGATTTAGGATATGGAGACGTGTCAATTTATAATTCGGATTCTAAAATACAAACGCCTAATATTGATAAATTAGCTAATGAAGGAATGCGTTTTACCGATGCACATTCCCCTTCTTCGGTATGTACCCCCACTAGATATGGTATTTTAACAGGGAGATACTGTTGGAGATCTGAATTACCAAGGGGTGTATTGCGCGGGTATGGTGAGAGTCTTCTCGAAAAAGATAGAATTACTATTGCGTCACTTTTAAAAGATCAAGATTATACTACAGGTGTTGTTGGGAAATGGCATTTAGGGTTGGATTGGGAATTGAAAAGTGAATTTATAGATTCTTTAGGAAACTCATCAGTTATAAGAAACCAGAATGGAATGATTACTCATATGAATGGAGATTGGATAGATTTTATCAAAGAGCCAATGGATGGTCCTTTAGATCATGGTTTTGATTATAGTTATATTTTGCCGGCATCTTTGGATATGGAACCTTATTGTTATTTAGAGAATGATATTTTAACGGCTTTGCCAAATGAACATACTGAGGGCAATGATTTAGACACAGATTCCTATGCAACTGGAGCATTTTGGAGGCCAGGACGTATTGCGAAGGGATTTGATTTTTACGAAGTATTACCAAGGTTTGTTGAAAAGGCAAAGAATTTTGTAGCCTCGCATGCCAATGATGAAAAGCCTTTTTTCTTATATTTACCCTTAGCTGCACCACACTCTCCTTGGGTTCCGAAAAAGGAGTATGATGGTTCTTCTGGAGCAGGGCAGTATGGTGATTTTGTACAAATGGTAGATACCCAAGTGGGCAATTTTCTTAAAGGATTAGAAGAGCTGGATATTACGGATAACACCATTGTTATTTTTACAAGTGACAATGGTCCTTTCTGGAAACCAGATTATATTAAAAGGTTTGATCATAGAGCAGCATCGATGTATCGGGGTATGAAAGCAGATACGTACGAAGGTGGTCACAGGATACCGTTTATTGTCCGATGGCCTGGAAAAGTTGAAGCGGGAAGTTCTAGTAATTATAAAACGACACTCACAAATTTAATTGCTACAACTGCCGAGATTGTTGGTGTAAATTTAAATGAAAATACAGGAGAGGACAGTCAAAGTATTCTTCCTGTTTTGTTGAATGACGAAAAAAATGTGGAGGTTGAAATACCAATTATTCACCATTCATCAAAAGGTCATTTCGCTATTAGAAAGGGAGATTGGAAACTCATAGAAAAAAGAGGTTCAGGTGGTTTTTCAATCCCAGTAACCATTGAACCAAAAGAAGGAGAATCAATTGGGCAACTTTATAATTTGGTAACAGATCCATCAGAAAAAAATAATATTTATACTGAAAACCCAAAAGTAGTTGATGCACTTTTACTAGAGTTAAATAATATAAGAGAAAGATAGATGCGATTTAATTCTGGTCATAGAAAGGATAATTTAAACGATCGACAATGTTCTTTGTTGATCAAAATTTTTATTTTTTTCACGATGTCTCTGACAACGACTATTGCTCAGAATAAATTCCCAGAAGATGTGCAATATAAAAAATTACCTACAGATGCTATTGCAACCATCGCAAGTGGCAATCCAGATGAAGCGATTAAAAAAGTAGAGAAATATTTAATAGAATTCCCTGAACATACCGAATTTCACTTTTGTATGGCTGTTGCATATGCGGTTAAAAATAATATTACTAAATCTATAGCACATATAAATTTAGCGATGAAGTTTGGAATGCCTATCGAACGATTTGTGGCAGGACCTAGGGACTTACTTAAAAATACTGTTGAGAGTAGCGCATTTCAAGAATTATTGCAAAGCAGGTCATCTGGGATTATACATGGCCCTATGCTGGGTAATGTTACGGCAACTAGCGCAAAGATTTGGTTGCGAACTGCTAAAGAGGAAGAGGTAACTGTTGTACTTATTAAGAAGGGAGATGAAAAGCAAAAAGAGTTTTCTAGTAAAACGTTGAAATCAAAAGATTTCACGGTAGTTATTCAAGTTAAGGATCTTGAACCATCTACAGAATATAGATACAGTATAAAGATAGAAGGGAATGTATCATTTAAGCATGGGACTTTTCAGACTATAAAAAATAAAGGAGAACACATCCAATTAAAGATTGGTTTTGGAGGAGGAGCTGGTTATACGCCTTGGTTTGAAAAAATGTGGGATACATTAGCTGTGCAGTCGTTTGATACTTTTTTATTATTGGGTGACAATGTTTACATTGATTATCCAAAAGTTCCGGAGGCTCAGGAATATTGTTATTATAGACGGCAGAGTAGATCAGAATTTAGACGTTTTACGTCTAATGTTCCTATGTATGCCATTTGGGATGATCACGACTTTACAGTTAATGATGGCGCAGGTGGATCTGAAATTGAACGCCCAGCTTGGAAAAGACCAGTATTTAATTTGTTTAAAAACCAATGGGCAAACCCTTATTATGCGGGAGGAGATCAGCAGCCAGGATGCTGGTTTGATTTTTCTATGGGAGATATTGATTTCATCATGTTAGATTGCAGATATTATCGAGAGAACCCAAAAGAGATAAGCGATCCGTCTATGTTGGGAAGCGTTCAAAAAGAATGGTTAAAAGAAAGATTGAAATCCTCTAAAGCAACTTTTAAAATTATAGCATCTTCGGTTCCTTGGGCGAAAGACACGAAGCCTGGTAGTGATGATACGTGGGATGGATTTCCAGAGGAAAGAGAAGAACTGTTTTCATTTATTGAAGAAAATAAAATTGAGGGAGTGGTGTTACTTTCTGCGGATAGACACCGTTCTGATGCCTGGAAAATAAAAAGACCGAATGGCTACCCCTTTTACGATTTAATGAGTTCAAGATTAACCAATATTCATACGCATGATATCTTGCAAGAAAGTTTATTTGGTTATAATAAGAAATGTTCATTTGGTACGTTGGAGTTTGATACAACCATTGATGATCCTTCGGTAACGTATACGATTAAGAATATAGATAATGAAGAAATTCATAAGATGACTCTTTATAAAAGTCAACTCGATTTTAAAAGAGATATGGTTAAGAACAAAAAAATGAAATAATGAAACAGATTAGAGAAATATGGCTTTGTAATATTACCGTTTATGTATGTGTAAGTTTATTCATTTTGTCTTGTAGTAAGGCTAAGGAATGGAATACAGATATTCCTTTTACCTTGACTTCTGCACAAGTCTCTGAAGTTGAAAAAAATATTGATCACGCTGGTATAATTCAAGGAATGAATGCTGAGTCCCTTAAAAGAGGTGCTATAATATATCAGAATGTCTGTCATAATTGTCATGGAAATATGAAAGATGAAGGTTCCCTGCCAACCGCACACAAGTTTTGGAGTCAAAAATTTAAAGTTGGGAATGACCCTTATTCTATGTATCAAACCTTAACAAGAGGTTTTGCAACCATGCCTGCGCAAGTTAATTTGGTTCCTCAAGAGAAATATGATGTGATTCAGTATATACGAGAGGAGTTCATCAAAGAAAATAATAAAGATGAATTTTTTGATATCAATGAGGAGTATTTAGAAAGTATACCAAAAGGAGAATCTAAAGGTCCCGCTACAAAAAAGTATGCACCATGGGCAACCATGGATTATGGTAATTTTTTAATTTATACTTATGAACTAGTTGATGAAAATTCACCGGAACGAAAAATGTCCTCTGGAAAGGCTCCTTTAGCAGATGAAGATTTTTCAACTGCAAATATGGCCTATAAAGGAATTGCCATAAGATTGGATGAAGGTGAAGGTGGGGTTTCTGCGGGAAAGGCATGGACTATTTTTGATCACGATTTATTTCGTGTTGCGGGAGGATGGACAGGTGAAGGTTTTATTGATTGGAATGGAATTTTATTAAATGGGAGGCATAATATCTCTCCAAGTACAGTAGGGAATTTACAGTATGAAAATCCAGTAGGTCCTGGTTGGGCGAACCCAGATACAGGTTCTTTTGAAGACCCAAGGTTTGAAGCTAGAGACGGTCGAAAATTTGGACCGCTGCCAAGAAAATGGGGGAAGTATAAAGGAATCTATCAATATGAAGGTCGGACTATAGTATCTTATTCTATTGGTGCGTCTAATGTTTTGGAGGAATTTGGAATAGAAACTTTTGACGGTAACTCTATTTTTGTTAGAACGTTGAACGTTCAAAATGTAAAAAAGAAATTAAAACTTAGAGTTGCGCCAAGTAACGTTAAAGTTGCATTAGTCGGTAGTCAAGGGGAACTTGTAGAAGAAGATGGATATACTGTTTTAGTGCTTTTAAAAGCAAAAGAAATTAAATTAAAAGTACTCATCTCAAAAGAGCTAAACACACTGCATGATTATGCAGAAAATAGTACACCTCCAGTATCTTTAGACAAATTAACAAAAGGTGGGAAACCGCAATATCTAGATGAATTGACCACTGAAATAGCTCCCTTGAATACAGAAGGGCCATTTCTTGTTGATGTTCTTACGGCTCCGAAGCACAACAAATGGAAAAGTAGATTGAGAATGAGCGGGATTGATTTTTTAGATGATCCAAATGAAGCAGTGGTATGTTGTTCTGAAGGTGATGTATGGTTGATAACAGGATTGGAAAATGGGTCTGAATTGACTTGGAAACGAATTGCGACTGGTTTGTTTCAGCCTTTAGGAATCAAAGTAGTTGAGGAAGAGATTTATGTCACCTGCAGGGATCAAATCGTTATACTCCGCGATTTAAATGATGACGGAGAAACAGATTTCTATGAAAGTTTCAATAGTGACCATCAAGTTACAGATCATTTTCATGAATTTGCTATGGGATTGCAAACAGACAAAAAAGGAAATTTTTATTATGCCAAAAGTGGAAGACATGCGAGGGAAGCTTTAGTACCTCAACATGGAACCTTATTAAAAGTGAGTAAAGATGGAGAAAAAACAGCTATTATTGCGCACGGATTTAGAGCGGCTAATGGTGTGTGTTTAAATCCTGACGGAAGTTTCTTAGTAACAGATCAGGAAGGACACTGGAATCCAATGAATAGAATAAATTGGGTGGATAAAAATGGGTTTTATGGAAATATGTTTGGATATAATCCACCAGCCGATAGTTCTGATGCATCGATGATTCCACCCATGGCTTGGGTTGATAGAGAATTGGATCGATCTCCTTCAGAATTACTATGGGTAGACAGTGATACATGGGGCCCGTTTAAGGGAAGTCTTTTGAATTTGTCTTATGGATATGGTAAAATGTTTTTAGTTCCACATGAAAAGGTAAATGGTCAAATGCAAGGTTCCTTTTTTCAAATGCCAATTCCTACTTTTCCAACAGGAATTATGCGTGGAAGATTTCATCCAGTGGATGGTCAATTATATGCCTGTGGAATGTCGGCTTGGGGCACGCAGCAAATGGCGGAACCCGGAGGTTTGTATCGTGTAAGATATAACAACAAACCAGTGTTAGCCCCTCTTAAAGTAAATGCTCTTAAGAACGGAATGCAGCTTGTTTTTGCAAATCAATTGGATAAAAGTTCTGCAGAAAATATAAAGAACTATGCCGTGAAAACATGGGCGCTAAAACGTACAGCGAATTACGGGTCAAAACATTACGACGAAAAGGAAATTCAAGTTGAAAATGCTGTGCTTAGCGAAGATGGTAAAACATTAATGTTATCTATAAAAGACATGAAACCAGTCTGGCAAATGGAAATCAATTTCACATTAAAAGATACAAAGGGTAAAGAGTCTGAAGGTAAAATTCATAGTACTATTCACAATGTAGGTTCATAATAATTTAGGGACTGGACGGATTTAATTAAAATTCAAGGAACTTCGTGATTTAGTCACGAAGTTTTTTTTGAGAAAAAATATAATTTTATCAATCAAGAAGGAGTTTGGTGTTTCTGCTGAAGTTTTGAGATTAAAAGGATTTGTTATTTAAGGTTTTTAAACCTTAGTAAGATTCGTTAGTCAAATTGGAAACATAAAAATATGAAAATTACGAAATCTTTTTTTATAATTACGGCACTATTGGTATCTGTTTTTATTGCATGTTCAAATGAAGATGATGCAGAAGTTCTAGAAGAAGAAACCATTTTAGAAACAGATTATGATGTTTCTTCAATTCTTTCAAAATTTGAAGGAACCGGCCTGTCTTATGCCATCAACGGAAATACAGTTACTTTTACAACACAGGACTTACCAAATCATACAAGTCCGTATTGGCCTGCAAACAATGTATTATACGAAGCTTATAATGGTACGAATAACAATTGGCATCAGAATCCGAATCAAATTGCTACGCAAAATATAGTGTTATCCATTACTTTAAATCCTGAAGAAGCAAATAATCATCAAGCAACTCCTTTAGGTCCTATAGGAATTTCTAGAAATGGTGTCGTGTTTTTTAATCAATATGCTGGTCCAGATCAACCATTGACCAACGAAATAAATTCATTTGATCAATATTTGGGGCATCCAACCGGTTTTGGCATGTATCACTATCATATTGAACCTGCATACTTAACTAGTGAATTTGGAGACGACGCTTTTTTAGGTTTGTTGTCTGATGGCTTTCCAGTTTATGGACCATTGGAGGGTGGAAAAACTATTTCAAATGCAGATTTAGATGCCTATCATGGTCACATATCTATAACATCAGATTTTCCTGAGGGTATTTATCATTATCATATAACAGGCGGGGATCCATACCTCAATGGAAATGGGTATTTTGGAACCCCTGGAAATATATCGAGATAAATGAAATATACCTATGTATATATAATTGTTTTTATAAGTGCTCTTGTCTGTTGTGAGAACAGCGATGAGAAAATTACTATTGAGTCTTCAACTGAGGGTTTAGAATTAGTAAATGGAATATTAGAATTGAATAAAATTTCATTTTCGGGAAGGTTGACAACTCGTTTTGAAAATAATAAATTAAAATCTGAAATATTTTATGACAAGGGTAAGAAACATGGCTCAGAAAAGTATTGGTCAAAAAGTGGTGCTTTAATTCAGGAAAGATTTTATAAAAACGGCTATAAGGCTGGAACTCATAGCGCATGGTGGAGTCCTAAATCTCCTAAATTTGTATATCACTTTAATAATCAAGGAGCGTTTCATGGAGAGGTAAAAGAATGGTATCGCTCGGGACAACTATATATGAGTTTTAATTATGAAAATGGCAATGAAAATGGGCGTCAACAATTATGGAAAGTTGATGGTACTATTAAAGCAAATTATGAAGTTGTACATAGTGAGCGGTTTGGTTTGATAGGTTTAAAAAAATGTAATAATGTAAGTGATTCTGAAATTAGAGAGATCGTAAAAAACGAACAATGAAATATAGAATACATTCTTTGCTACTCGTAATTATATGCATGACGTTTTATACCTGTAAAAAAAGTGCCGCACGGGCAACTGTAGATCATTTACCATATTTTAACAGTGCGGATTTTACACCGAAATGGGAAAAAGGTTCGCATAAAATTCCGGCTTTTTCATTTGTAAATCAAGATAGTGTTGTGATCACGAATAAGACCTTTGAAGGTAAAATATATATAGCGGATTTCTTTTTTACGAGTTGTTCCGGTATTTGCCCAAAGTTGACAAAAAATATGAGAAGCCTTCAGGAAAAATATAAAGATGATGACGATATTATGTTGCTTTCCCATACGGTAATGCCATGGAAAGATTCTATTTCAGTGATAAAAAAGTATGCAAAGGAGAATTTTGTTAATAATGTGAAATGGTATTTGGTAACGGGTGATAAAGAGCAATTATATAGTATTGCGAGAAAGGGGTATTTTGCCGATGAAGATTTTGTAAAAACACAAGATGAATCAAATTTTATTCATACAGAAAATTTCATTTTAATTGATAAACTGGGATACATACGCGGCGTATATAACGGTACGTTGGAAGTTGATGTTGATCGATTAAAACGTCATATTAAAATATTACAAAAGGAAGGCTAATTGTAATCGTTTTTGCAAGATAAGTTAAGTGCGAGATAATAAGTAGTAAGTATTAAAAAGAGACTGTCTTATCGGACAGCCTCTTAAGTTTCTATGTTGAAAAAAATGGAGGTTATTTTCTTTTGGCAGTCAGTTGAAGACTACCATCGCCAGTTTCTGAAACTCCTGTTAAAGAATCGCCTTTAACTGTTAACGTAACCTTTATTGGGTTCCCGTCAATGTCAAATTTAATTACAACTACGTTTTTATCAACTTTTATATCTTTGGTTTCAACACTGTCATATTGAAACTTGATTTCCGCACTGTATTTTCCGTCGTTCTTTTTAATGATAATGTCACCTTTGGCATATTCATACGGTGCATCTGGTGCCGAATAAGCCCATGTTCCTTCTACTCCTTTCACGGTGGTAAAAGATTGGATGGCAAATACTAAGGTTAAAAATAATGTTGCTTTTAAGATTTTTTTAATATTCATTGTATTTAATTTATAGTTAAAATTATATTTTAGTTTACTTCGAATGATAAATGGAACATAATTGCTGGAAAGGTATATAAATCTGGATGTTCAACAACACCTAAAGACATGGCTACATTCATAGTGTTTTCCGTGATATCTTTGATGATTACAAATCCGTTAGCCTCTTTAATTCCGAAGTATTCACTCGTTAATAATTGTGTTTGTCCAGTAAATGTAGGTTGCTCAGGGGCTCCTGTATTAATATTAAATGAGGTTACCGTAAAGTCTTCCTCATTAACACTCCAGTTTCCATCTGTAGGAGTATACGCCACATTAGCTAAAGGAATATTAACTTGATCAGCAGATACTTCTCTAATATCTGCAGCTCGTTCAATAAAGGCATATACCAAGCCCATTAGACTATTACCATCTTTATTATCTACTTTGTACTGCCCGTCATGAACAAACGTAAAAGTATCTTCATATGAAGCGCCTAAACCAACAGCACTTAATAGGTTATCAAAAGAACCAATATCAATTCTTAAATCGTTATTTACGGTATAACCAGCACCTTCTATCCCTGCAGTATAAGCGGCTTTCAATTTCCACGATTTTCCTTCTGGTTTTGCGGGGCCTCCAGTTAATAATATTTCAAAGGATGGTAAAATGGTGACTGTTTTAGTTTCTGTAAAAGTTCCTTTTTCACTAGTTGCCGTAAAACTAACGTCAAATTCTCCTATATCATAGGCATGTATTGGATCTTCTTCTGTAGAAGTATTTCCATCTCCAAAATCCCAAGTATAAGAAGATGTTCCTTCAGAAACGGTTCCGTTAAAAGTAACTACAGCACCTTCTATTAAAAACTGAAAGTCTGAAAGAGGTTCGATTATTGTAATGTCATCATCATCGCTTTCGCATTGAACTAGCGTAAGAGAAATAATGGCAATAAAAAATATTTTAAATGGATTCATAATTATATGTTTTAACATTTGTATCAGTTTTAATTTTTGTCCCACCAAATTGGTGTGTCAATTTTATTTGCTCCTTGTCTTGCTATAGCTTCAGAAGCATTTGTTCCGTTAGAGCTTAATTCAAAACTGCTATATAAAAATCGCTTTGGCATAATTCCATTTGTAACACCACGTTCTAAATCACTGTCGGTTCTTTCTTCAATAACAGGGTAACCAGTTCTTCGTATATGGCTCCATCCTTCGAAATAGTCTGGTGTTAAAGCAATCCACATTTGAGTACCCATTTGTTCTTCTTGTTCTAGGGTAGTTCCTGTTAATGTTCCAATAGGGCTTGCTAGGAAATTAGTGATTTCCGCAGCGCCAACGTTCCATTGACGTAAAGAAGTTTCTATGGCCATTCTATATATATCGTTTGCTACGGCAGGTTCATTATCATATGCTAAAGCGGCTTCCGCTCTAAGAAAGTAAACTTCTGCTGCTGTCATTAAGTACATTTTACTCTCCTTAGAGGAAAGCGCTAATCCCATATCTGATTTACTTGCAAAATCAGACTGACCAAAAGCGACATCATTCAATCCGTTTTTTTGACCTGTATAGTTTCCATTTTCATCTTGCATAACAAAAACAGCAAGTCTTGGATCTGCCGTGTTTTCTAATTTTCCAACCATGAAAGTGGACATTTTAATAGAAGGATATCCAGTTCTATTTCCGTACCATCCATTTCCTTGTCCTTCCGTTTGGATCATAAATGCGTTGTGACTGTTGTCTTCCATCAATGGATCTGCTAAAGATAGACTCACTATTTGCTGTGATAGGGCATTATCTGCATACCTCAATCGCATTCCTAGACGTAAGCGAAACGAATTTGCAAATCGAACCCACTTGTTTAAATCATTGTCAAAAATAGGATCTGAATCTGGATAAGCCATCGCAGGATCTGCGGTTTTAAGTACATTGATGCTTGCTGTTAATCTAGCAATTAAATCAGTGTAAATGAATTGTTGTGTGTCATATTTAGGCGTTAGAATATCTTCAGATTTTCCTTTTCCACCTTCTGTATAAGGAATTTCTCCAAAACCATCTGTAATTCTTGCAAAGCCCATCACGTTTATGATATCTGCCATCGCATATCGAACAGTATTTGGAGTTTCTTCGTTAGAGGTAAGTAAGAGTACTTCTTCTGAATGTCTAATAACTCCATTATAAGTGCCATTTAAAACGCTGTTGTAATTTCCGTCAAAGCCATCTATATATTGATCTGGTTGGCGTGATGTACTTCCTGCAACATAATAATGTGCATGCATTCCAGCAAATCGTACAGTTCCTTGATCTAATGTTCCTCCAAAAAGGCTTCTAACGGCATTGGCAAACAAAGGTGCATCGTCAATAGTTGTTACTGTATTTGGATTTTCTCGAACATCTTCCAAGGTGTCTTCACAGGATGTGAATACTATTCCAACCAGTAAAACAAGTAAAAATTTAAATTTTATATTTTGTATATTTTTCATCATGTTCCGTTTTAAAAGTTGATTTTTATATTTACTCCATAAGTCCTTGTAGAAGGCAGCGAAGCATGTTCTAAAGCAGTCGCTGTTGGACTACTACCATTACTTGCGTCTGGATCAATATCGCCAGTCGCGTTATGGATAAAAAATAGATCCCTGCCTATGGCAGATAAACTTACTCCTTGAACTCCAGAATTGCCTAATGCTTTTTTAGGAACATCATATGTGAATACGATTTCTTTCATTTTAATATTTGAGGCATCAAAAATTAAATCGGTTCTAATATTACTTACGTAATTATTAGTGTAATTTTTTTGTAATGCGCTAACGGGAGTTGTGTTTTCGAACCCAGTATTTTCATTAATACCCTCTTCAATAATTCCATCAACTCTACCAATTAGTGAACTAGCATCTGTACCAAACATTTCGCGGTAACCACGTCCCCAAGAAAAGAATTCTCCTCCTTCTTGGTAACTAATCAACGTTCTTAAGGAAAAGTTTCTATACTTGAAGTTATTACTAATCCCTCCATAAAAATCAGGATTTATAGAGCCTAATTTAATGCGTTCTCCAGGTTGTGCCAATCCTGCATCTGTAATTAATTTGCTACCAAAATTATCACGCAGATAATCAAGTCCGTAAATAGTTCCAAATTCTTCTCCTGGTCTTGCTTCAATAGAAACTTGCATCAAGGAGTTTAAAGTAATACTCTCTAAAGATTCATCGATACTTTCCACAACGGATTTACTTTTGGTAATTGAAAGTCCCATATCCCAACTAAAGTTTTCAGTTTCTAAAGGAATCAAATTCAATTGTGCTTCAAAACCTTCGTTTTTAATAGAACCTGCATTTGTGATATAATTGCTGTATGCCGAAGTGCCAGAAATAGGAACTGACATAATTTGGTCTTCCGTTAATGTTTCATAATAGGTAAAATCTAAATGAATACGATTTTTAAAGAACCCTAATTCTGTTCCGATTTCCCATGAGTTAGAAACTTCTGGGCGCAAGTTTGGATTTGGAAGTGTTCCAGGAATAGAAGCAACCGTATAATCCAGCGTTCGCGCTTGATTTATATTATACGATGATTGTGTTCTATAAGGACTTGTGTCGTTTCCAACCTTGGCATAAGAGGCTCTTACTTTTCCTTTACTTAAGGTGTTTGATTTTAATCCAAAAAACTTAGAGAACAGGAAACTTAGATTTTCTGAATGATACCAGAAAGAATCATTTTCTGCTGGTAATGCAGATGAATTATCGTTTCGTATAGTAGCGTCTAAGTATAAATAGCCACCATAACTAATTTGCCCTAGACCATAATATGAGTAAACAATTTTTTTTCGCATAGAATCTGAATCGCTCACTATGGCATAATTTGAAATTCTATAAAAGTTTGGAACTTTTTCTTCGGTTCCAGATACACCTATAGATTTACTATAGTCAGACCTGTAATTTGCACCAACACTCCCAGTAACGTTAAATCCAGAAAACTTAGTGGTATACGTAGCCAAAATATCAGAATTCCAAGAACTGCTTTTACTTTGATTGGTGCCGTAGTTTCCTAATCCATTGCTATTGGCTTTTCCTCCTGCGGCGGCATGTCTAGTTCCATCACTAACTCTATAATTTAAGCCAGTTTTCCCAGTAATATAAAATTTATCTGTCAGGTCTAGTTTCGCTGAAAATGAACTTTGAAATAAATCTCGACTATCTTCATTATAAACATTGTTTAAAGCCCAATATGGATTATTAAAGGTGTTGTCTAAATTCCATTTGATTTCATTTCCATTTGCATCCAAGGTATTTTTTTTTGCATCTTCTAATCTAATGTCTCTTGGCATTAAAGAAAGTTGTAGTGCCGTATTTGAGGCTCCTTCTCCTAGTTCAGGTCTGTTTTTAACCTTAGATTTAATATAAGTCACTTTACCATCAATCTTTAATTTATCAGTTAAGTTAGAAGAAGCTCTAAAATTTATGGTGTTTTTGTTAAGTGTATTATTAGGAATAATTCCTTGGGTATCTTGATTGGTAAAAGACATTCTGAATCCACTGTGATCCGTAGCCCCTTCAAAAGAGACTCCGTTGGTAAATGAATGTCCGTCTTGATAAAATTCTTCATAGGTATTGCCCCTTGGAGAATAAGTATCCTCAGCTCCTAACCAATTTGTATAGGGCTGCCCCTCCATTTTTGGTCCATAACTCCATGAGCTCGGATAATCTAAATTTGGTCTTCCATCACTTCCTATTGGCGAGAAACTATCAAAAGCTCCCATTCCATATTCATTTTGAAGTTTAGGTGTTAAGGCGATTTCAGTAACAGTAAAGGAAGAGGTCAATGTAACTCCAATGCCATCTTTACTAACACCAGATTTAGTTGTTACAAGTATTACACCGTGCATACCTCTTGAACCGTATGCTGCTGCAGCTCCTGCGCCTTTTAAAACAGTAACTGTGGCAACGTCATTTGGGTTGATATCTGAAAGCGCATCACCACCATCTCTGCCTCCATTTGGATTTCCGCTACTGCTTCCATTTGATACAGGGATACCATCAACCACAACAAGCGGTCTGTTAGATCCATCTATTGTAGTAATACCCCTTAGTAAAATTCGTGAAGATCCATCAACTCCTGTATTACCTTGTGTTATCTGAAGTCCAGATACTTTACCAGATAAGGAATTCATAATGTTGTTTTCTTGTGCAACAGCAAACTCTTCTGGTTTTAATTGTTGAACAGAATATCCAAGGGAGGCTTTATCTCTTTGGATATCGAAAGCAGTAACAATAACTTCATCTAAAGCTTCTGCATCTTCTTCAAGCAATACATTTAGACTGGTTTGTCCAGTTACACTTATTTCTTGGGGCTTGTATCCAATAAATGAAAATACCAATACAGCATTTTCGTCAATATTTTGTATGGTAAAGTTTCCGTCAAAGTCAGCCGCCATACCTTTGGAAGAACCCTTAACTGTAATGCTAACCCCTGGTAATGGTTCGTTTGTTGTTTTGTCAACAACCTTACCGGAGATTGATTTTTGCGCATAAGTTGATATCGAAAATCCGATAGCTACTATTAATAGCAGTAGTTTGTTCATAGAGTAGATGTTAAATTATTAATTTGTTAATTCTTTGGAGTTTTTAAAGCTCCTATTTGGTGCAGACTGATTGGATTGTTATTCGTGAAAATCTGTACTAAATATTATAAAAACAGAGTTTGATTTGAACGTTTATTCAAAAACAGACCGTCCGTTCGGTTGCTAATATATATAAATTTTTTTAAAGTAAAGACAAATAAAAAGATTAACTATGGAATTAAGAACTAGTTAGTTAAGAAAATAAGGGGTTAATCAATCACCTTAGTAAGTTCTAATTGCCGTTTTTTGTAGGCACTGTTAAGTTCCAAATAATCGGCACAAATAAACTTCAAATAGCTGTCAAACACAAGATCATATTTTTTTGATAATTCCTTTTTAACATTATCTTTAATCGTTGAATGGTGCAATGCGACTCCTTCAATGAGACCAATAACTGTAAAAGTAATAGCTTCTAAATCTAGATTGCTCTTAAGTTGTTGATTGTCATGCGCTACATGAATAATATCTCGAATTAAATTTCTAAATTTAGATACAGTTAGCGTAGTTTGCCCGTGTATGGCTTCATTTTTCTCGCTTTCTAATTGGAAACTAAAATAATTTCTGATTGGATAATCAGAGTCTTTCAGGGAAATATTTTCAATAGAATCAAAAAGTTTAAGAGCGAAATCACATAAATATTTAATGTCTTGAACAAAGTTTCCAGATTTAAAATTGAGCCTTTCTGGCTGCATCAATTCAAAATAATAGGTTTCTATGGTGGCTGAATAAATATCTTCCTTACTTTCAAAATGATGATAGATTGCACCCTTTGAAAGCTTTGTTATTTCCATTATATTTTTTATTGTCACCTCTTTAAATCCCTTTTGTAAAAACAAAGAGAAGGCTGCTTTGATAATGGAATCTTTACTGTTTAGATCTTTTTTTTTGACCATAATATAAATGCCTAATGTTAGATTTAAATATTTTTTATTACATTTGTGAACCGACCGATCGGTTTGTAAATGTATCTAAAATATATTTAACCATCCAAATACTATTTTTTTGAGCGGTTGAAATATACGGATTTTGTTCTGGTAACAAGAATGAAATAGTTGAAAGTTACCAAGTTTAAGCACATAAAAAATGGAGAAATTAATAAATTCACAAAGAGAATTCTTTTTTTCTAAAGCAACGTTGGATCTTAATTTTAGAATTGAGCAATTGAGGAAGTTAGAAGGGATTTTAAAAAAGAATGAAACTGAGTTAGATCGTGCTATCTATGCTGATTTCGGGAAATCTTCATTTGAAAATTACGAAACTGAACTTGGATTAATCTATCATGATATTGATAGTGCTTGCCGTAATTTAAAACGATGGGCAAAAGTCAAAAAGGTCTATACAAATGTTGCAAATCTTCCAGGACGGAGTTATATTATACCAGAGCCTTTGGGTGTGTCTCTCGTTATTGGCGCCTGGAATTATCCTTATCAATTATCTTTATGTCCAACTATTGCTGCTATTGCAGCTGGTAATACGGTGGTTTTAAAGCCAAGTGAATTGTCTGCTGAAACAAGTAGGATAATATCGAAACTTATTAATGAAAATTTTGAATCAAATTTTTTCAAAGTAGTTGAGGGAGGCATAGAAGAAACTACTAACTTACTTGCTCAGAAATTTGATAAAATATTTTTTACAGGTAGTACTACCGTTGGTAAAATCGTGTATAGAGCAGCAGCTAAAAATCTTACTCCTGTAACGTTGGAGTTAGGTGGTAAAAGTCCTGCGATACTTGATGAAAAGTGTAATTTGAAAACTTCAGCAAAAAGGCTGGTGTGGGCAAAATTTATAAACTCTGGGCAAACGTGTATTGCTCCAGACTATGTTTTCGTGCATAAATCTATTAAGGAGCAGTTTTTGAAACAAGTATCGATTGAAATAAAAAAATCGAAGTATGCCGTTGAAAATAGTAATTACGTTCAAATAATCAATAAAAGGAATATGGAACGTTTGATAAATTTTATTGATAAGGACAAGGTTTATTTGGGAGGAGATTTTGATATGGAGAACAAATATATTTCACCGACAGTAATGGTAGATGTTGATTTTGATGATGCCGTAATGCAAGAAGAAATTTTTGGACCAATCATGCCGGTTTTGGAATATGAAAACATTGAAGATGTAATTCTAAAGATTAAGGAGAAACCGAAACCTTTGGCTTGTTATGTTTTTACAAATAGTAAGAAGAATAAATGGAAGATATTGAATGAAATTTCCTTTGGAGGAGGCGCCGTGAATGATGCAGTTATGCATATTTCAAACAGTAGGCTTCCGTTTGGAGGCGTTGGAGATAGTGGTACTGGATCCTATCATGGGGAATTTGGATTTAAAACTTTTTCACATTTTAAAAGTGTTTTGGAGAAACCTACTTGGATAGAACCAAATTTAAAATATTATCCGTTGACAGATTTAAAATTGAAGTTGATAAAATTTGTTTTGAAATTATAAGTTAAAGAAAAATTTGAAGTGAGTTTAGGCAATATTAAAATAAAATTTAAAGTAGTATTTATAGCGTCATTGTTGATTTTGTCAATGATGATTTATTTAGGTGTTAAAAAGGAGCAACCTGTTGCGATGTTAACAGAAGTGAATGAAGAATATTTTAATTTAAGTAGTCATTGTCCTCCTGGGTTTATGCTGAATGAAAATAATGAGTGTGTTTCGAGGAATTTATATCAACAATACGAGTACAAGGAAAAGAAAAGTAATAGGGGTGTAGGCGGTTTAAAAACGGCACTGCCAGATTTGCGAGAAGGGTTTAGTCCCCAGCAAATTGATTTGGGAAGATATTTGTTCTTTGACCCTGTACTTTCTGGTGATGGAAGTGTTTCTTGTGCAAGTTGTCATGATCCAAATCAAGGATTTAGCGATGGAAAAGCACTTGGTAAAGGTATTCACGGTGCTAAAATGAAACGTTCCTCTCCAACATTATGGAATGTTGGTTATTTAAAAAATTTATTTTGGGATGCTAGATCTGGTAGTTTAGAGCACCAGATGCAAGGGCCTCTTTATTCTGAAGAGGAGATGGGAACAACGAAAGAACAGCTGCTGAATACATTGAATACCATTGATGAATATAAAAGATTATTTGGGGTAGCTTTTCCACAACGCGAGAAAACCGATAGTATAAATATAGGAGAAATTTACACGTCTATTGCCGCCTTTGAATCGTCTTTAATATCTCTAAATAGTCGATATGATCAATATGCACATGGATTTCATAATGCACTAAATGAAAACGAAATTAAGGGGTTGAATATTTTCAGATCATTTGTTGCTAGATGTGCGGAATGTCACACGCCCCCATTATTTACCAATCAGCAGATTGCCGTTATTGGTACTCCAGAACCAGATGGATTACCATTTGATCCTGGTGCGGAAATTACTTTTAAAGACAGTACAAGAAGAGGGGGGTTTAAGGTCCCTTCTTTAAGAAATATAGAAAAAACCGCCCCTTATATGCATTCTGGAAAATTTACTAATTTACGAGATGCTGTCGAGTTTTACACAAAAGGAAGAGGGCATGCAGTGCCAGAGAATGAGGATTTATTTATACATTGGCACATATGGACGCCTAATTTAACAGAGCTAGAATTAGATCGTTTGGTAGACTTTTTAAGGACCTTAACAGATGAGTCTTTTAAGCCACGGGTGCCGAAAATATTGCCATCAGGAATTAATTCACAACAAATAAAATCATAACTAAATATTAATAATATGTTAAATACAAAAGGAGCATCGATTGGTAAGAAAACTTTATTCTTTATAATTATTTTATCAATTGGTTTTTACGGAGGGTATAAATTTTTTGCACCTACCTCGGAAGTAGCAATGGTAAAAAACGCCTTGTATAGAAGTGGTGCATCGGGTAAGGCGCTTTTGAATCAAACCAAAGAATTTACAGGTCAAGTGTTTGAAGTTAAAGATGGAGATTTGATTATGGATGCTGTTATAAAGGCGCAACCAGGTGATTTGATTCGAGTGTACCCTGGTACATATTCTGAAACAGTGTATGTTGATAAAAGTGATATTACCTTTCAAGGAATAGTTGAAGGAGGAGAATGGCCAACTTTGGACGGTAAAACTACGTTAAATGATGCGTTTTTATATTCAGGAAATGGAATTCATATAGAAGGTTTCAAAATTACGAAGTACAAAGGTAATGGTATTATGGGACAAGCAGGTAATAATTTTGTGATTAGAAACAACTGGATTGTTGATACGGGAGTGTATGGGATTTTTCCACAATATGGAAAAAATGGACTTATAGAATACAATACCTTGACAGGAATTGAAGATGCAGCAATTTATGTTGGAATGTGTGATAATATAGATGTATTGCACAATGAAGTTTTTGGAAATGTTGCCGGTATTGAATTTGAAAATTCACGTCATTGTATTGCTGAAAATAATAATGTTTATGATAATGCAGGAGGGATATTGGCGTTTATTACGCCAGGATTACCTATTAAAACCACCTATGATATTATCATTAGAAATAATTTTGTAAATGAGAATAACCACGTTAATTTTGCCCCTCCAGGATCCACCGTGGCTGGCGTGCCTTCTGGGACGGGAATCTTAATTATGGCTGCGGATGATGTTATTGTTGAAGACAATATCATTTCAGGAAATAATAACGTAGGGATTTTGATTACAGATTTTCCAAATGGTGGAATTAAGGCATCAAGAGATCCAGAAGCAGATCCCAACCCAGACAATGTAACTATATTAAATAATTTGATGATGCGCAATGGTGCTGATCCAATTGATGAAATAAAAGTGTTAATGAAAACGCTATTTATGAAAGTTGGGCCAGATATTTTGGCAATTGGAAAAGGAAGTGGAAGTGCGATTTTGAATAGAGAAAAATATGTAACGTTTGGAATTGGTAGTTACGGAAATCCAACGAAGACCACTTCTTATGGTGTAAAAACATTTTTGTTAGATAAACCTGCTGAGCACAGAGATATTACGAAGAAACAATTAGGAGAATTCACCTACTATGGAGTTTGTGCTGGATGTCATGCCTTTAACACAAGATTAATTGGCGTGCCAACAAATGTGATTCAAGCAATTCATACAAACAACCCCCAAGGAATCGTAGATTATATCAACGCACCTAAAAACTTACGTGAAGATTATCCAGAAATGCCTCCTCAAAGCCATTTGTCCGAGGAAGCAAAAATGGCTGTAGCTGAATATATTTTAGGTTTAAAAAAATAAAATAAATAGTATTTTTTACTATAAATTCTCGCCATAAGACCAACCTTTTCTTGCGGGCTCCTTTATATAAGCATCTATATCAGGTCGGTTGGTTATCTTCATATTAGCTGCGTCATATTTAATTTTAGCACCAAATCTTTGGGCTAAAACTCCAATGAGAGCCATTTCAGTTAGTTCCGCTGCGTAATTAAAGTTGGAACCCGGGAGTGTATTATTCTTAATGGCATTTAACCATTCATCGACCGGTTTTTCTTCCTTAACTCTTGGGATTGTTTTTTCTGGAGTATTTTTCAAAAATTCTTTCCATTCTTCTCCAGATACCAATAATTCTGGTTTGTTTGGTCTTCCTCCCGTAATTAGGGTGTTTTTATCACCAATCATAATCATACCAGATTTATCAAATTCACTAATTCCCCATTCCTTACGAATTTCAGGTTTCGATCCTCCTTCATGCCATTTTAGTGTTACAGGTACTTTGTTTCCTCTTGCACCAAAATTATAGGTTACAACCGACTCTTCTGCCACAAATCCATGTTTAGTCATTGGATTTGGAACTTCCCCTTCTACGGTATGAGGCATTCCTAAATCTAAAGCCCAAAATGGACCGTCAAGTGTATGACAAGACCAGTCACCCAGCATTCCGTTGCCATAATCATAAAACCCTCTCCACGATTTTGGCGCATAGGCAGAATTAAACGGTCGTTCAATAGCAGGTCCTTGCCAAAGATTCCAATCGAGGTATTCAGGTACTTTATGAGTAGCGGGCGGAAAACTACTAGGCTTAGTCCAATATCCTCCTGGTTTAAAATCGAATTTCCCATGCCAAGCATGAATTTCTCTAACTTGTCCGAGAACACCAGCATCATACCATTCTTTAATCAATCTGATCCCGTTGGTAGTGTGTCCTTGATTCCCCATTTGGGAGACAATTTTATAATAGTTCGCAGCTTTTTTTAGCGTTCTCAATTGCCAAATATTGTGTGCTAATGGTTTTTCAACATATACATGTTTTCCAAGTTCCATAGCAATCATGGTTGCTGCGAAATGTGTATGATCTGGAGTTGAAATTATAACGGCATCTATTTCATTGGCCATTTCATCAAACATAACTCTAAAATCTTTATATTTTTTTGCTTTTGGAAATAAGGCGTATCCTTCAGCCGCTCTATTATCGTCCACATCACACATGGCAACAATATTTTCTTGTGAGACTTGACTCCAGTTTGCTCGTGCTCTACCTCCAACGCCAATAACGGCAATGTTTAATCTATTATTGGCAGAAAAACTGTAAAGTTGCGGTAAAATGAGTAAGCCACTAGAAGCAGCTGAACTCGATTTTAAAAAGGATCTTCGAGAAATATTTTTCATTAGGTCTTAAGGTGTTTGTACAATTTAGGTGGGTTCTAAAAATTTATTTTTTTCTGTTTCTCAAAAAATAAGAACCCTTTTTTATCTTTTTGAGAAAAATTTCATTTCAAATCTACCGATAAAATATTGATTTCAATAATAAATATTGAAATTCTATCTATCTATCTATCTATCTATCAGGAAATTATTTTTAGTCTTTTAATCTGTTCATATCTGAATAAATTGCAAGTTAGGTTGATTAGCCCTATTATTCCAGTTGCTCTTACTATTCCCATGGATTTTAAAACTAAACCTTTCATACTTTGTTCCATGAAGCCAAATACATGTTCTACGCTTGCTCTAATTTTTGATTTTGTAGTGTTACTTGTCTTTTGCTCATCGGTTAATGGTCTGTTCCAATAGCCTTTTTCGTGTACTTTATTCTTCATTTCATACTTCTCAATAATCTTATCTTGTTCTTCTCCTGTGTAATTACTGTCTGCATATAAATCCTATTATTTATCTTTTTAGGTAAGTAAATCATCCAAAGTTTGTGAGTCGTGAACTGATGCATCTATCATTTGACCTTCACTAAATATCAACTCTTTTTCTTCTAAAAA
>TARA_B110000037_G_scaffold222504_1_pt1 | contig 52393 bp, 54 predicted proteins | sample TARA_B110000037 | Tara Oceans TARA_B110000037 (sample SAMEA4397196) | marine metagenome | biome: Polar Biome; feature: [MIX] marine epipelagic wind mixed layer (ENVO:01000061); material: water (ENVO:00002006), including particulate matter (ENVO:01000060) such as... | depth 10-100 m | reverse complement strand
TACTAGGTTTTTATTAAACTAGTTCTCTTTTAGTTGACGCAGTCACAGTGATAGAAAAGGCATCAATTCGCAAAAGCGTTTCAGATGCCTTGGATAAAGAAGCCGTGCGAATTATTAAAGCCATGCCAAAATGGAAACCGGGTGAAAAAGATAGTAAACCAGTGAATGTCAATTTTACGCTGCCCGTTCATTTTAGGTTGGATTAAAGTTTGGTCTTGTTTCCAAGGCTGCTCAGTATTTGGAATCGGGCCATTCGGCCGGAATAGTTAGCTACGTTTAGTTTTAATAATCCAAGCAAGTGAAAGATTGAAAATCCTGCATAGCACCTACACGGAACACAACACGCCATAACACAACACACCAAACACACCCACAAAACAATACACGCACAAAAAAAACATCAAGTCTCGCCAAGCGGAAGGACCGTCAGTTCGAGTGCTCGGCACCGCCGAGCGTATCGAGAATAGGGACGCATTCCCCCTCCTCAGTATAATACAATTCACCGCGCAAATTCTTAAAGCCAATCTCTTTCAAAACCGCCAAGTATTCCTGAACCTGCTCTTTATGCTTGGGCGTTTCTTGCCCCGTTTTAAAATCAACGACCAAAGTTTCTTCGTCGGTGACCACAATTTTATCGGGAATTAATTTACGCCCTTTGGCATTAATCAGTTCTTTTTCGTTTAATTGTTCACCCGTATTAAAATAACTGGCGAATTGGTTGTCATTGAACAGTGTTGTAATTATGGATCGAATTTCAGTTTCCTCTTCTGCGGTGATTTTACCTTTTCGGGTTGATCTTTGCAAGGCGGTTTCTAAATCGGCTAAGCCCTGAAGCTGTGATAATACATAGTGGACTTTCGTTCCAAAAAGGCGCTTCTGATCCAGTTCATCTATGTCCCAATTTTCTGCACTTTTAAAGCTTAAAACGGGTTTGTCCATCTTTTTGCCATGAAAACGAACAGGGTAGTTCTTTCTTTCAGTGGTTTTTGTCCCTGTATTGCTTACAAATTCACCGAATTGAAATAATCCATCCTCACTCGGGCCTAAAATGCTGTTTTGGAAATAATCATCTAGCCACAATTTAATCGGGGATGGTTTGCCCACTTTTCCGCAAATGAATAGCGCAATTTCTGGACGTGTAAAAGCCACGTAAAGTAAGTTTAAATTATCCAATAAAAACTTTCCGTGTTCCGTATTATAGGTGTCGGATAATTCGGTTTCTTGTAAAACAGAATTCATCTTTAAAAAATAGGCGGGCAAGGAATTGTCGGTATTTTCTATCCAAGAAATCTCTTTGTGAAGATCCATCTGCCAACCAAAAAACGGACAAATAACAATGGGAAACTGTAATCCTTTTGATTTATGAATCGTCATTACTTGCGCTGCTTCAGCCCCATCTGGACTGGTGATTGAGGTCTTTTTTCCTTTATCATTAAACCAGTCAATGAAGTCACGCACATTAGAATTGTTGCGCTTTTCAAATAGATGAACTTGCTCTAATAAAAATTGTAAAAACGGATTGGCTGCAATGTTTAAATGAAAAACACCAATAATGGATTCAACAAATTCAAAGAGGTTGTGAAAAATGGATGACTGTATTATTTTATAGTCATATGCTCGAAATATTTCAACGATTGATTTTGTTGCAATTTCGTCCGTATGTTTTTCGATCGTGCTTCTAGCGCCTTCTTTTAATATGAGCGTAGAAAAATGTTCTAAGGTTTTTATTTTGTAATTCCGCGCGGTAGGATTAATAATTGCGGACATCAGGTTTACCACAAATTTTACACTTAAATCCTTACCAATAAATAAACTATCTGGCGAAATAACCTTAATTCCGTTTTCCGTGAGATACCTTGAAATGTCTGCACCTTTTGAATTGTTTCTAGTTAAAATGCAGATATCCTTCAGCGAATAGTTGTTCTCTAAAGCCATTTTTACGGTGTCAAGCACATAATCTAACTGATCCTGAGGCGTTAAATCCTTACTGACTTTACTCTCAACGTAACCCTGAAAACTTTTTGTTGGTTCTTGGATTATATCTGAATAAATTACCCTTAAATTTTCGGGTAACCCCTTTAAAAGTTGCGGAAATAAGTCATTGTTAAATTTTACAATTTCTGGCGCAGAACGGAAGTTATTTTTCAAGGGATATTTAGCACCGAGGGCTTTAAAAAGTGGCTCTGCTTCAGTCAGTGAAGCAATATTATCAGGATTCAAGATCTTTTCTGGCAGTCCGGTGAACTGTTCAACCTCACCATTTCGCCAACGATAAATCGCTTGCTTACCGTCTCCAACAATTAAGTTACTGTTTTCTGAAGCTAGAGAGTTATGCAGCAGCGGAATCATATTGATCCATTGCATGTGCGAAGTATCTTGAAACTCGTCCAATAAAAAGTGAGCATACCGAACTCCAAGGCGCTCGTAGATGAACGGAACAGGTTCCTCCGTAATAATTTCCGCAATCTTTCGATAAAAATCTGAAATCAATAAAACATTCTCTTCCGATTTTACCTGCTCAACCAACTTAATTAAATGGTTTAATAAAGAGAGGTTGTTGAGGTTTTTAAGAATTTCTTTATTGACGATATAGGTTTTGTATTCCCCTTCAAGTATCGCTCCAATTTGTTGGAAATATTGATTTAGAAGTGGTGCTAATTCATCAGCAATATGTTTGTTTGGACTTTTTGGATGTCCCCATTTATCCTGATCTATGTACTTGAACAGTGCTGTGCGTTTGCCTGAAAAATCGCTATTTGCTACTTTTTGAAAGTACGTCACAATTGAATTAGACAATCCTTGAAAATCCTCCTCGACTAGGTTTCTTGACGCGATTAAGTCAGAGGCCTCTTTGCCATTACTAGCAATTTTATCTGAGATGATTTTATTCTCTTTTTTCAAATCATCCTGCACCTTCAAGAAATCTCCAGGAGAAAGTTTCTTCAATAAATCAATTGCTTTAATGGCTTCTTCTTTAAAAATCTCATTACTAAAATCATAGAGTTGTTGCGAAAAATTCCATGACTTATCTTCTGAAAGGTTTGAATTAGCATAACGCAGCATTAAATTGGTCAGTTCAGCATCTCTTCCAATTTGATCAAAAAGCATATCCGTGACATTCTTCCTCAATTTCTGCATGTCCAACTCCACATCAAAATCAATTGAAATATTTAAATCTTTCGCAAAAGTACGAATGACTTTGTGCGTAAATTTATCAATCGTCATGACTGAAAATGAACTATAATTGTGAAGAATACGATTCAGTATTTTTGCTGATCGCGCCTCCACCAGTGTAGGGGAGATGCCCAAGTTTTTAGAAGTATCTACCAAAAATCCGAGTTCTTTCTCCATTTTTTCTGATACCGGTTTGCCCAATTGAATCAAACCGTCCAAAATTCGTTCTTTCATTTCGTTCGCCGCTTTATTGGTAAAAGTCATGGCTAAAATTGAACGAAATTTCATTGGGTTATCGCTGTGCAAAACAATCCGTAAATACTCTTGCACGAGTGTATAGGTTTTTCCGCTACCAGCAGATGCGTTAAATATTTTGAGCGGTTTTTCCAATGGGGATCTTGTATTGTTAATAATTCATCAATAAAATTACAAAATTTGAAACCAAAGCAGCCAGTTTTAATTCATTATTACTAACTTTCCTACAGAATGAAAAACTTACTATTTTTCCTCGTCCTATTCACCGCACTTGCTGGGTCTTCACAAGTGTATACTCAAATAGGAGCGCGGTCAGCAGCACTCGGCGGCACAGGTCTTACACTAAATGATGTTTATTCGGTTTATAATAACCCTGGGTCTTTTGGGGCATTTGAAAAAACCGCAATTGGACTGAACTATGAAAACCGATTTTTATTGAAGGAACTTTCTTCACAGGCATTGGCTTTTGGTTATCACACTGAAAAGAGCGGTAACTTCGGATTTCAATTTCAGCAACATGGATTTTCACTTTATCGTGAAATGCAGGCGAGTATAGTCTATGGACGCCAATTGTTCCGTAATTTTTATGGTGGATTTGCATTAAATTTTCACCGCGTTCAATTGGGGGATATTTATGGTTCTAAAAACACGGCTTCTGGTACCTTAGGAATTTTTTATCAAGCCTCAGACGCTTTAAACTTTGGAGTACGGGTTCAAAATATTTCTAGAACAGAATTGTCTGAATTTGAAGATGAGCGCCTTCCAACACGATTTGCAATTGGTGCAACCTACATTTTTAGTGAAAAAGTGTTTTGGAATGTTGAGGCAGAAAAAACAATTATACATCCGATAAACGTAAAGTCGGGCTTAGAAATACATCCACACGAAATTTTGTATTTGCGTTTAGGTGTTAATTCTTACCCTTTTCAATCGGCTTTCGGTTTTGGTTTGGCCTTTGGTAATTTACAATTTGACATGTCCACTATGTGGCATAGTAACCTCGGCTTGAGTCCATCAGCAGGTCTAAAATATAGATTCAATTAAAATGCGGTTATTGCTTTTATTTATCGTTGTTTTATCTGCAGAGATTGCGCTTTCGCAAGACCCTAAGAAGCAGCAAATAATTGAGCAAAGAATCGAATTTATAGGTGAAACTCTTGAAGATTCGGACATTGATTTAACGACCTATTTTGATGATCTCTTCAATTATTACGACAATCCACTGAACCTAAATAGCGCAACTGAGGGAGAATTAATTCGCCTCCATTTAATGACGGATGTGCAAATAGTGTCTCTCCTGAATTACCGCAAACTTTATGGCGATTTTATAACGATTTATGAATTAGTAGCCATTGATGAGCTGGATTTAAACGCGATTGAATTGATTTTACCTTTTGTTGTGGTTGAAAAAGTTGAGAAGGATGATTTTAAATGGAAAAATGCAATTCGTTATTCAAGACATGAAATTATTGCACGTTATCAAAATACATTTGAAGAAAAAGAAGGCTATATTGTTAAGCCCGATAGTATCCTTGCTGATTCTCCAAATAGTCAATATTTAGGGAGTTCAGATAAGTTGTATTTGCGTTATAGAAATCGGTATAAAGATCGATTAAGTTGGGGCTTTACAGCAGAGAAAGATGCAGGAGAAGAGTTTTTTAGTGGAACTCAAAAGCAAGGATTCGATTTTTATTCGGGACATTTATTTGTGCGTAAACTGTGGAAATTCAATGCACTGGCATTGGGAGATTATCAAGTGAATGTAGGGCAAGGGTTAACTGTGTGGTCTGGTTTTGGAATTGGAAAATCTGCAGATGTTATGAATGGCAAACGATTTGCGACAGGACTTCGACCGTATGCATCCGTAAATGAGTCCAGATTTTTAAGAGGAGCAGCAGCGAACTTTCAAAATGAAAAAATAGACTTTACCCTCTTCGGATCGAGAAAACGATTGGATGCAAATATTAGTTTTGACGATACGTTAAATGGCTTTGATAATAGTTTTACCTCCTTTCAAATTTCAGGTTTTCATAGAACACCAGGTGAAATTGAAAAGCAAAACACGCTGCGTGAAACCATTTTAGGGGGCGAATTTGCACTTAAAGGAAATAATTACCGGATTGGTATTTCATCTGTTCATACAAGTTTTGATCAACCCTTAATTATTGATACCTCAGTTTATAAAAAGTTTAAATTTTCAGGGAGTCAATTATTGACAACTGGATTGAATTATCGCTTCTACATCCGAAAATTGACCATTTTTGGAGAAACTGCTGCCAGTGATAATTTAAAATTTGGAACAGTAAACGGATTGGCATGGCATGTTGATCCAAGATTAGACTTATTGCTCATTTATCGCAATTATGATAAATCATTTCAATCCCTTTACTCAAATGGGTTTGGGGAATCGGCCGATAATACTGGCGAACGCGGTCTTTATATTGGAGCGCAAGCCAGAATAAGTAAAAAAATTAGCATTAATGCCTATTATGATCAATTCAAATTCACCTATTATAAGTGGCTCACGAATGACTTAAGTCATGGAAGAGAGTACTTTGGGCAAATCAACTATAAAGCTTCGTATAATTCGAGTTTTTATGTTCGCATGCGGAATAAAGTGACACAACGAAATACGAAAGATGATGTTGAAGGCATAAAAGGGCAAGAGTACATCAGAAAAAACACAATTCGGGTGAACTATGATCAACGTATTAACTCACAATGGTCCTTTAAGACACGGTTCGAATGGGTCAATCATTTTTATGGCGATCAAAAAAGTAAAGGGGTCATGTTTTTTCAAGATTTAAAGTTCCGTTTGAAAAAAATTCCATTGACATTATATGGTCGATATGCAATTTTTGATACCGACAATTACGATTCAAGAATTTATGCATACGAAAATGATTTGTTAGGTGTATTTAGTATCCCTTCTTATTTTTATAAAGGCATTCGAACCTACTTAATGTTAAAATATGACCTCGGTCTAAAAATAGATTTATGGTTACGGTGGGACGTATTTTCTTACGCCAACCGTGATACCATTTCTTCAGGATTGGAAGAGATTCAAGGTAGCGAAAAAACAACAATTAAAATGCAATTGAAGATTAAGCTATAAATGAAACTGTTTACTCCTACCACATCTGAATTCACCACTTATTATAAACAAGGTGCATTTGAGTTATCATGGCGATATAACGAGTTCATGATGTTAGCCTATACTCTATTAATTTTGGCGGGTGCAATTGTCGGGATAGATGTTTTTTTTATCGGAATATTATGTTGGATGACACCGGCAGCCTCCTTGATCGTAATGAAGCGAACTCGAAAATACGAGCTTGTTTCATACGCACAAGTGGTTTTGGGTTGCCTTGCAACCGGACTAGTTCTCAATTTGAATTTTGTTCCAATTCATGCCGTTGAGGCTGTTTTTATGATGATTACCTGTTTCTATGCGTTTATAGCTTTAGGTAGAAAGGTTGGAGTCGTGTCATTATTCGCCCAACTCATTTGGGTTTCCGTTTACATTTTTAGAGGTGTTGATCCTCCTGAAGATTTTCAGATTGTGGAAAAGATCGCTCTTTTTATGGCACTCGTTGTTTCTTTCGCCTTGTTTGGTTTTTTAATTGTAGAGTTTTTAAAGTTAAGACGGAACGCGGAGAATAAATACGTTTCAATAAACCAGGATTTGACAGAGGTGAACCATTTGGTGAATTTGCAATACCAAGAGAAAACGGTCATGTTGAAAGTGATTCATCACCGTGTTAAAAACAACCTGTAAGTTATTTCTAGTCTGCTCCGCTTACAACCTATGAAATTGAAGAAGAAGTTTCGCGGATGTATCTTCAAGATACCATTTATCGTGTATCAGCAATGGCATTGATTCATCAAAAAATGTATCAGAACGAAAACTTGTCCCAGATTAATCTCAAAAATTATATCGAATCGTTGGCAAAGGATCTTGTGCATATTCATGCCAAACATACTGCCGTCAAGTTGGAAGTTAAATCGGATATACAGGAACTGGGAAATGATTCATTGGTGCTGCTTGCATTAATACTGAATGAATTAATCACAAATTCATTGAAACACCCCTTTGCCGAGAGAACGGAAGGTCTAATTCATATTGATATTAAACGAATAGAAAATACTGATTTCTTTGATTTTATTTATCGAGATGGTGGAGAATGGAAATCAACTCCAAAAGGCAATTCTTTTGGATTAGAATTAATCGCTACGTTAACCGAGCAATTAGATGGCCAAGTAGAACGCAGTTACGACAACGGAACCAAGTATAAGTTTAAGCTTCGGGATTTAAAATAAATTCGAATGCTTCAGAAATGAGGGCATCATTGACCTTTTGATTGTAAATAGCACTGCCAATTTTATTTAATAATGTGAATGAAATTTCTCCATTCACATTTTTTTTATCATTTAATAAAAGTGGTTTTATTTCAGCAATAGCTGCTGTTTCAACTTCCAATTTCGGGTATCGGTTTCGAATTGTATCATTGATTTCTTCAAATTCATTTTGATTCAATAGTTCCAATTTTAATGAAATAAAACTTTCTGCTAACATGCCCCAAGCCACGGCATAACCATGCGGAATTACAGCGTCATTTTCGAGATAATAACCTTCAATAGCATGTCCAATTGTATGTCCAAAATTGAGATTTTTTCTATTGCTTTTTTCTAGATGATCTTCCGTTACAATTTTTTGCTTAATGGCAACAGAATGATAAATAGAATCAAGCCATGTTTCTGGATTAGAACTTAGATCAATTGATTTCAGTTCCTTCCAATATTTAGCATCAGCAATTAAACCATGCTTAAGAATTTCTGCATAACCCGATTCTAATTCAATAGGGGGTAGCGTAGTTAAATAGCGCGCGTCAATAAAAACGTAATCAGCATCCGCAAACACACCAATTTGATTTTTATAGGGCCCTAAATCAATTCCCGTTTTCCCGCCCACTGAAGCATCCACCTGAGAAAGTAGGGTTGTTGGCACATTAATAAATGAGAGTCCCCTTTTAAATGTAGCGGCAATAAATCCGCCCAAATCCGTGATAACGCCACCACCAAAATTTATGATCAAATCATTTCGCCCAATTTCATATTCACTTAACGCGGACCAAACATGCTGGCAAATGTCTAAAACCTTATTTTCTTCACCAGGCGGAAGTTGAATAATCTCGGCTTCATGCAAAGCTTCGAAAGAGGAAATGAAACCCTCCATCCACAAATCATATACATTCTCGTCTGTTATGATGATTTTTTTCGATTGAGCATAACGCGGCGAAGAGAGTAAGGCGTCAAATCCATTCTCTGTTAGGTTCCCAAATCGAATTTCTGATTGATTGTAAGTGAGCGTTTTCAAATTCATTTTATTTTACCTTGTAAAAGTACAATTTTACTTGAAATTAAATTGATGGGCATAAGAGAGTCATTGATTAAACGAGATTCAATTAATTGTAGGCTGCAACTTAAGATGCCGCAATAGGTTGATTCCACCTTTCCATTCGCAGCTCACGTCTGTAAATAGAGAGTGACCTTCGTCGAATATGAGTTCGTATGTATCAAAATGATCGCAGGTTTCCTCCCGACTAAATAGATTTAATTCAGTTTCAAATTTTTGAATAAAGTAGAATTCTTCTGGATCTATAATCTTTCGTTTTTTGCCATTATGAGAAAGATAGAAGACATCATTATCGCGGTCAATTGTCAATGTATCCGCTGTTTTGTCAACTAGGGTATGCGGTGTTGATCGAAGTATAATACTGCATGCTTCACCGTTCCCTATTTTTGAAATAAATGGGGTGTAGTTAGATTCCTCATTGTTATATCTGTCTGGACGGAGGATTTTAAAAGTGGTGTCTTTTTTCGGATTAATAAAAATATTTAGGTGTCGAGGAAGGTCATACTGGTTTATATAATGCAATTCATGCCACCCTGACTTAAGATTAGGAATGTGAATAGTTCTTTTTCCGTTAGGTCGAAAAGTCCCAATTGTTATGGTGTCTGATTCATGTCCTTTTTTTAAGCTGAATTGATTATAAGTTGTGTCTGCCAAGTTCTTCTTACAATTTTTAATTTCAACTGTTAAAGTATGCTGACTGAAGCCACGGAGGGAGTTAGTTAAAAGAATAATAGTCGTGAAAATTGGCGATAATTTCATGAATCGAGGCTGCAAAAAATGTACCTCTAAAGTACTATTATTTTTTTATGCCGTTCTAGATTTAACGTACCACAATTTTCTTCGTGAGTGTTTGGTCGTCTGACTGAATTTTTAAGAGATAGATCCCTTTGGTCAAATCACCAATATTGAGGACAACAACTGAGGTGTTTTTGCTTGTTTTAGAGTGGTAGGCCTCATGGCCACTAATGGCCACAATAGTGAATTCAACATTTGTTAAAGTCGTACCAAAATCAACTGTTATATTATGATCATAAACAGGGTTTGGGTGGATTTTAAGTAAGGCGTCATTTAATTCACTTAGCCCGCATGTATCATCTTCTTCATCCTCATCCTCATCCTCATCTTCGTCATCTACCCAATCATCATCTTCACCGTCGCCATAATCTTCAATGTCAGCACAATAATCTCCAGGAAACCAATCCGGATCCTATCCATCTCCATCTTCAGAATCGTTCGCACCAAGAAAACCGCTCCATCCATATGAAAAATTTTCATAAACATTTTGTCCTTCTCCCTCATTTAATTCCCAACAACCTCTTAAGTTGGATTCTGTTCCGTCTAGTCCTCCATGCATGCTTGCTGCAATCTCTTCGCCAGTTCTTGCCACGTTCCATACACGAACATTTCCAATAACACCTTTGAATTCATAGTCATACCTATGATCACGTCCTATCCAAATTGAATTAAAGCCTTGCAAATTATTGGCGCAAGTGGGGTCGTATATATAACCGAATTGTTCTCCATCAGCATAGAAGTAAATATTACCATCATTTCTAACAATAGCTACATGATGGCATTCGCCATCCAATAAAGTTCCAAGTGAGCCATTATTGGTAATGTACCATTCCTCGCCTCTATTTGAAAAACAAAGCGCTCTTGGATCAGACCCCATATTTTTCAAATAAAACGCCGCCCCTTTGATGTGGGACCAACGATTTGAAATTATTGTTGGATTAGTTCCTTGATCTTCTTCGTCTCCTTTAATAATTGCTTCAAAAGTAAAATCATCATTCAAGTAATCAAGCCAGGTGTTATGGGTCTCTGCATAATCGTTTACACCGTCAAAGTACAAATGCGACGTTGAGTCTTGCATCCAAGCAGAGTTTGATACTAACATTAAAAGAATGATGAATAAAATTCGCTTAATTGTTTTAAAGCTAGAGTTCATATAGGGCGTTTAGTAACGGTTAATTACATAACGGATTTCAAATTCAATTAGTTGTCTGACCGCTTCAAACTAAATCATATTGTGATGACAATAGTTTGCCTTGTTAAAATTACTAATGTTTATCAACAAAACTGGAATGGTTTGAAAAAGGTGCTTTAGTACGGTGATTTTTTTTCCTTTTTCTTACTTGCCTTGGTTAATGGATTAAAATCAAGGCATTTTTGAATCCAAAACTCTAAATCTTCTTGACGGTCGTAAGCTTCAGGTTTGATAAAAATATAACCTTTCATTGTGCGACCTGTAAAGTCCATTGGTAAAACACCTTCGGCGTTTAATGCTTCTGGATAGGTTTCTTCACCAATGCGCGCCATCAATAAATTCAACTCCGTTTTTTTGTCGATATGCATGCCGCACAGCATTTTATTATCAACCATGAACATCATCCCGCCCATCATTTTTTTACAATAAAATTCACTTTTTTCGCTTCCAGTATTTCTGTGATTCTTTCTACTTGATATTCGTTGTAAGCCATAATATAGATTTTAGATCGCTTCGCTCTCAGATGTTATAAGTTAGATGAGCCACCCTTGGCTTTTGCCAAAGGGCTAGAAGTGTGATGTTGTGCTGTTTTTTAATTAATAATTGCCTAATAACTACTTTCCGACAATCGGGTCGAGATCCACCAATAATTTCCTGCTGGATCCTCAATTCCACCTTGGCGATCTCCATATTCTTGATCGGCTGGTTCAAAAACGGATTTCCCACCCTGTTCAATGGCATTTTTACACATTTCGTCTACATTTTTAACATAAAGATAAAAAGAAGTTCGCATGTCTAAAAAAGGTTTATTGGCTTGACTAAGCATAATGCAACTGTCGCCAATTTTTAGAATAACATTTGCAATATCATCAGAATCTGGAAGCAATACGCGATTTAATTCCTGGGCGTAGAAGCTAAGTTTTAAATAGTCTATTAAGCCTTTCGGGTCTTTAACAAATAGATGAGAATTAACTGATCTAAAGCCGTCAGGGTGAAACGTGTCGAATTTTGAATTCATCCGTTTAACATAAACATTATTCAGGAATATTAACAGGAGTAAATTCAAATTTGGCCCCGTCAAACAATCCAAAATCGCTTAATTTTAATGCCGGAATAACTAATAAAGCCATAAATGACAAAGTCATATAAGGTGCATGTAAAGTGGCGCCCATCTCTTTCGCTTTCAAATCAATTTTCTGGTAAAGTTCGCCAGTGGTAAACCCATCCTTATCGCTCATAATACCTGCAACTGGAAGTCCTAAAACATGGGCTTGACTTTCTGACACTGCACAGACACCACCTTTTTCTTTAATTATCGCATTCACCGCCTTGCATATCAAAGCGTCATCTATACCAACGCATATTATATTGTGCGAATCGTGCGCAACGGATGAGGCAATTGCGCCTTCCTTTAAACCAAAGTTTTTTATAAATGCAACTGCAGGTTTAGTATTGCTATAGCGATTAACGACTACGATTTTTAAAATATCATTGGCAACATCTGATACAATTAAGCCCTTTTCAATTTTTGCTTTTGTAATAATCGGATTGGTGATTAATTCTCCGTCCAAGGCTTCAATTACATTTATTTTTTCTGATGTGGCGGCAATTTCAAAATCACTTGCAGCTTTATAATCAGTGTCAAAATTATTTGGACATTCGAATGGAATTGGAGCAATATTGGATGTGCCATTTTCCGCAACACAAGTTCCACCAATAACCGTTTTTATAATTTCAAGGTCTTCCAAATTATTCACAACTATAAAGTCAGCTGAATCTCCTTCTTTCAATAAACCAACATCTAAATTATAATGCTTGGCAGGATTAATGCACGCCATTAAAAGCAGTTTAAAAATATCAATTCCATGCCCAAGTCCTCTTTTTACCAAGGCGTTAATGTGACTAACTATTAAATCGTCAGGATGTTTATCGTCAGAACAAAACATCATGTTTTTATAATGTTCGGGAACGAGATCAATTAAGGCATTAAAGTTCTTGGCAGCGCTTCCATCACGGATTAGAATCTTCATCCCATTTTGCAGTTTTTCCAGTCCTTCATCATAGCTGAAGCTTTCATGGTCAGTTGAAATTCCAGCACCAATGTATTTTTTGACATCTGCACCTCTCAATCCAGGTGCGTGTCCATCTACAGGTTTTTTGAAATGTTTTGCCCATTCAATTTTTTTCATCACCTCAGCATCTTCAAATAAAACCCCGGGATAATTCATCATTTCAGCCAAATACTTAATGTCGTCATTTGCCAATAATTCTTTAATTCCGTCAGAATCAATTACTGCACCCGCAGATTCGAAACTCGTAGCAGGAACGCATGAAGGGGCACCAAAATTAAATTTGAAAGGCACCTTTTTTCCATTTTCAATCATGTAATAAACACCAGCAGTGCCCAATACGTTTGCAATCTCATGCGGATCAGATACAGTGGCCACGGTCCCATGTGTCACAGCCAATCGCGCAAATTCAGAAGGAACCATCATGGAACTCTCAATGTGAATATGCGCGTCGATAAATCCTGGGAGAATGTATTCATCCTCTTCACAATCTTTCGCAATAATTGAATCAATACGTCCGTTTTTCACAATGACTTGACCTTTGTATATGCGCTGATTTTCAATATCGACAATGTTTCCTTTTAGAATCACAATAATGGGATTAAATAATTTAAAATAGCTAAGATAACAAACTAGTAAATTCCGTTTATATTTGCGTATGATTTCTTTCGATAATACGGAGATAGCTTTTGCAGGAAAATCTGATAATGATCTGCAATGGACGTATCGTTTATTCAATATGATTGGGAAACCTTGGATGGTTAAATTTGGAAAATTCGTAACAAATATCGCATTTGCAATTCGACTGCCAATAAAGGGAATGATTAAGAAAACAATTTTCAAGCATTTTTGCGGAGGAGAGGCAATTCCAGATTGCACGGGAAGAATTGATGAACTCGCCAAATTTGGAATAGGGACCATTCTGGATTATTCGGTAGAGGGAAAAAGTGAAGATGCTGATTTAGATCGAACTCGAGACGAGATTATTGCATCAATTGCCACAGGAAAAGCAAATGACCATATCCCATTCGCAGTTTTTAAGGTCACTGGAATTGCCCGCACAGATTTATTGGAAAAAGCGAATAATCCAAATACGACCTTAACCGATCAAGAAAAAAATGATTTTGCAGCTGTGATGGCACGGGTGGATGCTATTTGTAATGCAGCGCACGAGTCAAATGTTCCAGTTTTTATTGATGCTGAAGACAGTTGGTTTCAAGATGCAATTGACCGAATGGCAAATGCAATGATGGCGAAATACAATACAGAAAAAGCCATAGTTTTCAATACACTTCAAATGTATCGTCATGATCGTCTTGAATTTTTGAAAAAGACCCACCAAGACGCAATTGCAGGAAAATATTACCCTGGCATAAAAATGGTGCGTGGCGCATATATGGAAAAAGAGCGCGAGCGAGCCGAAAAGGAAGGACATCCATCTCCAATCCATGCTAATAAGGAGGCGACTGATAAAGATTATAATTTGGGGATAGAATATGTGATGAATCATCTTGATGTTTTCTCGCTTTGTGCTGGGACTCACAATGAAACAAGTTCGTCCCGACTATTAGAACTAATGGAGGAAAAAGGAATTGCCAAAGCCGATAAGCGTGTATATTTTGCACAACTTTTAGGCATGAGTGATCATATTTCGTTCAATGTAGCGCATACAGGTTATAATGTGGCTAAATATGTGCCTTACGGTCCAGTTAAAGAAGTCATGCCATATCTATTAAGAAGAGCAGAAGAAAATACTTCCTTCGCAGGTCAAATGGGTAGAGAGTTGGCTTTAATTGTTTCGGAGAAGAAAAGACGTAAAGCTGCTAGGTAAATTCAATGTTTCTTTTTGATAAAGGTGTAATGCCCTAGTCTTAAATAATTAAGAACGCATACCGCATTGCAAATTGATAATTGTAAATTGCGCATTGATAATTGATTTTAACCTTATGAGTCAGATTTTATCTGGTATATTTTTATTGATTAGTATTGGATGCTTGTCTTATATTGGCTGGCGTTTTTTGCGTAATCGAGATTATACCAAGGCGCTCATTGTAATTCTAGTCACATGCGCAGTGCTTCGTGTCATCGGTGCTAAAGACCCCTATTTACATGCTTGGGATGAACGCTATCACGCACTGGTATCAAAAAATTTAATTGAGCATCCGTTAACCCCAACCTTACACGATCATACGGTACTAGAGTTTGATAACGACAATTGGACTGGAAGTAATATTTGGCTTGGAAAACCTTCGTTTCCGCTTTGGATTATGTCGGGATCAATCGCGATTTTCGGCAATAATTTATTGGCAGTACGTTTACCGTCTATCCTATTAGGGCTGTTAGCTGTTTGGCTGACCTTTTTAATAGGCCGTAAATTATTTGATGAGCGCATAGGTTTGATGGCAGCATACTTCCACGCGATAAACGGGCTGGTGATAGAGCTAGTAGGAGGGAAGGTTTCTTCTGATCATGTGGAGCTATGCTTTATTGTGATGGTGGAGGTTTCCGTTTATTTAGTCATTCTCAATTTACGCCCAAAACCTTCTTTAAAGCTCACTTTTTTTGCTGGAATTTTTATGGGCTTGGCCTTTTTGTCGAAATGGTATCCTGCATTGATTGTGCTCCCCGTTTGGTTGACATTTCTAGTGACCTATGGAAAGTTTAACTGGCGCATATTTTTTAAACAAGGGGCTTTACTTTTGATCGGGTTTTCAATTGTGACATTGCCTTGGGTGCTATATATGCGGTCCACATATCCAGAAGAAATGAATGCCATTTTATTTAATGCACTTTCTGCTTATTCTGAAACGGTTCATAGTCATTCGGCGCCAATTTATTATTATTTCAATAAATTATTGGTCATTTTTAATGAGTTGATTTATTTGGCACTTGGCTTTTTTATTAACCGCTTATTTAAAACAGAAAAGCGTTGGGCGTATTTAGGACTAATTATTTGGATTTTAGTTCCTTTGGTGATTTTCACCATGGCAGAGACTAAACGACAGACTTATTTGCTGATCTCCGCGCCAGCATTTTTTATTGTAGTGAGTTGGTTTTGGTTTTACTTGCGAGATTTTTATTTGAACGCGCGCTATAAAATTATTAATGGCATTTTATTGTTTGCCTTAATTGCTTTACCCGTTCGTTATATGATAGAGCGTTCTAAGTTGTTTGGCGGTAATGAATTAATTGCGGAGTTCTATTATTTAAGCGACGAGCAACTGGCAATTTTAGATGATAAAACGATTGTTTTTGGTACGGATGATTATGTTGAAATGATGTTTCATACGGACGTATATGCTGCGTATAGAAAAATACCGATGAATGAAAAAATGATTGAACTAGAGCGCGAAGGATTTGAGATTTATATTTTAGTTAATCGCCAGTTCGTTCCTTTTAATCCTTAGCTATTTCCTTCAAACAGTCATTGCACAAGCAATTATTATATTGTTCTGCGATAGCTTGCAATTTAGTTTTAGATATAACGATTGTTGAACAATGACAGTTTTCAATATCATTGACTAAACATTCAAATGTTTGGTCGCATTTAGCACAGTTTTTCTTCACTTATTCGGCGATTATTTTAGTGGTATATACTTTTTCGGCGTTCGCATTTAATAAGGTTATGACGTACAAACCTCTTCCCATATCAGCTTTTTTAATTTGAATTTGTTGGCTCGTAATATTCGATTGGCGATAGATCTCCGTCCTGAGAATGTCATAAATAACAACAGTATGCTTATACACTAATTCTTTCCCAAATTGAATTGTTAGGATCTCGGAAAATGGGTTTGGATAAACTGTGATTATACTTTCGTTATATTCTTCAATGGCATTATCATCAATGACGTGCAAATTTTTATACCAAGACCAGATCCATTACCATGAAGCGACATAAACAATATCATTATCACCATCTAAATCCGATAAAATTAGTTCTTCTGTTCCCCAACCATCTGCCAAAATCGTTTTCGGTGCACTATATCTTCCATCCCCTAGATTTTTATTCCAATAGATACCTTGTGCTCTAAAGTATAGACCATTTCAGGCAACCCATCCAAGTCAATGTCACCTATTTCAATGGCTTTGATATAGTTTCGTTCGGGCCATCCAAATGCTTTTTTTGGTGCGTATTTTGCTGAAGGGATTGATACAGATCCTAAAAAAAAGAGCAATAGTGAGATGGTTTTCATAGGTCTAAAGTTAGTTAATTAAAAGCAGCGAAACTATTATTTCTAGCTTACAATAATATTAACGGATTAATTGTTTAATGCGTTGGATTTAATTACTAATCCTCGACTTCACCTACAAAGTTAGGTGCAAAATTGACCAAAAACAACTGCTTGCTTGCCCGTGTGATTGCGGTATATAACCACCTCATATATTCAACATCCCACATCTCTTCTAGAAAATAGCCATGATCAACAAATACAGCGCCCCATTGTCCTCCCTGTGCCTTGTGACAGGTTACCGCGTAACCAAATTTGACTTGCACGGCTTGGAAATAGGGGTTTTGCATTACTTTCCTATTTCGTTCGCGCTTGTTCCTTAAATAAGGATATTCTTCTGTTGCAATGCGGTGAAACAACATTTTCATATCATCTAGAGGTAATGAGGGGCCTTCGTGTCGAATTGAGTTCAATAAAATTTTCATTTCAATATCCTTCATGTCAGGATAATCGACTAATCGGACAATTATATCTGCAAACTCGCAACCGAATAGTTCTTCTCGCCGCACAATTTTTAAAATTTCCATGAGTTCACCGTTGGCGATAAAACCGGCATCTGACTTCGCATCTAACCAATAATAATTATTGCGCGTTACCATTAAAACATCACCAGCATTCAAATCTTCCTCTTGCCAAAGTATTCTGCGCCGAATTTGCTCATTGAATAAATTGGCGCGTTTATTTGAACGGGTGACTAACATTACTTCATCACGCCCAAAATTATGAATGGCGTTTTCCAATTCTTCTTGCAGGTCCATCCCAGTTATGGCGCGCGCATCTGCAGTGTTAACAGGCAGCATTGGAATTTCTTCGGTAAAATTTCGCAAGGCGCCAGCTAAATCTAGAATACCAGAAGTTTGCTCTTGGCGCACAATTTCATTCAGTTCGCTCGTGAATATATCTAGGGAATATTCTTGTTTTAGGTGGCTTTTTTCTAATGCAGGGCTTTTTGCCATCCCAATAGGGGGCAATTGTCCTTTATCACCAACAAAAATAAGTTTGCAGTTTTGACCTGAATAAACATACTCAATTAAGTCGTCTAATAAATTTCGTTGGCCATAATTGTCTTTCCCTTGAATATTTGCATTTGTCGAAATCATAGATGCTTCGTCAACAACAAAAATGGTATTTGTATGCTTATTCTGCCCAAGGATAAAACCATCACTGCCTTCAGCTTCGTTTTTGAAATATATTTTTCGGTGGATGGTAGATGCTTTTGTTTGGCTATAATTGGACAATACTTTTGCTGCTCTTCCAGTTGGAGCCAATAAAACTGATTTTATTTTGACCTGATGGAGGGTGTTTACAAAACCGCCAATCAAACTTGTTTTACCCGTTCCTGCATATCCCGTTAATATGAAAAGTTCTAGTCCATCAGAATGCTGGGCGCCGAAAGACCAAAGAAAGCCTGTTAAGCCTTCCATTGCCATATTTTGATCATCTGTGGGTTTAAAACCTAGATTTTCTTCAAAATATCGCCTAAAGCTTGATTTTTTAACCGTGTTTTTCAAAGTGCCAATGTAAAATTATTGTAAAGTTTCACCTGTATTTTAAAAGGGTAAATTTAGACAGGAAATAGCTTCTAAAAACGTCTTGCAACCTTCTTGAGTTCGCATGTGTCCATTTCATTGAGTTAAATATGTAAAAAATATATTGACTGACAGATTAACGTTCAAAAAAAATTGTAGTTTTGTCAAGGTACATTGAATACTCAAACTAAAATTATAGAATGGACATTTTTGAATCATTAGAGAAGATTGGATTTCAGGTTAAAAAGTTTTTTTGGCCAACGGTTTTCTTGATTGTTGGATTATATCTTTTAAAAATAGCAGTACTTCCGGTGAAAGAGGTACTTGCTGATAATAGCCCGTATGAATTAAAACAAAGTCCTGCATTTTTATATGCGAGCATATTTTTCTTACTCGCAAGTGTTGTTTGGTATCTCTATATTTTAGATCTCATCAAAACAAAAATTGGTTATGTGATCATGGCGGTATTAGCAGTTTGTAGCATTTATCTGATGTATACAGATTATACAACCATTAAATCTAAAGTTGATTTTGATGCGGCTAGTGATTTAAGGGATTTAGATATCAAAGCGAGAATGGATGATTTAAAGCAGGCCGAGTTAGCTTACAAAGAAACGAATGGTGTTTATACAGCATCTATGGACAGTTTAATTGACTTCATTAAAACCGGAGAGAAAATGAAAATTGTCAAGAAAGGAAGTATTCCTGAAAGAAAGATATATACTTACGAGCGTGATTACCTTTATACTGATGATCGTCCAATAGATAAATTCATGACGGAGATTGAAGCAGCAGCTTTATCAAAATCTGAGTTTGCGAAGAGCGATACTTCAGATCTACATTCTTTTCAAAGAGATACGATTTATGTGCCAGTAATGGATGCCGTTTTCTTAAATGAAACAAGAATTGACGCACGTAAAAAAATGGGGGCATCTTTACATTTCCATCCAGATTCTTTGCGCTATGTGCCACATTCTAGAATACCTGTTGCGATTCAAGTTGGATCAGTTGCTAAAAGTGAAACTGTAAAAGCGTCAACAATCTTTATTAAAATGGTACATCCAATGAGTGGTGAAATGAAAGATTCATTGTTTTATTCAATTGGATCATTGACAGACAATCACTTGCGTGAGAGCTGGAATGATTAATAAATTCTAGCAGCATAAATGTTTAAACAGGAAGAAGCTTATCAGTATGCGCTTTGCATGGATTTGACTCCTGATCATTTTCAATTTGCAATACTTGATCCGAAACAGAAAAAAATTCTGCACCATGAATTGCATGATGTCTCGGATTATTCACGAGATGGCGTAAAACTGTTATTGGACAATCCTTCTTTAAAACATGAGTTTGCAACTTACTCTTTGTCTTCAGGGGAGAATCGGAACACTTTAATACCTAGCGATTTATTTTCATATTCAAAACCAGGTGAGATTTTCAAACTTAATTATCCAGAACCAATTGGGGATTTGGATTATAACCGAATTTCGGAATTAGGGATTGTCAATATTTATGAATTTCCACTTTGGATTAAATCACTATTTGTGATTGGTTTTCCTAGAGTGAAAATTGTACACCGTTCCACCGTTTTATTGAAAGGTGTGTTCGATCAACCGACCTACAGTCCAAAGATTCATTTATTTGTTGAAAAGGAACAGTTTTACATGCAGATTACGGAAAAGTCCAAACTCACATATTTTAATCGTTTCGATTATAAAGAAATTGCAGATTTGGTCTATTATGTATTATTTGTTTTGGACCAAAAAGAATATGATCAATCCAAATTTGACATACTTTTCTATGGATTACCAGTTGAATGGACTGTAAGAGAAAAGATCCAAGATTTTTTCTCATCCAAGGTGAAAATCTCTGATCAAATAGAAAAGGGAAGTCTTTTCATTTTAGCAAAACAATTGTTATGCGTGTAATAAGCGGCAAGTACAGAGGAAAAAGATTTTACCCACCGAAAAAATTTCCATCTCGCCCGACAACAGATATGGCCAAGGAAGCACTTTTCAGTATTCTTGACGCCAAGGTGTATTTTGAAAAATTAGATATCCTCGACCTTTTTTCGGGAACAGGCAATATGAGTTTAGAATTTCTTTCACGCGAAGTTGGCCAAGTTGTGAGCGTAGACAGTCATTTTGTTTCATATAAGTTTCAACAAAAAACGGCCGAATCATTAAATGATAAGGCATGGCATGTTCTAAAGCAAGATGCATTCGTTTATCTTGAAAACACGAACCAAAAATTTGACATCATATTTGCAGATCCACCATACGAATTTGCTGAACTGGATAAGATTCCAGTAATGGTTTTTGAAAAACAAGTGTTAGTTGATGATGGAATGCTAATTGTTGAACATAGCAGTCGAACAAGTATGAAAGGATTACCCTTTTTCAAACAAACACGAGATTACGGTGGAGTTTCCTTTAGTTTTTTCGAACATTAATTACGATTTTTACGTATACAAATCCTGATGTGTGGTGCCTGTAAAGTGAAACCATATATCCTTAAATAAAAACTATGGAACGAATTGGAGTTTTCCCGGGGTCATTTGATCCATTTACGAAAGGTCATGAAGACATTGTGCGCCGTTTTATACCACAATTTGATAAGGTAATTATTGCATTAGGCGTCAATTCGAAAAAGAAATATATGTATGATACCAATAGTCGTATCGAACATATCCAATCCTTGTTTAAGGGGGAGTCAAAGATAACTATTGAGGCATATGAAGGACTCACGATTGACTTCTGTCACCGAAAAAAGGCAGGGTATTTGCTACGTGGTTTAAGGAATGCGACAGATTTCGAATTTGAAAAAGCGATTGCTCACATGAATGAGGATATTTCTTCAGCAGCAAATCAACGCGTTGAGACATTGTTTTTAATGACAGATAAAAATTTGTCAGCGATTAGCTCATCTATTGTCCGAGAAATAAAAAAGAACAACGGAAACATTGATCAATTTGTAACGAATCAAGAGCTATTAATTATAAATACATAAATGAAAAACAGTTTACTTGTCATATTATTTTTGAACCTCAGTCTTGTAGGTTATGGTCAAAATAAATTAGTGGGTTATGCGCCCGAATTTATTGGCGAAAATGTTACGTTGTACACGTATCAAGACTATGTGACAATGAACCGCATTGCAATTGGAGAAGGCATAGTAAATGCCGAGGACAGCGCGTTCACTATTTCCCTTCAAACAAATTCAACCATTAAAGGTGTGATTGAAATTGGTCGAGTTGAAGGGAGTTTATATTTAGCGCCAAAAACTGATTATTCCGTCTATTTTCCAGCTTCAACCGATCCTTCAAGTTACCAAAATTCTGAAACAAATATTTATTTTTCCGAGTTAGATACTGCAGACATAAATTATATGGTATTGCAATATCACCAATGGTTTGAGACTTTTGTTATGTACAATGAAAAAGACATGGCGCGCGGTGGTTTTTTAGCCTACCTAGACACTTTTAAAGGCTATGCGGCGGAAGCCTATAAGGCGGTTGAAGATCCTTTCTTTATTACGTATGTTCGTTATGATATTGCAGAAATGGAGCAAACATACGGCGGTAATAGAAGTAGTGTGAAACGTTTAGAAACGTTTTTAAATTACATTGAACCGTTTCCAGTTTATTATGAAAATGATCGTTACATGAAATTTCTATTGGCTTTTTACGATAAGGAATTTAGAGAATACTTACCAGTTACCGAGGCGGCAATAATGAATGCGATTTATCGAAAAAGTCCGACACTTTTAATGCAAACTTTAAAAAGTGATATTTTACTTACCAATCCAACCTTGCGCGAATTGGTAATGATTGATAAGCTAGGCCGTGCGTTCTATCGCGAGATTGACTTTCGACCAAACATTGTTGCAATATTAGATTCGGTAAGTAATCATGCGAATTCAGAAGTAAATGCGACGGTTGCTAGAAACGTTAAAAATTACATTACCAACTTAGAGCCAGGCTATCCTACTCCCGCCATTCGGTTAAGTAAAAGTGCGGAAGAGAAGGTGACATGGGCTACCTATAGAGGGAAGTTCGTTTATTTTAACTTCTTTGCTACTTGGAATGAGCGTTCAATGAACGATATGGAAATTATTTCGCGCCTCGTGCCTAAATATGATGAGGACATTGCCTTTGTATCAGTTTGCACGGATAAAGACAGTTCGGCTTTTGCAGCATTTAAAAAGGAGTTTCCAACATATGATTGGGATATCTTTTACGTGGGCGAGGATGAACTGTTAATGCGTTCATTCAAAGTGACCAGTATACCAAATTATTTTTTGATAGACCAAGATGGATTTATTTTCTCGGCACCTGCATTGGCGCCTTCTCCTAACGGAGAATATGAGTCTGTTGAACAAACGCTATTTGCAATTAAAAAGGCCTTACATCCGCCTGAGAGTGTTAGGGTTGGAGAGAAGTGATAGAGGATAGTTTGGGTTTTGACGTTTATTAACCTTAATTCGAGTTTCCGTTATTGAAAAGGATTTTCTAGAATATTTTCGGTCCAAAAACAAAACAAGCAATCGCAATTGCCACAAATGCTCAGATTTTCGGGTCGTGCGCTTCAGATATAAAATCCATTACGTTTTCAAAAGCGGTGTTAATCGCCTCGAGAATTAAAACGAGTCCTATTGCGAATATGATCAAACACCATTCAACTATGGTGAGGTTGAAATAAACCCCGGCGGCAGTAACAGCTGCAGTTGCAATTAAATGAATTCGCGCGTTGCGTTCTTCTTTAAATAAAACGGCTAATCCTCTAAATGCGTTTTTAAAACTTGCTATGGTTTTTTTCAATTGATTCATCATTTTTCCTCAATTTAAGCAATTTCATAAGGCTTGGGGTTAGGAGCAGTCCTATAAGACCTCCTGATATAAAGGTAGCAACAAAATCGCCAACTCCTTCGCCATTTCGTATGATAAGTATCATGAACGTAATGGCAACAACTAAAATCCAATAGGTGATTTTTCTACGCAGGACATTGGTTGAAACTTCTTGTTTAACAGGCCAAACCAATACGAGTAAAATAAATAGCCCTCCAAAAATAGTGCTCACGAGCTGACCCAAATCAGCAATTTTTATCCAAACCCCAAAAATTTCAGTTGATCCTTGCAAGAATGGAATGCGCTGTACAAAATAATCATTTGTATGCGTAAAAGCGTCCCAAAAAAGATGCGAGAACACCCCGATCAATCCCGAATAAACGAGAACGTACCATCTTTTCTTGACCCAGGAAATCCAATCTAAGTCGACATATTGAACGAGACGTTTTTTTAAGAGTTCTGGCAAATTCATAATCAAAGCGTCTCGCACAAATAAGTGAAAAGCAAATGCTAGAATTATTGTAAGCGGCAAGTCAAAATAGAATAAGCCACTAATAGAATGACCGTGCACCTTTTCCATGCGCATCTTCAAGAAATATTCAAAATCTGGCGTCATGCTTCCAATAATTAAGCCCGTAGCAGAAATGCGAGACTTAGATAGTTTTGTGAGAGGATGAATAATAGCAGGGTGACAAAAAGTAAATGGCATAGGTCTTTTTAAGTAATTTATTTCCAAAAATCTTTGATGGGTGTAGGTTTCTTTCCGCGTTTATTGACAAAGAAGAATTGGTATAACTCGAAAAAGAAGACGCGTTTTCCAATATTGTTATACCAAAACATGGCTTTACGCGGTGGTTTGTCTTTATGAAATAGCCATCTTTTAATGGCTTTGGGACGCATTTGCATAATGACCACCATTTATCAGATTTTAAAAATAAACCATCAGACTTGTAGGTCTTGACTAAGGCAGTAAGAAAGACATATAAAACGCAATAATTAAAGCGTTCAGTCCAAAGTATTCCTGGAAGGTATGATTCGCAATAATAAGCACTAAGGCGGAATAGAATAGCATTTTTTTAGGCATGAGAACAGTGTTTAATTTTAAAAGTACTTTTAAAAACAAAGTAATGTGGTCAAAAAAAAGTGCGCGAATAATACGTTTAGGGCGGAGGCCAAGGTAGGCACAATTTTTAAAGAATAAAGGAAGATAATCGGTAGGCTTCATAATGTATTATATCGAGTTTAATAGTTTTTCTAAAGCGTTAATATGGGATTGAAATTCACGTTTACCGATTGCGGTAATCTTATAACTTGTATTGGTTTTTTTTCCAATAAATCGTTTTCTTATCGTGATATATTCTAATTTTTCAAGTCCACCAATATGGCTGGCTAAATTTCCATCTGTAAGGTCTAATTGCTCTTTAAATGCCTTATAGTCCATCCAGTCATTAACCATTAATATGGACATGATACCAAGCCGAACACGACTTTCAAAGGCTTTATTTAATTGATCAATTTTTCCCAAAAGAATTATTTGTTCATGTCGTATTTAAAGTACATAATTGCGCCGTACAAAATATGCAAGATTCCAAACCCGATTATCCAGGCATAAAATCCAAATGCAGGGTCGAAAGCGCAGTAGACACCAAGCGCCATTTGACACAAAGCTAAATATTTAATATCGACATGTACGTATTTTGAGCCGTTCAAAAGTGACATTCCGTAAAAAATAAGCGTGGCCGGAACAATGATTTCAATATAGCCTCGGTAAACCAATGCAGCAACAAACAGTCCGCCAAAAGCTAAGGGAACCATTAAGCTTATTATAAGCCTGAAAGATAGTGGGGTCAATAGTTTTTTGTTTTGTCTTTTTGCTTTTAACCACGTAAAAAACACACCAAATGCAAGGGCAACAAATAAAATAAGTGCAGCTAGAAATGCCAGTCGAAATGTGATTTCATCATAACCTTCTTGCGCGCGGCCTTGTAATTCATAAAAGATCATCTTCTTTTCGTAGGCTCTAACTTCTAGACTGGAAATATAAGCGCCAACCAATGCCGTAATTCCTGCAAATATTCCTGAAAGCCCACTCAGCGACAAGAATTTGGAGGAGCTTTCCATCATTTTGTGAATCTCCCGAAGATCATCTATTGGATTTTTATCGGCCATATTAAAAGTACTTTGAAAAACAAATCTAATTGAAATCTTTAAACCACAATGGAAAAAATGAAATTTTAACTTTTCTTAAGAGAAGGGCGTTACTTTTTGAAAGTAGCTACATTCTTTAATAAACAGCACGAACTATGAAAGCCTTAACGACAATATTCTTCCTCATCATTTGTTTCAATGTAAAAGCTGAAGCGAATGTAAGCTATGTACCCTATTATCATAAAAGTGGTGATGCCCCAAGAATAATGAGAATTCCCATGCCATTTAACTCCGACAGTTTGTTGAGGGGAATTCCCCACATATCAATTGGTCGAATTTATCAAATTGATTATGCAGCCACTGCACCTAAGGGATCTGGTATGTCTTATCAAAAAAAATTAAATAGAGAGCGCTGGGAAAAGTTTAAAAGCATGATCTCAATCCCAGAAGGTTCGGCGCATTAGGAGAATACAATTTATCAAACCCGTTTTAACACGTAGGCAAGAGGCCGAAAAGCTTTTTCACGGTTTTGTCTTGTATTTTGATTCTCCATTGGATGCCGTACATACGGCCTCCAAAAGTTCTTTGATGAAATTAATGGAGCAGATCGCCGAACAGACTATAACCGACCGCACCACAACGGTAAAGATTCCAAAAAGTGTGCGTAATGATTCGGTCTACGTAGGCACTATAACAGAAGAACGAAAGAGTAGAATGGAAGAAATCCTTATGACCAACAATAAACTTTTAGATTGGAATTACGATTCTATTGGCGTGGATAAAAAGTATTATGGCGCCTATTATTTTCTAACCAAAGTTTCTGCAGGAGTTTTTGCGGCATATAAAGCATTAAGTTCAACCCATTTGTTTAGACAATTGAATAAGGCAAACATTACCGATCATTTCTTGGTTGTGACAGATATGACTGGAAGCATGTATCCTTACTTTTCTCAACTATTAGTGTGGCACGCGTTAAAAATGAATGAAGGAAAAAAGTTGCCCTATGTTTTTTTCAATGATGGCGATAATGCTTTATACAAACCAATTGGACAGACTGGAGGATTATATCCAGTAGAGACCAATAGCACATTTAAACTGTATAGTTCCATGCAACGTTGTATGAAAGGTGGATTTGGTGGCGATTGTCCAGAGAATAATATGGAGGCAGTTATTGAAGGATTAGATCGATATGAGGGCATTTACAATGTGGTGTTGATATGCGACAATTGGGCCTATCCGAGAGATGCGAGTCTCATCAAACAAATAGATGTTCCAATTGATTTTGTCATGTGCGGAAGTGATTTTGGCGTAAAACCTGCTTATTTAGTTTTAGCAAGGCGCAATGCTGGAGGCAGCGTAATTACAATCCAAAAAAGGTATTTCAGATATGGAAAATATGGAGGAAGGTGAGGCCATGAGAATTGGGAAATTTCAGTACGTCCTAAGCCGAGGATTATTCACAAACCAAATTGAATTAGTCCGCTACTGAAGCGGTTTTTCTCAAATTAATCTGAAAGCGCTTAAAGGCTTTCCAGCTTTTTTCGTCTTGTCAATATTAATACCGTGCGTTTCCCACATGCCGTCAAAGTAGGTGGCAATTTCATTGAGTTCCAATTACTGTTGCCATGCATCTTTAATACTTTGAGATGATCCAAATTGGCAAATTGCGATAAGTACTAGGGTTAAGAAAACTTTCTCATCAGTGCTTTGAAAGAAGAAACAGTATTTCTTGGATCAAACGAATGAAATCAGTGTCTAGTCCTGAAAAGTTTGGTCAATTGATTCCGTTTTGAAAATTAGCGCATTAACGTGACATCTGTCATAGAAACGACAAAATCAATATCACAGTTTTCAGGCTGCTGTCCTCGGCTTAATGCGTAATTAAATTTTAATCGCATTCCTTCTTTTTTATATTTTTCTTCCAAGTTCATTGGATACATATTTGCGGTGCTATCTTTAAGTCTTGTCTCAATGTATAAGGGACATTCTGTTTCAGAAACATGCACAACACCAACTACACGGGAATTTCCGTTCGTTTCTTCCGTCACGACTTCAATTTCTTCTTCAATGGCTTCTTTTTCTTGCATGATTTCTTTCTGATTTCCGCAAGCTAAGGCTAAAAATAGGACACTTAATGTGATAATGTTTTTCATGTTTACTGTTTTAACCAAAGAAAATCCCTGTCCGCTTCAAGCAGACAGGGATCTTAATTTTTTTAATTATTGAATGACTAATTTTGTAATGTTGTTCGTGCCATTCATTGCAACATTCAATAAATAAACACCTGGTGCTAAATCATCAGTTAAAATCGTTTCACTAATGCCATTCGGCTGATTTGAAGTATAAACTAGTTTACCAGATAAATCCTTTAACTCAATAGAAGTTGGCGCATCATTTCCTTCCCAATTCACGGTAAAGTTATCGTTCGCAGGATTCGGATAAACACTAATTTCAACTTGTCCTTCATTCGTGACACTAGCTGGACCGTTTTCAACAGTTATAACACCTTGATAAGGTTTAAAATTTTGTTTAGTTGCGGTTACTAGTAAGGGTTGATCGCTTGCTAATGCAGGGAATGAAACAGTAGCTGCACCACCCATTGCTTTCGCAGTTCCTAATAATACACCTTCTTGCACAATTGCAACAGTTGCATCTTCAACGTCACAATTAATATTTACGGAAGCCGTTGCGATTGGTACATTATAAACATGGCTTACCGTCATACTCATTGTTTCTTGGTTTCTAAAAACCGTAGAAGGATCTCCAAACATAACCCATGTTTGCATTACTTCACGAGCCGTTTCCGATCCGCCGTAATCTTCTAACATACTCATTTGTGAATTGTAAAAAATACCGCCTAAAGTAGCTTTACGATTACCGGCATATGACTCCGCGATAATGTCAGTCATTTCGTCCTGCGTTTGCATTGGAGCTGCCCAAGCCATTAAGATAGTTGATCCACAAGCAGCAATTGCGCCAGTAGGTGTGCCTTCATTTTTAGCCCGCATCCACGTTTCGGAGATACATGTTCCTGAAGTAAAGGTTCCATTATTACAAGCAACCGAAATTACAAAAGGATATTTTCCATTGTTCTCGGCATTATTAATTTCTGTTGTAGAGTAATTTCCTGTAATACACGTCCATTCATCTCCGTGTCCTGTATAGTTAAAAAGGCCAATTCCTTCATCAACTGTTGGGTTGATTATTGCTGGACCAGGATTTCCAGGAGCATCATCTCCGCCTTGCGATCCATCATAAAATTCATGAACTTCAGTATACCCATAGTCTAATAATTTTGCACGGTTAATACGCGCATGCTCCCAATCTGGTTCACCATCATCTCCATATCCATCTCCTTCGTTCGAAGCTAAACCAATTGCTCGTGTCATCCAATCACCTTCTGCTGGAGTTTTTTCATACTCCAAGGTTCTTTCAACCATTATGTCTATGTCAGAACTGTTTCCTGAAAATCTTCCTACAAACAATTCTGGATAATAATCTCCCGTCATTTGTCCGTAGTATGAATCACTCCATAATTCTTCCCAACCTGTGGTTCCGTATGTATGACATGGTAATTGACCGTGATCGCCTACTAATAAAACAAATACGAGATCTGGATTGTCGTCATAAAAATCTGAAATATAATTCTTAATATCTGTATCACTTGTTCCTACATCTGCCTTAGGAACTAAGGTGGTTTTAATGCCTTTTTGTGTTTTCCAAACTGCAAAAGGTTCCATTTCATCCATATAAGAATTGGCTGAAATAATTAGCATTTCTCCTTCTTCGTCTCTAGGAGTATATCTGCCCAAAGCACTATTTGGGTTGAGGTACATATTTGCATATACTTCAGAAAACGTGGTAGAGTTTTCCGCTTTTAATTCGATTTCGTTTATGCCTGTTTCGTCAAAATTTGTTTCAAGCTTTGCTTGGATATTCTTGTATACTCGTAATGTCTTAGTTACTGGATTATACTGATAAGGGTTTACAATTATTGTAACTCCTCTCGTGTTTCTAAGCACAAATGGCTCTGTTATTGTTGCAAGGTCGCCTGGGAAAAATGCATCCGTGCTGTATACTTCTCCAAAGCTATGTGCAATGTCAGATGGATTTACATTCCGTTTAAGATTACCCTTAGAAGGTGCGACCAAAACGTCAGTATATTCTGCATATCCTTCGTGAGATACAATGAGGTTTACTTGTCCTTCATGTGACACGATAACCGATTCTGTATAAAAGGGTAAAGCAGGTTCACCTGCGGTCAATCCGACAATTTCATGCGTCTTGCTGAAATCGCGATAGTTTTCAGATTCAATGGTCGTAAAAGCACTTGGTGACATGTCCAAAGCAATTTCTGTAAGTTCATGATTTACAGAAATTAATTCTTCAGAAGAGGACACCAAGGAAAACTCTTGTCCAAAGCTAAATGTGGCGCCAAACATTGCCGCCAATAATGTAATGGTGGATAATTTCATGTTTTTTGAGATTTATTGTTCCTTAAATCTACAAAAAAAACACTGATTACCACTACTTAAGGATTGAAATAAAGCTTGTATTATTGAACTCTCACATGGCTTAAAGAAGTGTTCCGCTATTCGCTTCGTGGTTTTTCATGAAAATAATAGCGAAAATCTATTGTTAAATAACTTCCTCTAATATTGTCGATCGCAACTTCATCTCCACCTTCATATTCATAAGCCATAGCGAATGTTACAATTGGATTAAATGGCAGGTTGTATGAACTTCCCAAATAAAAATAGCCTGATTTTCTTGTTCTAAATTCAAAACCAATGTCGGCTAAAAGCGCACCTTGAACCTTGCTGCGGTAAGCCCCTTCTTGCGAAAAGTACTCATTCACTCCAATTGGCAAATCAACGCGAATATCTGACGGAAAATAATTAAAACTTGCACCTATGGCAGTATTCATATACAATGCTTCACCCAAACGAATAAAAACAAGTCCTTTAACAGGGACTTCATATCCAATGAATCCCACTTTGCCTTCTTTGAAATAATTAGAATCTTCAACGGCAAAATCGAGATTAAAATTGCGGCGTGTAAACCCTAAGCCTGTTTCAAACGAAAGTGTTTTGGTTAATCCCTGACGAATTACAAAACTAAATGCGTGTCCAATTTTTTGTTTAACAGTGGAAGTAAATTGATTTGAATTAAAATCCTGTTCAAAAGTGCCGATTATCGAATTTGGCATAATCGGTTTATATTGGATCCCAAAAGTCGTCACGGTGCGTTGACCAAATGCAGCATTCACCATGAATAAAATGAATAGGAATTGAACTGATAATTTCGTTACGGTCATAAAAAAGTGTTTAATCAAATATACCTCAATTGTTTGATTGCCTAAAAAGATAAAATGACTTAATTCGAGATTATTTTACATTTCTACCAACTGCCTATTCCTTATCCTTGGCTTTTGACATAACCAATAACTGCAAAAGTTACGATTCCCAATACAAACAATATTAAGAAATAACGTAAAAAACCATTTGGTATTATGTTTTTACGGGTTTCAGCTGAAACCATAAAATTTTCGTCCTGTGCTTTGCCAAACTCACGATCCAAGACCGCGAATAAATAGACTTTGGCATCTTCGTGATCTTCTTCGTCACGCTCGAACCAAATATTTTTCTCTGTTAATTTGGATTCAAATAAATCTGCCTCACGTTTTGTGTTGAAATTAAAAACGCGATAATCCTTATTCGTAGGATGATCGACATAATTTACTAGTCCGAATTTACCTATTCGCTTACCCATTCTGTAAAATATTCTATTGGTTTACGGTGTCCTTTAGGCCATTCAAAATCTACCTTTGGATAACCCACATAAAACAAAGCTAAGCATTTATCTTCTTCCTTCAATCCTAGAAATTCATTCATTGCTGGTGCATAAATCATTTTTGGTGTAGACCAAAAAGCACCCAATCCCCAAGCTGTGCAAGTTAAATACATGTTTTGTATAGCACAAGCCACCGCTTCAATCTCCTCCAATTCCATAATTTGGCTTTTTGGATCACGATTGAGCGAAACGGAGATAATGGCCCCAGACATTAATGGACGGTTTTTCATTTTATTGAAGCGCAGTTCACTATAGTCTTCCGTCGCTGTAGTTTCCGTATAATGGTTTGATAAAAATTCAGACAATCTTGTACGCCCTTCATCAATGAAAACTTTGAATTTCCAGGGTTGCGTTAAGCCGTGACTAGGCGCCCAAATCGCATTGTTCAGTAAAACTTCAACTTGCTCTTTATGGATTTTTCGATCCGAAAATTGCTCGGGATAAATTGTTCGTCTATCCTTTATGAGGTCACTTATTTCGCTTAAGTTATATTTCATGTTTATTATTCTGATGCAAAATTAGCCGTTTTATTGGGAAGTTTGAAACGTAGATTGATTGTTATTTAAAGCGAAGGTAGATTTAACCCTAAAACTCTTTCAAAACTTCGTATACTTTATGAACAGGTAGCCCCATTACATTGTAGTAAGAGCCCTCTAAATGCTTAATTCCCATATAACCAATCCATTCTTGCACGCCATAAGAACCTGCTTTATCAAATGGTTGATAACGGTGAACGTAGTATTGAATTTCAGCTGCGGAAAGTGTGTTGAAATGAACTTTTGTCTTATCGCTGAAGGTCACTTTCTTATTTCTGGTCTGAATGCAAACGCCTGTTACAACTTTATGTGAATTCCCTGACAGTTTCGCAATCATGCTTTTCGCATCATTGACGGATAATGGTTTTTCTAAAATTTCACCACTTTGAATAACTATGGTGTCAGAGGTGATCAATAAAGTCTCTCGATCTAAAATGTCATGGTAGGCAGTTGCCTTTAATTCCGCAAGATAGGCAGGAACGTCCTCAGCTTTCATATCCACTGGGTAGGATTCATCAATCGCTTTCGACCTTACTTCAAAATCAACATCTAACCCTTTTAATAGCTCATATCTTCGGGGAGATTGTGAACCAAGGATGATGCGGTATTTTTCTAAATTACTAAGCATAAAATAAAGCAGATATAACTCCAAACAACATAGCGATCTTAATGAAGTTGGAAGAGAGTAAATAGGATTTTGGGCGATTTCTTGTGAATGTGATATATAAAGACACGATTAGCGCAATAATCACAAATATCAACAGGTATAAAAACAAGGTCTTAGTCGCTTCAGAATTATCTGGATGAATGAAAATGCCATCAATAACGTAGTAAGCGAGAGGTGCTAAAACAAGTATGTATAATGCCCCGATAAAGGTTTTTGTTCTGGCAAAACCAAAGCGAATGGGAAATGATTGACTTTGTAATAATAGGTCTCCTTTTACATCAGCCATATCTTTAATTATTTCTCGTATCAGGTTTAGGAAAAAGGCGAATGCGGAGTAAGTGATAATGGCTAATATATTATCAGTAATAAAAATTTGATCATTTAATCCGAAGGGAGAGTCATTCCCGAAGTTGGAGAATGCGCCATAAATAAATACGTATAGCGGCACAATTGCAGTTAAAAATGCAACTATTAAATTGCCCGATAAAAACTTTCTTTTGTAAACGGCAGAGTAGAAATAAAGAAGGTTGATAGAAAGAAATGAGACAACCAAAATCCACCAATTTTCAAGTTGATAGGAGAGGTAGAGTGCGATTATAAATCCAATGCCGTTAAACGTCCAATTGAGAATAATGGCCCACCTTCTCTTTATGAATTTATCGATAATTAAACGCTCAGGCTTATTCACACGATCCGCTTTTTGGTCAAAATAATCATTAATAATATTTCCAGAGGCCGCGATTAGTATCACAGAAATAATCAGTAAAATAAAATAGGTGTCTGTAAGTCCGACTCGGGTTAAAAAGTTCAAATTCAATAAATCAGTTGGAATCCCGAATTCCTCGAGTGTATACAACCGATTTAAGTGATAGTTGGATAATAAACCATAGAATAAACACATGGTCAAAACGATCACCATTAAATTCGAAATACGAATTAAACGAAAGAACTGATATATAAGCTGCATGGGTGGTTTAACGTGCGTTTTTACAAATATACGGGAAAATGACAGCTTTGTTGCGAACTCGGCGGTTTCTATTGCTAATGTTCAATGTTCAATTAATAATTTGAAATACGCATCGTTGCAGGATTTATATTCGACAATTATGAAGATTAGCGAGGCCTGAGGACATTTAGGCCCTTGCTATGCTATGCTGAAGCTTCGTGAAAGCACAGAATTGGCGAATTAGACTATCTCTTAATCTCGTACATAGTTCTACGATTCAACTGATGCATAGCGCCTTGTTGCGCCGCTGGAAGACTATTGATAAAAGCTTCTGTTAATTCAGTTCGCGTTCCATTAATATCTATAAAGTTTGGTGTTGTTTCTCCATAACCTTTTGCGGTTAATCGTTCTGAAGCAATGCCTTTGTTTACAAGATATTTCATCACAGATTTGGCACGATTATCCGAAAGTGTTAGGTTTCGATTATCATCACCTTGTGCATCTGTATGTCCTTGCAGCTCAATTTTTAAGGTCGGATTACTGGATAAAAATGCCGCGAAGTCATCTAATACAGGGTATGATTCTTTACGAATGACATACGAATCTAGATCAAAAAACACGTTGTCTAATATGACGGCTTCGCTGGTGTGAATTGGTTTCAACGGGACATCTTGATGATAAGGCTCGGTTGAATTTTCAGGTACCGTTAAGTTAAATTCGATCGAATAGGGCAAGTATTTGTCTTTAATCACCAATAAAGCATATCGTTTATTAATCGGCAAAGTCACTAAAAACCATCCATTTTGACGATCAGATGTTGAACGAATCACTTCTGTATTGGTTTCCATATCCATTAATACAAACTCGGCTTCTAGTTTATTATCTGTTTCTTCATCAAAAACAGTTCCTGTCATATAAATAGTACGTGTTGGTCGAATGCTCTCGGGCATGTCAAAAGAATACAAATCTAATTCACCCAAGCCACCAGCTCTGTCAGATGCGAATACCGCAATCTCACCATTAGAATAAACTAACAATGAATGTTCATTGTCCGCCGTATTAATTGGGTAACCTAAGTTCTTAGGATCGCTCCAAGAACCATCAGGTTGCAATTGCGTCATATACAAATCCGTTCCACCCATTCCAACATGACCGTTAGATGCAAAATAAAGTGTTCGACCATCAGGGTGAATTAAAACGGATGATTCTGAATTTGGCGTATTGATATTTGCAGGCAATTTCTCAGGTACGCCCCAAGTCCCATCCGTTTGTTTTTTCGAAACATAGATATCGCCATTTCTCTGATTTTTCTTCCCGGTTGCTTTTACATTTCCACGAATAAAATACAGCGTCATTCCATCCGAAGATAATGAAGGTTGGGTTTCCCAGTTCTTAGAATTTACATTTCCGGGCAGGTTAATAGGATCCAACCATTTCTCTCCAATTTTTTCTGTGACGAATAGATCACAACTTCCGTACCCACGTCTTCCTTCACCATAACCATAGCGAGGATCAGCGCAACCTACAAAAATTAATGTTCTGCCATCAGGCGCAAAAGTTGGAGCCCCTTCATTATTAAACGTGTTAATATTTGGTGGCATTGGTTCGCCAGTGCTCCAATATCCATCTTTATCTGTGCTGATAAAAAAGTCTTCTTGCTGGTAACCGTTGTTTGGATTGGTGACTCTTCGTGTATATAAAAGTTGCTTTTGATCTACTGTTAAGGTTGGAAAATATTCAGGTTCCTCAGAATTAACACCTGCACCAATATTTGCGGGGTTAAAAGGAAGTGGATTCTCAATTGCATTAACTGCAAATTCACAGTTTTCCACTAACCACTTTGTGTCTAATAACATTTCTGGATTTGCCTTTTTATAGGTCATGAATTTTTTACCATGTTCCAAAGCTGCGGCATATTCTCCTAAACCCCATTCTAAAACAGCTAAGTCATAATATTCATAACCAGACGCTGTCATGTGAGGGTTGATTTCAATCGCCTTGCGATAAGCTTCTAACGCCACGTCATTCATACCCGCTTTCGCTGCATAATCTCCTTTAATCATATAGGCGTCCACAAAATTGGGATCCTTGGCAATGGCTTTGTCAAAATAAGAAATGGCTTCAGCATAATAGAAACGACCAGTTTCCTGATCCCACATGCGTGCGACTTCCATTCCTTGTTCAACTAATTTTATCGCTTTTTTACTTTTCGTGCTCCATTGTCCTGGCTGCGCAATGCTGACAAGCATAAAGAGGAGTGAAAGTACAAATAGGGAATATTTTTTCATGCTCATTTTATATTAAGGAATGTTCAAAAACTTATGCGTTTGTACTGAAATATTCCAATCAGTATTCAGTTTAACGTAATCTATGATCAAAGGTAACATCTGCTCACTTTTTTCCCATTCGGTTTGTAAATAGAGTTTACAGTTTGCTTTGACTTTTGTTTTTAACTCGGCGGCCCAATTAAAGTCGCTTTTGTTGAAAATAATCATTTTTAACTCATCTGCCTTGGTATAATTTTCTTCCAAGGGAAATTTGAATTTTTTCGGAGATAAACAAATCCAATCAATTTCACCCGTAATTGTATAGGCTCCTGACGTTTCTATGGCAATTTCCATTCCAATTTCCTTTAATGCCCTTGTAAGTTCAGTTAAATCATACATTGTAGGTTCGCCACCAGTTATGACCACAAAATCCGTTCGACTTGCTTTAACCCCATATACAATATCAGAAATGGACGTTTTTGGATGTGCATTTTCATCCCAGCTTTCTTTCACGTCGCACCAAACACAACCAACGTCGCATCCAGCAGTGCGAATAAAGTAGGCGGCACGTCCTGAATGAAATCCCTCACCTTGGATGGTGAAAAATGCTTCCATTAATGGAATTTTATTATTGCTCATCTGCTTTAATATTATTAATGTGATTGATGTCAAATTCTATCATACCTTCTTTATTTGGTGCAAAAATTTTAGCGAATGAGTAGTTCCACTTCATGTCTGCGGTTATAAAAGATTGTTTGGTGTGAACGTGTTGACTAAATGTTTCATCAAAGCCTTTTATTAAGACTAAAAATTCGGGATGAGCGAAAGAAATTTCGGCTTGACTTTTCCCCCAAAAAGGGCTTTCTTCATCTATTTTATGTACAAGTGTCCACGTATACGGTAGAAGCTCAATTCTATCGATTTCTAAGGCCAATTGATAATAATTTTTTTCTATTTCTTCATTTGGCAGAATTTTGTCTATGGTTAAGATCATTTTTGCAGTCACCTCTAATAGAACATTGTCGCGTTCATTCGCCAATTTAATTTTGATGCTGTGTCCATCTTGATATTTAGAAAATAGCACAAAATCACTGAAAATAATTTTGGAATTCGGCTTAGAAAAACGCCCGTAAGCCAAACCGGTAGCCAGTGAGAAGGACAAAAATCCAATGAATGCCTCAACCGTTGCAACTAGTTGTGTTCCAAATCCTGTGGGTGCGAGCGTTCCATATCCAACTGTAGTAAATGTTTGTATGGAGAAGAAAAAAGTTTGAAAGAAAGGATGCGGACCATCTGGATTGATTCCGACAATATGCTCGAACCCAATAGCGTAGTACAGTGCTGTGAATATGAGATTCATTGCAATGTAGCCCCCAAATAAAATTCCGAAAAACTGAAGCCAAGAAATCTCCAACATATATTTGAAAATATCTCGGAATCCCCTTTTACCACCCTTTTTTATAACGTTGTATGAACCATCTCGGTTAATTAAACGCTGAGTTGGCCGGTTGAATTGGGTTCCAATTCCAGGATCTTTTATCTCGCTCCCCATGGGTGAATTAGTGGGTTTTAGTCATGCTTTCTGGAATACAAATAATAAAATCTGCCAATCCCTTATTGCTGTTTTCTAATTTACTAATGTCCTTTTGCTCCACAGTGGAGATCGTCATTATTTCATTTTCTTCGACATCCTTTTTTAAATAATACACAATTCCTTGATAATTATTAGAATGATATGCCCCGTTATAATGCAAGAAAACGGATTTAGAAGTTGTGTTTTTCTGAATGAAATAGGACATGGTGGCATCTTTAATTGCTTGTGCCGTCGCCATGTTAATTCCGCCGTGTACGTCCATGCTAGCCATTAAATCTTTATAACAAGCCACTGTTGAGTCGAGCTGAAATTTATCCAATGGAGCAATATATGATTTCGCTAGGTCAGAGAGACTGTCTAATGATTTGACTCCCTTTTTATAAACCATGTTTGCATAACGCCTAGGAATGTTGGTAGCAATGAACTTTAATTGATGTTCTTTTGCATATTCAAACAAGGGTTTATAGTCCGTGTTATAGTTGGGCCAAAGCCTTACTTCGTTCTGAAAGTTTTTTGACGAAATAAGTCCTTGCAGATACTCATTTAAGATAAATTGATTGTCTGCTTCAAACATTTCTGCACCCAAAACCAATTTCTTTTTGTGAATGGCGTGCATTTCTTTCGTCAATTCAAATTGCAACCAATGGCTAATAGGGTTGTTGTGATATTCACCAAAAAAGATGTATTTTTTTGTGGCACCTTCTTTAACTACTTTTTTAAAGTCAATCGAATTACCATTTTTCGTGAAAATTTGAAAAGCTTTGGTATCTCCACCTCCAAAAGATGAAATTGAAATTGAGAGAAAAGTAAAAACTAGAAATATAATGGCTTTCATACGTATCAATTTAATGCTGAATGGCGGTTCAAGACGCCAAGTTTAGCTGAATTGTAAAATTAATGGTTTTATGCTAAAGAAGTCCAAAGAGTTCAAAAATTCTACCACTTGAAAATGATAAATAAATGACAGATGGAAATATAATCCAGATGGCAACCAATCGGCCAATCGAGAAATTGATGGTAGGTCGTTTATAGCGCAACAATAAAAAGGGGAGGAACAGGCAAATTTGAAAAAAAGGAAAAATATAATAGACTGATCCGTAGGAGTAAAACTCTTTTGAATCATAGTTTTCAAATAATTGTGATAGAATCTTGTGATCAGAGGGCCAAGCGTTTTGATGTGCGTTTATCGGTTCGTCTATGACACTAACTGATTTTAGATCGTTAAAAAACAAGCCATAATTCATTTGAACTGGCGGGAAATCGGCTTCCCAATAGCGGGGTTCGAGAATTTGAAATAATTCGCCGTCAAACTCAATGGTTTTGGGCAAATGGCTGTAGTTTTCAATATCGGAAACGGCTTTTTGTTTTCCTGTTACAAAATAATCTGTAATGAGAAGTATACCAAAAATTAAGGAGTAGATGGCAAGTCCTTTAAATGTTTTCCACCGCCAGCCTGATGTGATTTTCTTATAATACTCGGCGTCTTTTTCTTTTTCAGAATCACGCATTTTTTTATAACGCGCTTTGGCTTTTCTAATTTGATCCTGCCGCGCCTGTGCACTTGACTTACCTTTTACTTGCGGTCCTACATTTCTTTGGATTCCTGAAAGAATCTCATAGGCCTCTGTTACTTCAATAAACTTGCTCTGGGCATCATCCGACGGATTTTTATCCGGATGATAATGCATAGCCATTTTGCGATAGGCTTTTTTAATAATATTTTGATCTGAGGTTGGGTCTATTCCTAAGATCTTAAAATATTTAAAATTTTGATTCAAATTATGATTCAGTTAGGCCATTTAACAATGTGAAATTACTAGGCAGCATTGAGACTTAAGAGGTGATGATAGACCTCTTAAAATAACCCATAGCGTTCCCCTCTCCAGTAAAAATACAAAAAGTGCAATTAGTAACGCGTGTTGGATTTATATAAATCCGTAAACGAGACAAGAAAATCAAAAAACAAGAGAATACAAGAGAACGAGGCTTCCTGGGAACAAAAGTATGAAGCATGCCATTTGTGCAAAATTGAACCACGGCTTTTGTCGTTTAAAGAGCAGAACTAAGAGCGGCACAAGCAAGAACACTTGCGTAAGCGGAAACCAATCATAGATTGAGATTCGTTTCAGAACATAGATTCTAGTGCGTTTCATAGGTGTTACTGGGTCTTCATATTCTTAAAAAAAGCTTAAATATTTATTATCCTCGAAAATGAAAGACTCCGTTAATTCAAACGTTTCAAGGTTCATTCCTTGCAAATCTCTAAAATGGACTAAAAATAAGTCATTCTCATTTACCCAAATAGATTGATGATTTAATGCTCCTAATGAACGGTCAAAACGAAATTGCTCAGGCGATAATCTAACCACTTTACCATCCGTAAAAGTGTCAATGGTAGTAGGGACTGCCAATAGAACACGAAAAAAGGTGAAGACTTTGAAAATCATCCAGCGAGTGCCAGATGTAATTTTTTCATAATATTCCTTCTCCTTAACAACTTCGCGTTCTTTCGCCTTTCTAATTTGTTCGGCTGCGCGTTTTAAATGTTCTTGACGTGTTTTGTTCATGGATTTTCTTTTGAGTAATTACTAACTTTTTTAGTAAACACTAATAAAAAAAGAATTTAACAGAATCTTTCAAAAAAAAACCGCTCTAGTCAAACTAGAACGGTCAATACAGTAGACAGGAAATGTTTAAATTATTTTATGGCGTCAACTACAGCTTTAAACGCTTCAGGATGATTCATTGCTAAATCAGCTAAAACTTTTCTGTTCAATTGAAGACCTTTTGCATGTACTTGTCCCATGAATTGAGAGTAACTCATTCCGTGTAGACGTGCACCTGCGTTAATTCTTGCAATCCAAAGTGCTCTAAATGTTCTTTTCTTTTGTTTACGTCCTTCGTAAGCGTAAACTAACCCTTTTTCAACTGCATTTTTTGCAACTGTCCAAACGTTTTTTCTTCTACCAAAGTATCCTTTGGCAAGTTTCATTGTTTTTTTTCTGCGGGTCCTTGCGGCTACCGCGTTCTTAGCTCTAGGCATAGTTTTAAATTTTTTTGGTGGTTAGTGTCTCAACTCAATGAATTCTTAGTGACTAAACACCGGGTAAATAATTTAACCATCAATTCACACAAGGTGAATTAGATACATAATTGTTGTTTAATACTTGCAACATCTGACTTGTGAACTAATGTAGCTTTAGTCAATTTTGCTTTTCTTTTCTTTGACTTTTTAGTCAAAATGTGACTTTTGAAAGCGTGCTTTCTCTTAATCTTCCCAGTACCAGTAACTTTAAATCGTTTTTTGGCACTAGCCTTTGTTTTCATTTTAGGCATCTTCTTCTTTTTTTATCATCTGCCAAAGGCAGATGGGTACTCCTGTTTATTGTATTATTTTTTCTTTGGATTGATCATCATGATCATCTTCTTTCCCTCTAGTTTTGGCATTTGCTCTAACGAACCATAATCTTCTAGTTCTTGCGCAAATTTCAATAATAAAATTTCCCCCCGGTCTTTAAAGACAATTGTACGTCCTTTAAAGAAAACATAAGCTTTCACTTTTGCACCTTCACTCAAGAACGTTTTAGCATGGTTCAACTTAAAGTTAAAATCATGTTCCTCTGTATTAGGACCCATACGAATTTCTTTAACCACTACTTTGGTTTGTTTCGATTTAAGTTCTTTTGAACGTTTTTTCTGTTCAAAGAGGAATTTTTTATAATCAATAATCTTACATACGGGCGGATTAGCGTTAGGTGAAATTTCAACTAAGTCTAAATCTGCAGCTTGTGCTTTCGCAAGTGCTTCACGGGCAGATAGTAATTCTGCTCCATCTTCAGTTACAAGACGTACTTCTCTCGCTGTGATTTTTTCATTGATTTTATTAGGCTCTTCGCGTCTTCTAAAATTTCTCCGGTTGTTATTTCTTCTTTTAATTGCTATGGCTTTGTCCTCCCGTTAGTTTTATTAATACTTAGTTTAACTCTTTATCTATTTCTTCGTTTAAAAACGAAACAAAATCATCAATTGACATTGTTCCCGTATCCCCATCTCCTTGCTTCCTTACAGCTACTGTGCCGTTGGCTTCTTCATCCGCCCCAACGATAAGCATAAAAGGGATTTTGTTTAACTCATTATCCCTGATTTTCTTACCTACTTTTTCGTTCCTATCGTCAACGAATCCGCGAATATCGGAATTATTTAGAGAATTCAAAACTTTTTTCGCGTAATCATTGTGTTTTTCACTGATTGGGAGAATAGCAACTTGCTCGGTTGTTAACCAAAGTGGAAATTTACCTCCACAGTGTTCAATCAAAACTGCAACGAATCTTTCCATAGATCCGAACGGTGCGCGGTGAATCATTACTGGGCGGTGTTTTTCATTATCCGCTCCTGTATATTCCAATTCAAAACGCTCAGGTAAATTATAATCCACTTGAATTGTCCCTAGTTGCCATTCTCTATTTAGTGCGTCACGCACCATAAAGTCAAGCTTAGGACCATAAAATGCTGCTTCACCATATTCGACTACAGAGTCGAGGCCTTTTTCAGCAGTTGCTTCTATAATAGCACGTTCGGCTTTTTCCCAATTCGTATCTGATCCGATATACTTGTCCGGGTCGTTTGGATCACGTAATGAAACCTGCGCTCTAAAGTTTTCAAACTTTAATGTCTTAAAAATATAAAGGACAAGGTCAATCACATTTTTAAATTCTTCTTTCACTTGTTCAGGTGTACAGAATAAATGCGCATCATCTTGCGTAAAACCTCGTACTCTTGTCAGCCCATGTAATTCGCCACTTTGCTCATAGCGATATACCGTTCCAAATTCAGCATAACGAACGGGTAAATCTTTATATGACTTTGGATATGCTTTATAAATCTCGCAGTGATGCGGACAATTCATAGGTTTCAATAAAAACTCTTCACCTTCATGCGGAGTTGTGATTGGTCGGAAAGAGTCTTCGCCATATTTGGCATAGTGACCAGAGGTTACGTAAAGATCTTTGTGTCCTATATGTGGTGTAATTACTCCTTCATAACCCGCTTTGCGTTGCGCTTTTTTTAAGAAGTTCTCAAGTCGCTCTCTTAACGCTGCGCCTTTAGGTAACCATAACGGAAGTCCTTGTCCAACTTTTTGAGAGAAAGTAAATAAGCCCATTTCCTTTCCGAGTTTTCGGTGGTCGCGCTTTTTAGCTTCTTCAATCATTTCCATATATTCCGTCAATTCTTTCGCTTTAGGAAATGTAATTCCGTAAATACGCGTCAATTGCTGACGGTTTTCATCTCCACGCCAATAAGCACCAGCAATAGAGGTTAATTTGATTGCTTTTATAAATCCTGTGTGCGGAATATGAGGTCCACGACATAAATCCGTAAAGTTTCCTTGTGTATAGAATGTGATTGTACCATCCTCTAAACCATCAATCAATTCTAGTTTATATTCGTCGTCTTTTTCATTAAAATACGCCAGCGCATCCGCTTTCGAGACTTCCTGACGATCATATGTGTTTTTTTGTTTCGCCAACTCCTTCATTTTACTCTCAATAGCAGGAAGGTCAGCATCAGTGATATGATGTCCTCCAAGATCAATATCATAGTAAAAACCATTCTCAATCGAAGGTCCAATGGCAAGTTTAGTTCCTGGATAGAGTGCTTCAATTGCTTCTGCCATTAAATGGGCAGATGAATGCCACATGGTGCTTTTACCATCTTTGTCATTCCAGGTGAGGAGTTTTAAATTCACATCTTCCGTTAAAGGAAGGGCAGCGTCAATGACTTCTCCGTCTACTTCGGCCGCTAATACATTTCTTGCAAGTCCTTCGCTAATGCTCTTAGCGACGTCCAAAGCTGAGCTTCCTTGCTCAAATTCTTTAATACTACCATCAGGTAATGTTACTGCTATCATTCTTAAAACTTTCTTAGAATTGCGCGATATGCGCAATTTGGTGCAAAAATAAAGAAAACCCGAAGAATTTCTCCTTCGGGTTTCCAAAATTTATTAATTATTTGTTCTTTAGTTCTTGTATCCCATTACCAAGACAATTGCGCCTCGCTCTTTCATGGTCGGCTTTTTATTAATTGCGCCAGGAACTGGTGTAATAATGTAGTTCACAAATACGCGCTTCAGTCTTCCTTTTGAATTTTTTGCTTCGCGATACGTGTCGTTTAATTCAGACGATTCAACCAGTACATTTTTTCCTTGTAAACCATCTAAAGTTTTCAATAAAATGCGGTCATCCTGTGTTTTGTCTTTGTCATAAATTTCAACGCTAATATCATTCGGTAATGATTTTCCATTGAAAGAAAAACGATAATCTGTATTGTTAAAAAGATATATTTCAACTTCTTTAACTTGTTTATATGTTTTAAAGTTGAAGTATGTGACCTTTGAACCATCAAAACGGTATGGTTTTAACTGTGCCTTAGCTTCTGCCTTCTGTGAAGCGATATTCTCTTTAAATTCTGTAAGGTTCGAGGCGGTTTGCGCAAATAAAATTGCAAAGCTGAATAATCCCAGAAGTGTTAATGTCTTTTTCATAAATTAAATAATTTATCCGTTAATTATTTTTGTTCTAAGCGATTTAATTAATTCGCTCAACTCACTGTTTTCAGTTATTGTTAAAACTAATTCTTCCGCATCTGGGTCTTCGTAATATGCGTTAACGGATTCAAATTCATCAAATGTATTTTGGATATTTTCCATATCTGAGATTAGCCATTCAATATCCATGCCATCATTTTTAGGATCCTTTAAACCCTTGATTATATTGCCTAAAATCGACATCTGTTCAGTTATTTGAGTTCCGACACCTTCTTTTTCAGGATTGTTTTCGAAATCATATACACCTAAATACATTCCTTCAGTCCAAGCACCCGCGAAGTGAATCGCTTGTTGATGTTGCATGTCATTTTCATCCATATACATCTCGGTGCGTTCATGGATGTCGATCATCAATATTTCAATCGAGTCTTTATCCTCTATGTTTTTGTCAAAACGATCCATTAGATCTTTGTTTTCAAAAACAGCTTCCATTCCAATTCTCTCTGTCAGATCTGTAATTACTTGGAGATATTTTCTGCCTTCATTGGACTGTTCGTTCAACACGCAGTATGCCATATCAGCAGAATAAACACCAAAATTTAACATTTGTGTTAATTCCTTGGTATAGTTTTCAATTAAGTCTGTTTTGCTTGTGGCGTCTGAATTATAATCTAAACCAGATTTTTTAAAAATACTCGCCACCTGCAGTGGAGATGGTAAATGGTAATCAACCTCAGGAGATTCAAGCATATCTTCAAAATCTTCATCACTTAAAGCATCTGTCGTGTCAACAACATTTAACTCATTCGTATCCTCCTCCGTATTGCCGCCGCATGATAGCAAAAGGGAAACCGCTGATACAGCAATCAGGTTTAATAATAATTTCGTTTTTTTCATGGTATACACGATTTTTTTTCTAGGGCTAAAATATGAAATGATTTTGATTCACTCCGCAAATAGTCCTAACTTTTTTGCAAATCCAATAAATTTAAATCAATTTAGAAAGAGTAAAATTACCCAAAACGCGAATTGTATTTATTTTAGTTGCATCTTCCCCTACTTTTATAGAAATAACTTTTGATGGGATTTGGTTTGGGACCTATAGAGTTGATTAGCATTTAGTATGACCCAAAATAAATTGAAGTTTCGAGCTCCCCTGATACTTAAATTACTTCTTCCATTAATGGTAGGTGTAATACTGGCTTTTTATTGCCCTTTTTTAATCTCCATTAGATGGGCTATGGTTCTTTTAATACTTATTGTGATATTGACAATCCCAGCAGTTTCAAAACAAGTTTTTCAGCGTGCAGCATTTGGCATTTTAAGTTCAATTTTCTTTCTGCTCCTTGGATATTTTTTGGCTGGAATTCACGCATAGAGGCCATTCTCACTATTTTATTGAAGCGATTGAAGGTAAGGATGATCTAATGCAAGTTGAGGTGCTGGAGATTCCAGAAATCAAAGAGAATTCGGTAAAATGTTTTGTAAATGTTGCGGCAGTAAACCATCAAAATACCGTGGGTAAAACTTTAATCTATTTTGAAGATTCTGACCGGGCATTAAAACTACAATATGGAGATGTGTTGTGCTTGCGAGGGAATTTTGTAGATGTGCGTCCGAATGGAAATCCAATGGAATTTGATTATTCACGATATTTGCGAATACATAACGTGACGCACCAATCCTATGTGAATGATGAAAACTGGCAGAAAATACAGAACTCAGGCCATGCCTTTTTCTCTTGGATTTACGGTGTCCGGCAGTTTTTTTGGGAAGTTTTAGATGATTCGGGCCTGAAAGGGAGCAATTTAATGGTTGCACGTGCACTTATTTTGGGAGAAAAGTCAAGCTTGGACCGTGAGACACTGCGCACATTTTCAAGTGCTGGAGCAATGCACGTTTTGGCGGTTTCTGGACTTCATGTTGGAATCGTGCTGCTCATATTTTCGTTTTTATTAAAGCCAATTAAGCGACTGCCAAAAGGTCGGCTTCTTTTTGTCATTTGTGTGGTGCTGTGCATTTGGTTTTATGCGCTTATAACAGGTATGTCATCTTCTGTATTACTTGCGGCCGTTATGTTTTCTTTTGTTATTGTTGGCAAGGAACTTGAACGCGAAAATTCCGTTTATCAATCCATCATGGTTTCGGCTTTCATCCTCATTTTAATTGAACCCTTCGTTATATTTCAAGTTGGTTTTCAATTGAGTTACTTGGCGGTACTTGGAATTGTATTTCTTCAGCCAAAAATCTATAACCTATTTTACACGAAGTATTTTTTATTGGACAAAATATGGCAAATAAGTAGCGTTTCAATTGCCGCCCAACTAGCTACTTTCCCTTTAGTCTATATTATTTCCATCAGTTCCCTAACTTTTTTATGATTTCAAACCTAATTGTTATTCCGCTCGCGTTTGCTATTTTAATTGCTGCATGGTTTATTTTGCATTTTTCTGGTTGCCGGGTGTAAATTATATCTATTTTACAGTGTTAGAAGGTTTGCTTACGTTTCTTAATAAAGGGGTTAAATGGGTTGAGGAATTGCCGAATTCAATTTATTGGGGCGTATCAATTCATTGCTTCGAAGTGTTTTGGCTTTATTCAATTATTCTCATAGGAGCTATCGCATTTATTAACCGAAAAACAAAGTGGCTTATTACAAGTATGAGCTTAGCGACTTAATGCTTGTTTTTAACGTCATTGAAAAACAAGATATCGACTCAACAAATCAATTCGTAATCTATAATGTAAATAAAGCAACTGCCGTGGATCTATTTTACGGCGGTAAAAATATATTTATTGCGAATGAATCGTTAATTGATGACCTGGATAAACTACTGTTTCATGTCAAGCATAATTGGTTTTACCGCTCGGGTAGTGAACACGCGTACCAAACAATTCCGCTTGATTCAAACTTACGTTTAATTAATTTTCAAAACAGAATCTTTTTCAGAATGGATTCAACGGTGACAAACAATTTCCCAAATGCAGACCTAGTCTTGGTTGAGAATATCGACTTTATTGATAATAGAGTAGTGGACAGTTTTATTGAACAAGGCGTAATGGTTGTTATTGGAACTAGAGTGGCGTATAGTTTAAAAAATTATTTAATACGAAAAATGCCTTCCTTCAATTTGCATGTTTTAAAAACAGAAGGTGCCTTTGAAGTATCGTTTTAGGATGCTTATTTTTCAATTACCTGAACAAAGACGCTGTTTCTTGGTTTGTAGGCAATTCTATAATCTTGGTTTTTTTGCCAATTGAACTGTTTTCGATTGCTTCAATTACCTCATAATCGTTATTTAGTTTCATATTCAATTCGTAGTACACCGTTATGCCGTCTTGCGTTTGAATATTTGATCAAAAATGAATTTGGAAATAGGATACCCTTACCATAGTGTTGATAGTGGCTTTTGCTTGTTCTATCGCTCCAGATAATTTAGTAATATAGGCGTTAAAATTTTCATCAGTACCTTTGTAGGTGCCATTTGCTTTTTTTAGTTGAAGGGCGTCAATTTTTTCTTCATACAATTCGATAAGCATAGTTTGAATGAAGCAATGGTCCGTATAAAAAGCTTTGAAATGCTCAAATTTATAATTAGAATGATTGAGGAAAGTTTGATCTGCCCATGTGACCAAAGCGTCTTCAACTTCAACTTTGTCGGCTGACGAATCAATATCCGTTGGAATTCCTGGGTTTAAAAAACTGAGTTGCAATAGGAGTAATAATGTGGTCATTATAATTGGTTGGTATAGCTTTCAAAGGTACTATCTAGTTGAAAAATTTGATCCACCTGATAATAAGGTGAAAATTCAACTAATACGACGTTCGTGTCCTTTTGGTCTGCATAGTTCCCTATAAATTTATGAAAAAAGTAATAACCCACCACACTATTGTCTGCATTGTTTTTCGTTTCAAATAAAGTTGAATACGCCAAAGGGGCGTAATCCTTAATATCCTGTCGTTCTTTTTTAATGAATTTCTCTAAGACTTTTTGTGCAATATATTCTTGATCAAAATCTCCCTTAAATTTAACCATAGTACAAATGTCTAAGATGTGTTTCAAAAAATTCGATTTTTGATCAACCCGATCATAAGTTTCAAGTTGGTCTTTAAAAAAGCGATAAAAACTTCTGCTCATTTTCTTGCCTTCGGTATATGTTTTTGCAATAATAATTGTGAATTCGTTAAAATAATAGTCAATCATCAGCTGATAGCTCTTAGGAACTGTTAAGGCAATTTCTGGTTCCATATCTACAACCGCAAGTGTATCATTAAACGTATATTTTGCTTCAACAATGTTAATATTTAAGGTGTCCGTAATCAGTGTGAAGAAATGACTAAGCTCAGCCGTTCGCTCTATTCTATTTTTTTTAATAAACTCTTTTTGCTTCTGAATTTTAGTCATCAAAGCGCTATCCTTTGGGTGCAAACGCAGTTGCAACTCCATTTCTTCAAGCTGAACTAATTCAAGCGGTTTTATCACCTTTAGTTGACTGAAACCATAAGGCGTGTATTCGTCTTTTCCAATTTCAGAGAGAATCTCGGCGCTCACGTTTTGCTCGGCCTTTGCTTGAATATTGATCTCTTCTATGGGTTCTTCCTGCTCAACAAATAATTGGTCCGTTATAAAACAGCCATGCAAAAAGGATGAAACTATAAATAATCCCAGAATAATTCTTAGGCTCATATTTTAAAAGGTATTGGTGATTGAATATTGCAATTATTGTACCTAATTCGCTATCCTAATCGTGGCTTAGGATTTCCGATCTTTGCCGTTTATTATTTCTTCAGTTTAATGCAAAAAAAATCTCTAACCAAATGACCAGAGATTTTTTCTTTTACTATTTTCTGTTATCGAATCATAACTGGCATAACAAGCATGAGGATGTCTTCATCTTCATTTTCTTTACTGCTTGGTAATAAAATTCCAGCTTTATTCGGTTCACTCATCTCTAAAATCACTTCTTGCGTGCTAATGTGATTGAGCATCTCTAGTAAAAATTTAGAGTTAAAGCCAATCTCCATATCATCTCCGTTATAGTTGCACGTTAAACGTTCTTTTGCTTCGTTTGAGAAATCAAGATCTTCGGCAGATAGCGCTAACTCGCTTCCAGCAACTTTTAGTTTAACCTGATGCGTTGTTTTGTTTGAGAATATAGAAACTCGTTTAATTGAGTTTAAAAAAGACAAACGATCAACGGTCAATACATTTGGATTTTCTACTGGAATTACTGCTTCATAGTTCGGGTATTTCCCATCAATTAGTCGGCATGTTAATTCAATTGTATCAAAACTAAAGCGTACGGTTGTTTCATTATATATTACGGATACCTGTTCAGTGCCAGATAAATTTTGCTTTAATAAGTTTAAAGGCTTTTTTGGTAAAATGAAGTCTGATGGTTTTGAGGCGCTTGAATCACTTCTACCATATCGCACTAATTTGTGTGCATCAGTAGCAACAAAAATTAGTTTTTCTGATGAAAACTGACAAAAAACACCACTCATTACAGGTCTTAAATCATCATTTCCAGTAGCAAATAATGTTTTTTCAATTGCACTCGCTATAATTTCTCCACTTAAGGTAATGGCTTCAGAATTTTCTAATTCAGGTGATTTAGGAAAATCACCAGCATTTTGACCTACCAATTTATATTTTCCGTAATCGGAAGAAATTTCAATTCCAAACGTTCCAGCATCAATTGTGAATGACAAAGGTTGATCCGAAAAGTTTTTTAACGTATCTAATAAAAGTTTTGCAGGAATTGCAATTCTTCCATCTTCTCTTGATTCATCTGGGTTAACAACAGTTTTCATTGTGTTCTCCAAATCTGATGCAGAAATTGTCAAGGCACCGTTTTCGAGTTCAAAAAGAAAATTGTCAAGAATAGGCAACGAGTTACTGCTGTTTAAAACACCACTAATGCGTTGTAAATTTTTTAATAAAGTAGAACTTGAGATAATGAAGTTCATAATGTTTCGTCGTTTTAGTTTAAATCAAACACAAATATAGCCGATTATAATAGGAATATATTCATTCAAAATCTTTTTTATCAACCGATTTCTTTTTTTGTCAACAATTTAGTGATTTGAGGTTCTGACATAAAAAACTGCCTTTATGTCACATAATGATCCTTACCTATTCCGCAATCTGACAAAATGCAGATAGGATTGACAGGTTTTTGAGGTGGCATAAAGATTGATCGTATCAGATTAATTTAGAATATAAAACAAATAAAAATATGAGTAAAATAATAGGAATTGACCTTGGTACAACAAACTCTTGTGTTTCTGTTATGGAAGGAAACGAGCCAGTTGTAATTACAAATGCAGAAGGAAAAAGAACAACCCCTTCGGTTGTAGCATTTGTTGATGGAGGCGAACGTAAAGTAGGTGATCCAGCGAAAAGACAAGCGATTACAAACCCAGAGAAAACGATTTATTCAATTAAACGTTTCATGGGAACTTCTTTCGATAAAGTATCAAAAGAAATTAAACGTGTACCTTATAATGTAGTAAAAGGCGACAATAATACACCACGTGTAAAAATTGACGATAGATTATATTCACCACAAGAAATTTCAGCAATGATTCTTCAAAAAATGAAGAAAACTGCAGAAGATTATTTGGGGCAAGAAGTTGCTGAGGCGGTAATTACTGTTCCTGCATACTTTAATGATGCACAAAGACAAGCAACAAAAGAAGCTGGTGAAATCGCTGGTTTAACTGTAAAAAGAATTATCAACGAACCAACAGCCGCAGCATTGGCTTATGGTTTAGATAAAAAAATGGATGACCAAAAAATCATTGTATTTGATTTTGGTGGAGGAACACATGATGTTTCTGTATTGGAATTAGGAGATGGTGTATTTGAGGTATTATCTACAGATGGTGACACACATTTAGGTGGAGATGATGTTGATGATAAAATTATCAACTGGTTGGCAGACGAGTTTAACAAAGATGAAGGAATTGACTTACGTAAAGATCCAATGGCCTTGCAAAGATTAAAAGAAGCTGCTGAAAAAGCGAAGATTGAATTATCTTCAACAACTTCTTCTGAAATTAACTTGCCTTATATAATGCCTGTTGATGGAATTCCAAAACACTTGGTAAGAACATTAACAAGAGCGGCTTTTGAGCAATTGATTGATGATTTAGTAAAAAGAACGATTGAACCTTGTAAAACAGCGCTTGAGAGCGCAGGTTTATCAACAAGTGATATTGATGAAGTTATTTTAGTTGGTGGATCAACACGAATTCCAGCAATTCAAGAAGCCGTGAAGAAATTTTTCGGAAAAGATCCTTCAAAAGGAGTAAATCCGGATGAGGTTGTAGCACTTGGTGCAGCAATTCAAGGTGGAGTTTTAACGGGAGAAGTAAAAGATGTTCTTTTATTAGATGTAACACCATTGTCTTTAGGAATTGAGACTATGGGAGGTGTAATGACCCGTTTAATTGAGGCGAACACAACTATTCCAACTAAAAAATCAGAAACATTCTCAACCGCGTCAGATAATCAACCAGCAGTAGATATACATGTATTGCAGGGTGAGCGTCCAATGGCGAATGATAATAAAACATTAGGAAGATTTCAGTTATCTGACATTCCACCAGCGCCAAGAGGAGTGCCTAAAATTGAGGTAACTTTTGATATTGATGCGAATGGGATCATGAATATTTCTGCAAAAGACAGTGCAACAGGAAAAGAGCAGTCAATTAAAATTGAAGCTTCATCTGGATTGTCTGATGACGAAATTGCAAGAATGAAAGCAGATGCTGAAGCAAATGCTGACGCTGATAACAAGAGAAAAGAAGAAGCGGATAAAATTAACGCAGCTGATTCATTGATTTTCCAAACTGAAAAACAATTGAGTGAGTATGGCGATAAAATTCCAGAAGACAAGAAAGAAGCAATTGAATTGGCCTTAGCAGAATTAAAGACTGCGCATGAAGCAAAAGATTTTGCAACGATTGACACGGCAATGGAAAAATTAAATACAGTTTTCCAAGCGGCTTCCCAAGAAATGTATGCACAAGACGGTGCTGAAGGAAGTGCAGATGCAGGAGCAGGAGCAGAAGGAGGAGATGAAACGGATGATGTTGGAGCAGAAGATGTAGATTTCGAAGAAGTGAAAGAGGACTAATCGTCTTTATAAATATTTGAAGAACAGCGCTATGGATTTTTCCTAGCGCTGTTTCTCATTTTAAACGGTTGAGATTGATGATATTCACAACCTTTTTTTTGTTTCGTAAAAAAAAAATAGTAAATTGCGGGGTTAATTGATTTTAATTTAAAAAAGCAGCTTTTTAAAATAACGAATATGAAAAAAAA
>TARA_B110000037_G_scaffold223156_1_pt1 | contig 53467 bp, 52 predicted proteins | sample TARA_B110000037 | Tara Oceans TARA_B110000037 (sample SAMEA4397196) | marine metagenome | biome: Polar Biome; feature: [MIX] marine epipelagic wind mixed layer (ENVO:01000061); material: water (ENVO:00002006), including particulate matter (ENVO:01000060) such as... | depth 10-100 m | reverse complement strand
ATACTAGGTTTTTATTAAACTAGTTCTCTTTTAGTTGACGTAGTCACAATATATATTGGAAATAAGGGTTTTGAACAAGTGAAAGGGGCCTAACGATATATGTTAAGACCCCTAATTTAGAATGATTTTATGCTTATTTTCAATACTCAAATATCCATGCGCTGCCGGCATCAGCAGAAACGGAGCTTCGTCCGATTTGAGCCGCCTCTTTCGAATCATAGGATTTCAATGAGACCATATAAAGTCCATCAAATCGACCCAATACTTTGGCTGGATATCCTTTGTCCTTCATTTTTTGCGCATAGCGCTCTGCATTGGCTTCTTCTCCGAAAGAATTCCCGATTAAATGGAAGCTGCCATTATTGCTTCCTGATACAACCGGAGCAATGTCTTCAACAGGCTCATCTATTGGTTCATCAATTGGCTCATCAATAGGTTCTATTTCATCCACAGGCATGTCTATAATGTCCATATCTGTTGCGGCAGAATCAATAAAATCAACCATGTCATTTACTACAGTATCTTCATACTCGGCAGGAATTATAGTCGAGTTATCGCCTATGGAATCCATTACGGCTGTAGAATCAGCAACAATTGCCTCATCACCATTTATAAATGTCATGATTTTATCTCTAAAGAAATAACCTGCTACCGCTAAACCTATTGCAAGGAGTAATAGAATCCACGGCCAAATTTTCCACTTTTTCTTTTCCTCCTTCACCACAGTCTCTTTATTGACCGTAGTTTCTTTCGTTTTTTCAATCACCGTTTTTGTACCGCCATTGGCAGCTGCAATGGCTCCTGTTACAACAGCTGCTCCTGCGGCTGCAACACCCACTTTATCTTTGGATTCATCTGCGTCCTTGTCTTTACTTACTGGAGGAACAAAAGTGTTTTTACTTTGTTTATCATCTGCCTTTTTATCGTCAGATTTGATATCGGCGATAATTGGAGGTGTTACGGCTTTTTTATCTTCTTTATCCGTAATTTTTTCTTTTACTTCTTCCGTCTTTTCTTTGGAGTCATGGACAATTGCACCAATTCCTTTCTCAACAGATTTTGTTTTGTTTTCAACCTTTTCTTCGATTTTTTCAACCTTATCTTTTAAGTTACCCTCAACTTTTTCAACCTTATCGGTAACCTTCTTTTTAGCTTCAGCTACTTTTTCAGTCAAATCTTCCTTCACTTCTCTAGCGACAGGTGGAATAAATTTATTCTTAGCTTGTTTAGAGTCTTCCGTTGTATCAACTTTTTCCTCTGTTGCCTTTTTCGTTGTTTTCTTTTTAGTCGGTTTTTTTGTAGCCGGTTTCTTTTCTTTTTTCGCTGGTTCAGCCTTTTCTTCCTTTTTCACAACAGGTGGTGTAACTACCTTATCCACTTTAGGGTCGGCTTTTGGAGTTTGTGCGGCAGGTTCAGCATCAGCAGAATACATTTTGAAATCAACTTCCGCATCTTTATTTTTAAAGAAATGACCGAATTCAAACATGTCGTAAGAATTCCCTTTGCCAACTTCGGCTTCGATTTCACGAACAAATTTGGCTACTTTATTTTGTGCCTCTTGCTCTTCTATACCTTCTTTTTCAGCAATAAAACGAGCTAAACTTCCATCATTAAACTTAAGATGCGGATTAAAAACAATTTTTCCCGATTTTTGACTTGGTACCATTAAGGCGCCCAACCCAGGAAGGATAACTGAATTTTGAATTTTTAGGAGCTCAATCAAATATTTATTCATGATGATTTTATTTGCTTAACTAACGTTTTGTTTCAAAAAGATTACAAAATAATGAATTCATCCCAAACTTTAGGGATTTGGCTTTATTTAGCCTAATTCTTTTAAAGAAAAAGTGTCTTTTAATCTTACACCCTTTTCAGTATGCTGCAAAGTACAGCACTCGTTGTCATGATCATGTTCCAAATATAGCACGTAATTTTCAGTCGCAGCAGTAGAAAGAAAATTACCTTTTTCTTCTAACGTGAGTAGGGGACGCGTATCATATCCCATGACATAGGGGAGTGGAATATGACCTACGCTTGGAAGTAAATCAGACATAAAAACAATTTTTTGATCCTTATAAGTGATCATTGGCAACATCTGGCTATCTGTGTGGCCATCAACAAAAAGAAAATCAATATTTGGGAAAGCGTTTTCTGTTATTAATCCATTTCTTGGAATAAATTTCAATTGGCCGCTTTCTTCAATAGGCATGATGTTTTCTTTTAAAAACGAGGCACGTTCACGACGGTTTGGTTCGGTAGCCCATTTCCAATGTCGGGCGCTACTCCAGTACGTGGCGTTTTTAAAAACAGGTCTATACCCGTTTGTTCCGTTGTGGGCAATAGCGCCTCCGCAATGGTCAAAATGTAAATGAGTGAGTATGACATCTGTGATATCGTCTAATGAAAAACCTAATGCTTCTATACTTTTTTGTAAGGTATTCTCGCCAAACAAATAATAATAACTAAAGAATTTCTCTGATTGTTTATCGCCCATACCAGCATCAACAAGGATTAAACGATCACCATCTTCAATAAGTAAACAACGCATGCTCCAGGGACACATATTATTCGAATCAGCTGGATTTGTGCGCTGCCAAAGAGATTTGGGAACTACGCCAAACATGGCACCTCCGTCGAGTTTAAAATTTCCGGTTTCTATAGGGTATAATTTCATGTATTGCTTTGTTTTTTTTGTTCTTATTCAAATATAATTAATGCGTGGTGATTTTGGCTAATACTCACTCTAAAATTATATGATAATCTGAATTTCTGCCCGCTTTTAGGGGCAATATGACAAGCGTTTGTATTGGATGTATGTGCATTTAATAAGTATATTAAACTGTTCAAATCATGCTTTCTACAGATCAGGAATAATTCTGAAAGAATTATGGATTAAAAACCTATTTTTGTACTCCTCTTTCAAAAAAGGGAGTTTGGAGTGGATTACCTTTAAAAGAAAATACTTATGCGTTTTATCATTTTGCCCATTTTTTTGATTTGTTACAATGTAAGTTTTGAACAAGACAATGGGCTAGAGATGTTTGATGAATCTTATGTCCATGAGATCCGAATTACGTTTGAGCAAGAGGAATATTGGGATTCATTAGAATATTATTACGAACAATATTTAGAAGATGACGCTCCTAAAAAATACATGGTAGCTTCTGTTGAAATTGATGGCGATTTTATTGATTCTGTAGGTGTTAGGCAAAAAGGCTACTTTTCTAATTGGGGATCAGAAGGATTAAAAGAACCACTAAAAATCGACTTTAACGAATATGTGGAGGGAACGAAATATGATGGATTAAAAAAATTGAACTTACAAAACGGATTCAGTGATCCATCCATGATGCGTGATGCATTAGCTTATAGGTTTATGAGAGATGCAGGTGTTGCCGCGCCACGAACTTCTTACGCGAAAGTTTATTTAAATGATACGTATTGGGGGTTATACGTCGTTGTAGAGCAAGTAGATGATCGCTTTTTAAAAAATTCGTTCGAAAATTCAAATGGAAATCTTTTTAAATGTATTGATAATACAAATTTGGACTGGCAAGGATCGGTTAAAATTAATTATGAAGATGAGTTCGAACTAAAAACAAATGAAGAACTAGATGAATGGAACGAATTCATTGACCTTGTAAGGAAGGTAAATGATGAAGATGAATTTGAGGACAGTATTTCAACAGTTCTACAAATGAACAATTACTTGCGCGTTTTAGCTGCAGATGTTATCATGTATAATTGGGATTCTTATTACGACCATGGCCGTAACTTCTATATTTATTACGATTCAACAGCATCTGCATTTCAATGGATTCCATGGGATTATAATTTGGCCTTTTCAAATACCGAAACCAATATTTTGGTTGATTATGACGGATGGATGGCAGAAGAGAAACCTCTCGTCATGAACGTTATGGACAGTGAGATTTATCGTGAACAATACTTTAATCATTTATGTGTGCTATTAGAAGAATATTTCACTTTGGAAAACTTAGAAACTTATTTAGACGATACAAAAGCGTTGATATTAGATGCGTTGACCGAAGATCCAAACAAATACTATTCAATCTCGCAGTTCAACACGAATATAAACTCAGATATCATTGAAGTAGATGGTTGGGGGTTTGAAACTGTTATTCCAGGTCTTAAATCATTCATTACTGATCGTTATACGACGGTAAGCACGCAATTGAGCTCGTACGGTCATGGTTGCACGGCGGTTAGTTTAGATGAGGAGTCAACAGCGACTGCCGCGCACATTGTCTATCCAAACCCTTCTAATTCAGGGTTGTTCAATATCGTTTTCGGAAATGCCGTGAATCAAATTAGCGTCTACAACGTTTCTGGTAAGTCCATTTATTCAGAATCTACTTACGATCAGCAACAAACAGTTCTTGATTTAAGTGACTTTGCAAAGGGCTTCTATATTGTGGAGTTGGTTGGAGAAACGCGTGAACTCGTTCGTGTTGTAAAACAATAAGCGTCATTCGTACTCTTTTCTCAGTTCAATGAGGGTTGTTGAAAACTATCCCTGTTTTCAATGAATGCAAGCAGTTTTTTCATGAATTTAGTATAAAATTTACCATTATGCGCGTTCATTTTATCGCAATAGGAGGCAGTGCTATGCACAATTTAGCAATCGCACTCAAAAGAAAAGGAGATGACGTTACCGGTTCGGATGACGAAATATTTGAACCTTCAAAAAGTCGCTTAGCATCAAACGGAATACTACCCTCAACTATTGGATGGAATCCATCTGTTATTGGACCAAATATTGACGCCATTATTTTAGGAATGCATGCCCGAATTGATAATCCCGAATTGCTGCGTGCTCAAGAACTTGGCCTCAAAATCTATTCCTATCCTGAATTTGTATTTGAACAAACGAAGAACAAAAAACGAATTGTTATTGGCGGCAGTCATGGTAAAACTACAATTACATCCATGTTGTTGCATGTAATGGATCAGCTAAATATTGAAACAGACTTTTTGGTAGGTGCCTTATTAGAAGGGTTCGATTGTATGGTACAATTATCAGATGCCGAATACATTGTTATCGAAGGGGATGAGTATTTATCTTCTCCAATCGATAGAAGGCCTAAATTCCATTGGTATGCACCCCACGTGGCTTTAATAAGTGGCATTGCTTGGGATCATATCAATGTCTTTCCAACATTTGATAATTACGTTGAGCAATTCAAAATTTTCACAGATATTATTGAACCAAACGGTTGTTTAATTTATTTTGAAGCTGACGAATCTATTCAAAGTATTTTGCCGCAAATGAGAGCAGATATAAAAACAATTGGCTATACCATTCCAGATCATGAGTTGGTAGATGGGAAAACATATATTTTAAGTGAGGGCAATCGAATTCCGCTCAATGTATTTGGAGATCACAATCTGCAAAACATGTTAGGAGCTAAATTAATGCTGAATCAAATTGGCGTTTCAGATGCCGATTTTTATAAAGCAATCCAAAGTTTCACAGGAGCCGCTAAGCGATTAGAATTAATAGCGTCAAATGCAACTTGCAATGGTTATAAAGACTTTGCGCATTCACCGTCAAAATTAAATGCTAGTGTGGCAGCAGTTAAGCAACAATACCCCAATAGAAAATTGGTGGCGTGCATGGAACTGCACACATTCTCTTCGTTAAAAAAGGAGTTTTTGCCGCTTTACGAAAACTGTATGGCTGAGGCAGACGAGGCGCTTGTCTATTTTTCGCCAGATGTGGTAAAACATAAGAAATTAGAATCTATCACGGCTGAAGTGGTTCAAAAGTCGTTTGCAACGAATAATGTGACTGTTTATACAGATTCTGATGTATTAGTTCAGCGCTTAAGAGATGTCACTTGGGAAAACACAAATTTACTTTTAATGAGTTCGGGGAATTTTCACGGAGTAGATTTAAATGCTTTTGCAAAAGAATTGTTGGAATAAGCTTACCTGTTTTTCTATTGTCTCAATATCACTTTTCGGATAACCAACATCACGAAGAAGGAATAGAAAAGGGAGAACATGAACAACACCGTTAGGTGAAAGAGAGAGGTAAAGAACGGGGCAATAAAAGAATTGATTTGATCCTCTTGGTTCTCAATAAAATCGTCAAAACTAAAGGTTTCCCATTTAAGGTCCATAGCTTTTAGGGCTTCATAACTGGCTTGATCAGGGTATTCGGCATGTAAGATTTCTATCCTTTGGTCGATAAAGCTTTGTTTAACGGAGGGATCGATTTGGTTGTGGTAAATATAAATGAAACCAGTTACAATAATTGTATAGACGATTCCAGATTGCATGGCGACTTTAAAGTCTGCGAGGGCGTTTACTTTCTCATAGCCTTTTTCTTTCTTCGTCATGAATAATCCAAGAAAGATTCCAACGACTAATAAAAGTAAACTTAGAATTTCTGAGATAAGGAAAAAGTCAATTGAATAACCTGCTAGAAATCCACATAGCATGCATATGATCCATATTAGCGCAAATAAAATCCCGAATTTTACTGATGTTTTCATTTTATGCCGTAGCAGGAATAGTGCCGCTTTTTTCCGATTTTGGCGCTACACCTAATTTGCGAAGCATTTTCCCATGGCTTCTTAAAGCACTAAAAAATGTTGGTTCAGAATGATATGGTAAATTAAATTCTTCCGCTGTAGCCTTCACAATTTTGGATATTTTTTTGTAATGCACATGGCATATATTTGGAAATAAGTGATGCTCTACCTGGTAATTTAAACCGCCAATTAACCAATATAATATGGTGCTTTTAGGCGCAAAGTTTGATGTTGTTTCTAACTGGTGGATAGCCCAATTATTATCAATAGTTAAGTCTTTATCCGGAAAAGGAAATTCAGTTTCAGGAATAACGTGAGCAGGTTGAAAAATAGCTGCCAATGTAAATCCAGCAATTAAGTGCATTAATAATACCAATAGCGCTAATTGCCACCATAAAATACTTGTAAAAATTAATGGAATTGCCATCACGTAGACATAATACAATACTTTAGTCACGAGTAATTCCATAAACAATTTCCCAAAATTCATATTCTCAGTTTTTGTCAATCCCATTTTTTTATAACGGAATAATTGCTGAAAATCCTTTGTTGTGATCCACATTATTGTCATTAAGCTGTAGAAAAACCAAGCGTAAATAAACTGGAATCTATGAATCGGAATGTACTTATCTCTGGGTGAGAATCTTAAAATTGATAATGCGGGAGATACATCTTCGTCATAACCATGAACATTTGTATAACTATGGTGTAATACATTATGCTGTATCTTCCATGTTGGAGCATATCCACCAACAAGATTCACGATTCTACCTACAAAGTAGTTTACACGTTCATTCTTTGAATAAGCGCCGTGGTTGGCATCATGCATTACTGATAATCCAATACCTGCAACTCCAAATCCCATAATCGCCCAGCACAAAGTAACTAACCAAATATTAGTAACCACGCCTGTAACCATTAACACATAAGGTGTGAAGTATAAGAGTGTCATGAAAACAGTTTTAATTTTCATGTTAGTATTCGCGTGTTTCGAGATATTGTTATCCTTGAAATATGCGCGAACTCTTTTTTTAAGTGTCGAATTGAAATCGCCGCCTATCTTTTTCGAAAATTTGATAGGTTTCAATGCTTGCGTTTGGTTCTCCATCTAAATATAATTTTCTTGAGGTACAAAGATAGTATTTTTAGTTCGAATAACTTTGTAACCTTTTTTGTTTTATTAACAGCCGACTATGGAAGCTAAATTGATTTAACTTGCGGTGCTGGTCTACCTAGTTTGTAAAGCATTTTTGAATGACTGCGTATAGCGCTAAAGAAAGTTGGCTCCGAATAATAAGGAAGTCCAAATTCTAAAGCGGTTGCCTTCACAATTTCTGACAATTTTTTATAGTGCACATGACAAATGTTTGGGAAAAGGTGATGTTCTACCTGATAATTCAAACCGCCAATAAACCATTGAAAAATTCGGCTTTTTGGCCCAAAATTAGAAGTAGTTTCTAATTGGTGAATGGCCCAACTATTTTCCATTTTAAGAACTTTATCTGGCAGTGGGAAAGCAGCTTCTGGAACAACGTGAGCTAAAATGAATACAATGGCCAAAGTGAACCCTGAAATCATTTGTTTCATTAAAAGCAGTAGTAAAATACCCCACCAAGGAATATCTAAAAATATGATCGGTAGAACTAGAATGTACGTATAGTAAACAGTCTTAGAGATTAATAGTTCAAAGAATAATGCGCCGAACTTTTCATTTTCATTTTTAGTGAGTCCCATTTTTTTGTAACGAAACAATGACTGCCAATCTTTAATGGTAATCCATGCTACAGTCATTAGGCTGTAAAAGAACCAGGCGTATAAAAATTGAAATCTATGAATTGGTCTTAATTTATCGTGTGGTGTAAATCGAATAATTGGAACCGGTGGATCTACATCTTCATCAAAATGTTGAATGTTTGTATAGGTGTGGTGCAATACATTGTGCTGAATTTTCCAATTTGGAGCAAATGCCCCAACTAGGTTTACACAGCGCCCTAACACATAATTAACTCTCTTGTTTTTTGAATAAGCCCCGTGGTTGGCATCATGAATGATTGTCATACCGATTCCTGCCATTCCAAAGCCCAACAAAGCCCAACAAGCAATGACACCCCAAATATTCGTTATCGTTCCTGTAATCATTAAAAAATAGGGAACAAAATAAAGTGACAACATGAATACCGTTTTGAACTTCATGTTCGCATTGGCGTATTTGGAAATATTGTTGTCTTTGAAGTAGGCGCGAACACGTTTTTTCAAAGTAGCGTTAAATTCACCGCCTACCTTAGTTGAAAACTTAGGCGGAATAAACGCCGGATGTGCTGTTGAAGTGTTATTGTTTTCCATGCTTTGCAAAGTTAAGTCTTTTTCGAGAGTGAAAAATGAATTAAACGTACTATTCGACAAAATAACCTAAAAGCGGTATCAATGCAATCCAAGATTACCTGTCTGAGGAAGTTTATTTTTTCTTCCCTTTTTGCTTCTCTTGCTGCATTTTCTGCGCTTCTTCTAAACGTTGTTGAAACTTAGACTTGCCCTTTTTCTTTTTTGGGTTTGCTCTGTTCGCCTCAACTTTAGCGTGAATTTTATCTTCATCTAACATGAATTTTTTAATGGCGAACATAATTCCAATCGTCATTAATGTAGAGATGAAGTAGTAATAACTTAATCCAGAAGAATAGCTATTAAAGAAGAAAATCATCATGAAAGGGAGGAAGTACATGATATATTTCATGTTTGGCATTCCCTCCATAGTAGGCTGCTGCATATTGGTACTGTTGTAATGCGTGTACAAGAGTGTAGTAGCTGCCATCAAGAGTGTAAATAAACTAATATGGTCGCCATAAAATGGAATTTCAAACCCTAAATTCATAATGGAATCGTAGGTTGAAAGATCCTCGGCCCAAAGAAACCCTTCTTGGCGTAAACCAATTTCAGAAGGGAATAAACGGAAGATGGCGAATAAGATCGGCATTTGCACCAACATAGGCACACATCCAGCCATCGGGCTTACACCAGTCTCTCGGTACAAGGCCATGGTTTCCTGCTGCTTTTTCATGGCATCTGCCTTCTTAGGAAACTTTTTGGTGATTTTTTCAATTTCCGGACGCAAGACTTTCATCATAGCTGATGATTTGTACATCTTATAGTTTACCGGACTTAAAAGTAGTTTCACGAAAATTGTCAATAGTAAAATAGAGATTCCAGCACCAACGCCTAAGCTTAATAACCATAGGAAGATAGGACGCATGAAATAAACATTGATCCATCTGAATAAGCCCCAACCTAAATCAACAACATCTTCACATCCGTTTTCATAGGTGGCTAATTCGTCATAATCATTTGGTCCAAAATACCATTCTAATTCAACTGTATTGTTGATGTTTGTAATTCCTAAATCTAAACTAGATCTAAATTGTTTGATGTATGTTGTGTCAGCTTCGTCTAGATTAATAACTTCAATTTTTGAACCGCCTTCTGGTTTAAATCCGGTTTTGCTCATTAAAATTGCTGAGAAGTAGCTTTGTTTATAAGCTACCCATTGCGTCGACTCTTCTAATACTTCTTCATCATCACCAGCTATTGATAAGTAATCGTATCCACCTTCTTCATATTTAAAGAATAAAGTACTCACGCGTTGTTCTGAAGGCAAATGCTTTTCAGTGGAAAGTAATTTGAAATCAGAGACAAAATCAAGATCAGCTGCATCGCGATCAGTAAATCCTTTGAAGCTTATTCCAAAATCAACATCATATTTTCCGTCCGTTAACTCATAAGTATAGATCACTTTTTTACCCGTTGGGTTGATCATAACAACCTTCGCACTGTTTTCATTATGACTTACAATTTTAAAATCGTAATCAACTGAGTTGAATTTTTTATCCCCTTCAAAGAACTCAATTCCATAAGTTGACTGCTCGTCAAAAAGTTGTAATGGGGTGTCTTCTTCTTTCAAATAAGAATCATAAGTGATATAGTTTTTTAAGAAAACATTGATAATACGCCCGCCTTTATTTGAAATATCTAACGCAATTAAGTCGTTTTCAATTCTAACAACCTCTTCAGGTCCTTTTGGTGCTGATTGGACAACAGGTTTCGGCTCGGCTAATTTGTCATTTAACAAGGTGTCAAGCCCCGTTAGCGTATCCTTGTATTTATATTTACCAATATTATTTGTGAGGTGAAATCCTTCGTCATTCAAAACAGGAACTAAACTGTTTACTGGTTCCTCAATTGGAGATATAGTGTCTACTAAGTCAACATCCGTCAATAATGTATCCGTGACTTGCTTCGTTGAATCTGTTTGCTCAGTTCTCGAATTCTTATCATCTGTCGGTTGTTCAGCATTAAAATAACTGAAAGCGAAAAGTATCGCTCCAATTATCAATAAACCTATGATTGATCTTTTGTCCATTCCAAAATAAATTTATGTCTACTTTTCCGTAGGCGCGTGCAAAATTAATATTTATTCTGTTTTCTGCATCACGATTAAGCAATTATTATGTACTCATACGTATGAAAGACGAATCAGGATTGAGGATATTTTAAACAGACTATTTTTTATTTACAATAGCCGCCTTAACAAAGGCTAAAAAGAGAGGGTGTGGCTTTTCAACCGTACTCTTATATTCTGGGTGAAATTGTGCACCAACAAACCAAGGATGTTCAGGTAATTCTACCACTTCAACTAATCCGCTTTCTGGATTTTTACCGGTTGCGATCATTCCGCTGGTTTCAAAATCTTCTAAATAAGCGTTATTGAACTCATAACGGTGTCGGTGACGCTCTTTTACAACTTCTTCATTATAAGCTTTAGCTATTTTTGTTCCATCCAGTAACTTACATTTGTATGAACCTAAACGCATTGTTCCGCCTTTATCCGTCACTGTTTTTTGATCTTCCATTATATTAATGACGGGTCGGGTACAATCTTCAACAATTTCTGTTGTATGTGCATCTTTCCAACCAAGAACATTGCGTGCATACTCTATAACTGCGCACTGCATTCCTAGGCAAATCCCTAAAAATGGGACATTATTTTCACGAACATATTGAATTGCCAATATTTTCCCTTTAATTCCTCGAGAACCAAATCCTGGTGCAACTAAAACACCGTCCAATCCTTCAATGGTTTCTTTTACATTCTCAGGTGTAATTTTATCGGAATGAATCCAATCAATTTCTACCTCACATTCGTTATAAGAACCAGCATGAATAAATGCTTCAACTATTGATTTGTATGAGTCTTTTAATTCGATATATTTCCCAACCAAGCCAATTTTAACTTTGCTTTTTGGGTTGTCCAGTTTTGTTAAGAAGGATTTCCATTCTTTTAATTCCGTATCTCCTTTTGCAGGTAAATCTAGTTTTTGTAAAACCACTTTATCTAACTCTTCCTCTTGCATTAATAATGGAACACGGTAAATCGTGTCTGCATCAATTGATTCAATTACGGCGGTTGGATTCACATTACAAAAACGTGCAATTTTTTTACGAATTTTATTATCTAATGGATGTTCAGTTCTACAGACTAAAATGTCGGGTTGTACCCCAACTTCTAATAATGATTTAACAGAGTGTTGTGTTGGTTTGGTTTTTAATTCACCTGCGGCTTTTAAATAAGGAACCAGTGTCAAGTGAATCACCAAGCAGTCATCCGGATATTCCCACATCATTTGACGTACAGATTCAATGTAGGGTAGAGATTCGATATCACCAACCGTTCCGCCAATTTCCGTAATTACAATTTCGTAATCGCCAGATTTACCAAGAATTTGAATACGTTCTTTGATTTCGTTGGTAATGTGTGGAATAACTTGAACCGTTTTGCCTAAAAACTCTCCACGGCGTTCTTTGTCCATTACCGTTTGGTAAATTCTTCCTGTAGTTACATTGTTAGCTTGTGAGGTTGGAACGTTTAAAAAACGTTCGTAATGTCCCAAGTCTAAGTCAGTTTCAGCACCATCATTTGTTACAAAACACTCGCCATGTTCATAAGGATTTAATGTTCCAGGATCTATATTGATATAAGGATCCAATTTTTGAATGGTGACTGTGTATCCGCGCGCTTGTAAAAGTTTGGCTAGAGATGCTGATATGATTCCTTTTCCAAGAGAAGAAGTAACCCCGCCGGTCACAAATATGTACTTAGTTGAATTAGACATAATATTGTTTAGTAACTACGGGAAGCAAAGGTAGTGGATTTTTGTGTCCGACAAAGGAATTATTAGAATTAAAATTGACAATTGATTAACAAAATTTGCAAGTGAATGTTAATAACCTGAATTCGACAATTTTACTTTTTTGCGTGTGTAGATAATAAAGGCTTAAATTTAAAACATGAATGAAGACGAAAAACCATACGCTGAAATTCTTAGAATTCTAAAAAAGAAAGATTCTACGCTCAAAGCTGCAATTGAATCCGTAAAAGTTCCTATCCAACCTGAACCCGGTGTTGATATTTATTTTGATTTACTTCAATCCATTGTATCGCAGCAATTATCAGTAAAGGTGGCTGCTATTATTTGGCAACGCGTTTTAAATCTTTTTCCAGATCAGTATCCGCACGATAGAGCTCTGGTTGATTGTTCGGATGAAACTTTACGCGGCGTTGGTCTTTCACGTCAAAAAGCAAATTATTTAAGAAATGTGGCGCAATTTTCTATAGAGCATGGAATGGACTTTGAAACGTTAAGTGCAAAGTCAGACACCCAAATAATTGAATATTTAACAGCGATTAAAGGAGTAGGGAAGTGGACGGCGCAAATGGTTTTAATGTTTCCCATGGATCGACCAAATGTTTTTCCAGTTGACGATTTAGGTATTCAAACCAAAATGAGTTCTCATTATAAATTGAGCGGTGAAAAAAAAGTAATTCGAAAACGAATGCTAGAGATTGCAGAAAATTGGCAACCCTATCGAAGTTTAGCGAGTAAATATTTGTGGAAGTCGACTTAGTTCAACTCTTCTTGAAGACCAATCATTTTTAACAATGACACGGCACATTCAATTCCTTTATTGCCATGTTTACCGCCGGAACGATCTATAGACTGCTGTTTAGTATTATCCGTTAAGACACAAAATGAAACGGGCGTGTTATATTCCATTGTAACAGCCATAATACCTTGCGTGGCGCCTTGGCACACAAAATCAAAATGTTTAGTTTCGCCTTGAATTACGCATCCAATAGCGATAACGCCGTCCACATCTTCATCACTTTCCAATAGAAATTGACAACCTAATGGTAGTTCAAAAGTGCCAGGAACGTTTTTAACAATGATGTTTTTTTTCTTAACGCCGTTTTCTCGCAAGGCTTCAATTGCCCCGTTCATTAAAGGTGATGTGATATCATCATTCCATTCAGAAACAACAATGCCGATTCTAAAATCGGCACCGTTAGGAATAGTTCCTTTTTCGTATTGAGATAAATTTTTATTTCCAGTAGCCATTAGTTTTTAACTCTTGCTATATACTTTTCGATATCAATCGCCTCTTCACTATTGCCCCAGTCAGATTTGATTTTTTCGTATGCGTTTAATGCATCTTCGTTTTGATCAAGTGTTTCGTATACGATTCCTGCTTTTAACAAAAACATAGGCGAAGTAAATTCATTCTGTTCTCGCGCAGCTGCATCTTCAAACAAATCAACAGCAGTTTCATAATCGTCTAACTCGACGTAACAATCTCCTTTTAATCCAATAACCATTGATCCAACAACAATGTCTTCAAAATCGCATTCGTCAAAATAATCAATTGCATCTTTGAATTGACCTTCGTCCATTGCAGCAAGCCCCATTGTATAGTTTGCAATGTTTCCTCCAGATGTTCCGGAATACTCATCTGCAATATCTTCCATTCCATCAAACTCTTCAGAACCGGTAATTGCTAAAGCCATAGAATCTTGTTCAAATTCATAATAAGCTGGCCAATAAACCTCTCTTGATTCTAATTCGTGTGGCTCAGAAACAAACTTTAGGTATCCAACAATACCTAAAAGAATTACGACTAAAGCACCCCCACCAATAAGTAGCGGTTTCTTATATTTATCAATGAAACTCTCAGTACCCGTTAATTGATCTAACTCATCAGCCTTCGTCTGAGCTTTCGTTTGTTTTTTATTTTTTGCCATTTTACTTTCGAAATATTGTGCAAAATTAAGTTTTTTTTGTTTCAAATTGCGATAAAATGCAGATTTTTACAAACTGATTTACCTAGCGTTAAATTCAAGTATGACAAAAACGGAGAAAAAAAATAGAGTTTTGCCCATATTATTGGTGCTAATCATGCTCCTATTAACATGGAATATTGGGGCGAATACACCAAGAACGGACTTTATTTTTTTTATTGGTCAATACTTAGTACTTTTCACTGCATTTTATATTTTCTGGTCGGCTTCAGGCAAATGGAAACTTAAATTCTCACATATTTTTGCCGTAGCCATAATTTTACGCTTATTCTTACTCTTTGCTTCGCCAGAATTGTCAAATGATTTTTATCGATTTATTTGGGACGGCGAGTTAATTGCAGATGGTTATAATCCGTTTCAGTTCCGACCAGTTGAAATTTTCCACGAGCATTTTATTCATCATGGCATTGAACAAACGTATTATGAGGATTCCTATAGAAGGATGCTTTATGTAGGAATGGAAAAACTTTCCCAAGATCATTATACCTGCTATCCAGTGCTTAATCAGCTCCTATTTTTTATTCCAGCTGCTTTGAGCGATACGATTGCGGGTAATGTAATTGGTCTAAAAATAATTGTTATTCTAGCTGACATTGGCACCATTATTTTTGCAAAAAAAATTGCTGAACATCTTAAAATAGCAGTGCATAACATTTGGCTTTATGCGCTAAATCCATTCATTATTCTTGAATTTTCTGTAAATTTACATTTCGAAGGAGTCATGATTTTCTTTTTATTGGGCGCGATTTATTTTGTACTCAAAAACAACTGGTTGTGTGGCGGTGTCTTGCTAGGCATGGCGGTTCAAATAAAACTAATTCCACTTTTGTTGATTCCTTTTTTCTATAAAAAATTAAAATGGCAAAACGCGATAGGATTCAATGCGTTAATAGCATTCGTTGTATTAGCACTTGGCGGATTAATGCTAAATGAAGTCTATTTCGCAAACATGATGGAAAGTGTTAACGAATATTTTATACGTTTTCAATTTAATGGTAGCATATCCTATATCGTAAGTGCTATAGGTGTTAAAGTCGTTGGGTGGGAACTCCTAATGCATACCGGGCCAATTCTTTCAATGATATCCACATGCGGTATTTTATTATTGGCATTGCTAAAGGCACACAGAAATGATTTAGATATGATCACAGGAATGCTCTTTGCGTTCATGATTTATTATAGCCTAACCGCAACTGTGCATTCGTGGTATATTAGTTTGATCCTCGTATTATCTATCTTTACACATTATAAATTTGGTGTAATTTGGTCAATTGTGATCGTGTTGAGTTATTTTGCCTATTCACATCCAGAATTTAAGGAGAATATGATTTTAAATACTGCAGAATATATAATGGTGTATGGAGTATTAATCTATGAGATTTATAAATATTGGGATAAAAAAGCAGTGGGTATTCAACTTAAAGAATTTTTTAGTTCAACAGAAAACAAGTAAAAATGGCAGACGAAGTATTCATACCAATTAATAGAAAAAAAATGATCATTATGACAGTGGTCTATTCCATTTTAGGGATTGGTGCATTTTTGGTGACCTATTATTTAGGTGAAAGCCAAGATTGGGTAAGTCCAACCGTATTTAAGGTCGCCTCAGTTATTGTATTGTTGTTTTTTATGGTGCTGGCGGGTACCTTCGCTAAAAATGTGAAAAGTGCGGCAGCTGGGTTAACAATTAACAGAAAAGGGATAAACGATCAAGCGAATTCGATTAGCTCAGGTTTAATTTATTGGAAAGACATTAAGGGGATTTCAAAAATTAAAACACCCTCTTCACAATATATATTAGTCATGGTTAAGAAACCTCAAAAGTATATTGAAAATGCAAAGAATAATGCCATCAAACGCCTGCTCAATCATAATTTAGCTAACTATAAAACCCCCATTGTTATTAATGTAACCGCCTTGCAAACTAATTTAGATGAATTAGAAGGTATTATTGCCGAGTACTCAGGGAGATTCGGAACTAAATAAAGAAATTATGAAAGTAGATATTTTGGCCATTGGAGCGCATCCAGATGATATTGAATTATCAGCAGCTGGAACAATAATGCAACAAATTAGTATAGGAAAAAAAGTGGCTATTGTTGATTTAACCGAAGGGGAATTAGCGTCACGCGGAACGACAGATACGCGTTATGCGGAAGCTGCGGATGCTTCTGAAATTATGGGAATTACCAAACGGGTGAACCTTAATTTAGGAGATGGATTTTTTGATTTTTCAAAGTCGAATAAATTAAAAATCATTGAGCAAATCCGATTTTTCCAACCAGAAATTGTTTTAGTTAACGCTTATTCCGACAGACATCCAGATCATGGTAAAGGTGCCGCATTAGCGAAAGAGGCTTGTTTTCTTGCTGGCTTGGTGAAAATTGAAACCACACTAAAAGGTCAGTTGCAAGAAAAATGGCGTCCAAAAGCGGTTTACGGTTATATACAAGACAATTATTTGAAACCCGATTTTGTGGTTGACATTACACCGTTTTACGAACGTAAATTAGCCGCTATCCAAGCCTATCAAACGCAATTCTTTAATCCAAATTCTAATGAGCCAAATACACCAATTTCGAGTCAAGAGTTTTTAGACTTTTTAAAAGGGCGCTGGGGTGGTTTCGGGCGTAGCATTGGTGCTAAATATGGCGAAGGATTTACGGTAGATCGTCCCATGGGTGTCAAGGATATTTCGGACTTACTTTGATTAGATCTGTTCATTTCTCTGCTTTTACGAAGCTTCAGCACAGTATAGCGAGCGCCTCAATGTCCTAACGCCTTCGTTGGATATTGTAACAACTTCATATTAATCAAACCATCAAACCATCAAACCATGAATAAATCAAACAAACTTTTGACAAAGCACTAATGACTGATATAATTGAAAAAGATAAAAATTACGTTTGGCACCCTTTTACACAGGCTTTAAACGCCCCAGATCCTATAGTAATCACAGCTGCAAAAGGAGCGTGGTTATTTGATGCAGACGGCAAAAAATACCTGGACGCCAATTCATCTTGGTGGACAATAAATCATGGGCATGCCCATCCTTATTTGGCGGCACAAATTCACGAGCAATTTTTGAAAATGGACCATGTCATATTTGCTGGAGCTACACATCCCAAAGCAGTTGAAACGGCCGAGCGCATTGTAAATTGTTTACCAGATGGCTATCAAAAAGTGTTTTTTTCAGACAATGGTTCAACAAGTGTAGAGGTTGGTATAAAGATGATTTATCAATATTGGCATAATAAAGGAATTGATAAAAAAAGGTTTTTAGCGATAGAGGGCGCCTACCATGGAGATACATTTGGGGCAATGTCCGTTGGGCAAAGGGGATATTTTAATAAGCCATTTGAACATTTATTCTTTGATGTCGACTTTATTCCTTTTCCGACTATTGAAATTATGGACAGCATTTTGGCTAAAATAGAAGACCTTTTTGCAACGAATGATTTTGCCGGATTTATATTTGAGCCATTAGTACAAGGTGCCGCAGGAATGCGAATTTATGATGCTGAATGGTTAAATAGCGCAGTTGCTTTAGCAAAAAAACACAATGTACTAACTATTGCGGATGAAGTTATGACGGGATTCTATCGCACAGGAACTTTATTTGCGATTAATCAAATTTCAGAAACTCCGGATATAGTTTGTATGTCGAAAGGCGTGACAGGCGGAGTTATGCCTGTCGGTCTGACCGTAACCACTCAGGAAATTTTTAATGCCTTTTTGTCGGATGATACAAGCAAGGCCTTGTTGCATGGTCACTCTTTTACTGGGAACCCGCTTTCTTGTGCAGCAATTTGCGCATCCTTAGATTTGTTTGAACAAGAAGAAACCCTGCAATCAATTGCTAGAATAGCGGATGCACATCAAGGCTTCTTAAAAGCTCATGGCAGCAATCCTGTTTTCAAAAAAGCCAAAGCTTTGGGTACAATTTTATCTTTAGAAGTTGAGGTAGGGGAAGAAAGCAGTTACTTTTCAGACTTGCGCTTAAAGGCATATAATTTTTTCTTGGAAAATAATTTATTAATGCGCCCTTTAGGGAATGTTATATTTATTAATCCGCCATATTGCACGACAAACGAAGAGTTAAATCATGCTTACGAAAAGGTAATGGAATTCTTAACGAAACGGAATTAATCCTTGTCGCCAAGGACCAATGATTTCATGATATCAAGTGAGCTCACCATCCCAATCACATCTCTGTCTTCCATAACAACCAAATGATGCACGCTATGTTTTATCATGGTTTTTGCAGCATCTTGAACCCGATTATTCTTTAAAATAAGATGAACCTTCTCAGTCATAATATCTCCAACAGTCATGTTTTCATCATGGGCTTTTGCTAAATCACTTGAGCTTAGAATTCCTGCTATTTCACCATCCTCCTTTAAAACAGGAACCGCGTTAATAGATTTTCGGCTGATTAATTCGCGAGTGTACTTCAATTTTGTGCTTTCTTTTGTCACCACAACTGGTGAACTCATGATTTCTTCAATATTCATTGCTTTTGGCTAATTTAAAGAGGAATTATGCGCTAAGATTTGACAAATGTCATTCATAGACATAAGCTTTGTCAATTAAAAGAAGAAAAAGTCGAATAATTGAGCCTATTGCACAATAATCTTTAGAATATTTACGTCATTCAAATCGTTTTGCGTGATTCGAATCAGCAATTTACCTTTGTACTGGCTAACATCAATAATAGGGTTCGCCGTTTTTACACTATAAGACTCTAAGAGTCTACCATCAGGTGTAAAGATTTCAACCAATCCGTTATCGACACCTTTTAAGGTCACATTACCATTTGAAGGATTGGGATAGGCAATGATTTCGCCATTTATTTGAACAGGTTCATCTTTAATGCCCGCGCCTTCATCATATATTGTCATTTCGCAAACATGCGGCCATTCATCTGTTGGATCTGACCATAAATGATCTTCTGTTACAGTGCTTCCGCCATCTGCAGGATTAGATGAACAATAAAATGTAGAAGTGAAAGGACTTGGTTCTAAGGGTGGAGAAGCTTCAATCCAATCTAATGAAATGTCGAATGATTTTAGAAAAATATTCTCTGAATGTTCTTTTTTATAATACATTTCATGATCGGGTGAATAAGTTCCCAAATCACAGCTTATTTCACCCCATGTTAACCTCCCCATGAGTTTATCTGATCCAATTAAGGCTAAATCTGAAGTAATGCTTGTAAACAAAATTCTGTCGTTTTCATCAACCCCCCAGATATTAAAATCGTTTACGTTGTTAGAATAGAGATAGTCAAAAGGGCGATAGACTAATACCCCTGTTGGTTTGTGATTGTCGAAGAAAATCAGCTTTCCTTGATGACTACTTCCACCACCTTGATAATGAAGATTTGACACGGCATATCTATTGTCAGATAATACAGCAAGCTTAGCGCGATTTGAGCCTCGATCAACACCTGAATAACTTTGTTGTTTTGTTGATAATAGCACACCATTTGAATCACAGACTGAGATTTTCAAATAACCTGCAAATTCTTCTTCCCAATGTTCGCCAACCAAAACAATCTGACCGTTATTCAATTCTCCTAAATCATTATAAAGACTGCAGTCACTCCCAAATTGTTTGCTCCAATTAATCTCGCCATCAAATGAAATATGAGTCAGTGTATTTGCTTTAATTTCTGATTCTCCAATTTGACCTGCGAGTAATAAAATATGTTCTTTTTCATGGTTTATGTCAATCTCTATATTGTTCAAGGTACGTTCTTCTAGGGCATGAATTCCATTGGTCCAAATAGTTTCAAATGACGAGTTTACTCTTGAAAGAAGAATGCTCTTTAATTCAGAGTCTGGATGGAATTCTCCGAGTAAGGCAATTACAAATCCATCAGAGACAGCTTCAATTCTACCTTCGTAAATTCTACCTTCTGCAGTGAATTTTTTGTGTGCAATAATTCCTCCTTCAGCATCCAGAATGCTAATATGAACGGTTTTGTTAAAAAGACTTAAAGTAAAAATTTTATTCGTCTCAGGGTTGACTGAAAAGTCTATGAGCGTTCCAGTGAAATTCCCAAGGCCCCACTGATAGGTGAAACTAGAATCTAATTGAACTAAATTATTATTCACGTCAATTCCCAAATAACCATTTTCAGTTGTAGTTTCCATATCAGTTAAGATATGATCGCTCACGATATAATTATTCTGCGCCCTTGAATTAAGGGATAGAAACAAAAGTGGAAGAATAATAAAGACTTTAGATAGTCCAGAGATCATAAATTTTGATTTTTAGGGTGAGTCAAATTTAATAAATTTTAAGGACTTAGAAAGCTTATTTATAGTAGATTTGATTCTGGCGGTTAGATTAAAGGACTATTCCTAAAGTTGCTCCGTTCTGTTTTATAGGATTGTTAATTAAAAGAACTGTATTCCTTTTAACCTGAGCTCGATTATTCCAAATTTTCATGGTTTTCCTAAAGGATTGATTTCATTTTACTTATACGTCGTTATGGATTTTTAAAGTGAATACTCCTTCAAACCCATGCCTTGTCAAAGAAAACTGAAATCAACTGCGAGCGTTTGGAATAATCGAACTCAGGTTTTTAAAAAAAGGATAAATTTGCAATTGAACACATTTTTAATGATTGGCCTGCCAACGTATAGCCTGAAAACTGCGTAATTTGGTCAAGAGACAATAAACAATGCGGAAATTACTTTTGATCATAACACTTTTTACTAAAAGCGGTTTTGCTCAAATAATAAATGAAATTTGCCCGTCAAATACAGCCGTTCATGAGGACTTTTTTGTTGGCTTTTTAGATTGGGTTGAAATTTACAATCCATCAGCTACACCTGTCAGTTTAATTGGCTATACATTTTCAGATGATCTTTCGGAACCAGATCAATGGCCTTTTCCTTTTGCATCCATTCCAGGCGAAAGCTATATCACAATAACTGCCGCAGATGATCCAGTACTAGCGCAGACAATTAATTTTGCATTTCCAAGAAGGGGCAGAACCTTGTACATGTTTGATTCAGAGGGAGATATTGTAGATTCAATTGCGTATCCAAGATTACAGCCCAACCACTCCTATGGCTTAATAGAGTCGCAACATTACTATTTTGGAGTACCAACTCCTGGTCATCCAAACAATACAGAAATAGGTTATAAAGGTTATGCAAATGCCCCAGAGATAAATTTATTATCAGGAGATTATGCGGCCGAAACAGAGCTTGTTTTAACACCAGTTTTACCCAGTGAAACAGTTTTTTACACCTATAATGGCAGAGGAGTAGATGCTGGAATTTTATACGAAAGCCCTTTCGAAATAACGAAAACAAGAAGTATTCGTGCAATTGCCACGGCAGATTCAATGCTAATTTCCTCTTCGACCTATCGAACTTATTTTGTGAATGAGCATCATGATCTACCCGTTATCAATCTAGGAGTTGATAGCCTAGACCTATTTGATAATGTAGAGGGTATTTTTATGATGGGGCCAGATGCTGTTGATACTTCGCCGTTTTTAGGCGCCAATTTCTGGAAAGACCAAGAAGTGCATGTCTATTACGAGTATTTTGACAAAGACTTTGAATTGGCCGATTCAATGAATTGTCATATCGAAGTGTTTGGAGGAATTGGTTCACGTTGGCGAGACATGAAATCGATTCAATTGAGAGGGAAAAACACCTATGATAAAAGCTACTTTCGATATGAATATTTTGAAGGAAAAGAACTGGATAAATTCAGGAGATTGGTTTTAAGAAATGGTGGAAATGATTTTTGCAATTCCTGCATGAAGGATGCCGCCTTGCACAACTATTTTATTGAAAGTGGGCTTAATGTAGATCTCTTGGCATATAATCCGGTTGTTGTTTATATCAATGGACATTATTGGGGCATTCAAAATATGCGTGAAAAAGCGGATCGCTATTATGTCGAATCTAATTATAACCTCGACCCTGATGAGGTGAACTTGCTGGGGCAAGCGACTTTAGATGAAATAGATGGTGAAGCAACAGAATTCATTGCTTTAACCGATTATGCAAATGGGAATGACTTGGCAAGTGATCTTCATTATAATTGGGTGGATGATCAATTAGACATTAATTCATTTGTAGATTATTTCTTAATTCAATTGTACGTAAATAATCGCGATTGGCCCAATTTCAATTTAAAGGTTTGGAATGCAGTTGGGCACGAAAAATGGCGCTACCTGCTTTATGACATGGACGTGGGATTGAAATATAATGGAACAAGTTTACCAGAACAACAGAGTCTGGCATTTATTTTGAATAATGCAGTAAGTTCAAATCCCCATGTGCAGATTTTGGAAGCGCTATTAGCGAATGAAGCGTTTCGTCGTTATTTCATTAATCGGTATTGCGATTTATTAAACACCGCATTTGATGCTCAGGCGATTTACGCTAGTATTTCGGATCAAAAAGAAAAAATTGAAAGTGAAATGGGCATGCATTATCCAAAATGGTGCGGATCCATTGCAAGTTGGCATGAACGGTTCATTGGTCAAAAAGGATTTATAGATGGAAGAGAATTAATAATTCATCATGAATTGGCAGAAGTTTTTGAACTACCACAAGCTGTAGATTTGACTATAGATGTTTTTCCAGCGGGTGCGGCAACAGTCCAATTAAATAGTTTGGCACTTGATGAGTTTCCGTTTGCAGGCAGTTATTTTAATACCAATGTAATCGATTTAACAGCCGAGATAAAATTAGGCGAACTATTTAAATATTGGGAGAATCGTAGAACCAAAGAACGCTTATTTGAACTGCAGATTCAGGTTGATCCCGAAGATCAAGATGAATGGGTTGTAGTTTGTCATTCCAACGAAATAGCGGAGATAGACATTGTACCGAATCCTGCTGAGAATGAGATTACAGTCAGTTTTTCATTAACGTCACAAAGTCCAGTTGAAATTAGCGTGGTCGATTTGCAAGGCAAGGAGGTGATGTCAACTTCTTATCCTGAATTCTTTCTAAGAGGTCGCCATAAAATTAATATGGATTTATCGCAATTACTTGCAGGACATTACATTTTATTCTTAACAACATCTTACGGCAGAGAAGCAAGTCAAATTATAAAATTGTAACTTGCAATTTATACCGTAATTATTCGTTATCAAAAACGACTATTTATTAGAATGAATCCAATGAATCGCTTAAGCGCACTTATCGTCCTATTGTTCTCCGTGACAGGCTTTAGTCAAGTCATTAATGAAATATGTCCTTCAAATGTCGATAATTTTGAAAACCTAGATGAAGGTTTTACTGATTGGATTGAGTTGTGGAACAACACAGGCTCCGATTTTAATTTAAATGACTTTTACATTACAGATGATCGCAACGAACCAACCAAATGGCAGATTTTGCCAAGCGGAACGTTTAATACTGGAGAATATGTCGTTATTTCTGCCAAGGAATTTCCCGAACTTACTCAAACTATTCCTTTTTCATTTAAAAGAGGGGGAGGACATATTTATCTGACCAATTCAGCCGAAGCGTTAATTGATTCAATTATCTATCCCTCACTTCAACCAAACGATTCGTATGGACGATATGGTACCAAGTGGTTTTATTTTGATGAACCAACGCCTGTCAGCATTAATACTAGTGAAACAGGTTATAAAGGATACGCCGTCCGTCCGTCATTCAATCACGTTTCTGGAAAGTACAATAAAGGCACGAATATTACCTTAAACACGGGAATAGAAGAAGATTTGATTTATTATTCATTGAATGGAACTAATCCAACTGAGGGAGATGGAAATCTATACACTGTGCCAATCGTTTTACAGCAAACAAATAGTATTCGAGCAGTTGCGATAGCAGATTCATTAATACCTTCCCCGGCGGCTTATGCTACTTATTTTGTAAGCGTCAATCATCATTTACCAATTGTAAACCTCCACCTTGATAGTTTAGAATTACTGGATGAAATTATTGGGATTTATGTGTTAGGGCCGGATGCGGAAGAGGAATACCCATATTATGGGGCTAACTTTTGGAAAGACATTGAGATTCATGCCTTTTACGAATATTTTGACACCACATGGGTCATTCATGAATCCTTAGATTGCGGAGTTAAGATCCACGGCGGAACGGTATCCTCAACTCGACCAATGAAATCTCTTCGCCTTGTAGCGCATGATCGTTATGACAAAGAATCATTCACCTACCCGTATTTTGATAATAAAAATATCAGTGATTTTAAACGCTTATTGCTCCGTAATTCGGGCAGCGATTTTAATAGGACACATTTAAAAGATGGGGTGTTGCACAAGTTTATTTTAGATCATAATTTGAATGTGGACGCACAGGCGTATCAGCCTGTTGTCCTTTATATAAATGGGATGTATTGGGGAATTCACAATATGCGTGAGAAACTGGATAAATACTACCCCACAAGTAATTATGACATTCATCCCAAAACGGTTAATCTATTGGAAGAGGAAGAGTTGATTGTCATTGCTGGTGATTCTGCCACGTTTGTCGAGTTAAGAGATTTTGTGATTGAGAATGACATGACAATTGAATCTAATTTTGAATGGGTTAATGCGAGACTAGATGTAGAATCAATGGTTGATTATTTTATAATGGAACTTTATGTTAACAATAGGGATTGGCCCTATAATAACCTAAAGCTGTGGAATTCTCCAACTCACCCAAGATGGCGTTATTTTTATTCTGATTTGGATGCCGGGATGAAATATTACGGTACTAAATTAATTGATTTTCACAGTTTAGAATATATTTTGGGACCCTATGGTGATGGAAATGTACATGTCGTCATTTTCAAGAAGATTTTAGAAAATTCTGAGTTTCAACGCTACTTTATAAATCGCTATGCTGACTTAATGAATACAATATTAGAGGGAGAGTACCTCATCAATTATATTTATGGCGCCAAGGAAAAATTAAACCCTGAAATGGAGCGCCACTTTTATAAATGGTATGGAGTTATTGATGTTTGGAATAAAAACTTTGAAGCTTATGATAAGTTTTTCGAAACTCGTGTAGGGATTGTTCAAAATGAATTATCCATTGTTTTTGACAAAGATCCTGCTTTAGATGTTTTTATGGGTATGTATCCTTCTAGTGCTGGAATTGTTGAATTAAATACGATTAAACTGGATAGTTTTCCATTCATTGGCAAATATTATGCAACCAACAGAATTGACCTAACGGTGGTAGCAAATGAAGGAGAACAATTTTTGCATTGGGAAAACTTACGGACAGGTCAACTTATTACAGATTCGCATATTCAGGTTGATCCGACAATTGGGGATAGTTTAATTGCGGTTTTTCAATCGGATGATTCGCCGTTTGATTTAGCATTTTATCCAAATCCACTTGTATCACAAGGGCAAATCACCTTCTCATTGGAAGAATCAAGCGAGGTGCAGCTCCAGCTGTATAATTTACAAGGACAGTTTATTGCTGCTCTTGAATATGACTATTTAGCAAAGGGAAGTTATTCTCGCGTATTCGGTTTTGAGCATCTTAACCAAGGAACGTACTTTATTCGAGTCATTACGCCAAACGGCAATGCTTCGCTGCAGTTTGTGAAAATCTAGAAATTACTTGGCATTTTAAATTTCAAGCAAAATCAGTGTATACCCCTGATCAGTGCCATCAGTGTGCTATGGATTGATCTTTTTGTTTTTAATGCACAAAAAATCCCTTGCACCATAGTGCAAGGGATTCCTAATTTTATTTTCTTATTCGAAATTATTCTCCGTTAACAATAGCGTTATATTCTTCCATGAATGTTTCATCATCCTCATACCACTGCTTCACTTTATTCATAATGTCATCTGCTTTATCCGGTTGTCTCATTTTAACGAAATAACGCGCATATTCCATTACGCCAATTCGTAGCATTTTAAAATCAACCTCTCTCCAATCTTCAACACTTTCAATTGCATCTAACCTTTTGTGAGCTTCTTTTACGGTAAGCTTAGCACTACCTTTATCTTTAATTTGATACTGACAAGCAGCTAAAAGATAATGAGAACCTACATCTGCAGGGTCAAGGCGTTGTAATTTCATCACCGTACCTCTTAATCGGCTATAATCTTCTTGATCAACCATATTTTCAATTTCTTCCACAACTGACGATTTAATCGCAGTGTAATATGGAAGTTGATCAGCATACATTGAGCCGTCTTTGTCTTTCTTTATGGCTTTACCAGCGTTTTGAATCGACAAATTGTAAGCTTTCGGATAATCATCATCATAAATTTCATCCTTTGCCATTTCAAAGTATCCCCTTGAGCAATACAAATAGGGTAAAGCGTCATTTTTAGTGTTATCGTTGCCTATATATTTTTCAGCTTTAGACACTAATTTTTCATAGTCACCATCTGCATAGTAAATTAATAGATCATCATATAAAGGTGGTTGTGCTGCCGCTTGAAAGGTACAGCCCAAAGTAAATATGAATAAGAAGAATAAATTTTTCATTGTATTTCGTTTTTTCTATTTAACTCAAATAGGATGCCAAAAGTTACATAAATATAGGCATTAACGAAAATTTAACACCTTCAATCTGTGTGAAATTTCAGTAAAATATCAAGTATATCAATTGCTGCGGTGGCAATTTTAGTTCCTGGACCAAAAATTCCCATCACCCCGTGCTCATATAAAAAATCATAGTCTTGCGCCGGAATAACTCCTCCAGCCACTACCATAATATCTGCTCTACCATGTTTTGCTAATTCTGCAATAACCTGTGGAATTAAGGTTTTATGACCAGCCGCCAGGGAACTAACACCCAATATGTGTACGTCATTCTCAATGGCCTGCATTACGGCTTCTTCTGGAGTTTGAAATAGTGGTCCAATATCTACATCAAATCCAATATCTGCGAAGGATGTCGAAATAACCTTTGCGCCTCTGTCATGGCCGTCTTGCCCCATTTTCGCAACCATAATCCGAGGTCTCCGACCTTCAAATTTACTAAACTCATCCGCCAATTTTTTGGCTTTTATAAAATCATTGTCATCCATTGCTTCTGCTGAATATACGCCTGATATAGACCGTATGGTTGCCTGATAGCGTCCAAAAACTTCTTCCAAGGCGTCTGAAATCTCACCTAATGAGGCACGTTGTCGTGCACAAATCACTGCCAATTCTAACAAATTCGAATTATTTTTAGCGCCTTCGGTTAAAGCTGTCAGCGCCGCTTTTACTTTGTCTTCATCCCGATCGGCCTTCATTTTGTTAAGGCGCTCAATTTGTGAAAGGCGAACTTGCGTATTGTCAATTTCTAAAATATCAATCGGTTCTTCCTCGTCTAATTGGTAGCGGTTTACACCAACAATTACATCTTTATTTGAATCGATTCTGGCTTGCTTTCTTGCTGCGGCTTCTTCAATCCTGATTTTTGGAATTCCTGCTTCAATAGCCTTCGCCATTCCGCCTAAACTTTCAATTTCAGTAATGTGTTCCCAAGCTTTTTCTACAATTTCGGCAGTTAGCCTCTCCACATAATAAGAACCACCCCAGGGGTCGATAACTTTTGTGATTCCAGTTTCTTCTTGTAAATAGATTTGACTGTTTCTTGCAATTCGGGCAGAAAAATCTGTCGGTAAAGCAATGGCTTCATCCAAGGCATTTGTATGTAAAGATTGTGTTCCACCTAAGGCAGCTGCCATAGCCTCAATACACGTTCTGGCAATATTATTATAGGGATCTTGTTCGGTTAAACTCCAGCCAGAAGTTTGGCAATGTGTGCGCAACGATAAAGATTTCGAGTTTTTAGGGGAGAATTCCGAAACCATTTTAGCCCAAATCATTCGACCCGCACGCATTTTTGCAATTTCCATAAAATGGTTCATGCCAACGGCCCAAAAGAAAGACAGGCGGGGAGCAAAGGTATCAATGTCCATTCCTGATGCGATTCCTGCTTTTATATATTCCAATCCATCTGCTAAGGTATACGCCAATTCTAAATCAGCCGTAGCACCTGCTTCTTGCATGTGATAACCTGAAATGGAAATTGAATTGAATTTAGGCATATTCTGAGAGGTATACTTAAAAATATCCGCTATAATCCGCATTGATTGTGCCGGTGGATAGATATAGGTATTGCGCACCATGAACTCTTTCAAAATGTCGTTTTGAATAGTGCCAGCCAATTCAGCCGGGTCAACCCCTTGCTCTTCGGCGGCAACAATATAAAAAGCCAAAATAGGAATCACGGCGCCGTTCATTGTCATAGAAACGGACATCTTATCCAATGGTATTTGATCAAAAAGGATTTTCATATCCTCTACAGAGTCAATTGCTACCCCAGCTTTACCAACATCACCAACAACGCGTTTATGGTCAGAATCATACCCACGGTGTGTCGCCAAGTCAAACGCTACCGAAAGTCCTTTTTGTCCTGCGGCTAAATTTCTGCGATAAAAGGCATTTGATTCCTCGGCGGTTGAGAATCCAGCGTATTGTCGAATGGTCCAAGGGCGCATGGTGTACATGGTGGTATATGGGCCACGTAAATTTGGTGCAATTCCCGAAACAAAACCCAAATGTTTCAACCCTTCGGTATCTGTTTTTGTATAATGGTTGTTAATTCCAATTTTTTCTGCCGTTTCAAAAATTTCCTTTTTTTCTGCCTTTTGATTGGCAGACTGAAACGTAGGTTTTATATGATCAAATTTTACTCTATTCATTTCTGGTTCAATTATTTGGAAAGTAGTTTTCAAGGTGAAATGGCTGGAACGGTACAAATTTACTGCTGTTTTCAGCGTTTTCAGGCGATACATTTGTCCAAGACTCAGAAGCGTTGGGATGTTTGTTCACGCCTAAAAAGGTGCGGGAATTATCTATAAGGTCAGCTATTAATTGTTTTTTATTGGCTTCAATTTTATCTTGAATGGTATTGTTGAGCACATTTTTTATCAGTCCACCGTTGGCTTCTATTTCTTGAAATAAAGTCCAACTTTTGGTCAATAATTGTTCGCTTATTGCCTCAATTGTGTACGAGCCGCCGCTTGGGTCTACTACTTTATCTAAGTAGGCTTCTTCTTTCAAAACCAGTTGAATGTTTTTTGCAATGCGTTCAAATCGCTCAACCTCTTGCGTTGTTCCATGTTTGCAATACGAAACTGTAAGCACATCACACCCTCCAATTACGGCGGACATGGCTTGAGTGGTTTCTCTTAATGCGTTATTGTTTTTGTCATTTTTTGCCAAATGGCGTAAATTGGTTTTGGCATAAATGGTTGGAGGACTAATGGCGTATGATGCATCATATCCTTTAAAAACCAGTTGAATTAAATCCTTTATAACTCTCAATTTCGCTATGTTTACGAAGTAGTTTTCATTCACACTTAGTTCAATAACTATTTTGTTATTTATTTCAGCTAAGGATTTACCTTGGTCGGTCAAAAATTGAATGTATTCATTCATGTGTGCCAGTGTAAAAGCAAGTTCTTGCACAGTTGACGCACCAGCGACTCCATATTTAGCACCAGAAATCCAAATCGTTTTATTTTCTGAGTGCTTATTGTAAATGGTTAAAAAGCTTTCGAGGGGAATATTCCAATCTCCGCTTTTAAGGTTCAACCCTATCGCATCAAAATTCACAACTGTGTTTTGCGGGATTTCTGTATTTAATGCAACCTCTCTATCGTCAAATTTAAAATCGCTTGAAATATGTTCGAATTGGACCCCTTTAGTAAGTTCGGCTATGTTTGTATTCGCATGAATACTTAAACCAATCGCATCAATCCCTTCATTTAAGCCGTTCAACAAGCTGCCGTTTTCAGTAAACTCTTGCCGAATATGCCAATTATTGGTGTCCTTAGCTAAGTTTCTACCCAATCCATTTTCTGGCTTGTTTACTGCCGTTTCGCTATGATGGTAGGCAACAATTTCTAGATCTGGTTCTGGTTTGGAACTTAAAACGTCTAAAGATTTTCCCTTTAAATCAGTTTTAATTTTCTCTATCCATTCGTCATTGCTAACTGGATTAAATTCTTTAAAAATCTCGTTTACAATCATAGATTTACTTTAATTATCCTTTCAGTAAAGCTGTTTTATAGCCTTGCCAAATTTAACGGTTTTCAATGAATTAATGCACTAGTTTAAATAATCCATTATAATCTTAAAAATGATGCCCAATATCCCACAAGAAGCAATAAACCCTGATACAAAATATTGCTTAAATGAGTAGCCCTTTTTCTGAACCAGCCATCCCGACAGTAGACCAATTCCCATGGATAGCGTTACCACATATATTGCAGCTTCAACCCCACTCATTTATCAACGCTTTTAGATCTTTCCCAATACAAATCCATTTCCGTTAAATTCATTTCGCTAATATCCTTCCCATCCTTCTTTGTTTCTGCTTCCATCCACTGAAAGCGATTAATGAATTTTTTGTTTGTCTTCGCGAGAGCATCTTCAGGATTCACGCCAATCCAACGGGCATAATTTATCATTGAAAAAAGAACATCACCAAACTCTTCTTCCATTTTTTCTTTATTACCTGCTTTTATCTCTATTTGCAATTCTCCAATTTCCTCTTCAACTTTATCCCAAACTTGTGTTTCATTCTCCCATTCGAAACCAATACCTTTCACTTTGTCCTGAATTCGAGTGGCTTTAACCATTGCTGGCAATGACGAAGGGACTCCTTCTAGAACAGATTTTTTACCTTCTTTTAGCTTTAATTTTTCCCAGTTTGCTTTCACTTCTTCTTCGTCTTGGACCACAACATCACCATAAATATGCGGATGACGGTAAACCAATTTGTCACATATTGCGTTAAGTACATCAGAGATGTCAAAGTCGCCAGTCTCTGAAGCAATTTTTGAATAAAAAACCATGTGTAACATTAAATCACCAATTTCACCTTTTAATTCATCCATATTACCATCCGTAATCGCGTCTGCTAACTCGTATGTTTCTTCGATTGTTAAATGGCGAAGAGATTCAAGCGTTTGTTTTTTATCCCATGGACATTTTTCACGAAGATCATCCATTATATTTAATAACCGCTCAAACGCTTTTAGTTTATGGTTCATTTTTATAGTTTTGCGTAAAATTAAATTAAACTTCGCATTTTGAGAATAGTTTTACTCTTTTTGTTTGCATTGTTTCTTCAAAGTGGGTTTTCCCAAAATGAGGGGCCATTTTCAATGTCATTATCTGCCAAAACGGGAATTTTGATGCCACATAGAGAAACTATGGGCCACCTTGTTAAAGACCGTCCAAATGCGCTAGAATTAGCGTTTTCTAGACAAGACACATCAAAGGGAGCCTACAGTCAAATTTTCAGATATCCTTTTCGCGGCAGCGCATTTACCTTTCAAGATTATGGAAACCGTGATATTCTGGGAAGGAGCTTAACATTTTTCAGATTTATAAAATTTCCAATCTATCAAAGTGAAAAATGGGGTTTTATAGATTTTAGGTTAGGGCAAGGGGTCAGTTATATTTCCAAGATTTATGATAAGTTTAGCAATCCTAAAAATATAGCCATTGGTTCGCATATTAACGGATTTGTTAATCTTCAACTTTCATGGACCAAATATTTTAATAAATTTTATACGAGCGTTGGAGTTGATTTTTCACATATTTCAAACGCGACTTTAAAATCTCCAAATCAAGGGTTAAATACATTAACCGCCTCGGCAACACTTGGCTATAGTCTTTCAGAACGACAGGAATATGATCAACCAAAATTTTCGCTAGACTCCATTGAAACGGTAAGAGATTTTTCAAAATGGCATTTTCAATTCGTTTTTAGTTTAAAACAAAACAAGGCAGATCATTTGCAACCTCGAAATTTCGGCGTTGCCGCGGTGCAAGCGCTTTACTGTAAAAGACTGAGCCCAGTTTGGGACTTAGAGTTTGGGGGCGACTTGATTTATAATGAAGCTAACCGTTGGTTTTATGAGGTGAAACCTGAACCCATATTTGAAGGATTTCAACTCGGCGGTTATTCAGGTTTGGCATTATCAGTTTATAACACGCAAATTTATTTTGGACTTGGGGTATATGCTTTGAATTTGATTAATCCTGCAGGTTATATTTATAATAGGGCCGGCATGCGTTTTAAAGGGAAAGGGCCTTGGGATTTTTCAATAGGAATAAAAGCACATATCGGCGTTGCAGATTATTTGGAATGGGGCTTAGGGTATAGTTTATAGTGAGAAAGATATGATGAAGGACTTACAATATATTAAATTGAAATTTGCATTAAACAGGGTGTTAGCAATAGCCATTTGTCTTACGGTAGTTTCTTGTAAGAAATCTGAGGATCGGAAATGTTTTAAAGGCGCTGGGGAGTACTCTGAAATTTATTTGCCTTTAGATGAAATTCGGGCTTTTAACTTTGGTCGAAATATTAAATACCGTATTTATCAAGACGACGGTTACAAGGCAATTATAAAAGGTGGAGAGAACTTAATTGGGAATATAGAATTTGAAAATATTGACGACGTGCTCTATGTGAGTAATTCAAATAAGTGCGAGTATCTAAGAGATTCTGATGAAATAGTAGAGGTTGAAATACATTATCCTGACTTAACGGACTTTTATATTGATGCTACAGATTCAGTGATTTTTGCAAATCAAATTGAGTCGTACTACTTTAGAGTTGAAATGCGAAACGGAGGAGGAAGTTTATATGCGGATGTAGATGTTCATACTATTTCAATGGTCGTATCGCATGGAGCAGGCGATTTTACCTTAGAAGGAAAAGCAAAAGAGGCCGAGTTAAAAATACAGAATAACGGAACGGCAAATGCCATTGGCTTCAGGTCTGTGTATACCTATATTTTTCAAAACTCTACGGCAGATTTATACATTAACTTAGACAATTCTTCGGTGGGTATTTTTATTGACGGAACCGGTGATGTCTTCTACAATAACAATGCTGCAAATATAATTTTGCAGGGCGTTGGTTCTGGTCAGCTGATAAAATTATAAGCGCGTAGAGGCTAATTTTTAACATTTAATCTTAATTTTAGTGCCATAAAACAATCCTTAACTTTGTAGCGAAATTTAGAAGAAATGAAACTAGTATTGATTACAATAGCTCTTTTAGGATTGGGATTTGCAGGAATAGCAATTAAAATTTGGGGTAAAAAAGGGGGTAAATTCGAAGGAACTTGTGCAAGTAATAACCCTATGTTCAATGAAGAAGGTGAAAATTGTTCGTTTTGCGGCGCAAGACCCGACGAACAATGCTTGAAAGAAGAAGTTGTAGCATAGCGTTTAAATCATTAACCCAAAATGGAATTTGTATCAATCTTATCAATTATCGTTGGAATTTTAAGTGGATTCATTATCGTTGGTTTGGGAGTCTTTATTGCACGATACAAAACAAGTTTTAAGTAGTTAAAGAAAACAAAAAACAAAAGCGACGGAATAGATGATGAATTAGAAATCGAATCAGGTGATGCCCGAGAAGGGTTTTTCACGAATTTGGGCAGCGTTTTGAGTGATTCCTTTAATCTATTAGCTCTAGCCATAGAAAAAGGCAATCCCTTGAAAGTTGAAGAGGCAAAAGTGCCTATTACAATTTTATTTATCGGTCAAGTATTAATAATACTGAGTTACCTTAATGCACTGTCCACATTGATTGGTGGCGCCTACATTTTAAATATGAGCGGTAGCGCTAATTTCAATCTCTAGTTCCAGAACCATTATAGACGATTTCTGCTATCAATCCCTAAAAAGATCCAACTCAAATCTCAATCCTGTCTATACCGCCACGTCATTTTCACGGAGCGCGTTATTTAAGGAGGTCTTCTTATCTGTGCTTTCTTTTCGTTTTCCAATGATTAATGCACAAGGCACTTGATAATCTCCCGCAGGGAATTTCTTCGTATAAGATCCTGGAATAACGACACTTCGCTCTGGAACAAAGCCTTTTGTTTCAGCAGGTTCATCACCTGTAATATCAATTATTTTGGTAGACATGGTTAATACCACATTTGCACCCAATACCGCCTCGTTTCCTACTCGAACTCCTTCTACAACAATACAGCGAGAACCGATAAATGCATTGTCGCCGATAATTACTGGTGCGGCCTGAAGCGGCTCTAACACGCCACCAATTCCAACACCTCCGCTTAAATGAACGTTTTTACCAATTTGAGCACAAGATCCAACAGTTGCCCATGTGTCTACCATAGTTCCAGCATCAACATATGCACCAATATTTACATAAGATGGCATCATAATGACACCAGATGATATATAGGCTCCATATCGCGCTATCGCATGCGGAACAACACGAATACCTTTTTCTTTATAACCTGTTTTTAAAGCCATTTTATCATGAAATTCGAATGGACCAACTTCAATAGTTTCCATTTTTCGCATTGGAAAATACATAACAACTGCTTTTTTTACCCACTCATTTACTTGCCAGTTGCCATCCTCAAAAGGTTCAGCAACACGCAATTTTCCTGCATCTAAATCTGCAATAACCGCGTTAATCGCATTTTGTGTTTCCGCAGTCTCTAATAATGAGCGGTTTTCCCAAGCGTTTTCAATAATAGTTTGCATAGTCATATTATCCATTAAATTTCGGTTCAAAGATAGCACTTGATCGATTAATCTTCTTTATTTTTGTGAAGAATAATTAACAAAATACAAAAGAAATGTTTGGAAACGGAATGATGAAAAAAATTCAAGCCATGCAAGAAAAAGCAGAGGAAGCAAAAGAGCGATTGAATCACATCAAATTGATCGGAGAAGCGAAGGAAGGTGCTGTGCGCATTGAAGTAAACGGCAATGGGGTGATAACAGAGATCTCTTGGAAGGACGAATTGCAAGGTGAGGAGTTAAAACAGTTAATTATTATGGCAGCTAATCGCGCATTAGAACAAGCCAACCGAACGAAAGAAATGGAGATGGCACAAGCCGCTAAGGGAATTATACCAGGGATGTAATTTTATAATTATCAATGTGTATTAGTCAATTATCAATTCATTCGGCTCATTGTCTTTTTACACTTATCTAAACTGCCGTTAACCTCATTTTTATTATTTTCACCACATGGATATTTTTTTACTCATAGTTGTCTCCTTTGGAGCAAGTTGGCTCACATTTTTTTGTGGATTTGGACTTGGAACCATGCTTACGCCAGTTTTTTACCTCATGTTCAAAGACATGACATTAGCCATTGCGGCAACTGCAATTGTTCATTTCCTTAATAATGTATTCAAGTTTTTATTAATGAAACGCAGCGTGAATTGGCAAGTGGCAATTCCTTTTGGTGCTGCAGCTATTCCAGCTGCTTTTTTGGGTGCCTTTTTGGCAACTAAAATTGATAATCAAATCATTTACGAATATGTATTAATTGGACGTCAAATGGAAATTGACTTGCTGAATTTTGTGTTCGGACTCATTTTAGTGGTGTTTGCATTGATTGAACTAATTCCTTCATGGAGTGTGGCATTTTCGAAGAAGAGCTTGGCATTAGGCGGATTGATAAGTGGTTTTTTTGGCGGGTTATCGGGACATCAAGGAGCATTGCGTACGGCTTTCTTGATTAAATATAATCTGAAGAAGGAAGTGTTTATTGCCACTGGAATTGTGGTAGCTTTAGTCATTGATGTTGTACGCACATCTGTTTACGCCATCAGTTTCGATTATGCGGCATTGGGTGAAAGTTGGTTCCTAATCGTAATGTCATTAATCGCGGCGTTGGTTGGAGCAATCACAGGAAAGTTGTTTCTAAAAAAAATAAAACTTGACCTTCTCAATATAATTGTTGCCATTGCTATGTTTGTTTTTGGTGTTACGCTAGCTGGCGGAATCTTGAATTAAGATGGTAAAGAAAGAATTACGTGCAAAATACAAACTACTGCGTAAGGAACTTTCTGCAGATCAATTAGCCGAGCTTTCAACTGCAATTTTTAAGTTAACGATCCAAACTTTTGAGCTAGAAGGAAAGAAGATCAGTGCATTTTTGCCGATTGAACGTTTTCTAGAGATTAACACGTGGCCTTTTCTGGAGCAAATCAAAGCCGAGTTCTATTTACCCGTTATTATGGGTGAAAACGAACTGAAACATATCAAATACGAAGAGCATAGTCAAATTAAAGAGACCGAGTGGGGAATTCCAGAACCAACTGTTGGAGAAAGTATTCATCCGAGTAAATTAGATTTTGTGTTGGTTCCGCTTTTAGCAATCGATAAAAACGGATACCGTGTGGGATATGGTAAAGGTTTTTATGATCAGTTCTTGACAAGCTGTGCCTCAAATTGTAAATTCATAGGTTTAAGTTATTTTGATCCGATCGATAAAATTGATAATTTGCATGAGGCAGATATTCCGCTCCATTATTGTGTAACGCCAACTAAGTTAATTCAATTTTAAGTGATAAAAATTTCACCAAACATAGTTTTTGGATTTGTTTTTTTTATTGTTAGCATGAGTTTCTCTGCTTGCTTGGCTTATGATAGCATAATCGAAGATGAAATTGAAGTCGAAGATGAAAAAGATGCAATTTTCTTAAAATTTGAATAAGTAAAACAGGCTTTCCTTGCACTGGCAGATCTTGTTTTAATTGAAAACTATCAAGATGAATTTCATAATTTCATTGATACTATGGCGAATCATGAAAATAGTTTGGAGCATTTTTCAAATTTAGATTTTGTCGTTCAGTTTATTGAGTCAAAAGATATACCGTATCTATTGCGATTGAGTGGACGTTTTAGCACTGGCGCGCAAGTGGCGGAGCTTATGAAAGAGAATTTCGATATTGAGGTGGACTTATCAAAGGCTTGCGAATACTTTACTTTTAATGATTACAAATGTATTTTCAAATGTGATAGTATTCCTCGTGCATATGGCTATCAGTGCGGAATGGTGGATTCAGGTAGTGATGAAAAATCATTTTTATTCACCGAGTAGCAGATGAGCTTAAGGTAGCTGAATTGGTGTCGAAAATAAGTTATGGTTATTATCGATCAGACGAATAGCAATTTCAGTTTACTATTCTCAAACATTAAGGTATTGAGTTCCTGAATTTTTTCTTCTGAGACAGATAAAGCTTCACTTGAAAAGTTGAACAAATAGCACAAGCTTCTGTTTTTTGCTTGTTGGACTACTTATTGTTATCTTTCGGAAAACGGAAAAATAAATTTAATCTGTAAGCAATTTAAATAAAACCCGACTACACTAAATAATTAATATAAAATGAAAAAGTTAATATTACTCAGCCTTCTTATGGTATCTGGAATGACCTTTGCGTCTGAACAGCCAGATCATAGTATTTTTGATCGATTTTTAAACAAATATGTCAGTTCTACAGGTAAGGTGAATTACAAAGGAATGAAAACGCAGATGGATTCATTAGATGCGTACATCACTGAATTGAGAGGCACTTTTCCGTCAAGCGATTGGGGAAGAAATGCAAAGAAAGCTTATTACTGTAACGCGTACAATGCGTACACACTAAAATTAGTATTGGTTAAATATCCTTTAAATTCTGTAAAAGATGCTTCTTTCAGTGGGAAAGATCTTTGGTCAGTTAAATTGGTGAAACTAGGGGATAAGACCTTTACTTTAGCGCATGTTGAAAATGAAATATTGAGAAAAATGAAGGATCCCAGAATCCATTTCGCAATTAATTGCGCTTCGTATTCTTGTCCAAGAATTTGGAATCACGCCTTTACTGAAGAGAATATCAGTTCAAGAATGACAAAATTGACAAAAGAATATATCAATAATCCGAAGCATAATACTATTACCCCTAAGAAAATAAAAATTTCAAAAATATTCGATTGGTATTCGACAGACTTTGTAAAAGACGATCAAACATTAATTCAATATTTAAATAAATATTCAAAAGTTCAAATTGAATCAACTGCAAAAATTGAATATCTTCCATATAACTGGTCACTGAATGAGTAATACGATAGTTCAAAAACGGTTGAGTATTAAAGCTCAAATCGATTTATTAAATCAGTCAGCAGCAGCGGGAACCTCATTCATTTCTAAAATGAAGGCTTGTGGTTCATTCCCTTTAAAACCAAAAGGGTTGGAGATTATGCAAATTAACGTTGGTTATATGTGTAATATGGAATGCACCCATTGTCATGTCGATTCTTCACCCAGAAGAAAAGAGATTACGCCCAAACATATTTTAGAAAAATGTTTGGAGGTAATTGATGCGAATCAATCAATTAAAACTGTTGATTTGACAGGCGGAGCTCCAGAAATGAATCCAGATTTTAAGTGGTTGGTTGAAGAGCTTTCAAAACGCGATTTGGAAACGATCATTCGAAGTAATTTGACCATTTTAGTAGAAGGTAAATTCAAAACATATCCGGAATTTTTGGCAAAACATAAAGTAACAATCATCTCTTCATTGCCATGCTATACTGAAGAAAATACGGATGCCCAGCGTGGAGACGGTACATTTAATCGATCCATTCAAGCCTTGAAAATATTGAACGAACTGGGTTATGGCAGACAAGCTGATTTACCACTTCACCTTGTGTACAACCCAGGTGGAGCGTTTATTGCACCAAGTCAAGCGAAACTCGAAGACGATTATAAAAGAGAATTAGGAGAACGATTCAATATCGATTTTCATAATTTATACACCATTACAAACCTACCCGTGAGCCGCTTCTTGGAGTATTTAGAAGGTGAGGGTAAACTAAATGAGTATATAGAAGTTTTAGCGAATAGCTTTAATCCATTCGCGGCAACTGAGGTAATGTGTACCAATACATTGTCTGTTGATTGGAACGGAAATCTTTTCGATTGTGATTTTAATCAAATTTTGAAAATGCCAGTGGCCGTTAAAAAATCAAGAAACATTATGGATTTTGATGCCGAAGAATTGGCTAACCGCGAGATTGTATTCAATCAACATTGTTTTGGATGCACCGCTGGAGAAGGTTCAAGTTGTCAGGGATCATTGACTTAATATAAAATGAAATTTATGGGCGTATTTGTATTACTGCTTTCAGCTTCAATTTGCTTTTCACAAGGGAAAACGCAGACCGAGTATGATGCAATGCTCAATGAGGAATGTAAAAAAACAGTTCCATTGACCCCGCCGCAAGAACTGTATAAAAAAATCTTAAACGGAGAAAAAATACATCTCTTGGATACACGCGAAGGAAGAGAGTATCAAGTATCAGCAATTAAAGGAACCATTCACGTCGGATTTTTATTTTTCTCAAAAAAGATATTAGAAAAGATTCGTAAAGAAGATCTTGTAATTGTTTACTGCACGATTGGCGCGCGGAGCGAAACAATTGGTAACCGCTTAATTAAGCACGGATTCCAAAATGTTTATAATGTGTACGGCGCTATTATTCAATGGATGAATGAAGGTTTGCCCGTTTATCACAACAATCAAAAAACTGATGAGGTACATTTCTACTCCAAAAAATGGGGACAATGGCTGAACAAAGGAAAACCACGTTATTAATGCAGAAGAACCTTTTAATTGTATTTGCAAAAAATAAACTTTTTGGAAAAGTTAAAACCAGGTTATCCAAAACCATTGGTGATGCTGCTGCATTTGAAGTGTACAAAACTTTATTCCATATTACTGAACGCGAAAGTTGCGCCGTGCAAAACGCAGACGTTGAAGTTCATTATTCCCACCATATTGATGCGGAATCTTGGGTGGATTGTTTGAAGTATATCCAAGTTGGTGAAAATTTGGGCGACCGCATGAAGAATGCGTTTTTAACTGGTTTTAAAGGAGGTTATGAAAATATAATAGGCATAGGCGCAGATTTGGCGGAAATTCGCCATGAGATAATCGAAAATGGATTTGAAGCACTTTCTAATTACGATTTTGTTTTTGGACCAGCTGAGGACGGCGGTTATTATATGGTTGGTATGTCTAAAAGTGAAGGGTTATATATTTTTGAAAACAAGCCTTGGAGTACCACAGAATTGTTGAACATCACCAAGCAAGAGATTGATAATAAAAGAGATACGGCTCAACTATTTGAAATTTTGAATGATATAGATACCATTGAGGATTTAGAAAAATCGGCCATTGCGCCTGATTTTTCAGAACATATCCAAAAGCTTAATAAATAACGAGTTTTTTATAAACTGCCGGATTCGATTCGAAACTAACCCGAATTAAACACATTCCCATTGGGATTGATTCTATATCCAACAGATTTTTAACGCCAAAATTTCGAATCACATTTCCACTTAAATCGATCAATTCAATTGTTTCAATAGTTGCATCTGAATGATCGGAATCAATTCTAATATAAGCGTTAGCGGGGTTCGGGTAAATGCTGATTTCGACGGATTCAGAATCGTTGATAGATAGTTCGGCAGCATATTCATAAGCTCCAATATCATAAGCCGGTCCTATTGGTCGAGGATTATTGGCAAAATCAATTTCAACCGCATCTGAAACTAAGTCCGTACCTGCGTCAATGCATTGTGAATCCTCAATTAACTGATAATTGTCAAAACCAACTCCCACAAAAATTAAGTCTAATTCATCAGCCAAATCAGAATTTTCGTCAAAACAAAGGGCTCGCCAATCGTCAAAACTTATGGTAATACCATCTCCATCATCACTCATTTTATCGTTTAGAATATTATAGGCATTTATTAAATATGCTTTACGTGTTGTTTTTTCAATTGTCTCTGTCGCTAAATAATCAACGAGCCAATCCAATTGTTCTGAATTACTGCGCAGAGCTTCGTAGTTTACACGGCCATCTTTGGTGTACATTTTAAAGAAAAAATCTGCTTTACTAAAAAAATCAGCGTGAATTTGAGTAAACGAAGAAGAAGCTATGAATAAACTAAATATTAAAGTTATTAGGCGCATTAGATAAAGTATTGAAGCGTAAGATTAATCGTTTTTTTATTGGTGGACAGATCAAATAAAAGGTCCTTATAATAAGGCATTGAAAGAAAAGGGGAAACGTTATTTGAGAATCCATATCCTTCAGTCGGCATTCCAAAAAAGAAGTCTAAGTCTTCATTCATATTTTCATCATCCAAAACAGATACGGCATATTTTCCTTTACATAGACTTTCAGGGATAGTAAATTTCAATGTTCCATAATCTGAAACAACTTGTTTGTTAATTTCAAAATTGCGATACGGATTATCCGGATATTGATTTTCGTAATTGTAAATGAAAACATAAATTTTTCCGTCTTTGTTTCGAATGTTGTCAAACAACACGGTTAGTTTTGAGTCTGCAGTACTTTCTTCTTCATCAAATGAAGCCAAAGTAAAACAGCCCGACCCTATAGCCAGAATACTAAGCAGTTTGACCATAGGTAACAGTTTTGGTAGATTTTTTCCAATGAGCAATGGAGCTATAAAAGACAATACTATAACCGATAATTAAAAATCCAACCATTGGCATCATTCCAAAATTACCGTAATTAATACATTCATTAAACGTAAAAATGAAATAAATTAAAAGCGCTGCCTCAAAATAGGTAAGTAGCCCAATTTTTTTAACGTTGTATTTGTTTTCCTCCCAGCTTGTATTTTCGTTTAGATTAAACTTTGGCGTTCTAACGAATGGTGTTTTTCGCCCAATCCAACCTTCAATGACGGCAATGCTATTATGCAAAGCTAGGCCCATAGAAATGGATAAGAATAATGGGAACAGTACAAGGAACTGTAACAATAGTTTGCCTTTGTCTTGTTTGCCGTATGAATGTGAAATCCAGTAAAAAGCACCCAAAATAAACCAACTCAACATAAAAAACGCGGAAAGTTTATAGAGGAATATGTATTCAGCAAGTTCAGGTTTAATGGCAATTACGGGCATTGATAAGAGCGATAAAAGTAGTATAAAAACGAATACAGAACTGTTCATTAAATGAAAAGTGGCGTGTAATTTAGTTCGTATTGAAAGTCCTTTGGCGCGAATCACTTTTGGTAAATTCTTACCTACACACTCGGCGGCTCCTTTCGTCCAACGGTATTGTTGCGCCTTAAATGCGTTCATTTCTACCGGAAGTTCTGACGGTGAACCTAGCTCTTCTAAGTATTGAAACTTCCATCCTTTTAATTGGGCACGGTAGCTCAAATCAAGATCTTCAGTAATGGTGTCCGATTGCCAACCCCCGGCATCTGCTATGCACGTTTTTCTCCAAATTCCGGCTGTTCCGTTGAAGTTGATGAAATGATCCCCGGCATTTCTTCCAACTTGTTCTATCGTAAAATGTGCGTTTAAGCCAAAGGCCTGCACTTTTGTTAAAAATGAATAATCGGCATTGGTGTATTCCCATTTCGATTGAACCACACCAATTTTGGGGTCTGCAAAATGCGGAATCGTTTTTCTTAAGAAATCAGGCTCTGGTAAAAAGTCGGCATCAAATATGGCAATGAATTCTCCTTTGCAAATTTCAGTTCCGTAAGCCAAGGCGCCTGCTTTATATCCAATGCGCTCAGGTCTTTTTGCATGTTGAATGTAAATGCCCTGTAATTGATAAAAGTGTACCTTTCGCGCTGCAATTTCAAAACTTTCGTCGTCCGAATCATCCAATACTTGGATTTCAAGTTTGTCTTTTGGATAATCAAATGCGCAAATGCAATCAATAAGCCTTTCCACAACATAAAGCTCATTGAATAATGGAAGTTGGATCGTAACAACTGGAAGTTCTTCGTCTGACAGCTCTGAAACAGCGTTTTTTTGGCGCTTTTTATCACGCAAATAATTAATGATAAGGCTCAGTTGTATGAGACTGTAAATGAATATAAAACAGATTGATAAAGTAAATATAAATAATATGGCGACCTTCATAGGTAAGAATAAAAAAGTTTGGACGAAGTTCTCTTTTCAAACTTACACATTTTTGGTGTTAAAACGTGAACGGCGGGATCTATTGTTTCTGTCGTATTTATTTCCCTTTAAGGTGCAATTTCTATCGCGCCCATCATGTTGTCGCTAATTCGAATGGAAATATCCTCATTTTCGGCGCTACCATGATAAAATGGTTCCGTCAATACGTCTACTTCATTTCCAGGTTTTTCTAGTAATTGATAGAGGTCAATATTGAAACTTAATGTATTTGATTCTTTCTTGGAAATCACAAATTCATGTATTAATGAAAGTGTACGATAACTCAATTCGCGCCCAGTATGATAGGCAAATATTCCCTCAAATGAGCCGTCTAAATCTGTGTCGTATCTACCTTCATTCATGATGAACCGATACATGCCAGCCCATCCCCAATAGGTGTTTTCAATTGTATTCAAAGGATGTCCTTCTTCTGAATAGTTTGCAGGATCAGCTTCATTCAGTTCCTTTTTAACGCCAATTCCGAATTGAATGGACTCGTAATTTCCATGTGGCACTCTAAAGTCTAATGTAGATTTTCCAGTTGCATCAAATTTAAATAATTCGATTTCACTCACGAGTCTGCCGTCTCCGTCTGAATTAACAATTGTTATATCCGATAAGTAAAACTGGAATGATTCAAATATAATGTCAATGTCACTGGCATTTCTATAGACATCATTAATTGCATAATTCGCATCATTAACCTGTGTTTGAAAAGACATTGTAAAATCAGAATCTATCTTTTCTCCATTCTTTTTACATCCTGTTGTCCCAGCAAAGAGTATGAGAAGAAGGCTTAGTGTTGAAATGTATTTTGTTGCTATTTTCATAATTCGTTTGTTTAATTGACGAGTGCAAAATGGTGTTTGCACCCCTCAAAATAGATTTATTTCTTTATTCTTCAAAATGAAGCATCCACTTCATTGTACTTGTTTTGTCTTCAGCATCCTTTACTGTAAAGTATGCCCAAGCCATTTCTGGGGCTGAATCTGGAACCATAAAATGCTCGTGAAAAGCATATGTTATTTCAGTTGTTGTTCCCGTTTTCATAAAGTCAAACGCATGACTATGGTTCCCGTCCGCATCTCCCATCATTACTGTATAGTCTTTTAATCCTTGATCATCCCCAAAAGTCGCCATAAGGTGAGCTTCATTCCCCCAATTATGCATGGAGTGTCGTGCCGGAGCAGTGATTTCGATTGTTGGATCTTCTTTATCTTTATTACAAGACGTACTTGTGAATGATAAGGCTGCTATTGCAATGATAACTGATATTTTACTAGAATATTTCATTTTCTAAAACCTCAGCTAATTTTTCTAATTTATTCTAGTGGGGAAAGATGTCGCGAAATATCCCATTGTTAAAGTCTTGAGGGCTGACCTCTAATTGCAAAGCAATATCTTTTTGTTTGAGCGATTTTTTTTTAATCAATAACTTGATTCGTTCTTTGTTAATTTTCATTTGTGCATATCAGGGTTAATGAAAAAAATAGGTGTTAGTGCTGAGACGTTTAGTAAGTGGAAGTATATCAAGAAGCGAGCTGTTGAAGCAATTCCTGCGGATAAGCTTGCAATTATCGCTTGTTTTTTGACATTCGTATTGAAGAAATTTTCAATTATGCAGTGCCCCAGATTACCTGTTACGAATTAGAGATTGCCCCGCATCAAGAAAATAAAAATTATTAGAACTTATGAAAAAATCAGTAAAAGAAACGCTGAAACTTCCAGTTGAACAGCTTTTTGTTCGAATACACGGTGATTTATTTCATGAAATATATTCGAAAAATAGTGACTTTAAGGTGACTCAATTAGCTTATGATGAATCGAATGAAGCGCACGTTAAATGGAATGGTTTATGCAAGGAAAAAATTGGTTATGCTCCCGTTGCTACTGACCAAGATATTTTTTATTCAATGTTGCGTGTGTATAACGATTCGAAAGAAATAGAACGCGCCAAAAACGCAAAATTAAATAAAAGTCCTAATTCTTACGTTTTTTCAAAGATACTGTCTGAGAAATAAAGCTGTTCATCCGTAAAATGCTGAATGGTTTTAAAACCTGCGGGCTGAACTAAATTTTCTAATTCGTCCAAGGCATATTTTTTCGATAACTCGATCCATATTTTTTCGCTGGCTTAAAATGTCAAATTTAACCCGATTTTTTTGATTTCAATAGCTTGTTTGACCAAACTTTTTAAGTAGCTTCTAACTTCACCCGTGTCTGAATTATAATTCACAAAATCAAATTGATTCAAGTCAAAATTACCGCCCAATTCACGATTAATCCGTGTTAACAAATTTAAATTGAATCGTAAAAAGAAGCTGATCCTTTCCAAGGGCAAACTGTATGCGTTTCATTTTCTTCAAAAAACGACTGTTTTATAGCTGAAGGCGGAAAATAATGGTTTCCTTCAATGTTAACTGTCTCATCACTTTCGGCGATCACTTCACCATTCCAAATTGCTTTTTTTTTATAACTTTTAGTTTGAATTCTAACTCTTATGACGAATTGGAGTTTAAAAACTTTCACCCAGATGTCAGATTTGGGCTAATTCGCTAATAAATGCGCGAATTTGGCTTTTAATTTGTTGATTTTTGGGGAAATCACGGCGCTACAATAGGCAGCATTTTCGTTGTTATTGTAATAATTATGATGATAATCCTCTGCCGTGTAATAAATTCCCAATTCAGAAATTTCCGTCACAATCGTATTATCATAAACTGTCGCAAGCACATCAACAACGTCTGTTGCGGTGTTTTTTTGCGCTTCGTCATGATAATAAATTACAGAACGATATTGTGTGCCACGATCAGCTCCCTGACGGTTAAGTGTTGTTGGGTCATGGGTTGTCATAAAAACATTAAGCAGATCTCTGAAAGATAAAATATCTGAATCAAATTTCACTTGAATGACTTCTGCATGACCAGTTAAACCAGAGCATATTTCACGGTAGGTTGGTTTGCCTGGAGCGGTTCCTCCTGTGTAGCCAGGTTCTAGGGCTATTATTCCTTTTAAGCGTTGAATTACTGCTTCAACACACCAAAAACATCCTCCACCAAATGTGGCTGTTTCAATTTTACTCATGATTGTTCTAGTTTTAAGGCATCAGAATTAATGCAATAACGTAATCCACTGGGTGCTGGTCCATCTGGAAAAACGTGACCCAAATGTGCGTAACATGTGTTGCAAGTGGCTTCCACTCTAACCATTCCATGCGACTCATCTTTGATGTAGTTTACTGCGTTTTCAGCAATCGGTTCAGTAAAACTTGGCCATCCTGTTCCTGATTCAAATTTAATGGTTGAATCAAAAAGTGGCGTATCACAGCAAACACAATTGTATTTTCCGGCTTCGTGACTTGAACAATATTCGCCGCTACCAGCTCGTTCGGTAAAAGCAAGGCGCGTAATTTTAAATTGATTCTCAGTCAAAATTTCGCGCCACTCGGCCTCCGTTTTCTCAACTCTTCTTTCTGGTGCTGGCGTTCCGTGATTTGCGAATTTTATAATGTTATTCCAGTTTAGCATCTTTTCTTTATTTGTTAAAACAATAAAGCCTCTTTTTTGTTCTAACCTTACAATTTCCCTTCGCAGGAATAAAACTTTAAAATTTATGGTCTTACTCTTGGAAAATGATAGTAATACTATTATGTTTGCACGCAGATACACTTAAATGCAAAATTTAGCAATATCCATACGAATCAGTAGTGACCTTTTTATTAAGGATCCCGAGTCAACAGACTTGGGTAAAAGAATCATATCTAAAAGTATTGAATTGTTAGATGAATTAGGTTTTGAGGGATTCACTTTTAAAAAACTAGGCGCAGCTATTGGTTCACCGGAAAGTTCAGTTTATAGATATTTTGAGAGTAAACATAAATTGTTGATTTATTTGGTTTGTTGGTATTGGAGTTGGATTGAGTATAAGATGGTTTTTGGTACGATCAATAAATCATCTGATTTAGAACGACTAAAAACGGCTATTGAAATTTTGACCAAACCTATAAAGGTTGACAATTCATTTATACATGTTAATGAGGTTCTATTAAACAAAATTGTAGTTTCAGAAGCAACAAAGGTATTTCATACTAAAGCAGTGGACGAAGAAAACGATCAAGGCTATTTTGCCGTTTATAAGCGAATAGTTCAACGTGTTTCTGATTTGATTTCAGCAATTAAACCAGATTATAAATACCCAAACATGTTGGTGACAACAGTAATTGAGGGCGCTCATCAGCAAGTCTACTTTGCAGATCATTTATCGTCAATTACAGATAAAAAGCGAGGTAAAAACCGCGTGTATAACTTTTATACAGAATTAGTGTGCAAAATGATTTCATGAAAAGGAATTTAAAACATAGCACTCGTTTTGTTGGGCTCCTTTTGAAAGGAGCCATGCTAGCTTATTTCGCTTGTTTTTTCTTGGGTAAAAATATAACGACAAAGATTATGTCTTTGAACGAGGCTGATTACGAACTTTATGAAGAGCTAGAAACAGTAGACCCTGAAGAAAATAAAGACGTCGAAGAAGAGAAAGAAAAAGTAGATAATTTTAAAGAATATATGTTTGTAGAGGGATTGAATACTCCAATTTCTTTGAATGCGGTTGAAACATGGAACAATTCCCTCACCTATGTAGTGTTTCAACGTGAAATACCAGACCCCCCTCCTCAGCTTTAATGAGACAAACTGAAATGTTTCAAGGTAATTGTCAGGTCTTTTGTGCGTGCTTGATCGATTATTGAATTGTCTAATCTATAATGTGCATTCCTCAGCGTTACGGCATATGCGATAACAGTTGAGATTCGTGAGCTAGCAACAGTATTTAATGCCCTTAAAGGCAAAAAGTTAATCAAATGAAACCAGATAATAAATTAAGTCCTCTTAAATATTTAAATAAAGACATTCCAGCCGGTTTGGTTGTGTTTCTTGTCGCACTTCCCTTGTGTTTAGGGATTGCCTTGGCCTCGGGTGCACCAATGTTTGCAGGAATTATTGCAGGAATTGTAGGCGGAATTGTAGTTGGAGCAATAAGTGGATCGCCCTTAGGTGTTTCCGGTCCAGCTGCTGGTTTAGCCGTTATTGTAGCGGTTGGAATTGAAGATTTAGGTACAAATGCTGCGGGTGATTTTGATCCAATTCTTGGGTTCAAAGCTTTTTTAGTGGCAGGTGTCATTGCTGGTATACTTCAAATTATATTGGGTTTCTTAAAAGCTGGGATTATCGGTTATTATTTCCCGTCATCCGTAATTAAGGGGATGTTAGCGGGTATCGGTATTACCCTAATATTAAAGCAAATCCCACATGCTTTGGGTTATGATAAGAATCCGGAAGGTGGTTGGGATTTCTTTCAAAAAGATGGTCATAATACTTTTTCCGAAATTGGATATGCATTTCAAAACTTTACCCTTGGCGCAATAATCATTACCGTATTTGCTGTTGGTTTATTGATTTTGTTTCAACAACAATTTATTAAAAAGAATAAGGTTTTAGGAATGATTCCTGGTCCGTTATTGGCTGTTTTGGCAGGTGTTTTCCTAAATGAGTTTTTCAAAGTATACATGCCAGAACTTATGTTAGTAAATGAATCGGGTGTTGTGAATGATCTTGCAGTACATAATAATCATTTAGTGAATATTCAATCTGCAAATACGGATTTACCTTATCTCGGCTTAATTACATTTCCTGATTGGACTGTAATAAACAATCCACAAGTTTATGTAATTGGATTTACTATGGCAATTGTTGCTAGTTTAGAGACTTTATTATGTGTTGAAGCAACAGATAAATTGGATCCTCAAAAAAGAATAACACCTACCAATCGCGAGTTACTGGCGCAAGGTACAGGAAACGTTGTGTCTTCTTTAATTGGTGGTTTACCGGTAACTCAGGTTATTGTTCGTAGTTCTGCTAATATTAACTCAGGTGGTAAAACGAAATCAGCTGCAGTTATTCACGGAATATTTTTGGCGGTATTTGTTTTGCTACTTCCCAATATACTTAACTTAATTCCATTGTCTTGTTTGGCAGCTATCTTACTAACTGTTGGTTATAAATTAGCCAATGTTGGTTTATTTAGAAGTATGTATAAGAATGGGCTAAGTCAATTCTTGCCCTTCATTGTAACAATAGTCATGATTATTGTGACGAATTTATTATGGGGAATTGTAATTGGGCTTGGAGTATCGATCTTTTTCATCATCAAAAGAAGTTATGAAAACGCCTTATATTCTAATTTTGAAGAAATGATAGTGGGTGATCATAATGAGTTGAAAATTGAGCTTGGTGAGGTTGTATCTTTTTTCAATAAAGGTCACCTGCACAGAAAATTGAATCATGTAAAGGATGGGGCAAAGGTAATCGTAGATGGTTCCAAAAACAAGCATATGGATTTTGATATTCTAGATTTATTCGAGGACTTTTTGGACAATGCAAAATCTAGAAATATTGAAATTGAATTTCATGGGTTAAATGCGGAACGATCCGAAAAACTTTATGCTTTCATTGAAAAAATCAAATAAGTTAAAAAATTAAAATGAATAAGTAGCATCTGTTTAATACGGGTGTAACTTATTCATTATTAATCGCAATAGTTCAAAGCTATGAAGTCATTGATAACCATTATTCTTTTGTTGCCTGCAACGCTATTTAGTCAAACTGAATGGGGAAATTGGTTAATGTATTTTGGCACAAACAAGGTGAGTGATAATTGGAGTATCCATTCAGAAGTTCAATACCGTAATCATACAGTTGCGCCCACTAACGTAGAGCAGTTATTGTTGCGCACAGGCGTAAATTATCATTTGAAAAGCGGAAACGCTATGGCAACAGCCGGTTACGGATATGTCGCCAACCATGAGTTTGAAAGTCCGCAGAAAAATGCGGAAGTAAATGAACACCGCATATTTGAACAATTCATCCTCAACAATTATGCAGGGCGAGTGAAATTTGAACATAGGTATCGCGTAGAACAACGCTGGGTGAATTCAGTGTATAAAAATCGATTCAGATATCGGTTAATGTTATTCATTCCACTAAACAAGCCTGTTATTGAAAAAGGGTCCTTATTTTTAGGACTCTATGATGAGGTCTTTTTAAATACCAGAGCTACTTTTTTCGATAGAAACCGACTTTATGGTGCTTTAGGGTATCAATTTTCAAAAGCAACTAGTTTGCAAATTGGTGTATTGCAGCAGCAAGTCTCAACTGCTGGAAAGTTTCACCTGCAATTTGGATTGACTTTTAATCCCAACTTGACAAAGAAAAAATAAATTAATAATAGGATAATGAAAGGTCATTTTCCATACTGTCTCCTTGTTTGATATTGTATTATCAAATGAGATGAAACAAGGCCACAATTATTAAATCAATTTAGATGTATTTCATTTAAATTTAGTCGCTAAATTAGCTACAATGGTTGGTTTTTGACTAACCAAATGATTGTGCAGTGAATTTAGAATCAAAAAATCCTTTTTCGTGGTCATCTCTCCTCAAAAATTTAACGGTAGTCTATATCGTTTTGTTTTTTGCTGTTCCCTCCATTTTATCAACTTTGTTAGCTGCATCAAATTTAGATTGTGACTTAATAGAATTGCAAGGTGAAGATGATTCACCTGAGGAAGATTGTTTTGATGACTTTGTGCAAATATTCGGTAATGATTTAGTTTTAGAGCATGCGGTAAGAACCGAAAAATGGATTCTTAAGGATGTTTTTACGGCGCATTCGGATTATGATCCGGATATCTTAATTCCACCACCGCGCTCGATTTAGATTTTATTAGAGTTACCAATAATTCAAATGAAAAGATAAATCACTTTCGTTCATTTAAAAATAAAGAACGAAGTTTAAAACCGAGAAAAAAACATGTTTAATTTCAAGCATATTAAAGGAGATGTTTTTGGCGGATTAACAGCCGGGATTGTTGCATTACCTTTGGCCTTAGCGTTCGGTGTTACTTCAGGTTTAGGACCCGAAGCTGGATTGTACGGCGCTATTTTAAGGAGGAGGGCTTATTAATGTGCACATCAAAAGGGCTAAACGTCTACCAAGCTAGAACCCATGCTGAGCGAAAATCATCCGACTTTTGTCGCATTTCGGTTTTTCCTTCCGCCGCGATTTCTTCAATGGTATAGCACGCAATTGAAACATAATTGTATTGAGCTCCGATAATAACTTGCGCAGGATAGCCTTCTTTTAAAAGCTGTTTCTTTTTCTTTTCGGCATTTTCCTTTTGCGAAAACGCACCCACAATCAAATGAAAACCGCACGATTCAGGATTGGCGCTAACCACAACTGTTTCATTAGTCTCAGTGTTCCTTTCTGCGGGAGGTGGAGTATGTCTTACAAATCTATTCTGATTTTGAACTTTTGGAGTAATCGTTAAAAATGTATCCTTTACGGGTTCCTCGGCAGTCTCCATGGTCTCGGTAATTTCATTTTCCTCATCTGCTGGCGGTGGCGTATGTCTAATGGGTCTATCCTGTTCTTGAACCTTCGGTGTTATTGCTAAAAATGTATCCTTTATAGCTTCCTCGGCTACTAGAGCGCTGTCAATGATAACCGTGTCTAATACTGGAGTAATATTAAAGTTAAATGTGGGCAGTTCGAACCCTAAGAAGTGCGGCGGATACAATTCTTTCTCCAGTTTAAAGTCCTTAAACACTTCAATTTTTCCGGAATAACATGCAACCCAAATTTCGGAAGAAAGCCAATTTCCGCATATTCCAATTGGTTTTGAACTTGTCGGTACTACCGCCTCAACAAACATAGAATCCGTATTAATTTTCGTAAAAACATCATCAAAATAGTTGACCACATAAAGCGATTTTCCATTTGGAGAAAGTGTCATACTGCGTGGGCCGCTTTCTGTTTTGCAATAGCTTTTCGTTCCGTTAAAGCAATTGTATTTCATGATTTCATTACTTGAATTAAGCGAAACATATAGCGTTGAATCATGATCGGCTAATAATACCGATCGGGGTGATTTACCCACATTGGTTAGATAATCCACCCTATAATCTTCCAAATTCACAATGGCAATTTTGGTTGAACCCATCACCGTAACATAGGCCAATTTGTTGTCTTCCGTAATGGCGACTCCACGTGGATGAGCGCCAACTGTTACTCGCTTCACTTCAGTCTCTGTTTCCAAATCCACAATGGATACATCAGAGCTTACCCAATTTGATACGATTAGGGTTTTTTCATCTGGCGAAATGGCCAAGAATTTAGGAACTGAACCTACTTTAATCACATTCGCAATGGTATAGTTTTCGGTGTCAATTTTATACAAAAAACTGGGGTCATAGTCTTTTCCAATACAAGCATCACAGCCAGGATTGGTCAACTTTTCACCAGACATATTGTAATTGGAAACCCATAAAAACTTTCCGTCTTTTGTGAAAGCACCTTCAACAGGAGCGCCTCTATATCTGCTCGTCCCATATTCTGAATACCCAAATACACTGAGTTTTACGCCGTCGTTAATTTTGGCCAATAACAGGCCCGTTTGGTCATATAAAGTAATGGTATGACGGTACATCATGTTTTGTGCGGAAAACAATCCATTGCCACTTGAAACGACAGATTTGGGAGCAATGCCATCCTTTATTTCGGTTTTTTTGCGAATATGGGTTTCAATTTGGCAAAAAGTTGTTCCAGAACAAAGCAAAAAGCTTAGTAACAGCGCCTTTCTGAGCCCTGCACAATATTTTTTATTGCTGTTGAATGAATGAAACATGCAGGACAAAAATAAAACTTGGCGCTTAGGTTTGCATCAATTTGTCTAAAAATCTGAGGATTAACTTATTTTTTGCCAGCAAAATTGATGGATTTGCGGTTTTAAAATCAAACTAATACGGATTTATTTTCTAAAGATATCAAAACTCTTAACTTAAACTTCCATCTCAAATACTTTTCTATCTCTTT
>TARA_B110000037_G_scaffold59264_1_pt1 | contig 55019 bp, 52 predicted proteins | sample TARA_B110000037 | Tara Oceans TARA_B110000037 (sample SAMEA4397196) | marine metagenome | biome: Polar Biome; feature: [MIX] marine epipelagic wind mixed layer (ENVO:01000061); material: water (ENVO:00002006), including particulate matter (ENVO:01000060) such as... | depth 10-100 m | reverse complement strand
GTATAACCAAGGGCTTAAGCCCTTGAGTGCTTTATGTGGATGATTTGCGTTATAGTCTATTTGCCATTCATAGGCTTTTAAGTTAATTTGTTCTATTGTTTCGAAGAGATAAGCATCTAGTACATCTTCTCTGAAAGTTCTATTAAATCGTTCAATATAGGCGTTTTGAGTGGGTTTTCCTGGTTGTATATAATGTAACTTAATTTCATTTTTATTGCAGAATCTGACAAATGTCTTCGAAATGAATTCCGGTCCATTTAATAATGGTTCTTTGATCTATTACGTTTTAAGAATTAGGAGATGATTTATTATTCGTTAAATATTCTTATTGATTTGTTTGGGCAAAAGCTAAAACCTGAGTTAAATTTAACAGATCAGCAGCAAGCGATTCTTTCCATCTTTTTCCATTGGCGCACGGTGAACACATGGGAGTACTGGACTTTCAGGATGATCAATCGCCAATTTCCATAGGTGACCCTGACCTAAGCTAATTGGGTAAGCATCAGGTTCGGCTTGATAATGAAGATCAAAGAAGAATTCACTTAAAAATGCTTCAAAGCCTTCTTCTGCTCCGCCATATAGTTTTTTGAGTTCAGCACGAATTTTAGGAACTAGTATTTTTTGCGTGGCTTTTGAATTTGGCAATATTTCGCTTGACTCACCATGGTAAGTGCATAAAAATGTTTCGGTTGGAATAGGTGAACGGTCGACATGAAAAGAATAAACATCCGTTCGAAAAGATGGGTAAACATCATCTCGTTCATAGCACTTGATGACGTTGAGAATTGGAGATGCACCATGTTCTTGTAAAACCTTTAAGTCATTTAATAGAACTTCGCGTGCAAGCTGTCCCTGTTCACTCAGCTGAAGTTCACGCAATTCGTCCTGATCAAATATTGCCATATTTCCATCTAGCGCTATTTTTTCAACAATCTCAGCAAAATCCCCTATGAGTTTACGCGACCAACATAGGGCATTGATGGCGCCTTGAAACGGCGTTGAAATAAGGTCTTGAAAATTTTTGACATTGTGAATTTGATTCTCGGCCTGCGTTAAATCTACCATACATTTATACTTTATCACTCCAGGCAAAGCTTGACATTTTCCATACTTCATTTACTTTAATAAATTGAATTGTTTTCGCTCCTTCAGTTTTAAAGTATTTGCCATTTATTTTTCCAGATTTTTCATAAAAGCAAAATCGTTGAGCAACATTTCCAAATAATATCTTTGCTCCTCTTGCTATTCCCTTTCCATTCTTGGTTTAATGAGATTATCCAAATTGTAGACGAAAGGTGCTGCATGGTTATTGCTAATTATTATTCCTTCTTTAATGAAAATAGTTCTCAGATTATCAAGTTGAGGAGTACGATTGTTTTTGTTATCAAATACATTAAAAAATTGACCTGTTAATTTGTCAATTTCTAAGACATCTTTTTGATTATTAGCTTCCATGCTAAGTGCGTCTTAATAGTGTATAGCTGGTTTGAATAAATCCATTCATGCTGTCATTACCAAATAAGGGCATTCGTTAATTTTCAGGATCAGTTTCCCTACCAAACCAAACTGAAGCAAAACCTTTGTAGATGCCAACACCCATGGCTTTATATTCAGTGTTGGCCCATACGTCCAAATTCAAAATGGCATTGTTGTGATGAAAACTATTCTTCCAAGCTTCGAATGAATAGTCTGCCGTCATGACATAACCGTCATAAATGGGTTCGCTGCTTCCAACTGCAATTTCAAATCCATAACCTTCATAATTAGTCAATTCAGCTGGTTTATTCCACATACAATTAGCTTCTTTATGATCAGGGGTATAACAGCAAGCTGACCAAGCGCCATTTTCGGACCAACTATGTGCGTTACATGTTGCTAGTAAATCGGGCTTATTCTCATGTAAATCAATACAGTGTTGCTGTGCAACAAAGGTCAAGGATGTGGATAACGGCACCTCTGAAAGATCGTTTTCTGACCGATAATCATTGATTAATTTGAATAACTTTAATTCTTCTTCTGAATGAGTCACTTCAATGACTTTCTTATCATTAGATTCAATGTAAGCAACTGTGCTTGATATCAGCGTGCTACTGATTATCACTAAAATGAATGATGCCGTTAAATAGATTTTTTTACTCATAACCATTAAGTAAAGATAGACATTTTTAAGTACGCCGGTGAAGCATGTTGAACATAGAACCTGTGAACTTTATTATGTGTACTAACCTGAAATAAACTGTAATCGTTAGGCATAAAAAACTAAGAGCGGCACTTCAGATTTATGAACCATATTAGCCGTAATACTGCCCAAGCTCATGGAGTTGTTGGTTCCGGCGTGACGACATCCCAGGATTTTTCAAACGAAATGGGAGGGAAGATTGATGGCGAAAAGGATGGAATTTTATTTGCTTAATATGTTGTTTGTTGTTTTCTATCTTGGGAAGTTAATCACAGAACGTTATTCAAACTAAAGATTTGGAATGGGCTGCTGCAAGTATTGCATTCAATAGAGCAACAGCTGTATTTGAAGAATTTGATAATTCCCCAAGTTTACATTTATTGTAATTGGCATTCCATGTAAAATCTTCAAAACAACTAAATCATAAAATATATATTCTGGAGGTAAAAAGCCAAAGTTGATTTTAGTTTTAAAAAGTCCGGAGATTTCATTCAGTCTTTTTGATTTTTTTTCACTTGGCTTTCAGTTTTAAGAATTGTATTCTCTTCATTCTTTTGAATTTTGTTTTGCTTGGATACCATTCTTAATAAAAAGAACATATAAGCAACAAAGATTAATGATCCTATTATGAAAATTTCCGTGTTTCCCATTTTTAATCGTTTTTTACTAATCTGATGAATATTCCTAAAGCTAAAATAGATGGAACCCATATTCCAACAAACATACCTTCATCTTTCTGGCCAATGAACCATAAGTAAACGGATAAAAGAAAACTTAAAAATGCAAGTATAACCGGGTAATATTTTTCTAAAAATTTCATTTTTTTATATAATTGTTTTTGTTTAAGGGATAAAGTTAAAAAAAAACTTAGTTTTGTTTAACAAAATATTAAAAATATTAAACAAAATGTAATTTTATAAGCAAAAACCTCCTAGTTTAATCCTTTAAATTCCGTTGTATTGTTCTAATCCTTTAATAAAGACGCTGCATATTTAATGCAGGTAATGTCCATTAAAATAGGGGAAATGGATTAAAATGTATGCAGTAACATTCTTATTTATCCTTGCCTTATTGGATGCATTCATTAAAATTTTACGAATGCTTTTCGCCCTATAATTATCACCAACTTTACCTTGAAATGAATAAGTCTTTGGCCGCCATTCTTTAAAATACTGTCGCAGTTTAACCAATACCTTTTCACTCAAAATAGTCAGATGGTCTTTTCGCCCTTTACCGTAGTTAACTGATATTTGATCGAGCTTCGGGTAAGAATTTTTTATTTTCCTTCTAGAACGCGCTTTCTAAATATTTAAGCGTATATTTAAACGTGTAAATATACTAATATATGATCAATAATATCAAAATATGTAAAAACGAAAATTGCAAGAAAACCGTTAAAGGCAGGAGCGATCGTCTCTTTTGCTCGGGCTATTGTAAGTCAGAACATCATTATGCTGAACACAAGAAAAGTGGCAAGGTTTATTTTAAGAGCCAAGTGGATGAAATACTGCGAAAAAACCGAGCAATTTTAGCAAAATACAACACGCGGAATGGAACGGAAATAGCCAGCGAAATTATGCTGGAAAAAGGGTTTAATCCACGATTTTTCACGCATTTTTGGACGAATTTGACCGGGGAAACATTTTACTTTTGTTATGACCAAGGATTTAAAGAAAACAAAAGTGGTTTCGGAGATAAATACACATTAGTGACCTGGCAAAAAGAAATGGAACGCCAAGTTTTTAATTGAGCTGAGGTTGTTTTTGGAACAATTATCCCAAGCTAACTTGATACAACCACAACACAACAAAATACCGCCCAAATTTCCCGATCAGCATCAATACACTTAATGCGCGCAGCGGCACCTTAAAAAAACCCAATACCGCAACATGGGGTCACCTAAAAAAGGAATCCATGATAGCAGTCCTAACCACACGCCCCACTTACTAAAGTGTCTTTCCCACTTCGCAATTTTTTCTTCACTTAGTTTAAAGTGCTTTTTTAAGCCTTCTGAATTACTCTTATACCCAATCCAATAATTGGTGAGTCCGCCTAAAAAATTCCCTAGCGTTACAACGATTAAAACTGTCCAAAAATCATAATTAAGTTCATAGGCGCCAATGGCCAGCCCTTCTGATGGCATGGGGATAAGTGAACCCGCAATAAACGAGCCGCCGAATAATCCAATTAATCCCCAAGCTATAAAATTCATAGGCATAAAAAAATCCCGCTAAAACGTACATTGAGGTCCTCGAAATGCACTTTTAGCGGGATTATATATCGTTTGATGAAAAGTTACAGTCCGAAAGCGGCTTTCACTTTATCTACGTAATCTAATTTTTCCCAAGTAAACGTTTCTACTTCTTGTGAAGTAGTTTTTCCATCTGGAGAAGTAAACGTAACTGTTTTAATTTCAGGAGTTCTTCCCATATGACCGTATGCAGCAGTTTCAGAATAAATGGGAGTTCTTAATTTTAATCGTTGTTCGATAAAATAAGGTCTCATGTCAAATAATTCTTCTACTTTTTTAGAGATTTCTCCATCTGTTAAATCAACATTTGCAGTTCCGTAAGTTTCAACATTAATACTTGTTGGTTTTGCAACTCCAATTGCATAGGATACTTGAACTAATACTTCTTTACACAATCCTGCAGCAACTAAGTTTTTTGCAATATGACGTGTGGCATATGCTCCCGATCGATCTACTTTAGAAGGATCTTTTCCAGAGAAAGCTCCACCGCCGTGCGCTCCTTTTCCACCGTATGTGTCCACAATAATTTTTCTTCCAGTCAAACCGGTATCTCCATGTGGACCGCCAATTACAAATGTTCCAGTTGGATTAATGTGATAAGTAATTCCATCAGTGAATAAAGCTTGAATATTAGCCGGCAATTTTGCCATCACTCTTGGAATCAAAATATTTTTTATGTCCGCATTAATTTTTGCCAACATTTTTTCGTCATCCGCGTATTTATTCCCAGTGCTTACAAAATCGTCATGTTGTGTGGAAACAACAATGGCATCAATTCTTTGAGGAACATTATCGTCAGAATACTCAATTGTTACCTGTGATTTTCCATCAGGTCTTAAATAGTCAATGTCTTTGTTTTCTCTTCTTAATTCAGCCAATTCAATCAACAATCTGTGTGAAAGCTCTAGAGCCAAAGGCATGAAGTTTTCAGTTTCATCAGTTGCGTATCCAAACATCATTCCCTGGTCTCCCGCACCCTGCTCTTCTTTAGTTGCGCGATCTACACCTTGATTAATATCGGGTGATTGTTCGTGAATAGCAGAAAATACGCCACAAGAGTTTCCGTCAAACATATACTCACTTTTTGTATAGCCAATTTTATTGATTACATCACGGGCAATTTTTTGCACGTCAAGATAAGTACTGGTGTTTACTTCTCCTGCTAAAACCACTTGTCCTGTTGTTACAAGGGTTTCGCAAGCGACTTTTGATTCGAGGTCAAAAGCCAAAAAGTTATCAATAATTGCGTCAGAAATCTGATCTGCTACCTTATCAGGATGTCCTTCTGAAACGGACTCAGATGTGAATAAATATGACATAGTCTTAAATTTCAGTCTTTAAATGAGGTGCAAAAATAGTTAAAATGACAAAGATAAGCGGGCCCACCGCAGAAATAATTGTGAATCGTCTCGTTTTAAATCGATAATATTTTGATTTACAGTTATGATTTTGAAGCTAATACCTCAGAAAATTGCATGTTGTCGAGCAAACGGACTTGTCCAGAAAACACGACAATACAAACGGTACAATTTTCATCAACCACTGCAACAGGGGCAAGTGTGACATTATCTACTATGGCTAGATATTCAGGTTCCATTTCAGTATCAAGAAATTGAGCTTCAATGTGATTTACAATAGCGTCCGCGTTTTTATTTAAAAGCGAAAACTGCAAACCAGATTTTAGTGCTCTATAAATTTGTGGGGCATTTGCTAATTGAGCCTCATTTAACAAAGCATTTCTTGAACTTAATGCTAAGCCATTTTTGGTCCTTTTTATTGGCGCGCCAACTATTTCGACATCCAATGCTCTTATCGCTGCCATTTTTTGAATAATGGCGAGTTGTTGATAGTCTTTTTTGCCAAAATAAGCCTTATCTGGTTGTACCATTTCTAAAAAACGCTGCACAACCATACATACTCCTGTGAAGTGTCCTGGCCTAAAAGTGCCCTCCATTCCTTCATCTAAGCCTTCTAAATCTATCTTATATGGTAAAATTCCGTCCGGATATACGGCACTCACAGTAGGTAATAAAAGAATGTCACAACCCGCGTTTTCAAGGAGTTTTTTGTCTTCGGCAATCGTGCGAGGATAAGTCGCTAAATCGTCTGGATTATTGAATTGAGAGGGGTTAACAAAAACGCTGCAAACCACTATATCGCAATGGTATTTAGCAAGTTCAATCAAACTTGTATGCCCCTCGTGTAAAGCGCCCATTGTTGCAACAAAACCGACAATAGCATCCAACTTTTGGATTTTGGCTGTTTTGATCGCCTCAATAATTTCACTTTGGTTCTCGGTTATAATCACATCAAAATACTTAGAGAAGCCCACAAACATATAGTTTACAATTGAATATCTGCCTTTTTTTCGTATTTTTGTACTCAAATTTTAGCTTACATTTTTTATGGAGAAGAAAAGAGTACTATACATTTCTCAGGAAATTTCACCTTTTTTACCACAATCAGATATTGCGGCGGCGGCTCGAAAATTGCCTCAAGGCATTCAAGAGGGAGGAAAAGAGATAAGAGCATTTATGCCTAGGTATGGATGTATCAACGAAAGAAGACACCAATTACACGAAGTCATTCGTTTATCGGGAATGAACCTTATCATTAATGATGTGGATCATCCCTTAATCATTAAAGTAGCCTCAGTGCCACAGGCTAAAATCCAAGTTTATTTTATTGATAATGAGGATTTTTTCACGCGTAAAGCGACTGTTAGTGATGATGAAGGGAACTACTTCGAGGACAATGACGAACGTTCTATGTTCTTTGTAAGAGGAGTTTTAGAAACAGTTAAGAAATTAGGATGGAAACCAGACATTATTCATTGTCATGGTTGGATGACGGCATTAACGCCATTATACGTCAAGAAATTGTATCAAGACGATCCTCATTTTACAGATGCAAAAGTTGTTTATTCTGTTTATGATAATGGTTTTAACAAAAATTGGGATTCCAAATTCCTCGAAAAGCTTAAATTTGACGGCTTTGATGATGCAGATATCGCCGACTTAAAAGGCGTTGATTTTGTAACATTAACTAAAAAAGCAATTCAAGTTTCTGACGGAGTGATTCAGGGAAGTGAAACAATTGATTCAGAAATTGCAAAGGCAATTAAAGATTCAGATACACCATCTCTTGAATACTATTCTGAAGAATCTTGCGTTAAACCTGTAAATGAGTTTTACGACCAAATTTTTGAAGAAATAGCTGTTTAGCAAATGACAATAAAAAAACAAATAGATTCAGGGCGGAAAGTTATCAAACTTTCCGCCACTTTTTTTGCCTTAGTTCTTGTATTAATTGCATGTAAAAAAGAGGAGACAGGAATTGGTGCCGATTTACAAAACGGGAACTTGAATGTGATAGTGCAGGATACTTTTACAATCAAAACCTATTCAGAGGAGATTGTTGAAATGGAGAGTGACGAAACGAGTGTGGGCCTGTTAGGCGCTTATAACGATCCGGTTTTTGGGAAAGTAAATTGTGGTTTTGTAACACAAGTAGTACCTGAAAATTTAGATCCTCAATTTACTGATTTAGGAGAATTCAATATGGATTCTGTGGTGTTGGCATTAAGCTATACCTCAATCAATTATTATGCAAATATTGAAGACATTGTGGTTGCAGTTTATGAAATTGATGATGTCTTGACGAGAGAAGATCAAGATTATTATACAAGTGATACTCCAACTTTAATTGATGCCAGTAATAACTTAGTGCTAGATGCAATTGAAGGGACTGAAATTAAGGTGGACTTTGTAGCCAATTCAATTGTTGGTGCAGATACACTTTCGCCACAACTGAGAATTAATTTGGACACCGAAGTAGGGGAAGGTTTAATTACGGATGCACTAGACGGGCAAATGGGATCGAACTTTCAAACCACAACTTTTAAAGGATTATATGTTAAAGTTGATGTTGGAGGCGAAGCACCTGGAACAGGAACGGTACTCTATTTTAACTTGGAGGATATATTATCGAGATTGACTTTGTATTATACGAATGGAGAAGGTGAAGCAGAGGAATTTGATTTTAGAATCAATACAACTACGGCTCGCTATAATAAAATAGATTATGACCGCACTGGAACTGTTGTAGCAGATGCATTAGCAGATCAAACTTTAGGTGAAGAGGCCTTTTATTTGCAAGGTGGATCTGTTCGTGGTTTTATTGAATTCCCTCACATCACTGATTTTTACACAAATGTTGATGGTGAATTTGAGCCTAAAATCATAAACAATGCTCAGTTGATTATACCTATTCAAGATTTTCAAACCGATCCATATGATCCGGCAACACGAATTTTCTTGGGTAGAGTTGAAGATGAAAAAAAATCGGTATTTATTCTCGATTATAGTTTCGGGACAGCAGTATCAGGAAACACAGTTACCTATGATGAGGAAAATAAAGAGTTTCGTTTTTTAATGACTCAAGAAATTCAGGCCATCTTAAATGGTGACTTAGAAAATGTTGGATACCGAGTTTATGCGTCAGGATTCTTTGCTTCATCTATTGAACGCATTATATTTAATGGTTCAAATACGAGCTTAAAGGATAGACCAAGATTAGAAATTACTTACACGGAATATTAGAATTTTATGTGCGGAATTGTTGGATACATTGGGAATAAAAAAGCATACCCAATTTTAATCAAAGGATTAAGTAGATTAGAATATCGTGGCTATGACAGTGCGGGGGTTGCATTGTTAGAAGACGGGAAATTAAACGTCTTTAAAAGACAAGGAAAAGTACTTGATCTTACAAATTTTGTTGCAGACAATCCTACGAACGGTACTGTAGGAATTGGTCATACACGTTGGGCAACGCATGGCTTACCAAATGATATTAATGCGCATCCGCACACCTCAGGAGATGGTTCAATTACGCTCGTACACAATGGTATTATTGAGAATTATGATATTCTTAAAAAAGAGCTGATTAAACGTGGGCACCTATTTAAAAGTGAAACAGATACAGAAGTACTGGTTCATTTAATTGAAGATATTAAAGAAAAAAGTGGTGCTTCATTGGCAGAATCTGTTCGAATTGCATTAAATGAGGTGCACGGCGCCTATGCAATTGTGGTCATTTCGCCAGAAGAACCAAATAAAATAATTGCTGCTAAAAAAAGTAGTCCGCTTGTTATTGGAATGGGTGAGGATGAATATTATTTAGCATCAGATGCCACGCCAATTATTGAATACACTAAAAATGTAGTGTATTTAGAGGATGAGCAAATTGCAATTATCGATTGCTATAACGGACTTCGTATATTTAGTATTAGCAATAAAGAGGTTTCTCCTTATGTGCAAGAGCTTGAAATGCAATTAGAAGAATTGGAGAAAGGTGGATACGAGCATTTCATGTTGAAAGAGATTTATGAACAACCACACGCTATTCACGACAGTCTTAGGGGTCGTTTAAACGCCAAAGAGGGTTGGGTTTCATTGGGTGGAATAAAAGACTACGAAGATCAAATTGCGAAAGCAAATCGAATTATAATTATTGCTTGTGGAACATCATGGCACGCGGCTTTAGTGGCCGAGTATTATTTTGAAGATTTGGCAAGAATTCCTGTTGAGGTTGAATACGCGAGTGAATTTAGATACCGTAATCCAATTATTCGAAAAGATGATGTTGTGATTGCAATTTCGCAATCGGGTGAAACGGCGGATACGTTGGCTGCACTAAAAATGGCGAAAGAACAAGGAGCCACATTACTAGGAATTGTGAATGTAGTAGGTTCAACTATTTCACGAGTGACGGATGCAGGTTCTTATACCCATGCCGGCCCAGAAATTGGAGTGGCTTCAACCAAAGCATTTACAACGCAATTGGTTTTATTAGCTATGATGGCACTTTCTATCGGAAAGAAACGGGGTACAATTGAAGATAAAAAATTCCAAACCCTATTGGATGAAATGGAAGCGTTGCCAAGTAAAATTGAGCAACTCTTAAAAAGCGACGATTATATCCGCGAAGTATCTGCGATTTATAAGGACGCTCCAAATGCACTTTATTTAGGAAGAGGAAGTTCATTCCCAATTGCCTTAGAAGGCGCATTGAAACTAAAAGAAATCAGTTATATCCACGCAGAAGGATACCCGGCGGCTGAAATGAAGCATGGTCCAATTGCATTGATTGACGAAAATATGCCTGTTTTTGTAATTGCTACCCAAGGGCAAAATTATGAAAAAGTAGTGAGCAATATTCAAGAAGTTAAGGCCCGTAAGGGGAAGCTAATTGCTATTGTTTCAAAAGGGGATACTACGGTTCGGGAAATTGCAGACCATGTGATTGAAATTCCAAATTCTGATGAATTTGTTGTTCCAATTTTAGCAACTATTCCATTCCAGCTCATTTCGTATCATATTGCGGCGATGCGCGAATGTAACGTAGATCAACCAAGGAATTTAGCCAAATCTGTAACAGTGGAGTAGTTCAAAAAAATGATGAAGTTAGAAAAGCTACAGAAGTACTGTTGTTGCCTTGTTGTTTTTTATATCCTATTTGTATCCTGCGCTAAAAAGAAAAAACGTGAATCAATTGAAGGAGTCTATAAAGGGACAGAGCGTTTTATACATATTGGTCCTTACGGCGATACTTCTGCGGATGATTCATATGCGGATGAAATTCAGATATTATTAAAGAACCGCAAATTGTTTACGTTGACAAAGGATACCTACCCGTTTTCTTATGATATTCCTACGATTGTATTGGTGAATGAAGATTCTGTTACAAAATGGCAAATCTTACCACAAGTAATTTGGGAAGTGCATATAGTTGGAGATAGTCTTTATGGTGTTTTTCAAGAAAATGATAATTGGGCAGGTTCACAAGATCATTACCGATTTAAAGGGGTTAAATAACCGCACAAGTTCAATATAATAAACCAATGCAGTTGTCGTATTCATTTAGAATAAATAGGTTAAACCTATCGTGACCGGTCTATTTTTAAATTCAAACTCTTGACTTTCCGGAAAATTAAAATAGGCGCTGAAGGCATCACGTTTCTCTAGTTTTCTGGCAATAAGGATTCCCCAAGTACTTGAATGTTCACTTTCTATTTTTTCATTTCGGCAACTTCGACTTTGAGATTAATTCCTAATTGAATTTGGCTAGAAGCTATTTCCGCAACGAATAGGACACATGCAATTATCATTAAACGTATTATGTTTAGCTGTTTTAAGTTAAGTCGACGTGTTACATAAAGGGTGTAATTAATATGGCGCTTAATGAAAGGTTGAAATTTGTTTATATTATATTTATTGCTGCAACAGTGGTTAACTTGGCATGTCTTGTGGAAACTCGCACCTGTTTTGTCTACTTTTTGATTGAATTAGCGTCTTTTTGGCATATAAATTAATCGGGCAATATATTTGATCAGTTAAATTGATGGTGAGTAAAAAAATAACACGGATTTCATTTGCAATCGCATTCACGGTTTTGCTTCTGATGTGGCTTGTTTTCGTCTTTGATTATTATTTGGAAATGGGTCTTAATCGTTACGGCGTTCGACCGGGTGAAACGGAAGGATTAATAGGTATTATCACCTCCCCATTTTTACATAGTTCGCAAGATTTTGGACACATCCTTAACAATTCAATGCCGGCATTTTTGTTGACTTGGTTGCTCTTTTACCATTACCGAACAATTGCCACAAAGTCTTTTTTAATGATTTATGTTTTGGCAGGTTTAGGCACTTGGTTTTTAGGGAAAGAAGGGAATCATATTGGAATGAGTGGTGTCATATACGGGCTTACTTCCTTTCTGGTTTTAAGCGGATTTTTCAGAAAAAATATGAAGGTAGCGGGTATTTCTTTGTTCGTAATATTTATCTACGGTAGTATGATTTGGGGAATTTTCCCAATGAAAATTGGTGTATCATGGGAAGGGCATTTATCCGGATTATTTGCAGGCATAACGGCTGCTATACTCTTTAAGAAGGCCGGTCCACAGCCTGCAAAGTTACGTTACGAAATAGAGGAGGACATGGGAATAGAACCAGAAGAGGAGTATTGGAAAGAAGGCTATTTTGAAAGAAAAAGGGCGGAGCAATTGGCACTTCAAAAAGAACAGCAGCAACAAATTGCGCTACAAGAAAACCAACCCCGTATTATCATTAAGTATAATTATGTTCCAAAGGGAGGCATTTTACCCCTTGGTCCTCAGGTTACTGGACCCGCGGAGGAGGAATAAATTATGAAAAAGGATTAAAATCCTGTTCTTCAACGTTGTGCTCAATGATCTTTTCTTGATCATCATCCTTGCCGTTTTTATCTTTATCCACTTTAATTTTTGGCAATTGTCCCAATAAAACTTTGCGCACATTCTCTCCCCTGTAGGTGATTAATGCCACGGTCATAATAATGCTCGAAATCAGTATCACAAAGAGTAAGATTCCGGCATCAAAATTTTCTATGGTAAATTCTTTATGCCCGCCAATTACGAAGAATAAAAGAATGGTAATTAATCCTCGTGGTGCAATATACAATTGTGGTTTAATGTCGTGCTTGACGATTACTTTAAGCACAAGGTAGCGCACCAAATATAAAGAAGCAATGACACCTAAACTGACTATGGCAACATTCGGATCTAGAATGGAATTAACGGTGATAAACAGCCCAAACATGACAAAGAAAAAGGTTCGAATCACAAAGGCTGACTCCAATGTGAGGATATGGAAATCGTGCATAATAGGCTTCACTTTTTCCTCATTTACCCATTTCGACATGCGCTTACCACGGAAGAACAGGCTGGTGTTATTCAATACTAAACCAAATGATAGAATAATAAGCAGCGAGGATAAGTGGAAAGTTTTACCCAAAGCGTACATCAACATCAATACAGAAATAACCAAAAACAGTTTTACTTGAGAGGTTAATCGCTGGAATATAAAAACGAGTCCGTAGGCCAAAATTATGGATACAACTAAGGTTATAACAATATTACCACCGACATAGGTGATTATTGCGGTTGTACTTTCTAATTCATGCGATTCAATCATGAAGTAGAAAAACATAATCCCCAAAATATCAGAAAAAGTGCTTTCATACACCATGAATTCTTTTTTAACGCCCGTTAAGCCACCAACGCTTGGGATAATTATGGCCGAACTCATGATGGAAAGCGGTATCGCATAAATCATGCAATTATAGAAACTGTCTGCTCCTGGTATTACAAAGTAGATGATCGCTGCAATACTGAAGGAGGAAGCTAATAATGCAATTAAGGCCACTAGAAAGGAATTAATGATCAACCCTTTTTTATCACGCGATAATTTCAAATCTAAAGCAGCTTCAAGGACAATCATGACGAGTCCTACGTTACCAATAATCTCAAGCGTACTCAAGTTTGCATAGATTTCTGCATTGTATTCATCTGGTAAAAACTCTTTAATAATTATACCGAGTGCAATTAGCATTAATACACTTGGGATATTCGTTTTTTTTGCAAAAATATTGAAGAAAAACGAAATGATAATGACGAGGGAAATCCCAATAATAAGCGTATACGTATCCATTTTAATTATTTAATTCGGGGAAGGTAACAAAAAATGTGGCGCCTTTGCCACTTGCAGATTCAAACCAAATTTTTCCATTCATACCTTCTACAATTTGCTTGGACATGGCTAAGCCCAATCCTGTCCCGGTAGATTTGGTGGTAAAATACGGAACAAAAATTTTATCCTGTTGCTCTTCTTTAATACCAACACCATTATCCTTAACCGCCAGAACATAGGTAGAATCGTCTTTTGTTAACCTAATGTCAACCACACCTTCTTCACCAACCGGTATAGATTGTAATGCGTTTTTAATAAGGTTATTAAATACCCTCATTATCAATATTTTATCTGCCCAAACTATGGTTTCTTCAGTTGGTTCAATCGTTAAATTGATTTTATGTTGATCGTATTCAGCAAAAACAGAAACTGTATTTTTCAATATCTCGGAAAGATCTAATTCAATCTCCTTGGCTTTAGGCATTTTTGCAAAGTTCGAAAATTCGTTTGCAATTTTAGTTAAGGCGTCAATTTGCTCAATCAATGATTTAGTTACCCGTTGTAATTTCACTTCAGAATCTTCATCAGCCAATTTAATGGAGCGTGATAAATGCTGAATGGATAGTTTCATTGGCGTAAGCGGATTTTTAATTTCGTGCGCGACTTGTTTGGCCATTTCTCGCCAGGCACTTTCACGTTCACTTTTTGCCAATGCTTCTGCATTTTTCTGCAGTTCGGCTACCTTTTTATTGTACTCTTTTACCAGTTCGCCAATCTCATCTTCTCGGTTATATTCAATAGGTTTAGAGTTGGCACCAATTTGAACGCTTCTAAGGCTTTCTTGAATGTATTTTAAAGGACGAATCAATCGGTTTGAAACCGTAATGGATAGTATGGTTGAAAAGGCCAGCATAAACACCATAATATTGATAATAGCCAATAGGAAACCAGAGATTTGATTTTCTAAATCGTGCTGACGTGAAATGTACTGCACATTGACAAATGCTAAGAATTCTCCACGCTCATTCAAAAATGGTTGATAGGCGGATAGGTAGTTTAAGCGTCCAATGCTTTCTTGGTGAATGTATTCGCTTTGATTGTTGAGGTTTATGTTACGGTAGGCGGCTGTATTCATTTTTCGGGATATAAGGCCTTGCGAATATATTTTTGGCTGTGATGAAGCCAATAAATCGCCATTTTTATCATAAGCGTTAATATCTGTTACAAATACTCGTGAGAATTTTTTGAGCAAGTACTCTAAAAAGTCAGAAGATTTGCTGCCGAGTTCGTCATAATCAAATAGCTTATTTTCTAATTCTGTTTTAACGGATCCAATTTTTTCTTTAATTAAATCTTTATTGGTTTCTAAATTCTGCTGTGCAACATAAGTTCCTGCCCCAATTGCAAATGCAACTAATGTGATGAAAATTAGGCTGATAAGTACTACCTGAATTTTTACATTTAGCTTAATGTTATTGAATGATATTTTACGCTGAAGTTGATTATATGCCAGAGGCATCAACAATAAAACGCCAAAAATAATGAGCAAATAGGAGAAAGAGGTAAACAAGGTTATCCCTGTTGAAACCTCTTTGGAAACCAAGGTGAAGTTCCCTTCTTTTTCTTGATAGATATAATGACTGAAACTACCTTCATGGGCGAATTTATTCACGCGTTTAAACCACGGAGCGCTAATGGTTGGATAGTTAAAGTCGCCCTTTCTAGTGACCAATTTATTGTCTACATATTTTGCAATGGAATAGTTCTTTAATTGATTAACCGTGGTTCTGCGATCATCCAATAATAAAGAAGGTAATCCAATATCTTCTGGAAATTTAATCGATCGATATTCTGTAATTAAAAAGCCAATTAAAGAATCTTCCTCATAGAAGGGCTGCTTAGAGATATAGTTCAGATTATCGGTATAATCAGTGATGAAAAACAGATTGTCAGAGAATTCAGATTTTTCTCCAGAATTTTGAACGATATTTTCAAATCTAGAAAGTTCTTTTATGTCATAATTGCTCGGGTCGTATCGCATTTTTTCTTGTGAATCAAAGAGATAAAACTTTAATTGATATTTATCTTTAAGACGACCATAGTATTTTTCTTCAATGGCTTCGCTAAATTCAGATTGATCAAAATTATCGCCAAAATAGGTCAGCATAAAATCGTCTTCCTTCAAATTACGTTCGAGGTCTATAAAATCAAATTCTGAAACTACATCTTTGTCTTGTGCAATTTTTTCGGCTTGAAACTTTCTTATTTCACGCTCTTTATCTCCAATATATCCATGCAAAATATACGAAGCATAAAAAGCAATAAATGCCAACATGCTAATGACATGGACAAACTTATAGTCCTTTTCTTTATAATGGAACCAGAGTAAAGATCCACTCAAGAAAATGGGCCAAAAAGAGGTTAATAAGCTCTGACTAAAGTAAAACTGATCCACTAAAATGTAAATACAAGATGTAATCACCCATAAAAAGGCCAAACGATTTAATTCGAATTGACTTTTCTTCAATTGAATGATAATGTATTGAATCAATTTGAAGTAGGTGTAGAAACTAGCACCTATTAGGGCAATGCTCACAAAACTGTACAGATTTAGGTCAAAAAGCCGAGCTAAATCAAAGGAAATTTTAGAATTATAAACTAAGGAGTATATTATTTCATTGATTTGAAAAGCGACATAAAAACTAGTGAGGAAAAGCGGCACTACAAAAATGACAAGCTTAAATTTTAAATTTCCTTTTTCAAACCAATTCCGCGTACGCTTGAGTAAAAAATGAACTAAAAAGTAGAAAATGGAAACGTTTATGATTAAATCACCTAAAGACGGTGCAATTTCTGAGGACGCGAATAACTCTGGATTAAATAATTCAAAGTCAGCAAAGAAGCCTGTCCAACCTGATTTAAGCCATAAATACCGCAGCACAACAACCGTAAGCGGAAAAACGATAAGCAGCAACGGGTTTGATATTAAAAGTCTTTGAAATGCGTTGATCAGGAGTTGAAACAAAATCAAAAACCCCAAGATATAACACAGGAAAATGATAATTTCTAGGGTCGCATTTTTTTCAACCTCTTCTATCGGTACAATAGAGAATATTTGCTCACCATTGGTGTCATGAACTGCAAAACCAATATTATCAAAAGAAATTTCACCTTTTAAATTAGGCGCCAAATCAGGCGAAAATTCGTTCACCAAATCTTCGTTTTCATACTTATATTCATTTTTAAGTAGAAAGGCACCCACAAATAACCGCTCACGATTACGTAAAGTGGCGAGTTTAAACCAGCCGTTTTCTAGCAGAACAATAACGTTTTGCTCCCAATATGAATCGCTTGGATTGGGGATAGAAATGCGGTTACTAGACCATAGATCCAGTGTGTCAGCGTTAAAGGATAGGTATGCGAAGCCGGTTTTTTCTTCAAAGTTTTGGGCGTAACCAAATCGCTCGTCCTCCGAACCGCTGTAGGGATAGTTTTTTGAAAATCGCTCGAGGTCTTTTTCTAATTCGGCGGTTTTATCTTGAAAAGTATTTTCGAAATCGGTGATTCCACCTTGCTCAATATCTGAATAGAGTTGAAAATGATACAGGTAAGAACCTAGCAACCAAAAAAAGAAGCCAATTAAAGCCGCCCACAAAAATCTTCGTTTGGTTGTGAATTTCATATTTCCCTCTGCCACAAAAATGATACCTAAAATTATTCAGGCGAATCTAGCTTTTCGTGAATTTTAGCCATTAATATATGAATATTATCGTCAAATTTTTCGTTATTGGTAATGATCAGGTTCGAATCTTCCTTAAAGGGTCGTACATGCGCGTCATATGAAGGCATTACATGATTGTTCCATTGGTAGATAATATCTTCTCGCGCATAGTTTCGTTCGGTCATGTCACGTTTTAATCTGCGTTCGAGTTGAAGTTCTTTATTTACCGTTAAGTAGACCGAATAATCCAACGCGTTTCGCAAAAACGGATAATACATGACGTAAAGTCCTTCAACGAGCAAAAGTTCACGAGGTTCAATAAATTGCACGGCTTTTTTTGTGTTTGGATTGTTGAATCCATAAATAGGCTGTTCAATTCGTTTACCTTTAATTAAGAGTTTGATGTCTCGTTCTAAGTTTGCAGCGTGCAGCGCAGAGGGTAAGTCAAAATTAATAACCCCATTTTCATCTAATGCCTGCTCTTCCTTAGGTAAATAATAATTATCCAATGAAAAGGTGGAGACTTTTCCATCAAATTCTTTATAGAGTTGATTGATAAGCGTTGTTTTACCCACGCCACTACCTCCAGTAATTCCAACAATAAATCGAACCATTAAACGGGTGCTAATTTTTTGTCGAAAATACAAAAAAATGAATGAAATGTGGCGAGATAACTTTGCTTTAATCCCCCCTTTTCTAATTGAATTGTAAAACTGAGTTTAAGTTGTGAATTGTTTTTATCAATCTTAGCTTATTTTAACTGAATTTATACCAAGATCAGAGGTGATCCAAATGCGATTGTGATTGTCAGCATAGAGTCCAGTAATTGAATTGGATAACAACCCTTCATTGGTGGAATAATAAATAATTTCTTCTTTATTAGAAACGGCAATCCCTTGTTCTTTAGATGCAATCCAAAGGTTGTTTTCATTATCTGCATGTAAGTCTGTTACAGTTTTGAATCCAATACCTTTAAGTCCTCTATAGATCCATATTGAATCATTTCTAACACGGATAAAATTTTCCATGTTATGATAGCCAACCCAAACCGTTCCGTCTTTGTCTATTTCCATGGCGGATGGATTCGTATATGCTCCAGCGCCGGGTCCAACCCGAGTTGCACCATCTTCTGTGAATTTATGCAGTCCGTAATTCGAGCCAATAGCCCATATTGTTTTATCCTGAACCAGAACATCTTGTATTGGAAGGTTTATTGTTTAATCGTATCAAACCATAATCACTTTCTTTTGTCTTGATTCGCATAAATTGGGTTAAATTGCGTTTTTTTGCTCCAGAAACACAAACAAATTAGTTCAGCTACTAAAATATCACTCGTTCTCCCCTGTTATAATCCGCCTGAAAACTGGGCGGAAGTAGTGGTTAATTCTGTGGCTTCGATTGAAGCTAAGGGTTTGTTTTCTATAGATTTAATTGTTGTAAATGATGGTTCTACACTTCTTGTTACACCAGAGTCCCTGAATCATTTAACTACCAAGATCCCAAACATCAACGTAATTGATTACGAAGTAAACAGAGGGAAGGGTTATGCACTGCGAAAAGGAGTTGCTGAGGCCCAACAAAAATTAATCATCTACACAGATATTGATTTTCCGTATACTGAGGAAAGTTTTATGACCGTGTATGAAGGGCTAAAGGATGGAAATGATGTGGTTCCTGGTCACCGCGGTGCGACCTATTATGCCAATACACCGTTTATTCGTAAGTTAATTTCAAAGTCGTTGAGGTGGACATTAAAAACCTTTTTAAGATTACCCACAGATGACTCTCAGTGCGGAATAAAGGGTTTTAACCAAGTCGGCGCCAAGGTGTTTTTGGATACCCAAATTGACCGTTTTTTATTCGATTTGGAATTTATTAAACTGGCCAGTAAACGTAAAGTAAAGTTTAAAAAAGCCGAGGTCACTTTAAAGCCGAATGTGGTTTTTAGCAAAGTAAACTTCAAAATCTTAGCGCGTGAATCACTAAACTTTTTTAAAGTCCTTTTTAGGAAGTAATTGAGTATTTCGGCGGCCTAAAGATCCTCTTGCTGTATTATTAACTGGGGTTTTTAAAATCTGACAGCGCTTTTATAACTGACCAGTTATTCAAACGAACGTTCCTTGATCCAGTAATTATCATAAATCACATAAGGCATTTCGCCTTTCGTCACTTTTCTAAATAAATGATCTGGTCCTTGCTTTTGAATGAGGAGCTCATCAACCACGAACGGTTTTTGGCTGCTGTTACCAGTTATAAGCACATTCAACGTTTCTACATCTGGAGAAATGGTGAAGTACATTTCCACCATGCACCAGTCCTTTGCAATCATAGTTGATTGTTTGATGTCGAATTGCGCAATCCAGGCAGAAGAATCTTCTTGAACATATTTCGCTTCCATTACCGCTAATTGATTAGGCCGGTCTTCTCTTAGATAGTACCAATAGCGAATGACATAATCACCCGGCTGAATGTCAGATTGATCAAGTGAAAGCAATGTGTTCCAACTATTTTTTAGGTCGCGAAAAGCTCCATCACCGCCTAATTTTTGTTCGGGTGTCAAGTCTAGTCCAACGGTGTCATAACTCTCGTAATAAAACCATACGTCTGTCGTGTCGCTTCTCCAACCTTGTCCCACATCATGAATGGCCAATTTTTCTTTCGCAATTACCTTGTCAAAAGCCGTGCGACTGTTCCACTTTTTTTGATCAAAATCTAAAATGATGAATTCTTCATTCTCAAACACTTGTTCCGATTCCCAAATCATGAACAATTCGGTTGGTTTTACTAAATCCCTATTTTTAACAATAACAATTCGATCTCCTTCCGGAAAATCATAGGTCAATTCCTTTTCAATGAATGCTGGTGAAAAATAGTTGTTGACCTTTATCGCTTCAGATAAAGACATGCGCGAAGAAATGGAATTAACAAGTGGTGTGTTGGTATGATAGCTCAATAAAAAGGCATCATAATTGGCTTTCGGTTGCCCCAAGAGCATAATGTTTTCAGAGGACATATGCTCAAACGGCAAAAAGAGAATGGCATCATAATCTTCTTGATTCACATAATCAATCACGGCATTCATATTGGCATCTACTTTTTCTGGTAAAAACTTGTTATCAGAAATAGTCATATGTGTATAGTGTGCCGGCGCAAATTCTAAAACGAAAAATATAATGCCTGAAAAGAAGAGGATTGTATAAGATTCGTTTTTAAGTTTTTGATATAAATGATGAATGCCAACTACTGCTGCTACGGTAAATACATAAAAGAAAACCCAAGTAAATCGGCCTAAAATTCTGAACTGTTTTAGCGGACCAAATAGGTCTGTTAGCCAGCGCATCCAATCAAATTTAAGTGGGAAACAAAAGGAGAACAATAGAATCAGATAAGCCGCGATTATAAAAAGTGAAAGTTCTTTTTTCAAAAAGGTTTTTAAATGAAATACTTTTCGAATACGATACAAATGAATACCTATTACAAGTGTAAAGACCAAAGTTGGAAAACCTAAATAACTCCAAGTTTCCCATGCACCATTATTTACACCGATTAGGCTTGTTAATTCATAAATTGGTCCGTTATGCGGTATGATTAATGAATTCCAATTGGCATAAAAATGAAAGAAACCTGCAGGATTTGATAGGCGATCCAGATGTATATCTGTCATTGAAATATAGCCTTGAAATAGAAGCAAAGGCACTACAGTTTGTACGAGAATTTTGGCGAATCCCGGAAGGACTTCCTTTCGACTTTTAACCATATTAACCAACCAAAATACAATGCTAAAAAAAGCCATAATAATACCTAAGTACGGGTGCGTAAAAAAGAAGGCCAGCATGTAAAGGCTAATTACACCAGACCAAATCCACTTTTTAGTATGATAACTTTTAATGAGAAGCCACCACATTATTGGAATGGCGAATACATAAGACATGGCGAAGTGCCCAGTCATTCTATATATTTGAGGAGATAAAAAAGTAATGGCTATTGCCGCAGCCAATGCCCACCAATCTCTAACTTTATAATGTCTCAGAATTTTAAAGACGAAAATGGATGCAATTGGGTAGGAAAGAAGCATGAGGGAATTCAAAATTCCAATTCCGTAATTTGCCAAGCCTAGTTTCCCAATTAAATAGGAAAAAAGAGGATGTGCATCTGTATAAATCACATGTTCAAAATACGGATAGTTCATTCCGGAAAACTCGTGGAATGAGGAATCAAATTTTGCGTGATAAAGGTAAGTGTAGTAGTTTTTTATACCATCTCCTGCTGCTGAAAATAGATAGGAGTTTGGAGCTAATAATACTTCATGATAAAAATAGAAAAGTACAAGAAATGCACCCCCAAAAGTGAGCCAGAGAAACTTGTTTTTTATAAAGTAATTTCGCATTCTATTTATCTTCGATCGCTAAATTAAGGTTTTATTGATAGTGTGAGGCTTGGCTGACGAAAGGTTTTCAAATCTATTTGGCTAATTTAGGATTATTTGGTTTTGAGTTCATATTCCCTGCCAGCCTCGCTTTGAGCAAACCTGTTACTGTCTAAATTCATGTAAATTTTCATTGAATTTGTCGTTTTCGTTGAGCGTACAAATAAGTGCACCGGTAAAAGGTTGCGATAAAAAAAGTAATTGTGCTGTATTCGCTTAGTAGGGCTTAATATGTCCGTTTTATAAAATTCAACTGCTCCATTGCAATTATTAAAAATATAGAATGAGTTATAATGAATTCCAGCGTCTAGCTCAAACCTCTGCATCAAATTGATTTTAATTGGATGCCCGTTATGCTGCCAATATTTACGCAAAAGTTGGTTGTATCCAATCTCAAATTGAATTATTGTCGCCTCATCAATTATATCATTAATGGAATCAATTGGTTTCAAAAGCGTTTTAAATATGGGATCCTCAGAGGATGTGGCTATTTCAAACGTTAAGACGTCATCTTCATAATCACAATTGCAATCAGTTTCCTCCAAGCTTATTGCTGATGGGGAATTTTCTTTACACCCGAAAAGGCCAAGAATTAGAAGGCGCACAATTATCAACCTACCGAACGTTCCAACGTTCGAATTGTAAATTTATCCGCATCCATTTCTGCATTAACGCCAATTGGCAATGTGTATTTTGGCCCTATATGTCCAAACGCTGCGCCTTGATAGGCTGGAAATATAGCATTACCGAAATGTTGATTCAACACCTCGTCTAACGAAAAGGATTTATGAGGGTCTTCTGGTTGGCAATTTTTAAATGAGCCTAAAACAAGTCCATTTATTGCCGTAAATGCATTTGCTTGTTTCAATTGCCATAACATTCTATCTACGCGGTAAGGTTCTTCGCCAATTTCTTCTAGAAATAAAATTTTGCCTGCCCAAGTGGGTTCATGTTTGGTTCCAACTAAAGCACTTAGTACAGTTAAATTACCACCAACTAACTGACCTTGTGCCGCGCCAGGAACCCAAGTTTTAGGTTCTTCTTTATATTCTGGTGGATTTTTTAGTGTAAACGGTTCACCAATTACGAGTGCTTTTGTCACACAGTCCATTGTGAAATTCCCCCACGAGGAATAACCGCAAGGGCCATGATAGGTAACAAGTCCTGTGTGTTTAAAAATGGCATTTACTAGTGAGGTAATATCACTAAAACCAATAATTACTTTCGGGTTATTACGAATTATTTCATAATCTAAATCATCTAAAATCCGCTGGCAACCCCAACCACCGCGCATAGTTACAATACCCTTTATTGCTTTGTCTTCAAAAAACTCCATTAATTCTGCCGCACGCATGTCATCTGATCCTGCTAAATAGCCATCTTGCTTATAACAGGTTTTTCCAACCTTCGTTTTAAAACCTTGGTCGGATAAAATATTCTCAATTTTTTCAATATGACTTTTGTTCCAAATTGAGCCGGCAGGAGCTGTAATCCCAATCAAGTCTCCACGGCGTAATGCTTTTGGGTAGGTTCTTATCCGACTTTGTGTTGCAGTATTTGGAGGGGTGAAGGAAGTTAGGGCGGTTGTACCCACAATTATTCCAGCAGAAGATTTTAGAAAGTCACTACGCTTCATTTTTATAGTTTTTGTGCTTGGTCTGAATTAAAGATACATTTTTTATCACCTTTAAGGTGAAAGACTGGAATAAATAAGACTGTCATTTATTATTCGTGATTCTTTTTCCATTTCACTGGCGTTTCACGCTTCATTTATTCACAAGGAGGTTGAATCTATCTATAGATGAATATCTCCTTTGAAAAGTAAACCAATGCCAAAGGAAAACGGTCAAATTTTGCGAAAAAAACCGCGATTAGCAAGTATATGAATTAATAAAAATGGAGCCTGATTTAATTCAAATTTTGAATGCAATTGGGGCTATAATTCGAATAGAACAAATCGTAATTGATAAATAATTCAATAAAACACGGTCATTCTTTCACGATTCTTGTAAAGAATCATTCTAAATAAGTAAATTTATACCAGATTTTAATAGTGCTGAATTTTTGGCGCTGAAAGAAATGAAGACATGGAAGAGAAAAGAGTTCCCATTACATTATACGCAGAAATGACCCCAAATCCGCATACAATGAAATTTGTAGCGAATAAATACTTATTGATTAATGATCAAACTGTACAGTTTGAAAACGGTGCAGAGGCCAAAGGCTTTTCTCCTTTGGCTGAGGCACTTTTCAATTTTCCATTTGTAGATAGTGTTTTTATATCTGGAAATTTTATTACGATTACAAAGACCAACAATGTAGATTGGGATTTTATTGTGATGGAATTGCGCGATTTTGTTCGTGAATGGTTGGCAGGTGGTAAAGAGGTATTAATTATGATGCCATCAAACGCACCAAAAGCAGATGAATCAGGTGAACCAAAAGCACCTCGTAAGGCATTTGCGCCAAACGAACTAGATGAGCCCATCATGCATTTATTAAATGAGTATGTACGCCCTGCTGTTGAAAATGATGGCGGTGCAATTGACTATGTTGGATTTGAAGAAGGAGTTGTGACTGTTGAATTAAAAGGTTCTTGTGCCGGATGTCCTTCATCTACAGCGACCTTAAAAGGTGGGATTGAGCAATTACTTAAATCGAACTTAGAAGAGGTGACTGAGGTTGTGGCCTTGAGCGAGTAGTCGGCTTTATTTATAAGCATCCAAAGCGGCGAATATTTCTTCGAACTTAAATTCAACCGTTCCATTATCTAGACTAAACAGCATGGAATCATTTTCTGCGGCCAAGGGATCGTAGTTCTCGTCAATTAAATGCTTAAAACGCCCAAATTTTCCAGTTTCGATATTAATAACATGAATAGGCGCATATAAATTCGGCGATAAATGTTGCTCGTAGAACAAATACGTTCCAACTAAACGCATTTTGCCAATCGATGCCCAACGTAATTTTTCAGGAACCCAGGTAACAAATACATCACTTACAAACAACCATTTATGGGAATCGCCTTTTTTGGTGATTATGCCATGTTTTGTTTTAAAAACTTGATAGGTTTCATTTTCTGCAGCCAGTTCAAGCGTGTCTTTTTGATAAGCATAATGATTGCGCGCGTAATAGGTCATAAAGCCAATATCATTCATTATCTCGGCAGTACCAGGCGCGGCATGTTCGTGTCGATATAGGCCTAATAAAACGCCTTTCATTTCGATATAATAATTACTAGGAATTTCTGTTCCACCTTTTATCCACGGCTGGGGGACGTGAGAATTAAGTTATTAACATCTTGATTATTAAGTAAATAAAAAAAAATTATTTTTGCAATGCCATTTGCAAACAAATTCGGGATGTGGCGCAGTCACTTTAGCGTGCTGGTCTGGGGGCCAGAGGTCGGGAGTTCGAACCTCCCCATCCCGACATTTTTTAAAAAACTCAATGTTTATTATCGTAAATAAAAAAAGTTTCTCCCTTTGGACTATAAATAACAGTAAATTCCTCAGCATCTTCTGGTATCTGCACAAATTCAACCCATCCTTTTCTTTTCTTTCCAGGTCTAATTTCATCATCTGAAAGAGATGGCTCTTTTCCTTGAGTAAAGTCTTGACCATATTTTTCGCCATTGCCATCTTCGAGTTTAAAGTCATAAGGAGAAAGAGTTCAGGGCATTTTTAATTATAAGATTGATTGTTTCAGATAGAAATAGGGTGAGGTAATCCTCTCATCCCGACAAATAATAGATTTTACTGATTGATTATTTAGTTATTTTGTTTCTTTTTTCTCATCTCTATATAGATAATAGCCAACACCAACAATCACTATAACTCCCAGTATCCCCCAATTGGCGTTGTTTGAAGGGTTTGTAGCTGGTATAACTTCCTGCTTTAGGGTTGGAGTAGTAGAGTCCATTGAAATTTTTCTGGGTAGTTCTCCTGTATCCTTCTTTTTAAATTTCTGGGCTACTACCATTATATCGTAAATGGTGTTTTTTGTCATATTCCTGAGATTTCGTGGGTGTTATTGTTCATTTTTTGAATCAGGCAAGTCTTTAATTTCCTCTTGAAAATTTAGTAGAAAAAAGATGAAGAGGACTAAACCAACATAGTTGGTGATTTGGACGACTTCTCGGACTAATGGATGCATCAAGAATAGAAACGTAAAAGAATGATTTATACCCTTTTTTTTAAAAGATAAACACCTATAAATATTGCGCTGATCAGATTTATAACTGGCACTGATATAATTAACAATTTAACTTCTGAAAAAGTAAATGGGATGAAATTGGGGTAATTAATATGGGTGACCCAAATAAACTGAAATGCGAGATTAATAAGAACAGAGAATTGTGCAGCCCTTTAAATCTGAAGTGTCATAATCCACAATTTGATTTATTAATTCCCATTAGCAGCGCTAAGATTTAATCTTGATACAAAACAGGTTCTTCAATTTCAACATCTTTAAATTGAATGCCAAGTTCTTGTAATTCATTTAGAATAGGATTATAAATAGCCGGTTTAGTGGGCATTTCAACCCCTTTTATTTGAATGGTTCCATTTAAAATCATCTTGGCACAAATAGCGGCAGGTAACCCAACTGTATTGCTCATTGCCGTGTAAGTTTGATCTTCGCCAATTGATATCATATGTGAATTAATCTCATGGAATGCTCCATTTAATCGATACACAAATTTGTGCCACATCACAATCATGTCCTTGTCATCTGGTTCCAAACCCCACTTTTCTTGTAAAATTTTTTGAAGAAACTGCGCTGGAGTAACATCTTCTATAATCGCTACCTTTTCTTTTTCAAATATTCCTAACCATTCCAATTTCTCGAACATAATGTCATCCTGATCAATTTTTAAATAGTGTTTGAGCTTTAGCTCAACCGAGTCAGTTGGGTTATAGGGTAAAAATGAATTAATAAAGTCACGTTTGGTCATGTCCTTACTTCCTTCTAGAACGTAAGAATCGTCTGTTGCACCAATTTGTACAAAAGCATTCCACGACTTTGAAAACCCTTTTCTCCGCAATGTACCCCTGTAAATTGTTGGAATGTCCTCCAGGTCGTATACGTCTCTATATTTTAAAGAATCGCGATTGGCGTAACCTTCAAATTTTCCAAAACCTTCAATTTCAATGACCTCTGTTCTTCTAAATAGGCGCGTATATGGGATATACTTATATTGGCCCTCTTGAATAAATTTTGCAGCACTTCCTTGCCCGGCGAGAACAACATTTCGAGGGTTCCATGTAAACTTATAGTTCCAAGGGTTGTTATCGCTTTCTGGCGCAACGAGGCCTCCTGTAAAAGATTCAAAAATGTGCATTTTACCGCCGCGACTTTCAATTTCGTCTAAAATCTTTTTGGCGCTCATATGATCAAGACCCGGATCCACACCAATTTCATTCATTATAATTATACCCGCATCTTTAGCGGCTTGATCCAATGCACGCATTTCTTTTGAAATGTATGATGGCGTAATTAAATTCGTTTTAAAGCGAATACAATCGTGTGCTACCTGAATATGAAAACGGGCGGGAAGCATTGAAATAACTAAGTCCGCCCATTTAACTAATGGCAACCTTTGTGCTGCATTCAAGCCATCCAACTCAAAACCTTCGGCTCTGTCGCATCCTTCTACTTTTGATTTAGCTAGTTCACCATTGCGGTCACCAACTTTAATATACCAATCCTGTGACGCAGCATTTTCTGTAAAGTATCGAAGCATTGAAGAAGCTGAGAGTCCAGCTCCTATTACGAGAATTTTTTTCATTTAGTTTATTCGCTTTTAAGTAGGTTTCTTTTCAGTATTCAAAGTTAATGGTTTGAACCGTTAAAAATAAAACTAAGACCATGGATTTTGGAATAATATCAACATTTAGCCCTAAACATGCTTTCTCGTTGTGTTTTTGAGAGATGTGAAAAATTTGAAAATAAATAATATTTTTTAGTAGAACGTAAATAGTTTACGGTCTGCCCCCATAACATTGTATCAAATAATTACAGTTATGGAAAATATAATTTCATTTTACGAAAAGCTAATCATTAAAGAAGTTACCTTTGAAATGGGTGATTCAACCGTTAGCGCCAAGTGCGATTTAATCGTTCAAGGAAATACAATTGAAACAGAGATGTTAATTTCTCAAACAGATTTGAATCGAATTATTGCCAAGATTGCAGCGAGCGGATATGAATTTGAAATTAAACAATTGAATTCACTTGAATTTGATGATGGAACAGAAATCATTGATTATAGTTTTGAAAACGTTTTTGGAGAAGCTATTGTCCTTGAAAATTTCCAGTTTAGTCAGGCTGTTAAGCAAATTAGAGCATAATTTAATACTCACTTAATTCAAATAATAATGCAATCATTTTTTAAAAAAGGATTTGAAATTTCAAATTCATTTACCTTTAATACAATTGTATCTGTAGACGAATTGTCAGATCATGATATGATTTACATTTACCATCATTTAAAAGTAGGATCAATTGTTCGTTTAACTACTGCTGGAACTAACGTTAAGGGCGATTTGAGATACCGAGTGGCCTATAAAAATTTTGTACTTGGTTTTGTTACTTTAAGCGGCAGTGTGAGCGCTATTTATGAAAATTCAAAAACCATTGAAAGTGAAATTTTAGGGCTTCAAAAGCAAAAATTTTTACCGATTAATGGGATTGACATTTCTTTGCAGGCAACCAAAATGCGCATGGTCTCGTAATAATGTAAAAAAAGCTATATCTTTACAAAAAACACAGTTATGAGAAAACTATTCATTTTTATCGGTTTTGCTGGTCTCGCGGCGGCAACCTCATGTACAGATCATGAAGTGATTCCACCACCAGTGCCATTGGTTGATTTGAATTGTGAATGTTCAGCAGAAATAGATGATTCAATAAATACAGTTACTTATACAGATTCATGTTATTACCAGTCGTTCAAAACAATTTTAACGGAAGGAGTTTCAACAGCACGTTATATGACAAGTGTTGAGGATGAAGACGTAGTAGGTGGTTTAGAAATTGAACTTCGTTCTATTAACTGGACTGATGATGGATCTAATAACCCAACATTGACTGAATGGAAATCATTCATGGACGATAATGCGAACCCAGATTATTCAGATAATATTGATCATTACGGTGTTGAAGTTAGATGGATTGATCCAAACGGACGCTTATGGGTAAGTGATACAACCGCTTCGGTTTGTGTTAAAAGTTTTGTGTTTAACACATTGATTCAGGAGTCTGATACTACTGGTGCTTATATGCAATTTGATGCAACTTTCAATTGTACTTTGATAAATGCAGACTTAGGAGAGAAATGTCTTGAAGACGGTCACGTACGCTCAGCATTTAAGCTAGAGTAAGCGATTAAGAAGATTTATTAAAACGGGAGGTTCTTTGAATCTCCCGTTTTTTTTTACTAATTTTAGCTAAGAAGCATTAGGGATAAACTATGGATGGAGTATTACGTATTGCTGTAATTGGAGACTACAATTTTGCATATCATTCGCACAATGCTACTAACCAAGCCTTGCAACATGCTGAGCAGGTGCTGGATCAGCCAATAAATTATTATTGGTTAAATGAACGAGAGTGCACAGAGCAACTCGATAATTTTTATGATACCTATGACGGTATTATAATTGCCCCAGGTCCTTATCAAACGCCGTTCTTGTTTCAATCCATTATTAAAACTTTAATTGATAAAGATGTACCTGTATTAGGCACGGGTGAATGCTTTAAAATATTAATTGAAACCTATTTTACTAATTTGGGCTTAGACTTGAAGTCTGAACGCGTTATTTCTGAAAGTTTGGTGGTTGGCAATCAATTTACCGGGGTTACGTTGGACCGTTTCTCGGCCGAGTTCAGCAAACTTTACTTGAATCGAGGAGTAGCTGAGTACAGCTCATCACGTTATTCCATTTTACCACAATATTCAGAGCTACTAACAAAAGACTTTGAAATTGGAGCGCGTAATCAATATTTCGATCCTGAAATATTAAAGCATAAATCACACAATTTTTTCTTATTCACTATGTTTTGCCCGCAAATAGTTTCAAGTGCGGATATCCCACATCCAATTTTCACCTATTTTGTAAAGAGCGTTCGCAGATTATTGGACATTAAAGAAAGCGCGGTTTAACTCCAAAATCTAAGTTTCGTTCGGTACCGTTGAAGAATTGCGAGAAGAATTAAAGAATCTTTGAGATCACCTTCCATAATATTTTTTAAGCCTTGATGCACACTTGAATAATCAGATAGACGCCAGGAAGATGAAGGCAATACCGATTAAGAATATAGTTCCTACAATTTTTAATAAGGCAGGCGCCTCCCCGTAAAAGGTCATTTCAGTAGATAGCATAGAGAATAATGCGGTAATTGCGAGTACAATTTTGCTTCTCTTCTCGAAGATTTTTGGGTCATAGCAGTTAAATTATGTACTTGCTAAATTAACAATTTCTTTAGAGACCTTACAATTCAATCCTGAATTGAGGAAATAATAAATGGGAAATAGGGAGTTAGTTTATCCTAATTCTATTAGGACTTGTGCTTTTTCAACACTAATGCCGGTTGAAACGAGTAATTTTTTAATGGTACAATCGCGTTCCGCTTTTAAAACGTTTTCCATTTTCATAGCTTCTAAAATAAGAATGCCATCTCCTTTCGTTACGGTATCACCTTCGGCAACAATAATATCAATAACTTTCCCGGGCATAGGCGCTTTGATGTCAGTGCTAATTGTGTCAACTGATCGTTTAATTCCCATTTTATCCAATACGAGATCCAAATTGTCTTTCAATACAATGTCATGCAAGGAGTGTTGGTGACGAATGGTCATTTTTTTAAGCGCCAAGTCTATTGAAAGTACTTCCAATACAATTGATTTTTCGTTTGGTGATGAGATTTCATATACGCCTTCACCAAGATCTTTAATTTCTAATGCACCTAATGCACTTTCTAAATCAACAGTATTTATCGTATTCAACATAAGCGAAAATTTTCAGATTCAAATCTACTCAAATTATTGTGAGTTCAATTAATTAGACCATGGATTTATTTGGCTTAATGACTAAATAGACTCCCACAAAAATGAGTAATGCTGCCATAATTTTACCAAGCGTTATGTCTTGGGTGTAGTTTTCTAATCCAAATAACCAAAAAACATAAATGAAAAACGCAGCCAATAAGGGTTGAAAATAAATGTAGGTGCTTCCTACACTTGGGCTGACTCTTTTCATAGCGTACAACATTAATAAATAGGTTAAAAAGGTGACGCAAACAACTACAAAAAGCAAACGGAGGATGGAATCAGTTGTTAAAGTGGAAAATGAGGTTTGCGTTATTTCATTACTACTCATAGGCCAGCACAGGACATAAATAAGTCCAAATGTAATTGCCCATGTAATAACAGTTAACGGCTTGTACTTTGCCATGAGGGGCTTCACCAAAACCAGATAAAGTGAATAAGAGGTAGCATTGGCAAAAATGAATAAATCGCCCATTAAACTAGAGTCGCCTCCAGAACTGCCTTGAAGTGTAAAAATTATTGACCCCGCAGCACCAATAATTAAACCTACAATTTTAATGGCATTGGGCCTTTCTTTAAGTATAAAAAGGGATAAAATGAACACAATAATTGGTGTAGTGGTCATAATTACAGAGGCGTTCACCGGTGATGTTCGCATTAATCCATTAAAGAAAAAAAGTTGATTCATGGCAATTCCGAAAAAGCCACAAATGGCCAAACGTCCTAAATCCTTATTGGTTACTTTTTCAAACCTTGTGCTGAATAACAACCAGAATAAAAGCGCCGCCCCACCTACTCGCAATAAAATGAATCCGTTTGGACCAATGATATTCGGCATTAGTCCTTTCGCCACCACATAGTTAACCCCATATATTAAATTTAGAACGAATAATGCGATATGTGATTTGACTATGGGGCGCATTTATAGAGACAGATTCACTGGTGTAAAAACTAGGCGTTTAAAGCTTCGGTAGCAGCTGCAACAACTTTTTTGGAGTTGCCAACAAATATAGAGTCGCCTAAAATCAAAACAGGGCGACTTAAAAATGTGTATTCATCAATTATGAATTGACGCATTTCACTTTCTGATAATTCACGCTCATGCAATCCCATAGCACGGTACTTCATAGATCGTTTAGAAAATAATGCTGCCGCACTTCCCGCCATTTCAATCATCTGATCAGCCTGTTCCCCTGTCATTCTATCCACCTTGATATTTTGTAACTGAAAACTATCATCCACGTTCCACTCTTTCATTATACGTTGACAAGTAGAGCAGGTTTTTAGGTAATATATCTTTTTCATAATTGTATTTTATTCACTGTAAAGTACACAACAGGATTTAAGAACTAATGTTCACTTCTGAAAGAAGAACTACGTCAAATCGAACGGTAAAAGCGGCTGATTTACTTGTTCAGAAAAATTCCGATTCCGCTCCGCACCAAATAAATCAACTCGAATAGTAAGTGACCGTTGAGTCATTAAAATTCTGCGCGACCTGGGGTTCTCGGGAAAGGGATTACGTCTCTAATGTTCGACATTCCGGTTGTGAACATTACCATTCGTTCAAATCCTAATCCAAAACCTGAATGCGGCGCCGTTCCAAATTTACGGGTATCTAAATACCACCACATTTCTTCTTCTGGAATGTCAAATGCTTTACATTTTTCCAGCAATACATCATAACGCTCTTCACGCTGAGAACCGCCAATAATTTCACCAATGCCAGGGAATAAAATATCCATGGCACCAACTGTTTTACCGTCCTCATTCAAACGCATGTAAAATGCTTTAAAGGAAGCCGGGTAATCGCGAATAATCACGGGTTTTTTAAAGTGTTTTTCAACTAAATAACGCTCGTGTTCGCTTTGTAAATCAGTTCCCCACTCAACTGGGTATTTGAACTTTTTCTTTTTGTAGGGCTTTGAGTTTCGTAATAAATCTATCGCCTCTGTATAGGTAATTCGCTCAAAATCGTTATCAATTACAAATGTTAAACGCTCAATTAACGACATGGGGTTTCTTTCAGCCATTGGCTTTTGCGAATCCTCTTTTAACTCACGGTCATTTAAGAATTGTATATCATCCGCACAATTATCCATCACGTGTTTGCAGATATAGCTCAAGAAATCTTCAGCTAAGTCCATATTGTCAGTAATATCGTTAAATGCCACTTCTGGTTCTACCATCCAAAACTCAGCTAAATGTCTAGCCGTATTCGAGTTTTCAGCTCTAAATGTTGGTCCAAATGTATACACCTTACCTAAGGCCATTGCTGCTAACTCGGCTTCTAATTGACCAGATACCGTTAAGTTGGTTTCTTTACCAAAAAAGTCTTGCCCCCAATCTACTTCACCATCCTCAGTTAAAGGGGGGGACTTAGGATCTAATGTGGATACACGAAATATTTCACCTGCACCTTCAGCATCCGATCCTGTAACAATTGGTGTTGCAATGTGATAATACCCTTTATCGTTAAAATATTTGTGAATGGCGAATGAAGTGGCATGCCTAATTCTGAAAACAGCTCCAAATAAGTTTGTTCTAAAACGCAAGTGAGCTTGCTCTCGTAAAAATTCAAGACTATGTCTTTTGGGTGCTAAAATCGTTTTATTTACATCCTCAGGATCAGCGTCTCCTAAAATTTCAATTGATTCAACCGTTAAGTCAAATTTTTGACCAGCTCCTTTTGATTCCTCTAAGGTTCCAATGATTGAAACGGCTGATCCATTAGTTATCCGCTTCAAAAGGGCTTCATCTGTGTTTTCAAAATCTACAACTGCCTGTACATTATTGATTGTTGAACCATCATTTAACTGGATAAACCGATTCTGTCTAAATCCTTTTACCCATCCTTTTACATTTACTTTGTCGCCAAAAGTCGCGGTGTTCAATAATTCTTTAATCTCTATTCGTTGCATTGTGATTGATTTGAAAAAAGCAAATTTAAGTAATTTGGGCAATTACCGCCGATTTACAGTGTGATTTCTCTACCTTAATTTATACGGATCAATAAATAGCTCAATCCAATATTTTACACATAAAAAAAGAATTTAGTATTTTAGAAAAACACCTCTCATAATTTAAATTCAAATGCGAATTATGGTTGAATCACAAAATAGCAGCGCATCTCAAGGATCTGATCCAGATATTGCAAAACTTGTTGCCACTGCTGTGGCACAATTAGCAACGAATTTAGATAACGCAGATTGGAATTATCTGGATGAGCGAAGAACGTTGGAGTATATTGAACAGTCCTGCAAAATAGCGGCAAATGCCTATGTTTTTCCCCCGAACACCTTGGAAACTTCGCGAAGCGTTGAGCAGATGATTGGGGATTATTTGACCAATATATGGAACGAAGGCGCTTTACAAGGAGTAACAGCTGCGGATGCCTTTTCAGTTGAGTGTGGTCGAGGTATTATAACGCCATCCGGAGAAACTTTAAATGATTTAATGGATGTCTTGGTGAAGGTGGCTGTGATTAAACCTGCCGAATTTATGGTCATAACTTTTCAGCAGCAAATGGGAGGTTCGCCCTCACAAATGTTGGGTGATGATTGAAGAATCTCAATTTCATTAAATTAATGATAGGGGCATTGATTGCTGTTTTTATGTTGAATTTTTTCTAGGATAAAAAAAACAAATTATATTCGAACACAGAAATTGATAAAACACAGTATCCAGCCTATGATGTATATGTATGGTTTTTTCTTCCCTATTATAATTATGTTGCAAGTTGTTTGCTTGCTTCATGCTTATCGGAACGGGTCTGATCAAAAATGGTATTGGTTGATTTTATTTTACCCCATAATTGGCAGCATAATTTATCTGTACGAGCATTTCTATAGTCGTAAAAATATGGCTGATTTATCGGAGGGTGTTAAAGGCGTAATAAATTCAAATTACGAGATCCAAAAATTAGAAAAAGAGGTTAAATAATCCAATTCAATTGCCAACCGATCTAATCTAGCAGCTAAATATGTGACTGCAGGCAGATTTAATGAGGCTATAGAAATGTATGAATCTTGGTTGGAAGGATTCAATAAAAATGATCTGTTTACACTTGCCAATCTGGTAGAAGTATATTATTTGAATGAAAACTATTCAAAATCAGTTGAAATTGGCGGACGTATTGTAAACCAAAAAGACTTTTTGAATTCTGAGAAAAGGGTATCCTATGCACTCGCACTCCAAAAGCAAAGAAGGTTGGAAGATGCGCGCGCAAATTTTGAGGACATGGATGGTCCGTTTTCTAATTATCCGCACCGCATAGCATACAGTCATTTTTTAATTGAAATTGGGGAGCAAGGTGCCGCCTTGGAAATAGTTGCGGAAATGTATTCCGACTTTGACCGAATGGATCGCAATGAACGCAATCAAAAAAGAAGGTTGCGACAGCAGGTGAATCATCTTTATCAAGGATTTCAGACGAGCAACTAGAAAACATCCAACCAAGAATTAAAATTGGTACTTTTATAGGGATTAATTGAAAAGAAATTAAATTAGTATCCATGCGCAACTATTATCACGTCTTATTTCTGTTAATTATTGGTTTGTTTAGTTCTTCTATTGGACGAACACAAGATTTGGGTCTTGAAACAAATCCATTTCCAATGTTAAAGGTGGATCATTCCGCAACGGCATGGTATTTAGAAATGGTTTCAGAGCATCCGAATGCAATTGACGCTGAGGTTTCTTTTGAAGCATATTTTAATGCAAACCCACAGGAAACGAGTCACCAAAAAAGAATGTTTATTCGGTGGTTAGAAAATGCCAAATTGAGCATGGATGGTGAGGGTAATTATGTTTCGTATGAGCCCGATTTGGAAGCAACGCATCTAGGCGCAACGGGAATGGCAAAAACATTTGGGTCTTGGAGAATGATTGGTCCTAATTTTGCTGAGGAAACGACGTGCGGAACTTCTTCTTCATTATCAGGTGGATTTTGTGACCGTGTTTACATCAATCCTTACAATACAGATAACCTGTTTGCAGGTTTTTCATACGGAGGTTTATGGGTAAGTAAAGACCAAGGAGAATCTTGGTCGTTAACAGATGCCGAGTATGGAAATGGCACAAATACTTACGCCAATCGCGACTATTATTACGGTGAAATTGAGGCGAGTGACTTAAACGATTCTTTGGTCTATGCAGCGACTGAAGCGGGTCTTTTGAAAAGCACAAATGGCGGAGATGATTGGGATTTATGTGCTGAGTTAAACCGAGACGTTGATCCAACTAGGCGAACTTATTTTATTGCTATTTCTTCGGCTGACGAGGAGGTGGTTTTATCCACTTTCGGGAGACAATTATATCGTTCAGCTGACGGAGGAGACTCATGGACAGAAGTTTTTGACAATGACGGCGGTGGTCCTAATCATTATTGGGGAGCACATTCAATTAATTCTGAATTTGGAATTTACAATCGTGGATTTAATTTTTTCGGTTTAGAAAAAGATATGGATGATGACAATGTGTTCTATTTAGGAGCTTATAATGCGGCAAACGATCCTTGCATCTATAAATCAACCGATGGCGGACTAACGTTTACTTTTTTGGTCAATTTAGATCTTGATTTAGGGAGAACCTTACCTAATATGATGGCTTTTCAAACCATTCCGGATAGCCCAGATCAACTTTATATTTATTCGCTGTTTACGACCGATACAATTTATCGCTATAATGAAACAGGCACTTTAAATTCGCATAATAGTGTTGGTAAAACAGAGGGTGTTCGCATCAATCCATTAAATGAGGATAATATTTATACGGGTTATTATTTTGCAAGTTCTGTAAACCGTTCTTATGATGGTGGATTAACTTATACTGATATGACTTCTGGTTATGGAGGGTGTCCGAAATATGTTCATCCAGATATTCGTTCTATTGATTGTGTGGGTGACTTAGTGTTTATCGGGTCTGATGGTGGATTGGCGATTTCTACAGATGCAATGGGATCCGTTCACACAATAGGTAGAGAAATTTCTGCGATTGATTTATGGGGATTTTCAAGTTCACCCAAATCTGATATATTATCGGCTGGCTGCGATCATGGTCCTACAAAAATTAGAAGATTTGATGGCGATAACGGTTGGATTAGTCGCGGTGGCGGTGATGCCAGTAGAACATCTGTTAATCAATCACACGATCAACGAATCTACTATAACCACGGTTACGGCAAATTTAGAACAGAGTTGGATGATGAAGGAAACTTTCTTTATACCAATTCTATTAGTTCTGCTTTCCGATTAAATACTATGGAGTTTCATCCAAATTTGTACAATACATTTTTTGGACATAACACCACAAAAGTGTATGTAAGCAGAGATAATTTTGACAGCGAATCGGAATTTTATGATTTCGGCGCCACCGTGAATGAATTTAGAATAGCCCCACAAGACAGTTCCAGAATGTATGTTTTGCACGGAAACAATACGGTTGAAAGATCAACAAACGGGGGAGACACTTGGACTGTAATTACGCCGCCAATTGATGTGACTGAGGGAGTCACCAATATTGTAGGACTAACAGTGGGCAACGACCCGAATGAACTCTGGTTGGCCTATGGAAATTATCAAAATGAAGCTAAGGTGATTCATTCGACTTCTGGAGGACTAATATGGTCGAATATTACAACACCCGCTTTGCCATTAACTCCTGTTTCTGAAATTGCACATCAATTTGGAACCAATGGTGGAATATATGTAGCTTTTTCAGGTAATTCTGGGGTGTGGTATAAAAACAGTACTATGGATGAATGGCTCTTAGTAGGCGCTGGTCTTCCAACAATGGGCTACACCGGGGGTCTTTTCGCAGTTCCTCCTAAAGGCGAGCTAAGAATGGGTAGTTCGAGAGGTTCATGGGAGCATGATTTGGTGGAAGAATCCGAAGATCCGATTGCTAATTTTGCAGTTTCATCCTCAAAGATATACTGCCCCGTTACGCCAATCGAATTTGTTCAAAACTGCGTGCATTCGTCTGGTGAAGCTTCTTACTTATGGTCCTTTCCTGGTGGTTATCCTTCCGAATCAGCTTCGGAAAAACCAGTTGTATATTATTCAACGCCTGGTGCTTATCATGTTTCCTTAACGGTTACGGATGAATTTGGGAATTCAGATACAAAAACCATGACCGGTTTTATTACCATGTTAGACAATAGCTGCCCTGATTCTGATGGTGATGGCTTAGATGATTTTGAAGAAGCGACTGGTTGTAAGAACCTATTATCGGAATCTGATTATATGGATGTTGCGGATTCAATTTTAATAACCGATTTTGATGGAGGATCGGGTATTTATTATATCTCATTAGAATTTGGAAATAAGTGTGACACCACCTACGCCAGGGGAGAATTCTCTGTCAATTTAATAGAGAACAGGATTAATCCTTGGGCTTACCAGCATTTTGGTTCAGACGTTTTTATTGATCCACTTTTAGAAAGCGATTCAGGGAAGGTACAAACATCTTCTTCTGATGTTCCGGCACAAATAGCACTTAAATTATTGGATGATCAATTGTATTTACATCACCTCAGTAATGAATGTGATACGGGTGAGATACGGTTAGTTTCTGGATGCTGGTCGTCTATTGATGCGGATGGAGACGGTGTACCAAATAGTTTGGATTTGGATAGCGATAATGATGGCTTACCAGATTACACGGAAAATACTCCCTGCTATGAAATGGTTGAAATTGCAGAAGTATTGGCCGGAGTTGATACGGCGCTAGTTCATATATTTGATTCAGGAATTTCTTTTGTTGAGGTTAGTTTAACGAATGAATGCGGTGATGAACAATCAGTTTTGCAAGCACATGTAAATGTTGATTTGAATGAGATTTCAGTAATCGAGTATCATCATTTTAATGATTTAGAAAACGATTATTTCCATGACGCAACCAATCAAATCACTTCCGTGTCTTCAGATGTGAGTCAATTGAGTTTTAAATTAATTGAAAATGAACTCTACGTATACCAACTTTCCACCGACTGTGGAGATGGGGTAAGTGTAGATCCATTCTGTTGGTCTAGTCTTGACTATGATGGAGATGGAATTTCTAATTTTTTGGATTTGGATAGTGATGGCGACGACATAACTGACGCTGAGGAATCAACATATTGTTATACCGAAACAGGAACAAGCGCATGGTTTTCTATTGGTGATTCAACCTTGGTTTTTGATTTGTCTGACATTCCAAGTACTACAAATCAGTACTACGTGAGTATGGATGCCTATACCAATTGTTATGGATTAACTACAACTATGAATGGTGCGGTTGACGTGAGTACCCAAGAAATTCATGTTTCCTTTTTCGATCATTTCAGTGGGAATGATGGGTTTAGTGAAAACCATACGAATAGTATAGTTTCAGATGCAAGTTCATTCGCCAAAGTAAGATTCGTTTTGCACGGAACCGAACTTTATTTACATCAAATTTCCAATGCTTGCGGTTCAGTTTTACGTTCTGCTCCTTCTTGTATTACGCCATTAGATACCATTTGCGAACCTGGACATCCGAATTATCTTTATTCGGGTCATTTTAATTATAGCAGCACCATTTGTGTGGGTGATACCTTGCTGTTTGGTGATGCCGAATTAACAGAAGCCGGAACTTATACAGAAGACTTTTTGAGTATTCATGGTTGTGACTCTACGGTAACGTTGAGTTTGGCTGAGTATCCGGTCTATACCGAATTAATTACAGAAGAAATTTGTTTGGGAGATACGGTGTTCTTTGGTGCCTTGGTGTTAACCGATGCCGGAACGTATACAGAAGTTTTTCCAACCGTTTTAGGGTGTGATTCAACTATTACGCTAGAGTTATCGGTCTTTGAAATAAATACTGAAATAACCGTTTCAGGTTGGACAATTTCTGCGGAGGATTTAGAAGAAGCCGTCTATTCGTGGGTAGATTGTTATGCAGATTATGAACCAATAATTCCAATTGCGGATGGGATCTCGTTCAACGCTATTGAAAATGGCAGCTATGCGGTTATAATTGAGCAATATGGTTGTGTCGATACTTCTGATTGCTTTATTATTTATGATGCTGATATTAATGAAAATGGTCTTGGAGCGAACATCACAATTCATCCAAATCCAACGAAAGATATTGTTCACATTGTTATTGACAGAAACTGGGATGACTTTTCAATTGAAATTGTTGATCTTGCAGGAAGAATTGTATTCAAAAAATCATTTTATTCAACTAATAATGTCAATGTTGATATGGGTACTTTTGCTACTGGTGAATATATCATAAGTGTCAAATCTGGAGCGTCAATCAATCAGTTTACAATTATTAAGGATTAGGGTAGACATGGTTAATCCAGCATAGTTCCTAAATTGGGAATAAGATCTTTCATAGCTGTAGTTGCAGCTTGGCACCTTAACAAAAGCCAAGGGTTCCCCCGTTTCTTTATCAGTAATTTGCCCTCTTAATTCACCGTTGCCTTGTGTAAAACCTGTGCTGGAAATTAGTAATCCGAATAAAATAATTAATGTTTTCATAATCGCTCTTTTTTAATGGATGCGCTAAGGCTTGGATTTCCATAAAATGGATTCAATGCATGAATGTGTAGAGGTATTAACCTCGTCCAAAATTGTTTTATAAGAATTCTCCATTTGAATCGTTAATTTTGTCCCACTTAGAACTATAACATGGTATTCGGTTTTTTAAAAAGATGGAAATTTTGGCGGCGACTATTGATTTGGTCATTAATTGCTCCTATTCTCTTATTTTTTACTCTTGTGGCTATTGTTTATTGGAATCAAGATGCCATTGTGCAGAAGCTTATAACGGATTTGAATGACAATTTTGTAGGAGAAATTGAAATTGAAGATTCTCATGTAAGCCCTTTTGAAAACTTCCCTTATATCTCCATTACTTTAGATAACGTTAAAGTTTATGAGGATAAGCAAAACCACAAAGACCCCATAGTGAGTCTGGAAAATTTATATGCGGGCTTTGATTTATGGACATTGATTTCAGGTAATTCAGATATAAAAGTGCTTGAATTTAAAGAAGGATACATTCATGTTGTCCAACATACAGATGGAGAGTTTAATATTGTAAAAGCGCTTACATCTTCTAAACCAATTGAGGAAGTTGCAGAGGATTTTAATATTCACTTAAAATCTATCGAACTCATTAATGTTGATATTTATAAACTGAATGAATCGAACGGCTTAATTGTTGAATCATTTGTTGACCATGCCGATTTGTCTTTCAAATCAAACGAAGATCATGTACTAGCATCCATTAATGCACAAATGGAAATGAACATCATTAAGAATGGTGACACCACCTTCTTTAAACATAAACATCTTAATATAAACAGTGAGGTTGAGTACTTGAAGGAAACGGAAATGGTGCTTATAAGCCCATCTGAGTTAGAATTAGAACAAAGTACTTTTACAGGTGAGGGCAGTATTGATATTAAAAATGATTATGACATTAGTTTGAACCTTTATGGCAAAAAGAAAAACTTTGAACTGTTCATGTCCTTGGCTCCAGAAGAGCTTCATCCGACACTAGCCATTTATGATAACGCTGGAGATATTGAATTTGACGTGAGTATTACCGGTAAGGCAATAAATGGCAATACACCAGACGTTTATGCAGTTTTTGTTTGTGAAAATGCGCATTTCGAGAATAATTTATCGCATAAAAAACTAGATAAACTTAGTTTTTCGGGTTATTATACAAATAATGGGCTTCCTGGCTTAGAAAATATGGAGTTCAAGTTAAGTGATTTTGCGGCCCGACCAGAGGCGGGAACTTTCACCGCAAATTTATTCGTTAAAAACTTTGATGCCCCTGATATTGAAATGTCGCTCGATTCTGATTTTGATTTAGAATTTTTAACTTCATTTATTAACGTCACCAGCTTTGAAGATTTGGAGGGCAGTATTCAAATGCACATGAAGTTTCATGATATTATTGATTTAGCGCATCCCGAAAGATCAATTGAAAAATTAAATGAAGCCTATTATTCTGAAATATTAATTGAAAATGTTGGCTTTAAATCGGCTGATTTTCATTTACCTATTTCAAAATTAAATACGCGAGTTGTGTTGGAAGGGCATGCAGCAGAAATTGAATATTTTACAGGTGAAATCGGTGGGTCTGACATCAATATTTCAGGTCATATATCTGATTTGCCAGCTATACTGCATCATACGGATGAAGAGGTTACGGCAGATTTAGTGGTTGAATCCAAATTGTTGGATATTTTGGAAATGACCACCACAACTGATCCTGAAGCGAAACCGATTGATGAAAAAATTGATGATTTCAAGATGAAATTAAAGTTCGTTTCAACCGCACGTAACTTTACAGAGTCAAAAAACTTGCCTGTTGGTGAATTTTTTATTGAAGATTTATATGCCGACTTAGAGCATTACCCGCATACACTTCATGATTTTCATGCCGACATATTTGTGGACGATTCTAATTTTAGAATTATTGATTTCTCTGGAATGATTGATAAATCTGACTTTCATTTCATTGGTCAGTTATTAGATTATGAAAGATGGTTGGAAGAACATCCAAAAGGTGATACTAAAATTAATTTTGATTTGACCTCCACAAAACTGCATTTGGAAGATGTGTTTTCTTACAAAGGAGAAAACTATGTGCCAGAGGATTACCGCCACGAAATCCTAGACGATCTTAAGTTGCACGGCTCAATAAAGTTACATTTTAATGAGGGTTTACAATCAACCGACTTTAGATTAACCGAAGTCGCAGCAAAGATGGAAATTCACCCCGTAAAATTTGAAGATTTTGATGGACGTATACATATTGAGGATGAGCATGTTGTTATTGAAGAATTGGCTGGTAAAATAGGGCATTCTGTCTTTAGTATGGACATGAACTATTATTTTGGTGATGATGAGGCGATTCGAAAACGAGACAATCATTTTGGAATGAGAGCCACGCGGTTGGATTTTGACGAGCTCTTTAATTACAATATACCCCCTGGCGAATTGGCAAAATCTCCTGAAGAACATGAAGCTGGGTTCAATATTTATGAACTTCCGTTCTCAACTATGACATTTGATCTAGATATTGATCGCATGAATTATCGCCGCTATTTGTTGGATGACATGCATGCAAGACTGCGAACCACGCCAGAACATTATATTTATATCGATACCATGCGTTTGAAAACGGCAGGCGGACTCTTTGAATTAGCAGGTTATTTTAATGGATCAGAAAAAGACAAAATTTATTTCAGTCCCAATTTAAAACTCATTGGGGTGGATTTAGATAAACTACTTTTTAAGTTTGAAAACTTTGGACAAGACCATTTGGTTTCTGAAAATTTGCACGGAGAAATCACCACAACAATTACTGGAAAAGTGCATGTTCATGCCGATTTTGTTCCAATTTTGGATGACTCAGAAGTGCATATGGATGTTGAAATTCTAAAAGGTACTTTAGTTGATTTTGCTCCTCTAGTTGAGATGCAGGAATATTTTGTCGATAAAAATGTCAATAAGGTAAAGTTTGATTCATTAATAAATCATGTTGATTTTACCAACGGAACAATTAATATTCCTGAAATGGCGATCAATTCCTCATTGGGTTATATGATTATTTCTGGAACGCAAGATATGGACTACAATATGGAATATTATATCCGTGTACCTTTATCACTTGTTGCAAGTACAGGATTTAAAAAGCTATTTGGTAAGAATAAAGAAGAAGTTGATCCTGAACAAGAAGATGATATTGAATATCTAGACGCTGATAAAAAACGGGGATTTGTCAATATCCGAATAATAGGAGATGCTGACGATTATAAAATCACCTTGGGAAAAGATAAACGAAAGAAAGGTTAATCGGCTTTCCTTCTATCAATTATTAAGCAAACAATCGTTTCCAGAAACTAGCGATCAATCCACTGCAAATGATAAATGCAATTAAGAAATAAAGCGCCTGCATACCGTCACCAAGCAAGTAGTTACCAAGACTAAATAAGGCCGAGTAAATAGCAATACAGCCCAAGAATATGCTCAACACTTTATAGCCCATATTTTTAAATTTGAATTCACCTTGAAATGCCCGTTTTTCGTACTCTGGGTTCAGGTATCGCTCATTTTGAGTAAGCAAGGTCACCGCTACCCATGCAACTGTGGTAATTCCTACCCCCCACAATAATTTTTCCGCTCCACTAAATAGAATAATTTCAGTTTTATCGCAGATGAAAAAGAAAATGGCTACAACAAACGAGACCGACATGGCGGTGATTTCGCTATAAGGATTAATTGCTTTCCAAAACCAACGTATGATAAATAACAAACCAGTTCCAGCACCAATGGTTAGAATCAAGTCAAATGCTTCTTTGGCTTGCTCTAGCACAAGTGAGAGCAATGCGGCTAATAACATCATAGCGGCTGTTGAAATCCGCCCAACTAATACCAAGTTTTTTTCGGAAGCGTCTTTGTTTACAAAACGTTTGTAAAAATCATTCACAACATAAGATGATCCCCAGTTTAAATGCGTTGAAATGGTAGACATAAATGCCGAGATTAATGAAGCCAATACCAAGCCTAAAAGACCCGCGGGGAGATAAGTCAACATGGCCGGGTAGGCTAAATCGTCTTGGTATAAACTCGCATCTAATCCAGGAAATTGTGCTTTCATATCGGCAATTTCAGGAAATAAGATAATAGATGCCAAAGCAATAATGATCCAAGGCCAAGGGCGCAAGGCATAATGTGCAAAATTGAAGAATAAAGTGGCCGCCGTGGCATGTTTTTCGTCTTTTGCAGCGAGCATTCGCTGTGCAATATATCCACCACCGCCTGGTTCTGCTCCTGGATACCATACACTCCACCATTGCACTGCAAGTGGAATTATGAGTAGTCCAACCCATGTGTCCCAACTGTCATTTGCGGTGGGTACAAAGTTTAGCTTTGCCTGAACTGCATCGTTACTTAATAAACCTTCCATTCCGCCAATTTCTGGCATGTCAATAATGAAATAGGCTGCCCAAATTGAGCCTACCATGGCAATTATAAATTGAAAAAAGTCGGTAAGTATCACCCCTTTTAAACCTCCTAGTAAAGAATAGAGCACTGTTATAACACCGGTAATAGAGAGTGTTTCGAAAGGAGTCAAGCCGAGCATAACATGACCTATTTTTACTCCCGCCAAACAAACAGTGGCCATTATTACAATGTTGAAAAATACGCCTAAATAAATGGCTCTAAATCCTCTTAAAAAGGCCGCCGCTTTTCCTTTATAACGAATTTCATAATACTCTAAATCTGTTGTGATACCTAGTTTACGCCAAAGCTTGGCATAAATAAACACCGTTACCATTCCTGTTAAAAGAAAAGCCCACCAAACCCAGTTTCCGGCAATACCATCTTTACGTACAATACCTGCAACTAAATTAGGCGTATCTGCCGCAAATGTAGTTGCCACCATTGAAACGCCTAATAGCCACCAAGGCATGTTTCTGCCAGAAAGGAAAAACTCAGAGGTATTTTTCCCCGCTTTTTTGGCGACAAGAACTCCAATTAAAAGGGTAACTGCAAAGAATCCAAATATGATGACAAGGTCGAGCGTGCTGAGTTCCATAGTAATGCCGTTTTAAGCAATACAATAATAGGATAAATTAAAAAGATATGTAGATTGCATCAAATTTTTATTCCTAAGTCAATTGTTTGTATCTGGACTGAGATATCCGAATTCTTTGAATAATAGAATCGGTTTTCCCTCTTTAAGTCGCGAAATTTAAATATGTTGGAGGGTCGTTAAGATAATGGAAATGAAACTGTTACAAATAATTAAACCTCAATATTTGCTGATGCTTTTAGTTGCATCACATAGTCAACAAGCAATGTGTCAAATAGAACATTGGGAGACGATCGTATATGAAGATGATAGTTGGAGTTATTTGGTGCCTGCTAAGCCTGTTGATGAAGCCTGGAATTCTGCCTCATTTTCAAAGCGTTGGCGCAATTGTGGGTCCCTTGCTAAAATTAGATATCTTATTGCAAGAAACGGGCTTTAAACCAACAAAAATTCAACGCACAAAAGTATATCTCACTAATAGTTTAGAGGAGTATCACCCAGACACAGGCACTTTATGGGCTAACGCTTTAGCCAATGAAGCCAATGAGGCTAACCATATAAAAAGAGACACCCCGGTAATGTGTATAATTGGTAATCCGCCATATAACGGTGAGAGCAAAAATAAAAGTGATTGGATTATGAATCTCATGGATTCGTACAAATATGAGCCAAATACTAATCAAAAACTTCAAGAAACAAATTCTAAATATATAAACTCGGATGAGTATAAGTTCATCAGGTTAGGTCAGCAGTTGATTGAAAAGAATGGCGAAGGTATTCTCGCGTACATTTGCCCCCATGGTTTTTTAGACAATCCAACTTTTCGTGGTATGAGATGGAATTTGTTACAAACATTTGACGAAATAACTATACTAGATCTTCATGGTAATAGTAAACGTAATGAAATTGCGCCAGACGGAGGATTGGATCAAAATGTCTTTGACATTATGCAGGGCGTTTCAATTAATTTCTTTGTCAAGAAAAAAGATAGAAAGAATAAACTCGCAACAATTAAAAATTTTGACTTATACGGAAAGCGACAATTTAAATATGATTTTTTAGAAAAAAACTCATTGAGTAGTATACCGTTTACTTTGATCCCTCCATTGCCGCCAATGTACTATATGATTCAAAGAGATTTTGAATTAGATAAAAAATATTCAAAGGGCTTTTCTGTTAAAGATTTATTTAGTCTCGGAACTATCGGCGTACTAACCAAAAATGACTCCCTGGCCATCAATTTAGACGCAAAGGATCTTGATAATTTACTTGATGATTTCATATCTCTATCAGAGGATGAGTTGAAATCAAAATATACTATTAAACCAGATTCGAGAGATTGGAAACTCTCATATGCTAAAAAAGATGTAGAAAGTAATAGGCATGAAACAAAGGTGAGCCAAATTAATTATAGACCCTTCGACACTCGATACACTTTTATTCCAGGAAAAGGTAAGGGACTTGTTGCCTATTCACAGAACAAGGTCAGGTCTCAAATGAATAGAGAAAATATTGCTCTAATATGTGTTAGACAGCTAGCCTCTTTGCCGTTCAATCATGTTTTTGTTTCTAGCATTATTTCTGAACAATGTTTTATATCAAGTAGGACGAAAGAAGGAGGGGTTGTATTTCCGATATATAAATATAAAGAAGGTTTATTAGTTGCTGACACGGTTAAAACCCATAATTTTAATAGTTTAATTTTAAAAGAGATTGAATCGGGTTTAGGGATGAACCTAGTTTTAGAAACAAAAACTGAAAATCAATTTTTGCCAATTGACCTTTTAGATTATATATATGCCGTGCTTCATTCGCCCAGCTACAGAGTTAAATATGCAGAGTTTTTAAAGTCAGATTTTCCAAAAATTCCTTATCCTAAGGACATAGGTGCGTTTTGGAAATTAGTAAATTTTGGCTGCGAAATAAGACAAATCCATCTATTAAAATCAACTAAAGTCGATAACTTTATTACAAGCTACCCAAAAGGCGGAAGCAACAAAGTGACAAGAAAAATTACTAAAACAAATCTTGGTTACGAAGAAATTGATAAAACTAAAGGTAAAGTATGGATTAACGACGAGCAATACTTCGATAATGTACCACTTGTTGCATGGGAGTTTTATATTGGAGGTTACCAACCCGCTCAAAAATGGCTTAAGGACCGCAAACAGCGTACTTTGGAATTTGATGACATTCTGCACTATCAAAAGATAATTGTGGCTTTAAACGAGACCGCACGACTTATGCAAGAAATTGATAAAATTGAGATAGAGTAGACCACAATTCTTAAAATAAGTATGCAAATTGTATGCAAACGAAAAAAGGGTCTCAAACCGTGACAGTCTGAAACCCTTTGTTTCAATCGCTCCTCCTCTAGGACTCGAACCTAGGACCCTCTGATTAACAGTCAGATGCTCTAACCAACTGAGCTAAGGAGGAATTTTCAGCAATTTCGCTCTGAAAACACCGTCGTATTTCCTTTAAGCGAGGGCAAATATATGCAAATTAAATTTATGAAAAAATTAAAAAGCGAGAAAAAATTCTCGCTTTTTAATTTTTTTTCTAAATCCTAATAAATCCCCTCTGCCATTGCGATTTCCGCGCTCTCAATTGTCAATTCATCATCATAGTCTTTATATAGACTAGTGCTGTCTGAACCGGTTTTTAAAATGTTGGTTTTTGAAACGTTTAGTCTGATTTCAGATTTGATACTTTGGTCGTCTTGCAGGTAACCTTTTGCGAACGGTGTTCCAATGACTTCGACTAAGCTGCCTTTCTTTAAAAAATCGACGATCCGTAGGTTGGTTCCGTCTTTTTTCCAAATTGTACAATTCACCCAGGTGGTTTTGGTACGTTGTTCGCCCGTTCTTTTATCGCGCCAATTTTTATTGTGTGCAACCGGGAAATTGAGCGCTAACACTCCCTTCTCCATCTTTCTCACCACCGCATCTTTTCCTATATTACCGATTAATCTTGTTTCAAATACTGTCGCCATAGTCCGTCAAATTCATGTTATCCCATAAATGCTTGTTCTACTATTTATTGGAGTGTAAACTGAAGTATATTTGTGATATCTGGGATATTCTACTCTCAATTTAAGCCAATTATATCAAAACTATTAACCCTTTAAAAACATAGATTAACTATTCAAAATAGACGATAAAGGCGTCTTTATACCCGTTTGACTGAACTGATTTTTGAGCTTTCTTGGCATCCTTTTTTGTAACAAACGGACCCACATAGTATTTATACTTATACATACTTGAGCTTTCAACAAGTAATCGCTCCACATCATAACCCAGCTTTGTGAACTCACGAATGTCAGTCGCAATTTCATCTATTGAAGCCATTATTTGGACTTTATAATGTGGTTGATCGGGTTGATCAGTCAGATCCTGAGGTGGACTGAAATCTATATTAGAATGTTTACTTTTTATGAACTCTCGCGTAGCTCTAAAAACAGCTGAGGCAATAATCTCTTGGCCATAAGCCGAGTTCAAATAACGGCCCTCTGTCGTATTGGTAATAAATCCGCATTCCACCAAAACAGTTGGCATTTTAGTATGTTTTAATACTTGCAATGAATGTCCGATATCTGCAGCAGTTTTTACACCTCTACTTTTACGACCGGCACGTGATTTAAACTGTTTCTCAATTAACTGTGCCCATTTATACGAGGACTTGGCATCATAATTATGAATATGCGTCTCCGTTCCAGACACGGACGCATTGGGACTTCCATTGATATGGATGCTTAACATATAATCCACCTTATTGTTATTGGCCATGTCCACTCTTTCATCCAATGATGGGTAAACGTCTGTTTTCCTTGTGTACAATACCTTGACGTTGGACAAATTATAGGTCAAATACCCCCCTATTTTCATTGCAATTTCAAGCGCAATGTCCTTTTCCTGCATGAATGTATCTGTTAAAGGCAGGTGACCAGGGTCCTTTCCGCCATGACCAGGGTCAATTAAAATGGTTACGGGTGTTTTATTTGCAAAACTTACGCTTGCAATCAAAAGTATTAATATGGAAAAAAGATGCTTCATTCTATTCTTCGGCGCTTTTTGATGCTCTAAAATTATAATTTGTTTTCAAGCGATTTATCGACATCTTTACGTTTAATTCATCCTTTGATGTTTATAACCTCAATTAAATAATGCTAATTGTGCTTTTTAAGTAAGATATGATAAGTGAAATCAAGTATCAGACCATTTGGGCTAAAAGCTACATTTTATTCGGTGTTTTGTTTGGATTACTCTTTGTCCTTGGCGGGATCATTCTAAAAGATTATACCATATTATTTAACCTGATTGCTTCTGCAATTGTGATTTACTTTGGATATTCCATGTTAAAACAGCCCTATGCAAAATATTCAGATAAAGAGATTAAAGTTTTCGGTTATTTAGGGTCCGTTAGAAAACATTATGAGTTTAACAGTGCAGACACGATTGAAATAAAAGATAATCGGCTATATCTTGCTGGGAGGAAACTGCAAATTAGTTCGTGGATGGTGGATAAAAAGGATTGGCAACGTTTGTTGGCTTTTTATAATGCGGAAGAGGCTCTTTTAGATGAGTTGGTTTAATGGATTGATGATTTGATGATTCGATACTTTTCATGATTCGATTAACTTCGTTCAGGTATGGCAATAGGCGTTTCGAAATTAAAAGACTGGATTAAACTGGCAGATTGGAAAAAAGTGAACTATTCTGCTCAATGCCCTTATTCTAGGTTAAAGGTTGACTCAAGCAAAGAATTCATGGATACGACACCTCAATTTTAGTGAAAATTAAGAGATTTTGGTTGATTATTCGTTCGTCTCGCTCATTGACTCAAATCACTCGAACAAACGGCTTGCGTTTTTCGTGCGTGCTAACTTAGTTCTCTTTCGTTGGATCGATAAAGCGCTAGACTATAAAAGAAGCCGAATATCGTTACACCGGCCTGGGTTTCAATAAAATCTTGAAAGAGACAGGAAATAACTAAGCCTAGTAGTACCATGATCATGAAATAATCCTTTGATTTGAGTTCGAAAAATGGCCAAACTAAGAGCAGAATAAACAAAACAAAACCAACTATTCCCAACCCTACCCAAATGGTTAAAAACTGATTATGCGAACGGTGTTGGTGTTCTTCTGAAAGCCTTGAATTCATTTGCTGATATTGGTCTGTAAAAGCCATGGGGACATCTCCTGCTCCAACTCCAGCAAACCAATGATTTTCAATAATACCGACCGCCGCTTTTAAATGTTCAACTCGTTGAATGAGTGAGTGTCCGTTTGGATCGCCGCCTTCTGAATAAATACGATATTCCATCAAAAAGGCACTGAGCCGTGTCATTAATCCTTGGTTCAATTGAACACTTGTTTGTCCGTTTTCAATGCTTTGAATATCGGCATCTGTTAGTGCGGAAATACCCACAGAATCTTTTCGAAGATTTTTTGAGGTTAAAAACCGCATTAACGTGCCAAACATGGGCTGCCCAATGTTGTCTAATGAATCGTAGGGGATTTCCGATCGATTTGCCCATTCTTGATTCATTTCTTCCTGACTCACATACAACCAAACAAACACGCCGTTTTCTAATTGGGTATCGAGCGTGTCATGATAATAAGGATTGCCGTTTACTGTATATAAATCCAACTCACTGAACGAAACGTGTTTGCATGTATTCAATTTTTGGATGGTGCTGTAGGCAAAAAATCCAACTGATAATCCAGCCAATAAAACAAGGGCAGTTATTGTAATTTTCAACTTTTTAGACCTGAGTTTATAAATAAAATAGAACACTGTAAATAGGCTCAGTACCATGAACAATATGTACCCATTAATTATTTGTGATTTGTAGAGATAAAACAAAAACCAACCAAATAAAATGATCCAAATAATGGGGTTGAATTTCTTTTTATAGATTAAATAGATACAGATAAAAAGAGCAAAATTGAGCAAAATTGCAAAGCGAACATGTGAAATAAAAACAGACATTTCACGGATGTCGTAAACGTTTTCTAAAACGTAGTTGTATCGAATATAATTGTAAACACTGGTATAAAAAATAATTCCTAAAAACACGTAAAGCAGGAAGTGAAAATGTTTTTTACTTAATGGTGCTGAAGTCGCTAAAACTACTGGAATAACTATAAATGGAAGCTTTACTCTCAGGTCTTTAAATCCATATGCAATGTCATCACTCCAAAGCAGAGAAATTGCCAGAAAGAAATAGATAGCCACAACAAGCCAAACCGTTTTTTTTTCTTTAAGTTTTTGCCAATAGGAATTAAAGTCAGCTTCAATAAGCCAATTCGAAATGATCCAAATTGCTCCAATACTCATTAAAACATTGGAAAGGGCGATTCCGACAGTAAGAAGAGTTAAAGCAGTGATTCTAAGGTATAAATGGGCTGGTAAGCGTAGCCACTTATCAAACATTGGTTAGTTTTCTAGATTCAACACCTTTTTATAACGAGGTAAATCGTTTAATATTTCAATTCCTTCCAGAATAAATTCATCTTGTACCAAACCGTGTTGAATTCTTCCTTTTTGATAATAATACCTCCCAATTAACTCATCCTCTAAAAGCGGAATTAGCTCGCGTTTATACTTGATCAAATCATTCTTTTTAGAGGGCTCTAACTTCTTCATTAATGCCTCAAATTCTGCTTGTGCATCACTATAAGTATCTTCATCTTTAGTTGCATCCTCTAACTGCTCCATTAATTGTAAAGACGCTGTGGTATATTCAAAGTCTTGCTCTAAAACATAATTTGAAAAATCTTGATAAATTTCATCCGTGATTTTAAATTCTTGTGGGGCGGGAATATTTTCATGCGTCCGCTGGAAATTGGTGGCGAAATTAAACAAAAGATTGCGCAATACAATTGTTCCTGTTAATACAGAATATTCTTTATCAGGAGTCCGCAAATCAGGCTCTACTCCTCTACCATCAACAATAGTACGTCCGTTCTTGGTTGTAAACTTCGTCAAAAGGGAATCAGAAATTTCGTCCACATTGTCGCCAACTGTTCGGTTTGAATAATCTAATTTTTGGATGCAACGCCCGCTTGGCGTATAATATTTGGCAATGGTTACTTTTAATTTGGCGTTATATTTAAGATCGAGCGGACGCTGAACAAGTCCTTTTCCGAATGAAGTTTGACCAATGATAACTGCGCGGTCCAAATCTTGCAAGGCGCCGGAAACAAGTTCACTTGCTGATGCAGAATTTTCATCTACTAAAACCACCAAACGAGTTTGTAATGCCATTGGTCGCTCGCGCGCTGTATAGGTTTTATTTACCTCAACATCTCTTCCTTTTATGGAAACAATTTCAGTCCCTTGTTCTACAAATATATTGACGATTTTCACCGCCTCAATAACCAATCCACCGCCATTACCTCGAAGGTCGAATATGAGTTTTTTCATGCCTTGCTTGTCTTCCAAATCTTGATAAGCTGATTTTACATCTTGACTTGCCGTTTTTGTAAATGAACTCAATTTGATATAGCCCACATCTTCACTTACCATTCCGTAATAGGGCACGGGACTAAATTTAATTTCCTCACGCACAATTTTGACTGTAATCGGTGTTCCAGCTCGGTCCACTTTTAACGTTACTTCAGTACCAGGCTTACCTTTAAGTTTTTCAGAAACCTCACTTGAGGCTAAATTTTCAACACTCTTTCCGTTGACTTCTAAAATAACGTCTCCAGCCAGGAGACCGGCTTTTTGAGCCGGAAACCCTTCATGAGGATCGACAACCATAACAACCTCGTTTTGCTGGCGAATGATCGCCCCAATTCCTCCGTATTGACCCGTAGACATTAATTTATAATCTTCAATTCGAGATTCTGGAATATAGGTTGTGTAAGGATCTAACTCATACAACATGGCATCAATTGCTGCCTTCATTAAAGCGCCCGGATTTGGCTCATCCACATAGTTTAAATCCACTTGCTTATAAACCAATTCAAATAATTCCAGATTCTTCAGAATTTCAAAATCGGCGTTTTGTTGCCCCTCTAATTCAGGTTGTGCCTTCAAATTGAACGAGAATAAGCAGCCCAATATTATTAATGTATTCCTTAAATTTCTCATAATCCTCTATTTTCCGCCAATGGCAGATCCGGTAAGTTCCTATTTATGTCAAATTATCCAATTCCTTTAAAATTAGTTTTATTTTTTCTTCGATTGTCGCATAATCGGGGTTTTCTTTTCCATTGTATATGAAAAATAATGCCAAACTTTTTCCCTCTGCGGCAATCTTTTCTTTAAACGTCATTCGGTTTTGCCGATATGCTTCTCGCATTAACCTTTTTATTCGATTCCGATCGCTTGCATTTTTGATCCGCCTTTTTGGTACACATATGACCACTTTAAGCGGTTCATTATCTCTAAATTCAACGGCGTAGTATTTTAATAGAATTGGGTATTTCTTAAGCGCACTTCCTTCTTCAAAAATCGCATCAATGATTTTTCGGCTTGTTAATCTTTCGGATTTTTTGAAGGTTAGTTTCACTAGTTGTTGGTTTTTGATATTTGGAATTCAGTATTTGGAATTTGGTATTATTCATTCTTCTTCTTCTTTAATTCTTCGGCGGCTTTTTCCAGTTCCGTATAAAAACCAGGGCCATAGGCTCTTGTTAATGGTTCTTTTAAAAACTTATAGACCGGCACGCCTAATTCTTCGCCAAGCGTGCAAGCGTCTTTACAAATTGGCCATTTATCATAATTGAGTGAAGTAAACGAGCGGAATTTTTTGGCGCGAATTGGGTACAAATGACAAGAAATTGGTTTATTAAAGTCCGTTTTTCCATCACGGAACGCTTGTTCGACCGAGCATTTTGTAATTCCTTCTGTGTCACGAAATGCAAAAGCACACTCGGCGCCTTTTACCAAAGTCGTGACAGGTTCATTGTCCTGATCCATGTAAAAAACTCCAGTTCTTTCTACCGATCCCAGTCCTTCAGGCGTCATGTACGGTTTAATGGCGTCAATATTTTCTTCCAATAAGTCCACCTCTTCTAAAGTAAGTGGGGCGCCATCATCTCCTTCTACACAACAGGCTCCTTTGCAAGCGCCCAAATTGCAGACAAATTCTTTCTCAAAAATTTCCTCTGAAACTAATTTATCTCCAATTTCTATAATCATGGTTTATTGTAATTTATTGCTTAAATTGAACGCGTGTTCATTCAACTATGACAAAGATGCTAAGAAAGTTTGTTTAATGCGCTGGCAGGATAAAAAAAATGGATTCACTTCATTTCGACTAGGTTCAAATT
>TARA_B110000037_G_scaffold21537_1_pt1 | contig 55547 bp, 50 predicted proteins | sample TARA_B110000037 | Tara Oceans TARA_B110000037 (sample SAMEA4397196) | marine metagenome | biome: Polar Biome; feature: [MIX] marine epipelagic wind mixed layer (ENVO:01000061); material: water (ENVO:00002006), including particulate matter (ENVO:01000060) such as... | depth 10-100 m | reverse complement strand
TTGTTGCAGTTTTTATTGAGCCGCCGCAGCAACTCACCAAATAAATGCTGCTGCAAAATTACGAAATAAATTCGATTCGTGTTTTGTTATTATAATATCCTAACTTTCCAAACCCAATATTTCGTCAACTGTGTTGAAAGAAATGGCGTGGTAGTTACGTCTTGCTTTCTCATAAATTGCTCTTCCTAAATCCAAACCTTCGTCAGATTTTGCTAATTCGGTATAAATAGGCTCCAAGAATTTTCGGCGCCCTACATTAATTAAAAAGTTTTCCATATCCACATTAATTCCATCATAGCCGTGCTTTATCGAGGCAATATACCATTCCGCCATTATTTCAGAATTTCCGCAATTCTTAAATCCAAACTCTGTGTCTAAAAGCAAAAATTTATCGGCTGCAGTTTCAGCAGGTATTTGTCGAATAAAGTGCATCCATTCTTGCGTGGTCCATGCAGCTTCATCAATGCCTAAACTCTGTGCATTTGCCATTTCCGGAATCAGCAAAGAAAATTCAGTCACTAAATCAAATCGGTTGGATTCAATTTGAACTGCATTTTCAGGAATTCCTTGTCCATATATCCATTCATCTACATTGAATTCGCTAGCATTTGGTTTTAATAAATTCTCATCTAAATAAACCACAAAATCCTCAGTGGTTAAGGTCTGAAATTCATGATCTCCAAAATAACTATTGATGAAAACATCAAATTTTTCTCTACCAACTTCTTCCTCTAAGGTCATCAAAAACAGCGCTCCTTTAACATAGGCAATGGCAGACATTCCGTCATCAGGATCCCGTCCAACTAGATCTAATTTCAATTTCGTATCATCCGGATATTCTCCTTCTAAAATGGCTTTATTTTCATTCAACATTTCTTCATACTCAATGGAAAATAGCATATCAGAATGTTCTTTCCCGTAAAGCGCTTCCATGATTCTGTTTTCAAAATAAACGGTGAATCCTTCATTCAGCCAAAAATCGTCCCAAGTGGCATTGGTCACCAAATTCCCTGACCAAGAATGCGCTAATTCATGGGCAATTAATGACACTAAGGAGCGGTCACCAGCCAAAATTGTAGGCGTTGCAAAGGTTAATTTTGGGTTTTCCATTCCACCAAAAGGAAAGGAAGGTGGTAAAACGATTATGTCATATCTCCCCCATTTATACTCGCCATAAAGTTCTTCTGCAACCCCAATCATTTTTTCAACATCCGCAAATTCATAAACACTTTTGTCAATCATTGAAGGTTCTGCATATACTCCTGTTCTCGAACCTAAAGCTGCAAATTCTAGATCTCCAACCGCCAAGGCAATTAAATAGCAGGGAATGGGATTATCCATTTCAAAATGATATTTCCCATCAGTACCTTTCTTAGTTGGATTATCAGCACTCATTACTGCCATCAATTGATTCGGCACAGTTATATCTGCACTATAGGTAATTCTGTTCCCCGGCGTATCTTGACACGGAATCCATGTTCTAGTAAGCACGGCTTCACCTTGTGTAAATAAATAAGGCTCAGACTTTCCTGCAGTTTGCTGAGGCGCCAACCATTGCAAGGCTTTAGAATCTGGAGCAGTTGAATAATAAATAGTTACCGATTCAGTTCTAGGTAAAATAGCAACTGACAATGATTTCCCTAAAAGTTCATCATAAGTGCCTAATTCAAATGTTGTTTCAACCCCATTATCCAGCTCCACCTTTTCAATGGTCAAACTGTGCGAATCAAAAATAATTGTTTCAACACCAGCACTATTGTCAATGGAATGTTTTACACTTCCAACCAATAGTTTTGATTCAAAATCAACAGAAAGGTCTAAGTGTAAATGCGTTGTTCTAGCCTCCACTACGTTGGCGTGTGAATGTTGGTCCAAAACTACAACTTCTACTGAATCTGCAGGAGCTCCAGTTTCAATGTCTTCATTTTTTTCAACACCGCTGCAACTTAAAAAGACCATTCCTAAAACTACTGCTAACAATAGGGATTTACTGTACTTCATATGTTCAAAATTTTCTTGCTTTGCAAAGATAACATGAAATATAGCTCGTACGATTATTTTTATACCAAAGGTCGAATTTTAGTGTTAAATATTAATTTTTAACCGTTTAAGCAAAAACTCCCAATTAAAATGACGAACGGTTGCCATTTTTAAGTTTATTTAATTAATTTCACAGGCTTAATGTAATCACATATTTATGAGCGCAGTTACATCACCTTCAGAGGAAAAATTAATGTTTGGACATCCGGTTGGATTGTACGTTTTATTTTTCACTGAAATGTGGGAGCGCTTTAGTTATTATGGGATGCGCGGTTTATTAACCATCTACATTGCACGATCTGCAACGTCTATGATAAACGAAGGCCCGGGGCTGGGTTGGAATGGTGGTGACGCTCTTTGGATTTACGGTTGGTATACCATGTTGGTTTACGTCATGTCCATACCCGGCGGTATTATTGCAGACAAATGGCTAGGACAGAAGAAAACAGTCATGATTGGCGGACTCTTATTGTGTATTGGGCATGGTACATTAGCAATCCCTTCTGAAACAGCATTCTTTACAGGATTGATTTTAATTATTCTCGGCGTTGGGTGTTTAAAACCAAATATTTCAACAATGGTTGGCGGTTTATATAAGCAAGGCGACCCTAGAAGAGACAAAGGATTTACAATTTTCTATATCGGTATTAACATTGGAGCTTTCTTAGCTTCTATTTTAGTTGGATTCGTGGCGTATTACTGGGGATGGCATGCAGGATTTGGATTAGCAGGAATTGGAATGGTATTGGGCCAAATAGTATATATGGCTGGTCAAAAGCACCTTAAGCATGTCGGGAACTTTATTGGTCAATCTGAGGATCCTGAAGTGATTTCCGCAGCTAAAAAACCATTGAGTAAAATTGAAAAAGATCGTGTTATCGTACTCATCCTTTCCTTCTTAATCATCATTGTATTTTGGTCAGCATTTGAGCAAGCCGGAGGATTAATGAACCTGTATACAGATATTAAGGTGGACAGAGTACTCGGAGGTTGGGAAATCCCTGCAGCCGTATTCCAATCACTAAATGCAGGTTATATTATCATTTTAGGAATGGTAGTAGCTGGATTCTGGGCAGCTTGGAAATTAAAAGGACGTGAATCATCATCTCTCTATAAAATGGCATTAGGGACTATTATAATGGGAATTGGGTTTGTATTCATGATGTTTGCTTCAAAAGAGGCCGCTGGAGAAAATTTTGGTAAAGCAGCAATGATCTGGATTGTACTGGCCTATTTATTCCATACAATTGGCGAGCTTTGTGCTTCTCCTGTTTCATTATCTTTCATTACGAAATTAGCCCCGCTTAAATATGCATCCATCATGATGGGACTTTATTTTGCAGCTACTGGATTTGGAAATAAACTGGCAGGCTCAATTGGTGAAGCGTCTCAACTTGAAAAATACAAAGGGGCGTTGATTGCCACAGTAGATGACGTCAATAAAGTCACTGAGGTTACCACCTACGAATATATCTTAGACGGAAACGAAATTGAAATCAATGATTTCCCGATCAATGAGGATAAGAATATCCCTTTTTTATCGAGGATCTATTTAGAGAATGGTCAACTTGTTTTCGAAGACTACGAAAAAGAAGGGGTAAATATTTCTCACCTCATGGAGTTTGACGGAGAAAACGCCTCAAAACTAAAAGAGGAATTGAGCGAATTTGGGGCAACACAAGAAAACCCTATGCATACAAGACTCCTATTTGAAAAAGACAGCGAAGCTGTGAAAATTGCTGAAAACAAAGGAGACGGACAAAATTATGAGGTTAGCTTCATCATGGAGGAAACTCAAAATAAACAAGAATTTAAAATCTTCATGTGGATTGTGATTTACACGGTTGCATTTGGCTTATTGCTAATTGTATTCTTGAAAAAATTGAAAAAACTAACACATGGTGCAGAGGATAATGAGGGAACAACTCATGAGGAGACTGAAGGTTTTGAATTAGCAGACAATTAAAAATTTTTAACACGAAAAAAATAGAAACATCTGAATATGCAAGGAACAGAAAATGAAACACAAGACTTTTTTAAATCGAAAGTTTTAGGACATCCATCTGGATTATTTGTATTGTTTTTCACTGAAATGTGGGAACGATTCTCGTACTATGGTATGCGAGCTTTATTGGTATTATTCCTCATTAGTGCTTTTGGACTGGGTGGCTGGAATTGGCCAGCAGAGAATGCTCTGGCGCTTTATGGAACATATACCGCACTCGTTTACATTACGCCTATTCTTGGAGGCTATATAGCAGATAAGTATATCGGTTATCGTTCTGCAGTATTAATTGGAGCGCTTATCATGACCTTGGGTCACGCTTCCATGGCGATTGAAACGCATAGCATTTTCTTATATATTGGTATTGGGTTATTAATTGTAGGTAACGGTTTCTTTAAACCAAACATGACCTCTATCATTTCCCACATGTACAAGGACGTACCAGAGAAAAAGGATGGTGCCTATACCATCTTTTATATGGGTGTAAACGCAGGAGCTTTCTTAGGAATTCTACTTTGCGGTTATATTGGAGAAAAAATTGGATGGAGTTACGGTTTCGGTTTAGCGGGTATTTTCATGCTATTAGGAATGTTACAATTCTATTTCACTCAAAAAATATTCGGTACAATTGGTGTTAAACCAGACAGATCAGCTGAGTCTGACGATACTACTAAATTAGAATTTGAAGGTGATAAATTAAATCCTTTTACAATGCTTGATAAGGCACTAATTGCTATTAGTGCATTTGTTGGAATTACTTGGGTTCTCAATGATCCTATTTCAAAAATTGGAGGAACGAATTTATTAGAGTTTGGCGAGATTGATTATTCCAATCATTACATCCTAGGTGGTCTGTTGGTATTTGGAATCTTGTTGGTTTCTAGGATCCTTCGTTACCCAAAAATCACAAGAGACAGAATGCTTGCTATTATATTCTTTGCTATTATGACTGTTATTTTCTGGATGTGCTTTGAGCAAGCCGGGGGATCAATGACCATCTTCGCAAACGACTTTACAAATCGTACAATGACCGGTAGCTACTACTACATCTATGTAATTGTAAATATTGTGATTACTGTAGTCCCTGTTGGAATTATTACTTGGGTACTTATTAAACTTTTCAAACAAACATTTGCAAAGTACAAAACGGGTAATATGATATTGGGCTTTAGTTTCGTTATTATTTGGGGAATTATTTTCTGGATGATCCAACGCGATTTAAAATCTACTTCTTATGTTGCTTCTTATAGCGCAATTGAAACTAGTGTAACACCTGATGAATACGGAATGCACCCAGATAGATTGGCAGCATTTGAAGGAATGATTAAAGGTGATGCTAGTTTTAAACATGAAGGTGATGCTGTATCAATTGACAGTATTATGTACAATGGTACAGCAATCAAACATGCACATTCAAGCAAAGAAAAGAAATCAGAACGCGAAGCGGAACAAGATGCCTTTGATAAAACATATTTGAACGCCATCTTAGCGATAGAAAACACTTCTGAAGCAACAGTTTATCATCACGAGAAACTAGATATCTTTACTGTCGCTCTTTCGGATTTAACTTTTGAAACAGTTGTAACCGAAGAAACAGTTTACACTGCTGGTGAATCTATTATATCAAAAGAAACAACGATTATTGAGCCCATTAAAATGGCTGTAAATGATCGAATGATGTTGATTGATGTCAATAAAAAAGGAAAGTTTAAGTATCTGACAGAAGTTACAGAGAAGAATGTAAGAGAAAAGGCGGTTGAAAAATCTACTCCAACCGATATTATTCCTGCAACGATCACAAAAATTAAAGACAACGAGGTTGAGATTCCAGCTACATGGTTCTTAATTCTGAATTCATTGTTCATTATTATGTTTGCACCAATGTTCTCTAAATGGTGGGAAAGCAAATACAACCCAAGTGCTAGTTCTAAATACGGTTTAGGATTAATCTTATTAGGAATTGGATTTGGTGCCTTAGCATATGGTTCAACTGGAATTGAGCCAGGAGCTAAAACAGCCTCTGTAAGTATGATTTGGTTAGTATTGGCATATTTGTTCCATACCTTAGGAGAGCTTTGCTTATCGCCAGTTGCATTGTCTTATGTGAGTAAGCTAGTGCCAGGCCGTATGATTGCAATGATGTTCGGTATTTGGTATATCGCTGTTGCAATTGGTAATAAATTGGCTGGTGTACTCGGTGGTCAAATTGAAGGGATTACCGAAAACTATGACATGACAACTTTCTTCCTAATCTTCACAATTGTTCCTATTGCTTTAGGATTAGTTGGTGTGGCATTAACGAAAGTTATTAAGAAATTAATGCACGGTGTAACTTGATGCATTGATAATAAGATATTGAAACGCCCTGATATATATTGTCCGGGCGTTTTTTATTGGCTGCGATTAAAATGCCCCCAATTTGCCCGTTTCTTCTCGGCAGCATTTTTTAGTTCTTGTAGACTTGGATTTTTTACAAGACCTGCTTCCACCACTTCATCAATACGGTCCATAATCTTAACGCCGGTATGCGTATTCCAAACTAACATTAATCCAATTCTAAGTACTTCCTGGACGTCATTTCTTTGTGCGACTTGATTAAACTCTCTAAAGTGTTTAGCTATATCTCGTCCTTCCTTCTTTTTCTTTCGCCATAATATGTAATAAACAATTGGCATACCAATGAACAAGAAAGCAAATACTAAAACGAAGGTGGCTTCTGTTGACATGACACAATGATAAGAATTGCTGACGGTCTAACAACAAAAATCCCCTGCTGAAAATTTCAACAAGGGATTTTATTCATTTATAAGAAAACGAGTAGGTTCTTTAATTTTTTGTGAAGGCAGTTTGTCCGCCGTTAATTTTTAAAACGTATTGACCCGAACTAAGCGCCGTAACATCAATCATCTTTGTTGCTAACAATTCACCGCATAATACAACTCTTCCGGCCGCATCATAAATAAAATATGTGCCCGCGTCTGCTCCATTCTGAATCACTATTTGATTCGTGGCAGGATTCGGATAAATTTCAATTTCGGCAGTGTTCTCAACTACATTAGCAAGGTTATTATTTTCAGAAACACCACCATATTCATTAATGATCCAGTTCGCAGGGTCAATCGCTATTGCGTCTACCTCTCCTTCAAACGGAAATGAATGGTAAGATATTTCGCCGTCAATATCAGCTAATCTGATGAACTCAACATCTCCGCCATCTTTCAAAATTCTCAGTTCTAAATCATTCGTAAAAAAAGGTGTTACGCCTCCCATTGAAACATCTTGCTCAAGTAAAACAATTAACTCACCGTCAATCACTGAATACTCTACACGGTAGGTTGGAAAACCTTCTCCGTAATACCATTCGTCAAAATACGCCGTTAAATCTAATCCTGATATAGATTCTGCAATGGCTTTAAAATCTGCAGCGCGTGCCGTACTTCCACCATACATGGTTTGGTAGTCCTGCAATATTTGGAAAAACTGATCGTCGTTATCTATCAAGAAACGAAGAGTATGCACAATTGCCGCTCCCTTATTATAGGTTAATCTTCCACTAAAAATACGACCAACATTAAGCGAATCTTCTACCCAAACTGATCCTCCGTCAAATTCCATAATGTTATTGTGACGATCATTCATAGACTCTGCTTCACTACCTGGATAAAACTCAGCCAACATTAATTCCTCTGAATAAGAAGCAAATCCCTCATTTAACCAGATGTCTGACCAAGAAGCACAAGTTACATTATCACCAAACCACTGGTGTCCTAATTCGTGTGCTGTTAATCCTGGTGTGAAATATCCTTGCGTAGTCATAGTTTGATGTTCCATACCCCCGCTTAACGGTGCCATGCAATGCCCATATTTTTCACTGGCAAATGGATATAGACCATACAGTTCGGAATATAGTTCCATAAAATCAACCGTTTCGTTAATATCGTCCTCGAAATAAGGCAAAGTTGCTGGATTATCGTAGATAAAATTTTGAATCATAATAGGTTCCATGGCGCCATCAGGTTCAGCATAAACAGTGTAGTCAACGTATTTCGCTACAGCTATTGATATTAAATAATAATCAATCGGATAATAAGTTTTCCACTCATATCTTTTTTTACTTGCCCCAACGTCTAAAACAGCTGTTAACAAGCCGTTTGATCCGGCCATGTTTTCCGCGTTTGTTGTCACAAAGGTGTAAACAGAATCTATTTTATCGGTTAATGATTGTTTGCAAGGGAACCATTCGTAGGCTGCAAATGGTTCACTCAAACTCCATGTTGCTTGGTTACCCCAAGATGGTGACGAATCATTATTCATACCACCGTTTCCGAGTGGTCCACCGCCTGATGGTGGTGTGCCTTCATAAATTACTTCAACGAAAAACTGGTCTCCTTCTACAAAATCAACTGGAACAATGACCGCCGATTCATCTCGACTGAAAGGAACAGCTGTTGCACCGTTCAATAAAATATCGTCAATCCATAAATCATCCCACAATTCAAATATGAGACTATCTAAAACTGGTGCCAATACTTCAACATGTATCTGAACGACCCCATCAACATAAGTTGAAGTGCGTTCAATTGCCAAGTCTAACTTATAAAAATGCACATCATACGCGTTTGTTAAATCAATGTAATGATCGCTTAATCGGTCTGAACGCATATCTGCGTGACCTTGCGTTTTTACCCGAGAACAATTATGACCACTCTGAGAATGTGACAACATAGTAAAAAGCCCGATTGTAAAGACGGACAAGCTTGTTTTCAATTTCATGGAAAGAATTTTCCACAAAGATATGGAAAACAAAATTAAATATATTGAATTTTAGCCATGCTTTATTTAAGCGGGGCATTTAGCGAATCAATGGGAACTATAAAAATCGCTTCTTATCAATATCCAACCAACTAAGAATGGAATTACAAAAGATATTTTCAACATCTGCTTCTGAGATATCACTGTCTTCAATAAATTTTCCAATTTCTAAATCGCCTAACGGAAACGGATAATCTGTACCTAAACAAACCTTATTGGAACCTTGGATTTTAAGAATGTACTTCAATAAATCAATGTCATGTGTAATGCAATCTGTCCAAAACTTACCAAGATAATCTCTTGGATTTACCTTATTGTCAATCGCCACTAAATCGGGTCGGCAATTAAAGCCGTGCTCAATTCTACCGATAGTTGGAATAAATGAACCGCCGGCGTGAGAAGCCAAGACCCTTAAGTTTGGAAGGCGTTCCAATACTCCTCCAAAAATCAACGAGGCCATAGCTCTTGATGTTTCAGCTGGCATTCCAACCAACCAAGGCAACCAATATTTTTGCATGCTGTCAAACCCCATCATTTCCCAAGGGTGAATCATAATTGCTATGCCTAATTCTTGACAGGCTTCGAATATTGGAAAGAATTGAGGGTCGCTCAAGTTTTTATCGTTGATGTTAGAACCAATTTGAATACCATCAATATTTAGCTCATTTTTCAGGCGGTGTAGTTCTTGAATGGCCAGGTCAGAGTCCTGCATTGGAATGGTGCCTAATCCTACATAATTTTTCGGATAACGCACCTGCAAATCTGCAATATGATCATTTAAAAAGCGACTTAATTCTAAAGTGTCTTTTGCTTTTGCCCAATAGGAGAACATAACCGGTATCGTACACACGACTTGAACTTGCGTGTTAAATTTTTCGTAATTCACCATTCGAACTTCAGCGTCCCAGCAGTTTTCTTCAATTGTGCGGAAATAGTTATGACCTTTCATCATATCCGCCAAACCCGGTTTTTGAGGTTTTAGCCAAATAAAATCACCATATCCAAATTTTTCCGTCCAATTCGGCATTTCCGGCGGAAGGATATGTGTATGCATGTCAATTTTTAACATAGACTTGTGTCAAGAAGATTAAGTGTCCGCCAAAGATAGAATTAAGTTTTAATCTGAGAAGAAAAAATAGATTTTATGCGCGTGATTTTTTTCGCCTTAATTTGATGAATTTTTTCATTTTCGAATTCTCAATTACGACCGCCAAATTATAATGAGCAATTTTCCATGCTCCATTCACTTTCTTCAACACCCCACTCCGCCTGCACTCCTCCATTTGCGTTTCCAATGACTCCTCAAACCATGCGATCGATTGATCATCTGAGAAATACCAATTTCTCCAATTTGTTTTAAATCCCAGGTTGACTCGCGTTCAAAATATGGTTTGCAAAATTCAGAGAAGGTCGTTTTAGTCCAACGTTCAGTTGGATCGGTGCCCAAATAAATAAATCCATCAGACATAAAATCAAAATAGGATTCGTAGTCACAAATATCCACATCATGATGCCATTTATTCAGGTAAACATTCATAGAGGTTTTATTGTCCTTATAAGGGAACCCGTCACTAAAATCAGAACTGTAAACACTTTCAATTTTTAGTTCACCAGCCCTTCTGGTTACACAAAAATGATCAATACCGCTATGCGAATAGGTCCCTTCTATGTAAAAATCGAAGAAAACATCTGCATACGCCAAACCACTTTCAAATTCAGAAACGTTTAACTGATTAATTTCTTCTGAAAAATAATCGCTCTTAAACTTTGGACAAACCCCAAAAAATTCAGACAAGGGCAAATCCCACACATCCTTATCGCCAAAATGTTTTACACGACAGTTTGGATGAAAATAAGTAATCATATCAGTTGAATCACCCTTATTTAAAGCCCCATAAAATGAGCGCATCATTTCCGCAATATTCTCAGCAGAAAAAGCACCGAAACTTCCAAAAAATCCTATTACTAAAACTAATTTCCGCATACCATTTAACATTTTTAACAACCTATTATCAAACAAATCTAAAATTATAATAAAACATCCCTATTTTTGTATTCGATTAAATATAAAATTATGAAAATAAAATCATGCTTGTTTGGAATTGCTAGTTTAATGGCATTTACCATTTCCGCCCAGGAACGACAAAAAGTAGAATATGTTGAATATGATTTAGACAATGGTATTCACGTCATTCTTCATGAGGATCACGCAACACCTATATTAGCAGTTACAATGCTATATAAAGTTGGTTCAAAAAACGAAAAAGTTGGAAGAACAGGTTTTGCTCATTTCTTTGAGCATTTAATGTTTGAAGGGACAACCAATATTGAGCGCCATAAATACGACAAAATTGTTGAAGGCGCTGGTGGAACTTTAAATGCAAACACTTCGCAGGATAGAACATTTTATTATGAGCTATTACCATCAAACCAACTTGAGCTTGGCTTGTGGTTAGAGTCTGAAAGGTTGTTACATGCTAAAGTTGAGGACATTGGAATTGAAACGCAGCGTGAAGTTGTGAAAGAAGAAAAAAGACAACGTGTGGATAATCAACCCTATGGTTCGTTCATGTATGAGATTTTTAGAAGAGCATATAAGGAGCATCCTTACCAGTGGACTCCAATTGGCAGCATGGAAGACTTAGATGCGGCCGAGGAAGCTGATTACGTTAATTTTTATAGAACTTTTTATGTCCCACATAACGTCACACTTTCAATTGCAGGCGACATTGACGTCGCTCAAACTAAAAAATGGATCGACGTTTATTTTGCCTCAATCCCGAATGGTGATAAATTAGACATTTACCGCGATAGAGAATTTCTTTCAACTGCTGCGTTTAGCACAAAATATGGAACTCAAATCTCTACGACAACGGCATCATCTTCTAGCTTTGACTCGGATTATAACGGAGACATGTCTACAGAAGCTTTTATTAAGAAGTACTTTCCGAAAGCAAGCGCTAAGCCACATCCGATTCCTAGACCTTCTATTAAGGAAGGATTGCTTACAAAAGAAATAAGGGATACGATTTATGATAATATTCAACTGCCTGCAGTTGCTGTTGCTTATAGAACGCCTGAATTGAGACATAAAGATAAATACGCGGTTGAAATCCTAACTATGATTTTAGCGCAGGGAAATAGTTCTCGTTTGGTTAAAAATGTAGTTGAAAATCAAGAATTAGCTGTTATGGCAGTTTCATTTCCATTCCCGCTTGAAGATCCAGGAATCGCTATTAATTTGGCTATTGCAAACATGGGGGTTGATCCAGCTGAATTGGAAGAAGCAATCGAAGAGCAAGTAAAATTGATTCAAACTGAATTCATTTCTGATAAAGAGCTTGAAAAGCTTAGAAATATGATTGAAAGCGATTTCGTTTCTTCAAACTCAACAATGGCTGGAATCGCAGAATCACTTGCTGATTACCATGTTTACCAAGGAGACACGGAATTAATTAATACAGAATTAGACAAATATATGGCAGTAACAAAAGAGGATATTCAACGTGTCGCCAAAACCTACTTTAATTCCAATAACCGAGTAGTACTTTATTATTTACCTAAACCAATTGGAGAATAATAAGATACTTTAAAAAAATCGGTTTAAAAAATTAAAATAAGACAAATGAAAAAATTAATATTAATTCTTGCCCTTTTCAGCTTAAGTATCACTGTAAACGCGCAACTAGACCGTTCAGTAGTTCCTGCTTCGCAGCCTAACCCTGAAATTAAAATTGAAATACCAGAACCATTAATCTTTTCGAATGGATTACAGGTAATCATGGTAGAAAACCATAAATTACCTAAAATCTCATTTCAATTATATGTAGACTATCCTTCTGAAATGGAGAGCGACAAATCAGGCGTGAGTAGTATATTTGGTGAAATGCTCTCAGCGGGCACTAATGACTCGCCTAAAGATGATTTTGATGAGAAAATCGATTATATGGGGGCTACCTTCTCTTCAAGTGCGAGAGGATTTTATGCTTCGTCATTGAAAAAACATACGCCTAAACTTTTAAGTTTAATAAATGAGGTATTGCTTCAACCGGCTTTCCCTCAAGATGAATTTGATAGAATTGTTGGACAATACGAATCTAATTTAGCGGCAATTGCTTCAGATGCTTCGACAATGTCGCGAAATGTTTCTGGTGTTGTTAATTACGGTTTGAGTCACCCCTATGGTGAGGTCATGACAGATGCATCTTTAGCAAGCATTACTTTAGAGGATGTTAAGGCTTTTCATAAAAAGTACTTCATTCCAAATCAGGCTTATCTAGTGATTGTTGGAGACATCTCTAAAGTTGAAGTGAAGGGTTATGTGGAGACTTATTTTGCGGGATGGAATAAAGGAGAGTCGCTTGAAACGACAGATTTTGCAGTGCCTCAATCTAAAGGAAACAATGTTTATTTTGTGAATAAGCCGGGAGCTGTTCAAAGTGTTATAAATATTACACATCCCTTAGAATTAATGCCAGGACATGAGGATGAAATCAAACTAAAATTATTAAATCAAATCCTTGGTGGTGGAAGTTTTTCTGCACGTTTAATGTCAAACTTAAGAGAAGATAAAGCCTACACTTATGGATGTTATTCTTCGATTAGCAGCGACCAATTAATTGGATCTTTTAAGGCAGGCGGAAGTTTCAGAAATGAAGTAACCGATAGTGCTATTGTGGAAATTTTAGCAGAAATAGAGCGCATTGCCGATACTGAGATTTTAGACACTGAATTGGATTTGGTCAAAAAATCAATGACGGGTGCTTTTGCAAGATCATTAGAGAACTCGCAAACTATCGCTCGTTTTGCACTGAACACAATTCGTTACGATTTACCAGCTGATTATTATGCAACCTACTTACAAAAACTTGAAAGAATTACGAAACAAGATTTAATGCTTGTTGCAGCTGATTATTTATCACCTAAGAATTTAAACATTGTTGTAGTAGGAAATGAAGAAATTGCGGACAAATTGGCCGTTTTTGATGGTGATGGTAAAGTGGAATTTAAAAACTTTTATGGCGAAGATGTTGAAAAGTTAAAAGAGGTGGCGAGTGACGTTTCTGCAGAGTTCATCTTTAAGAACTATTATATGAAAACTATGATGGCTTCTAACGAAGAGGAATTAGCAGATAAACTTGCTGCATCACAACAAATTGAAACCATTTCTAAAGCCGAAATAAAAGAATATAATGCCTTTCTTTATATGTATAGCGCGGAAGCAATGCTGAATAAAACGGCTGTATATGTGCTGGTTAAAACACCAATGGGCAATCAAGTGGCACAAAAAGAATGGTTTAATGGCGAAAAAGGTGGAAACGTTCAAGGACCTAGAATCAAACTATATGAAGGAGAAAAGTTAGAGGATAAAAAGAAATCTAATTTCCCTATCAGTCAAATTTATTATAAAGACGATGCCAGTTTAAACGTTAAATTATTAGGTATTGCTAACGTTGAAGACGTCGAGTATTATAAGATCAAAATTACGGGTAAAGAATCGACTATTTTTGAATTTTACAACGTAAAAACAGGCATGCTAATGATGCGTGAAACCTACGGAAAAAATAAAAAAGATGAACTAACAACTGTGATTGTTAATTTTGATAATTATGAAGCAAGTTCAGGTTTGTACCTTCCGAAAAGCACCACAATAAATAACGAGGGACAAATTTTAACATTTGAACTTGTAAGCCGAAAAATAAGTAAAAAAATAAAGTCCAAAGCTTTTGCTGGGGATTTCAAAAAGATTGAAAAGGTTTTAGGAAAGCTAGAGTAAAGAAAAAAATCACCGCTCAATAATTTAAGAATATGTTAAATTATTGAGCGATGTTGCCTTGTGACTAAATATTGGCTAAATTCGTTTACGACTTCTGCACACATGAAAACCACACTATTACTCTTCTTGTCAATTTTCACGTTGTTTGGCTATACCCAGACGGTGTTTTCTGAATCTTTTGATGCGGCTGATGATGCGATAACTGGTTCAGATGCAATAGGACCGGTTACTTGGACAACTGCATGTGCTGATTCCATTGCCGTTACAGATTATTTCAAAGTAGTTTCGGATGTATTAGAAGCACGAGACAACAATGGACCGGCTGCAACATGGACCACGGGAGATATTGACGTTTCCAGTTGCGACGGATTTAATATTGCTTTAGTCTTGTCAGAAATCAGCAATATGGAGGAATGCGCTTCTTGCGCTGGTTTAACTGGGACGGGCTGCATTGATTGGGTGAAATTAGAATATAATTTAGACGCTGGTGGCTGGATGGAGGTAGCAGGCGAAACGTGCGCGCTTACAAGAATCTCCGGGTGAACTAATACAGTTCGGTGACATTGCAGGTGGCGGACCAATAACAATTACCTCTCCCTGCATTGACATCGGAAAAGATTTACAATTACGAATTTCTTACATGTGCTGGGCAGCAGCTGAAAATTGGCGTTTTGATGACATCACGGTTGTATGTATTGATTGCTTGTTACCAGTGGATCTTGTCAACTATCGTGCGCAACAAACTTCAACTGGAATGAAAATCAACTGGAGCGTGTTAACTGAACGCTCCAGAACTACTTTTTACTCGAGCGATCTCATGACGGGCTAAATTACGAAACGGTTAAAACTGTTGAAGGCGTTGGAAATTCAACAAAAAAAATTGATTATGAAGTCGCGGATCCGAACGTTAAATTTGGAAAGACAATTTATTATAAAATTTCCCAATATGACTTCGATAATAAATCCAATTTTACAGAAATAATCTCAGTTGAATCAGAACCAATTCTTAATGTTTTTTACGGAAATAGCCTCATTAATTACACCCTTAACAAAAAAGGGAAGCAGCAATTGAATATTTATAATTTAAATGGCCAATTACTTTATAAAGAAACCGTCGAAGGTTCAGGGTCAATTCCATGGGATAAACCAGGTTTTTACATCATAGAAATTCCACAATTAGGTTTACATCAAAAATTGATTGTCCAATAGTTTTCATGGATTTGATTAAATCGAAATGCACCTCCTTTTAACGTTGAAAAATAAATTCAATAATTTCGATTACTCACGCCGTGCATTTCGTATCTTTGTGTAAGGATGGATGAAAAGAAACAAATAAAACCCAGTACTAAACGGGGACTCGTGCAAACTTCTGTAAACGCAGTAAGTGAAGCCGGAAAATTGCCTCCACAAGCTCCTGAAATTGAAGAAGCCGTAATTGGTGCCATGTTATTGGAGAAAAATGCCGTGAATGACGCCATTGATATTCTTCAACCAGAAAGTTTTTACAAACCGGCTCATCAAAAAATATTTGCAACTATTCTTGAACTCTTCGCTAACTCTGAAAGTATTGATATTCTTAGTGTTACAGAACGTTTGCGAAAAAAAGGAGAATTGCAATTGGTTGGTGGCCCTGGTTATATCGCACAATTAACCAGCCGTATTGCTTCTGCAGCGCATATCGAATATCACGCTAGAATCATTTCTGAAAAACACATTCTTCGCTCGTTGATTGAAGTTTCTTCAGATGTGATTAAAAATGCCTATGACGAAACAAAGGATGTATTCAACGTTCTAAATGACGCGGAAGAAGGTCTTTTTAAAATTGCAGAAGGTAACTTGAAAAAGAGTTACGGTAAAGTAGGTGATTTGGTGCAAGAAGCAATTGAAGAAATTCAAAAGGCAGGCGAAAATACTGACGGTCTAAGTGGTGTCCCTTCTGGATTCACTGATTTAGATCGACTGACCTCAGGATGGCAAAAATCAGATATGATTGTATTGGCTGCGCGTCCTGGGATGGGTAAAACAGCCTTTGTACTTTCCATGGCTGCAAATTCTGCCGTGAAATTTGGACAAGGTGTTGCGGTATTTTCTTTGGAGATGTCAAGCGTTCAATTAACAAAACGTTTGATGGCCATGACCACCGGAATTAATTCTGAAAAATTACGGAAAGGATTCAAAGATCAAGCCATTTGGGATCAACTTCACGCAAAAATAAATGATTTAGCAACCGCACCATTATTCATTGACGACACTCCAGCTCTCTCTATTTTTGAATTACGAGCAAAATGTCGTCGCTTGAAAATGCAACACGATATTAAATTAGTTATTATTGATTATTTGCAGTTAATGACCGCAGGAACTTCTGGTGGAAATCGTGAACAAGAAATTAGTACGATCTCCCGTTCAATTAAGGAAATTGCAAAGGAAATTAGCGTTCCAATAATTGCCCTGTCTCAGTTAAGTCGTTCTGTTGAAACACGCGGTGGTGACAAACGCCCAATGTTATCGGATTTACGTGAATCTGGAGCGATTGAGCAAGATGCAGATATGGTTTTATTCATCTATCGACCAGAATATTACGGACTCATTGAAGATGAAAATGGAATGCCCACTGACGGAATTGGCGAGATTATTGTAGCTAAGCATAGAAATGGTTCATTGGATACGATACGTTTAAGATTTATCAAACAATTGACAAAGTTTGATAATTTAGATGCCTTTGATGAATTTCAGTTACCAGGTGCGCAAGCAAGTGATTCTGGAATGAGCTCAAACCGCAATTTTGATTCAAATCCGGAGACAATGACCATGCAAAGTAGAATGAATGATGATGATGATGACGTGGCTTTCAGCACAAAAATGGACGACAACGCTCCTTTTTAAAAAGCTTAACCACCATCCTGTTCATCCGTTAACGATAATATAATTACGTGAAAAAATTAATTTATATCTGTCTGTTTCTTTTAAGTTGGGGGATCCCGCTTCAATCAAACGCGAATGCGATTTTGGTTCCAATGGACGAAACGCAAAAAGATCATTTAAAAGCTTATGGTGTTGCCTATTGGGTTTTAGAAAATGAAATTGTAATGGAATGGTTGCTCAATTATCGCGGCGGAAGTTTCCTTTTCCCGCAAAATCCCTACATAGAGGAGCAATTAGTTGTAAGAGGCATTTCATTTAAAGTCATTCCAGACATTAAAGTCAAGCAAATTAAATCTGAAATAGCAAATCCTGAAGTGAATATGGAAGTTGTTCAGTTAGAAACTGCTCCAAAAATTGCAGTTTATACGCCAACGGGAAAACAACCTTGGGATGATGCTGTTACTTTAGTGCTAACCTATGCTGAAATTCCTTATGAGGAGATTTACGATTCTTTAGTAGTGACTGGTGGTTTGCCTGATTTTGATTGGTTGCATTTGCATCATGAGGACTTTACAGGGCAATACGGGAAATTCTACAGGAGTTATCACAATCAATCTTGGTATAAAAAACAAGTACGTGACAATGAAGCTATGGCGGCAAAATTAGGTTTTGACAAAGTCTCTGAATTGAAACGTGATGTCGCTGTGAGAATTCGCGAATTCGCTGCTGGTGGCGGTTTCTTGTTTACTATGTGCTCAGGAACAGATAGCTATGACATTGCGCTTAGTGCTCAAGAAACGGATATCTGTGAACACATGTATGATCATGATCCTGCTGCACCTGATTTCCAAAGTAAAATTGACTACACGCAAACTTTGGCTTTTAAAGATTATACCTTATCAACAGATCCAATGGAATATGAGTATTCGGATATCGACGGAACCAGAGATCATAAGGTGGTAGAAAATTTAGACAAGTTTTATTTATTTGACTTTTCTGCAAAATGGGATATTGTACCCACTATGCTTTGTCAAAATCATACCAACGAAATTGACGGGTTCATGGGGCAAACAACTGACTTTAGAAAGGAATTTATTAAACCAGATGTACTTGTAATGGGAGAGAATAAAGCACTGGGGACGGCGCGATATATACACGGAGAATTTGGTCAAGGCACTTGGACATTTTACGGCGGTCACGATCCTGAAGATTATCGGCATATGGTTGGAGATCCACCAACAGACTTAAGTCTGCACCCCAATTCACCAGGTTATAGATTAATATTAAATAACATACTTTTTCCTGCTGCAAAAAAGAAAAAGCGGAAAACCTAATTTACATTTGGTATGTTTTTTGCCTAATGACTGCTATAATGTATTCATAAACAGCAAATCACATTTACAAAGTATTCCCCATTCCTAGGTTGATTTTGTTTGATTCTTAATTATTTTATTATATTTTTGGCTGTGCTAATTGAAACTTTAAATGCATGAACTGCATGGCAAGCCAAAGATTACAAATTTAAACTACTAAATCTTGACTAAATTACATTCTATAAATCACCTTGCTATTTTAGTTCTATTGTTAGTTATGGGCATAAATGGTGGTTCTCAATTATACGCACAAAAGTCAATTAACAATGTCTTAAATGATGCCAAAAAGAAACGTTATAGACTTGATTATCCTCAAGCCATAAAATTGTTTCAAGAGGCGCTTGAAATTGAACCCGAAAATGCTAAAGCGCTAAAAGGCTTAGTTGAAATCTATTTATACCAATATGAACTTTACGATTCTGCTGAAGTTTATATCAAGAAAAGAATTGCGAGTACCGCGGCCGAAACGAATGAATTAATCTATTATGACTATGGAAATTGCTTGCGTTTACAAGAACATCCCATTAAGGCAATTGAGCAATACCAGTACTTTAAGAAAAACGGATTGAATAAAAATAAGCATGCTTATTTATATGAGGACGTCAACTTCTATATAGAAAGCTGTCGTTATGCCTTTAAGAATAAAGCCATTGTAAACGACAATAATACATTTTCAGTTGAAAACATGGAATTCTTTATTAACTCAGTTGATTCAGAATATACGCCGGTTTTTATTGAGGAAGATAGCCTGTTGCTCTACAATGCTCGTTATAAAGATTTTGAGTCTGAAGAGATTACTACAGACAATAAGTACTATGAAAACATTTATTATTTTGACTTGGTAGAATCAGTTGCTTCAAGTTATAATCCAGGAATAAAGCAGGACAATCATCATGCGGTTATTGGCAGGCGCCGTGACAATAATGATATATTGATCTTTTCTAAAAACAAAATTTGGAAATCATCCATTGATCAAGATCGTTTGAATGAAATTGATCCTCTTCCAGAGATTTTAGGTGATTTTTACTTTCAACCACATGGCGTTTATTCCGCTGATGGGAAAACATTCATATTTAGCGCAATGGAACGTCCAAAAGTGGAAGGTGGAGATTTGAATATATATGTGAGTCGTTTAAACGACACAACTTGGTCCGAACCTGAATTTTTAAGTCCAATTATTAATTCTGAAAAGGATGATGATAGTCCCTTTCTTTCAGCTGACGGAAATACGCTCTATTTTTCCTCTAAAGGTCACAATAGTTCAGGCGGATATGATTTTTATAAGTCAGAATTGGTAAACGGTGAATGGACATACCCTGAGAACTTGGGCTACCCGATGAACTCGGCTGGTGATGATATCTATTTAAGTTTTACTGAAGATGGCAAAAAAGGTTTCTTTTCATCAAATAGAACTGGTGGATATGGCGGAATGGATATTTACACATTTTCAGTTGATCAAAAAACAGTTGCTGGTGTGACTTACGATAAAAAGGGAGATCCGCTACCAGACGTTATTGTGACATTAATTAATTTGACAAGCGGCGGCGAAGTATATGAAAGCAGTGATGAAAATGGAAAGTTTGAATTTCAAGTGGACGCCGATCAAGAATTTAGCTTATTGGCAGAAAAAACAGATTATTTTGACGGGACAAACACAGTTAACACATTACAAATTGACAAGTTAGTTACGGCAGATTTAATGTTGGAAAAAGATCCGGGTATTTCTTTATTAGCATTGGTGACCGATAAAAAATCGGGAGAAGCATTGGATAGTGTTAAAATGTCAATTACCGATAACATGACTGGTGTTACAGAAACTTATATGACAAAAGCAACTGGAGACTATCGACGTGCAGTTGCGGACAAAAAATTGAACGACCGCGGTAGTTATAATTTCACTTTTGAAAAGGACGGTTATCTTTCTAAAACTATTACCTACAATACCGTCTTTGACAAAGAAGGTATTTACAATGTGCATTCAGACATGGACATTAGCTTAGAGCAAATTGAAGTGGGAACTGACCTTTCTGAAGTAATCGATATTAATCCAATTTATTTTGATGTGAACAAATCAATCATTCGACCAGATGCGGCTTTAGAACTTGAAAAAATCGTTCTTGTCATGAACGAAAACCCCAATATGTTCGTAGAACTAGGTTCGCATACAGATTCCCGCGGAAGTGTATCATCAAATGAAGCTCTTTCAGATCGTCGTGCAAAAGCATCAGCCGACTATATTAAATTACGCATAACAAATCCTGAACGAATTTATGGCAAGGGTTTTGGCGAAACGAGATTGGTAAACGGATGTGGTGACGGTGTCAAATGTAGTAAAGAAGAACATCAAGTAAATCGAAGGACTGAGTTTATAATTGTTAGACTATAATCGCTTTTTCGGACGAGTACTTTGAACCTTAATTAACTGCTCTTATAAATTAATTTATTTGTTGTTGCCACAAAGCTTGAGGAGCAAGGTTAGCCATGCCTGTACGCGCAATGAAAATGAAGTAGAAGCAAAAAAGTGGTGATTCTTTCAGATGGAAACTTATAGTTTAAAGCACCAACTACTCTTCTTCCTCTGCACCTGCTGTCATTGGCTTAACGTATTCATTCTCTTCAAAATAATTAATCACCGCCTCTTTCAATAAATGCTCTTGGTCCTTATTACTAATGGCTGGAATATTTTTTACCTTTTCAAAATGTGGCCATCCATCATCATCATTTGCCAAATATTTATAAATTCCATAGGGTTCAAGAATAGTGCATATTGCAATGTGCATTAAATTCACTTTTTCATCTTTAGAAAACTCTTTATATCCTTTCCCTAATTCCTGCACACCAATAAGTAGTATAATAGTATCCAATTCAAGACCTCCTCCAAAATCTTTCTCTAACTCTTTCACCAATTCTTGAAATCTCAATTCTAGCTTGTAATCCACCTCTATAAACAGTTTTTTGTTTGAAACAAATTGTCACTTGACAACCAAGGCGCAAACTTCCGAATTATTTTTGTTTCACCATGAACTATTTGGACATATTATTATTAATACCAATTATAATAGGGGGTTGGCGTGGATTTAAAAAAGGATTTGTTATTGAAATATTTACCTTATTAGCTCTGCTTGTGGGCATCTATGCGGGCATACACTTTTCAGATTTTATGGCAACCATATTGCTCGAAAATGTGGGCATTGAAAGCGAATACCTACCAGCAATTGCTTTTACCATTACCTTCTTATTAGTTGGTGCTATGGTTTATTTTGCTGGAAAATTAATCGAAAAAGGACTTAAGATTGTTGCTTTAGGAATGGTAAACAAAATAGCAGGACTCTTTTTTGGTGTTGTAAAAATGGTTTTTATCTTGAGCGCTGTTCTGGTAATCTTTGAATCGTATGACGAAAAAGGAAAATTTATTCCCGCGGATTTAAAAACAACCTCGTTATTGTATGGACCAATAAAACAAACCTCCTTAACAGCCATTCCCGCTTTAAAATACAGCAATTTATTTATTGATATGATTGAGAGCGACGAAGATGCAGCCCCCAATTCTGATTCAGAACCTGAAGATTAGAGATTCGTTTTAAGTATAATTTCAGAGTTTATACTCAATGTTACCGGGCAAGTGGCAGTTATTCGTTTAAAAATTTCTTTATCTTTTTCACCAAAATCATTTTCACCAAAGTCAAAATCAATTGCGATCTCCCCTATTCTTCTTGGAGCTGGATACATGACCTTTTTAACGTCGCAATTAATTGGCTTCAAGAGAATTCCTTTTTTTTCGTAATGTATGCCTGCAATTGTTAAAATACATGATACAAGAGATGACACAAGCAGGTCAGTAGGTGAAAACGACTCCCCTTTTCCATTATTATCAACGGGCGCGTCAGAGTAAATCTCCGTTCCAGATTTTTCATGAATCATTTTAACGCGAAGTGCGCCTTTATATGTTATTGTATAATTCTTGTTTTCCATTCTTTTTATGAATTGAGACGATTGTTTTATCCTTTTTAAGGATACTCCTTTACTTTTCACTAACTTTGTAAACAGTGATCCAAAGATATATATATATATTGACTTTTATGGTCTCCTTTTCGGGCTACAGTCAAACACCTGACAAAGATGACGGCAGCACCCTAATGAAACGTGACTTCTCATTTGGCCTTAATTTTAATGCCAACGCAGGCGCTACTGGATGGGGATTAGCATTTGAATATTCAGTTCAAAAAAACTATAAGTATAAAAATACCTTCGGATTCACATGCACCAACTTAAGGCATCCAAAAGAATTTAAGATTTACAATAGTATAAGCAATTCCAGAGGATATTATTTTGGAAAAATCAATTCACTGGTAAGTTTTCGACCTACTTATGGCGGTAAACTAGCGATTTTCAAAGCGAAGCGAGAAAACGGAATAGAAATATCCTTTAAGTGGAGCGCTGGCCCATCTATCGCCCTTTTAAAGCCAGTTTACTTAAGAATTGAGCGATTTGGTACCGCATCTGAAGAAAAGTATGATCCCACTATTCATAATATTGAAAACATTACCTCACGTGCTTCGTGGGGCAAAGGCCTTGGTGAAGCAAGATTCCAATTTGGTGCTTTTACAAAAATTGGTTTTGATTTTAACTTCTCAACCGCCAAGAACAAAATTAGCGGTGGCGAAGTAGGTGTAATGGTGGATTACTTCATTGGAAAACCAGTTATTATTCTTTATAATAATATAGGTGATAAACTATTTCCTTCCCTTTATCTTCAGTTTAATCTTGGGCAAAAGCTCTATTGATTTCAAACATGGAAAAGACAAATCAAGAAAAAATACGCATTAAAAAACCAAAGTGGCTTCGAGTTAAGCTTCCTACTGGCGAGAATTATAAAAAAGTACGTTCACTAGTGGATGAGCATAAACTGCACACCATTTGCGAAAGCGGAAATTGCCCCAATATGGGCGAGTGTTGGGGAGAAGGCACAGCTACTTTTATGATTCTGGGTAATATCTGTACCCGTTCATGCGGGTTCTGCGCTGTTTCTACGGGTAAGCCACATGAGGCTGACATTTTTGAACCAGCCAAAGTTGCTCAATCCGTAAAGTTGATGAGCGTTAAGCATGCCGTTATCACCTCTGTAGACAGAGATGATTTGGCAGATGGAGGTTCTGAAATTTGGGTTGCAACTGTGAAGTCTATTCGGCGTAAAAGCCCAGGAACCACTATGGAAACATTGATTCCTGATTTCGGTGGTAAATGGGATAATTTACAGCGGATAATTGATGTCGCTCCCGAAGTTGTCTCTCATAATTTAGAAACTGTAAGACGATTAACCAAACAAGTTAGAATTCAGGCAAAATACGATCGCAGTTTAGAAGTATTAATGCGACTTAAACGTGGCGGTATGAAAACCAAATCAGGAATCATGCTAGGTTTGGGCGAATCTGAAACTGAAGTTTATGAAGCGATTGAAGATTTGAGCAGTGTTGGATGCGATATTTTAACGCTAGGACAGTATTTACAGCCCACACCGAATCACCTTCCAATTGCTGAGTTTGTTACACCGCAAAAGTTTGATGAATACAGGGAATACGCCTTAACAAAAGGATTCAGATACGTTGAAAGTGGGCCATTGGTGCGTTCGTCATATCACGCCGAAAAACACCTTTTTTAACCTTTTTAGCAGTTTAGATTTGTATAAATAAGGGAATTTTTGAGCGAAAACTCATTTCATGTTTACTTATTTCTCCTGAAATTTGTTGCTAAATAGCATCTTCAACAATCGTTCATTGCCATGCTAAATCAATTCTCATTGTAACTCTCCGAACATTTATAATGGCATAATGTTCCAACGACCTACCCATAGCATACGAGATGAATTTTGAATTACAAAGCGGCTTAGTTTTAAGCCACATATTGTGAATTAAAACTCGACTTAATAATGAAATTATATGAGAATTTAGTTGTATATTGTGCAGATGAAATTGCGCTTAGATGAAAAATTTTAATATGATGAAAAAAGCACTACTATTAGGTTCATTACCGGCACTTGCGATCGCAGCCGGGCTATTCTTTTATGCCTCAGACAGTTCTGAAGGTGTTTACGAGCAGCGACTCTCTTCTCATTTTGATGCAGATGAAGCATTAATTGATGGAGCTTTTGAATATTACCAATTACTAAAAGGAGATTACACGCAAGAACAATGGCAACGTGCACGAACTGCTGCCGAGTCTGTTCCGCAAAATCGTGCAACTTTCAATTGGATAGATCAAGGTCCTGATAATGTAGGTGGCCGTACAAGAGGTATCGTTATTGATCGCAATAATGTGAATCACATATTTGCTGGTTCAGTATCAGGTGGTTTATATGAGTCGATCAATCGCTCAAGTACTTGGAGTCGTGTTGACGGTTTTGAGGATAACTTATCTGTTTCATCTCTTTGTCAAACTGCAGACGGAAACTTCTACATGGGGACAGGACATAGTTCTGACCAAATTGGTGGATTTGAAGATAGTGGTGGAAATGGATACGGATTCTATAAAAGAGAATCAGATGGTACATGGACGCTAGTTGATGGTACACAATCTTGGCAATACATAAATGAAGTTGTTGCAGATGACGTAAACAACGTAGTTTGGATTGCAAGTAGTAGCGGTTTAGATAAATACGACCCATCTACAGGAACTATTGTTGACGTTGATGCGTTCCCTTCTGGAGCGTGCAGAGCTTTATCAGTTTCTAAAGACGGTACTGTACTTATCGGACATTCAATCGGTGGCGGGCAAAAAGTATTTGTTTCTACGAATTCTGGTGGAAGTTTCTCAGAAGTTTCAGGACTTGGTGATGACGCTGAAGAAGCTGGTCTTATTAATATGGTCGGTGTTGGACGTGCTGAATTTGCAATTAGTCATGAAAAAGTAGACGGTAATTACCGTGTCTATGCTTCATGTTCTTCAGGTATCTTACAGGGAGTTTGGCGTTCAGCTAACAATGGTCTAGCTTGGGCTAGAATTGCACCTGCTTATGACAATACACCTGGCGGATTTTCACCTTTTACTTCTGGTGGATCGAATGGTCAAGGAATTTATAATAACATTATTACTGTAGTGCCTGGTGCTCCAGATCGTATTATATTAGGTGGTGTTGATTGTTACTCATGGGTAGCTGGTGGAAACTGGGAACAAATTTCTCAGTGGTTCTTGCCACCTACTTTTGACAGATACGTACACGCTGATAACCACGAAATGGTTTGGGATAGATTAGGTAGGCTATACATTGGAAATGATGGTGGTGTTGCTTTCTCTGACAATGCAAATACTATCGATCCTGAATTCCACCCTGCAAATAGAGGATACAACGTCACTCAATTTTATGCAATGGGTGTATCTGCTCATGGTGATGTAATCGGTGGAAGTCAAGATAACGGAACTCAAGCAAACTATCACACAGGTACAACATACCAAGAGCACAAAGAAGTTGGTGGCGGTGATGGATTCTCTGCTGATATCTCTTTCATTAATAGAAACTTAACGTTTGGTTCAGTATACTATTCAGCTGTTTATCGTTCATCTGACAGAGGTGAAAATATTGATGCATTTGGACCGGATGAATTTATTGATGGAAACGGAATTCCTTGTAATGCCGGAGCAACTGATGGTACTGGATGTGGTGAGTTCAATACAACGTTTGAATTATGGGAAAATCCTAATGATTTAGCTTCCACAGATATATTAAGCTATATTGCTTCTCAAAGTTATGAAGCTGGAGAAACTGTTGAAGTTCCTTCTGCAACATCACAAACAACAATTCCCTATGTAACGCCAATTGATATTGTTTATGACGATACACTATTTGCCGATACGGATTTAACTGAGGAAGATATAGTTATAATTGATGAGATTTCTGGTTCTAGCTTTAACTTAGGTGTTTTAGACTGGGTCTTTATTGACGGCGGGCCGGATGTAACAGTTGGAGATAGCTTATTAATCATTGGTGTTGAAGAAGATGACACAGTAATTGTTGCAAGTTTAACTACAATCGATCACTTCTATGGGACAAATGTTTTAAAACCAGGTGAAGTAATTGACATGGGATCTGACGATCAAATCTACAACGTTGCATGGGATACTTTGCAAGTGCAAGATTATTACCAATCTTGGTTTGCTCTTGATATGGGTGGAGCAAATGGATTATGGATGACACGTAATGCGTTGCGATTCTCAGCTACTACACAAGGATGGTTTAAGGTTGCTGACGGCCTTGGGGGTATTTCCATTATGGAATTCTCTAAAGATGGTAATCACTTATTCATTGGAACCTCAAGTGGAGCTTTATGGAGATTAAGCGGATTTAATGATGCTTATTCTCCGACTGAATTACTTGACGGTGGACCTGCTGATGTTGGTGTAACACGTGATACAATTGTAGATTGGCAAGGTGTTAAACATGTAATGGAATTAAAACAATTAACTACGTTTGGAAGTATTGTAACTGGACTCGCAACTGGACCAGAGGACAATCCTGATTTATTAATTGCAACATTGGGTACATTTAGCGCTAACCGCGTAAGAAAAACAACAAACGCAACTGGAGCCTCTCCAACATTCATAATTATGTCTAGCTTCCCTTCTACTGGTGAAGGTGAATTAGCTGGTGGAATTCCTTGTTATTCTGTAATTATTGACCGTGATGATGAAAACATTATTGTGATTGGAACAGAGTTCGGATTATTCGCGTCTGAAAATGGCGGAACAACTTGGGAAAACGTATCAGGGGCTCTTGGTCCTGTGCCAGTTCATGATTTAGAGCAAAACTGGAGACAATGGGATGAAGGTTGCTTCCGTTCAGGTGAAATCTATGCTGGAACTCACGCTAGAGGTATTTGGAGTTCAGATGCTCTATTGAACATACCTTCAAGTGATAACTTAGATAAGGATAAGTTTGTTCCAAACATCAACCTATACCCTAACCCTGTTCAGGATGGTGGTACAGTTGAATTTGATCTAGCATCTAACGGAGACGTAACGATTCAGATATTTAACCTTAGCGGTCAAGTTGTAAATCAAATCAATGCTAATAATTTAGCTGCTGGTAAAAATCAAATTGCCTTTGATGCAAACGACCTACCTAGAGGAACATATATCCTGAGACTGACTTCAGGAACTATGTCTGAGACAACGAAATTCATTAAGCACTAAGATTAATTTAGTCTAATCTGAAAATGGCGTCTCGATTAATCGAGACGCCATTTTTTATGCGCCAAAATATCATGAAAATAATAAGTACGCTTTATAAAAAAGATCCTAAAAATTTGGGCTGAATAATAAATGAAATGAATCCAGCGAATGCATGGGTTATAAATGCGTTAGCCACTCGCAAGTTTGATGGCACCTCATTTGCAATAATTAAAGGAGAATTGTACAAACGATATGATGCATAAATATAAACCTGATGGGACATATAAACGAACCATTCCGGCAAACGCTTTTCCTTGCCAAGACGCCGATCTCCTCTCGGGTCATCATCCTCATTGGGTAAAATGTGATAGGTATAACAATGCGGACATGTATCATTTCCAAAGTTTTGATGCCTTGGAGGTAAAAAACTACGGAACTTATGAACTGTGTGGAGAAAAATTAGACGGTAACCCTGAGTACATAATTGGACACAAACTAATTAAGAATGGTCAAGATGTCTCAACTATAGAAGAAAGAAGTTTTGAACGATTACGCAAATTCCTTTTAGAGAAAGACATTGAAGGAATCGTATTTAGTTCGAGAGAAAAAATGTGCAAAATCCGCAAATCAGAATTTGGAATTAAGCGCTAAAATCTAGCTCAATAAATCCTCGACAGATACGTTAAGCGCTACAGCAAGTTTTTTAAGTAAATTACTCGTGGGAATTACTTCCGATTTTTCAATCCCCATAATTGTGATTTTATCAGCCTGGGTAGCTTGAGCTAGCGTATGCATGGTAAAACCACGTTGTTTTCTATAACGCCTTAAATTAGGACCTAATTGTTCATTCACCTCTGTATCTGCCATTTTTTCAGTAATTAGTTTGGGATTTGGTTGTACTAATATATAAAAATCATTACTATTATCCTTACTTTTTAAGTCAAAAAACTCATTTCTAATCTGTCAATAACAAACGGACGACAGTCTGTTCAATTTCAAACTAAAAATTAAACGATTCTCCGCTTTTCACCATGCGTCTTAACAAAACACTAGCACGATATTTATCATCACCATATTCAGCATGCAACGTATCCAATTGTGCTAAAACATTGCTCAATCCTATTTCATTTCCCCATTGCAATAAACCTTTCGGATAGTTTACGCCCTTAGTCATGGCCAAGTCAACATCTTTTGGCGAAGCAATATTTAAAAACACGGCATCAATGGCTTCGTTTATCAATAAAACCAAGATTCTGTTCAAAATTTGTGTTCCTACCTCGGTATCTGTATTTGGAGCTGATTTAGTCGCACCTTGGGAGTAATCATAATAACCTCTTCCCGATTTTCTTCCAAACCAACCAGCTTCTGAATGTCGTTTTTGCGTAAAAGACGGACGATATCTTGGATCGTAATAAAACGCTTTAAAAACGGTTTCAGTTACGGTATAATTAATGTCGTTACCAATGTAGTCCATCAACGTGAAAGGCCCCATTCTAAAACCGCCAAGTTCTGTCATAGCCCAGTCTATGGTTGCAAAATCTGCAACGCCTTCTTCGTAAATTTTTAAAGCTTCACCGTAAAATGGACGTGCCACTCTATTCACTATAAATCCTGGTGTGTCTTTTGTTAAAACGGTTATTTTCTTCCACGAATCGATTAAATCGCGGGCTGCCGTTGTTGTGGCATCTGATGTTTGTACAGCAGGAACAATTTCAACCAATGGCATTAATGGCGCCGGGTTAAAGAAATGAATTCCAATAACACGGTCAGATTTTATGCAAGCTGCAGCAATTGATGCGATTGAAAGCGAAGATGTGTTGGAGGCCAAAATACAATTACCGTCTACTATGTTTTCTAAGTCCGCAAATACTTTTTTCTTAATGTCAATATTTTCAATGATCGCTTCAATAATTAACCCACTTCCTGCAAAGTCATTCATGCTTGTGATATAGGTAATCCGATTCTGAATTGCTTCCGAATCTTGACTAGTCACTCGGCCTTTTTCTATTAACCGCGCCATGATTTTCGCCAATTTACCCTTCGCTTTATCAAGCTGTTCCGCATTTGTATCAAAAAGCACCACTTCGTGTCCGGATTGTGAGGCCACCTGTGCAATTCCTGATCCCATTGACCCTGATCCTAATATTCCAATTTTCATATTATTTTTTTTAGTCCCGATAATTAACGGGAGCGTTTTGAATTATGGCTGCTGCTCTTCTTACATTTACTCCCCTTTAAACTCAGGCTTTCTCTTCTCTAAAAAAGCTGCCAACCCTTCGTTATAGTCGTGCGTTTTACCTGCTATAGTCTGCAATTCTTCCTCCGTTTTTAATTGAGTGGTTAAATCACTGATCATTGATAAATTCAATGCGCGTTTGGTTAAACCCAATCCTTTTGTTGGCATATTGGCCAGTTTTGCAGCAATTTTGTACGAATCCGCTTCAAAACTATCTGCAGATAAGCATTTATAAATCATTCCTAGACTTTCTGCTTCTGCTGCACCAACTTTGTCTCCAAGCATCATGAGTGCAGTTGCTTTTTGAAACCCAATTAATCGAGGTAAGAAAAATGTTCCTCCTGAATCCGGAATTAATCCGATTTTACTAAAAGCTTGAATAAAACTAGCTGCTTCCATTGCAACACAGATATCGCAAGCCAATGCAATATTAGCACCTGCACCCGCTGCTACGCCATTCACCGCTGCAACTATTGGTTTTTCAATGTTTCTAATTCGCTCAATAATTGGATTGTAATGATCTTTAACAATTGATGTCAACTCAGGTCCGCTAGGACCTGTTACTTCTCCCAAATCTTGCCCAGCACAAAAGGCTTTGCCATTTCCTATTATATAAATTGCTCGCACTTCATCATTATTCTCACATTCGTCTAAACGCGCTTGGCATTCTAATGCCATTTCCCTGTTAAAACTATTGTATACCGTTGGTCGATTAAATTGTATAATTCCAACATTATCCTTGATTTCAAATAAAATGGTGCTCATAATTAAATTTTTCCTAAAATTAATTAATCCAAATTTTTAAATGGCATAAGTTTTAAACTATTTAGTGCCTGGTCGGAAATACAGCAAAATCAAAATCGCATCTTTTAAGTTTATTTTCATTTTTTTCTTTTTGTCTGATGCTTAGGCATCTCCTATAGAAAGGAAATAAAACTAATTCTTAAAAGAGACTCGATTTATGAAAATTCGTCTATTTCCGACCACACACTATTTAAGCATTCATTAAAATGGCTGTTTTTTACTAATTTTGAATCTAGAAATTTACTTTATGAAAAGAATCATTTTTATTACAGGAGCGACAGCAGGATTTGGCAAGGCAATGGCTGTAAAATTTTCGGCAAACGGTGACGATATTATCATTACGGGAAGACGCGCCGATCGTTTGACGGAATTAAAAGAGAACTTAGAATCTGAATATGGAAATAAAGTGTATTGCCTGAATTTTGACGTTAGAAAAGAAAATGAGGTCAAATCGGCGATTAGTTCTTTGCCTGAAAACTGGAAGAAAATTGAGGTTTTGGTAAATAATGCCGGTTTAGCCAGTGGATTAGATCCAATTCAAGACGGAAATTCGGAAGATTGGAACAAAATGATTGACACGAATGTGAAAGGACTTTTATATGTTTCTCAAGCAATCATTCCCTTAATGATCGAAAATAAGGCAGGACATATTCTTAATATTGGATCAACTGCTGGAAAAGAAGTTTATCCAAACGGGAACGTTTATTGCGCGTCGAAACACGCCGTGGATGCTATTACCAAGGGAATGAGAATAGATTTGCTACCACATGGCATAAAAGTGACACAAATAGCACCTGGCGCCGCCAATACAGAATTCTCTACGGTTCGTTTTCATGGAGATAAAGAACGTGCTGATGCTGCTTACAATGGTTATCAACCTATGGTCGCTGAAGACATTGCAGAATTAGTATTCTACGCTACATCTCTTCCTAAACATTTATGCATTAACGATTTAGTTGTAACTTCTCTCGCCCAAGCGAATAACTATTTAATTCACAGGGAATAAGGCAAGAGATCTAAGGAAAAAGTTAGTTTCTTTTTAATGTTTTGTGTTAAGTTTTCGTTTAATGGATTTCTCCACCGGCGGCGGAAGAAATTTGAGATTTAGCAAGTGCTAAATGCACATTGATATTCACTCACACTCACTTGTCAACTTTTCAGGGATTTCCTCGCCTAGTTCTTTTGCTAAAGATAAAAACTCACAGCCTTTTTTAATTTGATTCAGTTTCAAATAATTCAACCCAATATTATAAGTTAGCCACATAATCGCTTCAAATTAATAGAGAATTGTCGATAGCTAAATTACCATAAATCACTTTGTTAAAACGTGTAACAGCTCGAGCATTTTCACCATGATCCAATTCTGTCAAATAAAATTTCAAATTATCATCTAACCATTTTTAGCTTTTTGCATAAATTGAATCCACCTGAGGCTTTTCCCAAACTCGGCTTTCCAAAACTACCATCATTTGCCGTCTTTCAAACTCAATTAAATCAAAATAAGTGTTTATAATACAGGCTGTGTATTTGTTAACTTCTAAATAATAATAATACGAATCCTCCAGATCAATTAAGGTTTTTGAGAGATAAAATATGGAATCATTCCGTAAGTTTCGATCTAAATAAATATAGGCTTGTAAATTGTAAAAATCACCTTGCAAACTCCCGTTATGAGCATCATATTTGCGCGAAACCATATAATTTTCATCCGAATTTATTTCGTCGATTAATATTCGGCGCTCACTCCATTCAACTATTCTATTTTTAAAAAGGGTATTGTAACGCGATAATTCATCAAAATTTAGAAGCACACCGGCTCGCTTAAAATACTGTTGATAGAGAATTGTTTTTCTACTTGGACTTATGACTTCATTTTGCGACCAAAAAGTTTCATTATTAGGCTGTGTTACAATTTTATCATAATCAGATAATTCATGACTTGTTTCTGTGTAATAGGGCAATTCGAATTGCTTATTTTTTCAAAAAAGAGAAATATACCACCAGAGTTCATTCGGAGATTTTGATGCCCATTACTATATTTAAGATCATAGGAAAATCGATTTTATCAAGACTATAAGCTTCGTCATTCGAAAACGTATACGAAATATTAAAATTGAGTGAATCCATACTGTGCTTTAGATCAATGGGCATAAATGGATGTTTCTGAAGTGCTTTTTGCTCTAATTCTATTTGCACAATTTGTTCATAATTTTTATCAATCCAAACGGTGCAGTTAAAATATCCTTGTTCTTCTTTTTGGGGGATAAAATTGATTTCATAAATACCATCTTGAAAGGAAACCAATTTTAACTTTTAGCACTTTCTCAAACTTCCTTTTGTCAACTGAAGCGGGTTTATTGGAAACCGATTATCTCGTTTATTCAATAATCGATAATCTGATATAATTTGAGTTAAATTTAAACTGGCAAAATAAGTTCCATCCTGCTCGCTCATTCCAATCCGACCGTTTTTAAGGGCTAAATCATTTATACCTGATGGACCGATTTCGGCATTATAATAGCACTCTAATAGTTCAACGGGAATACCACTTGTGGCAGTTTCTAAAGCAAAATATGTTTTTGTAGACCGGGTTTCTGACTGTTTTAAGTTATGACGGGCCGTTTCAAATAATTCATATAAAAACTCAAAATCGGCATAAATATCAATTGTTGCCAATTCATTATTACTCGCTTTTAACAATAACTGCTTGTGATCTATGAAATAAGTGCAAGGAACCGCAATTCTCTGAAACGAAATAAAGGACACCAACAAGGTATCTTTCTTCTCGCAAACCAATTCAAAATAGCCATCTTCATTTGTTATAGCTCCTCTATTAATCAATTTTTTCTTTACATATGCAAATGGAATAGGCTCCCCCGACTCGCTGTTTATAATTGTACCACTAATTTCAATTTGTGCTTCTGCTTTATTCGAAAACGCAAGCATAGCGAAGAAAAGAAGAATATGTAAAGAATTTCGGATGACTTGAGTTCAGTTAGTGTCCAATCAAAAATAACGAATCACTTCAATTCTAGCAGTCTAACACGCATCCATTTGATAATAAAATATACATGGCTATTGTTTTGAATCAAGTAAGAATTTAACTTGGCGCCCAATTATTCTTGAAAGTTTTTGGGCTGATTCAAAGTGTAAATGACTTCCATCATAGGTATGAAATTCACTCGGGTCTAAATCAATCCAAGTGCAACCTCTTAATTCCATTTCTTTCCACATATATGATTCACTATAACCGCTTAATGAATTTTCAAGGTCCGTCATCATATCAAAAGTTGGGGGACGAAACGCCACAATTTCAATTCCTGAAGCCTCAATTTCAGCAACCTGAACTAAGAAGTTTGATATCAAGGTATCACTCACCTGATAATCTGTAAATAGTTTACGATAAATATCAATAGCTCTTAATGAGTCCTCTGGAAGTCGATAAGAATGCACCCAACCGTCATCCTGAAAATCCTCAAAATAAACTTCTTGAGCCGAACCATTAAAAAGATAATCTTTTAACTCGATTACCTTGTATGGCGCAAAATATTTGAGATATTTGGATAAATAAAGTCCTTTAAAAAGGTCAAAGCTGCCTTTGTCTAAATGTTTGTGATAGAGTTGATTTTTAGCCCCTTCCAAGGTGAAACTGTGCGGCGAAACACCTAAAACCAAGATTTTATTGCCAGTCGGACATAGTCTACCCACCAAAAAGTCGAGATACTCTTGATTATATCCTGCACTAGAATAACCCAAATTTATTGCTTCTAACTGCGGCGACAATTCTTCGTTAATAGCATGAGTTGAAACCCCTCTGTATATTCTAGAATCACCTCCAACAACTAAATCATAAATGGGTTGAGCATACGTTTTTCGCAGCCAAAACTCATTCCGCAACTCTGTGTTTTTAATTGGTGCAGGCAATGACAGTTTCACCACAACTACCAAAACGGTCGTTAAGCAAGACATCATCCATATTTTTCGTTTGGCCTGCATCTCTAGAACTGAAAATAAATAAATTGTTTGCCTTCTCCTCGGAGGAATAGAATGGAAATAATTGCCAATGACACTAAAACAATATCTAAATTACTGCGCCAATACCAAATTTTAATTTGTATATAGTTTTTACGGAAATACACCATGACTTCAATAATTATAGCCAATCCTAAAAAGAAAATGCTATCAAAATAAACACGGTAAAACTCTAATTCAGACCCATTATAGGTGAAAAGTTTTTTAACGATACCGTGTCCTTGGTCCATATTCTCTGCGCGGAAATAAACCCAAGCAACCGTAGCTTGAATGAAAATAATGGGAATGAGCAAGGGTGATTTACGGAATAACCTAGTCCATTTTGTTATGCGCTCAAAAATTAATAATACGACATGAATTGCAGCCCACATCAAGAACGTGTATTTTGCGCCGTGCCACAAACCAGAGAGCATCATGGTTATGGCTAATGCGATAAGCCCCATAACAACGCCCCGTTGCGAACCGCCAAGTGCAATATAAACGTAGTCTCTAAACCAAGTTGAAAGTGAAATATGCCAACGTGTCCAAAATTCACGTAAACTTTTTGATAAATACGGGTGATTAAAATTCATTCTAAAATGATAGCCCATGTATTTTGAAAGCCCGCGTGCAATTAAGCTATAGCCGCTAAAGTCAGCATAGATTTGAAATGAAAATGCCACCATTACTAACCACCAATAGCCCGTACCATCAAAACCCGATTTTCCTTCAAAGGCACTATCAATAAATAACGAGAGATTATCAGCAATCACCATTTTTTGAAATAAACCAAAAGCGATCATTTTAATGGCGTTCCATTTTTCAATAGTATTTGTAATACGATAACGGTTGAGCTGCGCCAAAAAGTCTTTTGCCCGAATAATAGGACCCGCAACCAATTGAGGAAACATGGACAAATAACTGAAAAAGTGAAGAATATTGCGTGTTGCTTTTAATCGACCACGATAAACGTCAATTGTGTAACTAAGAGATTGAAAAGTGTAAAAACTTATCCCCACGGGCAATATAAGCGCGAATTCGGGGATTTTCTCCACTAAATCGATCTGGTAGTTGAATTGCGCAAAACCATCCTCTAAAACACTTGCAAAGAACTTGCTATACTTAAAAACAGATAAGGCCCCTAAATTCCCGACTAATGAGAGTACAAAAAATAATTTTCGTTTTTTGGAGCAGTTTTCAATTGCTAAGGCACAGAAATAATCAATTAAACCACTTGCGAGTATTAAAAATAAAAAGCGCCAATCCCACCAACCATAAAAGAAAAAACTAGCCCCAGTGATAAACGCCCACCGCGTCAACTGCCGTTTCCCTAAAAAGGGCCACAACAAGAAAAAGCTAATGGCAAATAACAAAAATTCAATCGAATTAAAGATCATTGATTCTTACGGAAGTTTATTCTACAGCAAAAATATCATTTTTCAATTGGCAACCTCCAATTTTTGAATTTACAATGGATCTAATTCTATAATTAGTCAAAAACGAGGACATGTCCGGATTTTTGAACTTTTACTTCAACTGCATTTTCAATCATTGTTCCTGTTACGTGCCATATATATGCACCATCTTTAATCTCGTAAGGTATCCAATATTCGTTAATGTCGTTGGTAAAAAAAACTTGTTCACCCCAGCGGTTGTATATCGTAAATGTAAAATGTTCGATAGGGCACTCTATATACACTTTATACTTATGATCAACGCAGCTGACTGATTGATAAGGAGAATAGGTATTTTTTCGAGCAAAAATCCATGAATCCAGTATTTCTTTGACATGCGTAGAATCTTGGGCAGAACTAGTAAAACTGTATAAGAAAAGGAGTATAAAAAATAAACGCATCATTTCATTTACATGGAAGCCGCGTTAATATTTTCGGTGTTGCTTGAACACCATTATAAATAGAATTCTGTTTTTACTTCACAATAGCAACTGTACCGTTTTTCTTAACGTGATAATAGTCTATTGAAGTACCCATTGTTCCTACAATCTTGTATGTATACGTTCCAGCCTCAGCATCCGTAGCTACCCACTGTTCAGCAACAGCAGTAGATTCAAAAACAATTTCATCTTCACTATTATAAACAGTCATCTCATAATTAAAGATTTGACAACTAAAATTAAGTGCAAAAGTATAGGCTGTTGTACCATCTACAGTTAATGTAGTTGGTACAGTTAAGCAATCATCAGATATCTCGGTTCTTGGTTCATCTTGAGCGATTGATGCAAAAGCTGAAACAGTGATTAATACGGCTAAAAGTGGTTTTAAAATCATATTAAATAAATTAGTTGCTTAATATACGAATTAAATTAGTAGAACGTTGCTTCACACCCGATATTCCTTATATTCGTTTTCAAATGGCTAATCAATTAATTCATGTAAAAATCACTACACCAATTGGTGAAATGGACGTTTTGGCCACCGAAAATGGAATTTGTTTGTTGGAGTTTTTTAACCGCCAAGCATTAAATGACGAAATAACAGCGATTGAAGATCATTTTAAAATCACCAGCTCCACCTGATAATGGTGTTTCTCCGCCAGTAGAATTATTATCACAGTCATGAACTGAACCATTCGCTCCATTTGAAAGCCAACCTGTTCCACCTGATGCCAATTCTCAGCCGTTGGTGTTGGTGCAACTCCACCTTCTCCATCAGTACCTGCGCCATTGTCAAATCCGTTTCCATGATTTCCATCTTCTCCTACTGCAGCATCAATACCATCCACGTATGTTGCGGCACCGTCTGTAAAACCTCCACCGCCACCACCACCAGCTGCGGATAAAAGTTGATCTGTATCGGATTCCCAAACGAATGTTCCTCCTCCGCCACCGCCGACATAAGCTGCGCCTTCTCCTTCTTCACCGACTAGAATTTTTAAGACTTGTCCCGGTTCAACTGAAAAATTGCCCTGAATGCTTACTCCAAATCCTGGTATTCCGCTTGAAAAATCGCCGCCTTCGCCCCCACTTGCGCCCTTGGTTGTAATTTGTATTTGATTCACATCTGCAGGTACCGTCCATGTTTCAATTGTCCCAGTATAATCAAATGTTGTTGTTTGCCCCCAAACGAATGAAGTACATAAAGTTAATCCAGTTAAGAGTGCTTGTTTAATGTTTATTTTTTTCAGACCACAAAAATACAGAAAAATTCTGGGAAATATACGACCAAATCTATAGATTAACTTTTATTTGTTATGTAACAAATGTTACATAACCCCTTTTTGAAACTATGACTTTTGTCAGTTATGTGACACAGCTACTCGTCAACAGAATCAACACTTAATAAGTTTTATGGAATAAAAAAAGACCGCTTAAAAAGCGGCCCTTTCATTGAATCTAAATCGTTAAAAAAACTATTTAATCAGCTCTACGCTCCGATTAATAAAAGTTGTTAAATCAGCCCCTGTTAGCATGCCTTGAGACAGCATTGCCAAATCAGTAAGTTGTTTAGCAACTTTTTGTTTGTTCCCTTTTTGTTTCTTCAAAATCGATCCCACAGTGGGGTGATTAGTGTTCACCGTCAAATTGTACATTTCAGGAAAAGATCCAAACATGTTCATTCCGCCACCACCCATGCGCTGCTGCTCCTGCATTCTTCGCATAAATTCTGGTTGTGTAATTACAATTGGAGCTTCGGTTTCACTCATGTTTTCGAATTGAACCGTAAATTTTTCTTTATTTACAACTTCTTCAAAAATTGGTTTCAACTTTTCTTTTTCCTCTTCGGACAGTTTAGAAGGAATCTCAATATCCTGCTTAATTAGGTTATCTAGGGTGTCAGCATCTACTCGAGCAAATGTCACATTTTCTAACTTACTCTCCAATTGAGAAATGTAGTGCGGGGTTAATGGGCTGTCCATCAATAAAACATCATATCCTCTTTCCTCGGCTGCAGTAATGAATTGGTGATGCGCATCTTTATTATTTGCATAAAGAATAACTAACTTACCATCTTTATCGGTTTGAATTGGACGAATTTTTTCTTGATACTCTTCTAAAGTGGCATATTCGTCTTTCGTATTCTTAACTAAAGTGAATTTTTCTGCTTTAGTGTAGAATTTATCATCCGTAAGCATACCATACTCAACAAATACTTTTAAGCTATCCCATTTCGATTCAAAATCTGCACGGTCATTTTTAAACATTCCGTTCAGCTTGTCAGCTACTTTTTTGGTGATGTGTGAAGCAATCTTCTTCACATTGCCATCTGCCTGTAAATATGAGCGCGAAACGTTCAATGGAATGTCAGGCGAATCAATTACACCATGCAACAGTGTCAAGAATTCAGGAACAATTTCTTCAACGGAATCTGTAATAAAAACTTGATTCGAATACAACTGAATTTTATTCTTTTGAACCTCCATTGTTTCTTTTAAACGAGGGAAATAAAGAACCCCAGTTAAATTGAACGGATAATCAACATTTAAATGAATATGAAATAATGGATCCTCGAATGTTGCTGGATAAAGTTCACGATAGAACTTTGTATATTCTTCGTCACTTAAGTCAGCTGGCGCTTTTGTCCAAACTGGATTAGGATTGTTGATGATGTTGTCAATTTCAATATCAACCTTCTTAATTTCATCATTTTCATCTTTCTCACCAGATGGATCATCTTCTTTGGTCGTCTTTGTTCCAAATTTTATTTCAACGGGTAAAAATTTGCAATATTTATTCAAAATACCACTAATACGCTCTTTTTCTAAAAATTCAACCGAATCTTCAGCAATGTGCAATACTATTTCAGTACCTCTATCCGCCTTTTCAATATCTGTAATTTCATATTCAGGTGTTCCGTCGCTCTCCCATTGTGCCGCTTGTGCCCCTTCTTCGTGGGATAAAGTTTTAATTTGAACTTTACTCGACACCATAAATGATGAATAGAATCCTAATCCAAAATGACCAATAATTTGTTCAGCCCCTTCTTTACCTTCATATTTTTTTACAAATTCCTCTGCTCCTGAAAATGCAATTTGATTGATGTATTTTTCAATCTCTTCCTCCGTCATTCCTATTCCGCGATCCTTAATCGTAAGAGTACCAGCTTCTTTATCCAATATCACTTCAACCTTAAGGTCTCCTAAGTCTCCTTTTACTTCTCCTGAAGCACTTAATACTTTTAATTTGCTTGTAGCATCAATTGCATTTGAAACCAATTCACGCAAAAATATTTCGTGATCACTGTATAAGAACTTTTTGATGAGTGGGAATATATTTTCCGTCTGTACGTTTACCGTTCCTTTAGTTGCCATTATATAATCTTTATTTAAGTTTCTTTTCTATTGTCAATCCTTATGCCAATGACATTTTACTGACAGAATGACGGTTTGGCAATGAATCCGAGTGCCAAGTTTGCGTTATCAAAGAAATTAACTTAGCAAAACACGCCATTATTACAGCCAAACTAAATGAATATATGGTTCAACTTTTCCTTAAATCTAACTCCCCCATCAATATCTATAGTTCGGCACAACTTTTGAATATTTGCATACTCATCACAAATTGCGTAAGTTTAATATCCCTAAAAGCGAGGTATTTATAGAATTGGCTACATATTAATTATAGGATTTTGTCTGTTTGGACAGCACACAATTGCTCAGGCAGGTAAGCAATCGCATCTTGCTATTGGACTATTTGCTAGCGCAAATTCACATGTAATCACCTATGCCTTTGTTTCTACTCGTGATGGAAAAATTGTAAGCTCTGAAATGGTGCGTAAACAAAAATTCATGCACACTGCAATGGGATATTGGCCTGGGATTGTTAATATGAAACGTGAAAATCTATTCATGAAAAATGATGTAGACAGCTGTTTTCTAATTGAAGATGACTACGGCAAAATTGTTAATTATTATTGCCCCATTTTTGATTCCCTTTGGAAAGTTAGATTTTTTGAACATCCAATAGTCTATGACATGCGTGGATGGAGCCACGGAAGATATAAGCCTTCTACAAAGCAATTGGAGTATTTATACACAGAATATGGAATACAAAACCTATTAACTGATTATATTTACGGTGAAAATCTATATAAATTGCTTCGAGATATTCGGCAAACCTCATGGATTGTCAACTATTCTGCCTTAGCTAAAGATACGCTTGTGCAGGGGCGGTAAATTAATATGTCACCAAAAAAGTCACCCAATAAATCGCAAATTGATCGCTTAATCGCGAACAAGAAGAAGCATGCAAACCGTCAGACACCAGACGATTTAACAGGACGCGTTTTAAACGGCGAAAAAGCCGCCTTGGCTGAAACCATTACCTTGCTTGAAAGTAAAAATGTCGATCAAAATCAAATTGGTCAAGCTATTCTAAAATCTTGTTTGCCAAAAACTGGCCGATCTATTCGAATTGGAATCACGGGTGTACCAGGAGTTGGAAAAAGCACGTTTATTGAAAGTTTTGGATCTTATCTAGTTGAAAAAGGGAAAAAAGTGGCTGTAATGGCTATTGATCCAAGTAGTGAAGTTTCCAAAGGCAGTATTTTAGGTGACAAAACACGCATGAACAATTTAGCCACGCATCCAAATGCCTTTATACGACCCACTGCCACGAGTGGTTCGCTCGGCGGTGTGGCTCGCAAGACGCGGGAAACCATCCTTTTATGCGAAGCTGCCGATTATGAAATTATTTTGGTGGAAACTGTTGGTGTGGGACAATCTGAAACCGAAGTTCATTCAATGACGGATTTTTTCTTACTCTTAATGCTTGCTGGTGCTGGGGACGAATTGCAAGGAATTAAACGCGGCATTATGGAAATGGCTGACACGATCTTAATTACCAAAACGGACGGTCAAAATATCAAAAAGGCAAATTTAGCACGCGCTGAATATAAAAATGCCCTTCACCTTTTCCCTGCAAATCCCAATGAATGGATTCCCAAGGTAGAAACTGTAAGCTCAAAAGAAAACAAAGGCGTTGATAAAGTCTGGGATATTGTACAGGCATTCGAACAATTAGTCGTGAGCAATGGATGGAAGAATAAAAGAAGAGAAACACAACAGGTATATTGGATGAATGAAACAGTGAAAGATCAACTGCTTGCTGACTTCAATCAAGCTGAAGGTATTCAAGCTAAAATTGATGCTAAAACCAATGAATTAAAGTTAGGAAAGATAACCTCGTATCAAGCCGCTAACGAAATATTAGCTTATTATAAAAATGGAAAAAGACACTTTTGAATTAAGAAATAATGAGGAATTTGTTGAACTCAATAAAATCCTAAAACTAAAACAAATTGCCCAAACAGGTGGTCATGCAAAATTGATCATTGGAGATGGTTTGGTGCAAGTAAATGGTGAAATTGAATACCGAATCAGAAAAAAAATGCGTAAAGGTGATCTTATTCTGGTTGAAGGTATGGAAATAGAAATTGTTTAATTATTTTAGAAGAAGCCTTCAATAGAAGAGCATAAATGGATTACTACCGCTTTTAAAAACGAAATAGAATTGAAAAGCCCAACATACTATGGCAGCAGCATATAACGAGGATAAATTTAAACAACATATAAGAACAGTGGTCTCCGAGGCTGAAGGTGATTCTTTAACAGAACGTCCATTAACATTAGACGAGTTGAGAGAGTTAGCCATTAGCATGGGCATGTCTGAGGAAGAATGGGATGCTTTACAGAACAAAGCGCATGTGCATCTAAAATTGGCCGAGGATCATTTAAAAGCTCGAAATTTTGAACAAGCCATTGCGGATGCCGAACAAGCAACTTCTATTAATCCATATATTCCCAATGGGAATGCTATTTTGGCCAAAGCCTATCACATGTTATGGCTTGAAGATGATTTCGCAAGTGCTAGGGATAAAGCCGAGTATTATGCTCGGAAGGAATTGTTAACCGATCCGAATGATACGATTGCTATTAATGTTTTAAGCGCAATCAACAAAAAGAAAAAGATTGGCGGAAAGGATGAAAAATCTAAGAAAACGTATATCATCATTGCTGCTGTGATTTTGGCCGTTGTGTTAATTGGTTATGCCATGGTCTCCTCTAGTAATTCCAATGAAAGCAATAAATCTGCTGAAATGGACTTGATCAATGCGCAAGAGGAAATGATTTCTCAACTTGATTTAGTTGAAAATGCAATTGATCGAAGAAATAATATGCTACCAGATTTATTCGGTGCTGTGAATGGTTCGCACGGCGATTTAAACATGTTGAATTCACAAATAGAAACTTTAACTGCGCGATTGGATAATGCTGAAGGGTCTAAACGAAGTATAATTGAGAATGAACTAAATCAAAAAATTGCGGATGCAAAAAAATTAGTTCAAACTTATGGCGATAAGGATAATGTTGAAACATTACTTGTCCAAATTGAAGGCGCTGATAACCGAATTAACTTTGAGAAAAAGGCATACAATGATGCGGTTAAAGAATATAATAAGCTCGTTAAAATGAGCAAAGGAGAATTCCCAGATTATGATTTACAACCTTATTATAATGAGGACTAATTGGCTCGCACTTCTTTTACTTTTAGTTGGTCGATCTTATTCTACATTCGCTATTGATGATTATTATTCGGGTTTATCGACACGAGAAATAAATAAAAACTTTGAAGGAATTAATACGAGTGGGTTTTGTCGTCTCGTTAGCACTGTTCCAAATACTAAAGTTTCAGATGATAAAAATGTTTCTGACCCCCACTTTATACTGCCTCCTTTTGCAGAGGATAAAATTCAGGAGATTGTCGACAAATTAAAGGTCGAGAAGGATTATGAAATTATGGTCGTTTGTCTAAATTCAGTAGGCCGAACGGAAGATGTACATTTATGGGGGACTGAACTATTCAATCATTGGGGAATTGGTGATGATGAAACTGAGAATGGACTTCTTATTTTAGTCATAAATGATATTCATAGGGTTGAATTTATTACTGGTCGCGGTATGGAAACCGTCTTGACTGATGCTGAATGTTATAAAATTCAGCAAGAACATATGGTTCCGTATTTTAAACAAAATGATTACGCAACGGGGGTTATTCGAGGCATTCAAGCTGTCAATGATGTATTAAATGGGAAAGAAGTCATGTATGATTCTGATACTGTTGACGCACCATCTGATAATGCGTCTGACTCCTATTCACAAGCAAAGCCTTTTTATACACATCCTGTATTCCTTGGCTATTCCGGGTTTTGTTTATTCCTGACAATTGTCTATTTCCTTTTTCTATTTGCGGCGTTTAGGACTAAAGATTTACACAAACGCTATCGTGTAATGAAATTTTGGAGTTTATTGATCTTCTATTTCATTGCACCTATTCCTTTTATTCTGTTGGTGATTTATACACGTAAAAACATGTACAGGTGGCGTAATATGGATCGCATAGGATTCAAAACAGGCGATTTATTACACAAATTAAGCGAAGAAGAGGAAGACGTTTATCTAACGAAAGGTCAAATTACTGAAGAAATTGTAAAATCAGTTGATTATGATGTTTGGATAAATGAGGATGGGACAGACTTGGTCGTTTTACCTTATAAAAACTGGTTTACCCCATATAACAAATGCGATAATTGCAAATTCAAAACCTATATCAAGCTTTATGATCGTACGATTCGAGCGGCCACTTATTCGAGTTCTGGTAAAGGTGAAAAGAAATTTGAATGCAAAAACTGCAAGCATACGAAGATTAAAACGTATACCATTCCGCGCAAGCAAAGAACAAGGTCTGTAGGCTACTATAGTGGCGGTGGGTCATTCGGCGGTGGTGGCGGTGGATTTTCTGGCGGAGGAGGAGGATCATTTGGCGGCGGTAGCTCGGGAGGCGGAGGTGCTGGCAGTGGCTGGTAAACTACTCCTAAAGAATCTGCCATAAAAATTGAAATGAATGAATTAAAATTGTAGGAATGCAGCGTAAACTTTCGTTTTCTTACTAAGTTTGTACGCAAGAATTAAAGAATTATGAAAATTGTATTGAGTTTAATTATTATAGGGTTAGTTTCTGTTTCGTGTGGACAAGACACCACCAAGTCAACGCCTAAAGTTGGGCAACAACGTGCAACAAGTGCGGGGTCACATAATTTACCAAATGTATCATTTAGACGACTAGACGCTGACAATTCAACACTAAATATTGAAGGAAAGTTTATCATAGAGCAATATTCACTTCAACTGAATACTTCTGACGCCAAAAAAGCGATAAAAGTGGTTGGAACAACCTTGAAGATTGCTGACACGACTATCGCCGGAAGCGATATTGATACGATTGCTTATAAAATTAGCGATAGTGAAATTATGAATACGGAAGATTATTTATTCCGGATTTTTGGCGAAGTTCCTGATAATATTCCAACCGATTTACCCGCAAATATTTTGGTGCACAAAACAGATAATCTTGACTGTTACGGGATTGGGCAACTCTCTGATGGTCGCGTTTTAATTCCTTATAATGGACTTCTTCTTTATCTTCGCAGATATTAGTCTTTAGACAAAAAATGTCTAGCAAATCATAAATCGAGGCTGGAAAACAAAATCAACTACTCAAATTGCGAATTGTCAAATGTTAATTACACATTGATAATCGAATATTAATAATCGATCATTGTTATTTGACGAATCTTAATTATTAACTTTGTTCCATAAACTACAATATGGAGGAAAAGCCGCTAATTTTAATTACCAACGACGACAGCATTACAGCCAAAGGTATTGCTCAGCTTGTAAAATCAATGCAACCTTTAGGCGACATTCTTATTGTTGCTCCTGACAAACCACAAAGCGGAATGGGACATGCCATTACAATTCACGACCCGCTTCGCTTAAAAAAATCAAATCAATTCCCTGGAATTGAAGCATATACATGCTCAGGAACGCCTGTAGATTGTGTAAAATTAGCAATTTACGAAATCATAAAAAAACGCCCTACTCTGCTAGTATCGGGCATTAACCATGGATCCAATGCAGCGACTAATGTCCTTTATTCGGGAACTATGTCCGCGGCGGTCGAAGGAGCAATAGAAGGTATTCCTTCTATTGGATTTTCATTATTAGATCATAGTTCTGATGCAGATTTTGAAGCCGCTGGGCACTATGCCTCTTTAATTGCTAAAAGCGCCCTAGAAAATGGTTTACAATCTGGTGTTTGTTTAAATGTAAATATTCCTAAAGGAACCATAGACGAACTGAAAGGAATAAAAATTTGTCGTCAAGGATGCGCCTTCTGGGAAGATTCTTTTGATAAAAGACAGGATTCTTTTGGTGATGACTATTACTGGTTGACTGGTGCATTTAGAGCAACTGATAAAGGAGAAGATACTGACATGTGGGCTTTGGAAAACAACTTTGTTTCAATTGTACCAACTCAATTCGACATGACGGCGCACCACCTTATTTCAGGACTAAACGAGTGGGGATTAAAAAAATAATATGAAGGAAAAATTAAAGAAAATGGATCGTGCCATAATCGGTGTAATTCTAGGCGCTCTTTTACCCGTGATCGGATTTATTATTTCATATTATGTGAAAACTTATGGAACAGATGTTGATTTTTCTGGATATATCAACCGAGCTATAAACGGTGATGAACAGCAAGATATTTTAATTTTTTCAATGTTACCGAACATGTTCTTGTTCTACTTTACGAATTTTAGATGGAATTTAATGGAATTCACGAAAGGATTAGTCGCTGTAACAATATTGCTTGGTCTTATGCTAGTGCTACTAACTGTTATCTAGGTGCAAAAAAAGTCCTAGACAGATGTCCAGAACCGTTTGAAATTCTAGTTCATTTCATTCTTTCTATTCCAAAGTATGTATTTGCCCATCCAATTCCTCTATTCTAGCTTGAATCTTGTTTAAATCTGCTCTCGTTTCTTCGATTAAGAATCGTTCCTTATAACTTACTCTAAATACCCCGTTCTTTCATTGATAACGATCAAGCTGTTCTCGAATTAAATTAATCAACTCAGCTGTGCTCTTTAATTCTAAATCTTTCATTTTTTCTCTCATATTTCTCTATTTAATTTATGAGACACCAAAGCCACCCATAATAGCAGAAATAAGACATTTAGCCAAAATACTATTCGCCACAGGCGGATGGAGATTTTTGTTGAATCTTATTTTAGCCTTGTTTCAAATGAATAGGTAGTAATTTGGATAGGGAATTAAACAGAGAAATATGAATAAAAAACCGAGGTCGAGTGAACTAACAAAACGTTTAACACAAAATACAACCGCAATCGGCGGATGAACATTTTTGCGGATTTCTTATAATAAGCAAGTTTCAAAGTAGAAATACGAAATTCGTATTACACTTCCTCTTTGGCCGCAATCGCCCGTAAGTCTTTTATTCTGAAAACGCCAAGTAAGAAGCCAAGCGCAACGCCAAATATAAAATACGGAATGATTAATTCTAATCGATTCGTAAAAGTGATGTTTAAGAAATAATAACCCAACAATAAACCGCCGATTAAACCAAGTAACGAACCGTAATATTTCCAACTGAATTTAAATTTAAATAAGCGATATGCCACTGCCATTTGCACAGCCGCAGTAATTACCTGCGTAACTAACGTCGCCAACGCTGCGCCAACTACACCGATCGATTGAATTAAAAAATAGTTTAAAACAACATTTAAAACCACTCCGCCGAATGCCATTTGATTTAAGTAACGTAAGCTACCATTTGCGGTGAGTAAGGTTCCAAAAACATACGTAATAGCAACCGGAATAAAACTCAGAATTAAAAATCCAAATGATACGGCAGATTCTGCCGAGCTACCTTCATAGCGCAATTCAATTAATTCTGTCTGGAAGAAAAAACACGTGGCGCCGACAATTATACTAATGCCAAATAGCATTCTAAAAGCCAAAGCCGTCATTTCGTGAATCGATTCTTTTTTCCTTAGAAGCCGTGCAAATATGGGCAATAAAAGTCCTGCAAACAAGAGCGCAAAGATATTGACTGCATCCAGTAATCGAAAGCCTTGCGCATAAATCCCGGCAGCTGCATCTCCATTTGGTAACAACCGTTCTAACATCACGGCGTCAATCCGATTATACATCATCATCAGGAGGATGAGTAATGCGTAAGGAAGGCTTTGTTTTAAGATGTAAAGGGTAAATGGTTTTTTTATGGACAAGCGCACTTTTCCAATTCTAATAATGAGCAGTACTATAGCAATTAGGGCTGAAATACCATAGGCAGCGGTTTGAGCATAGATAAACCATTCTATTTTCATTTCACCACCAAACCAATCTGTCCAAAGAAGGGCTGAACAGATGCCAATTAAAAGTGTACGGTCCAATACCGAAATCAGTGCATCCGTTTTGAACAAGTGCAATCCTGCAAAGTTTGAGCGTGAAAATTGTACAATCGCCACCAAAAATTGATTCACCATTAGCAAACCGAGTAAATAAAACTCCTGTCCTGTGTATCCAATAATTCCTGCAAATGCAATTGTAGTTAATGCATACAGAAAAAATAATGAAAATCTAATGGCCAAAATTTTGCCGAAATGATTCGTGATTTGTTGTGGGTGCTGGGCAATGTTTCGCGCATTATAATTGGTCAATCCTAAGTCCAATAATATATTCAGTAAAAATGAAAAATTTAAAAGCGAAAAGTAATTTCCATAAACGGCTTCCCCGACCCTATTCTGAACCTCAGCATCTATACCAAGTAAATAAAATGGTTTTACCAATAGGTTTAAAACCACGATTAACAGCAGGTTGGATAAAAACTTTTTTTGCATGACGTTTTCTACTGTTCTACATACGGAAAATATGGCTTTTTGTTTTAAAAACTTATGTTCGAATACGTCAAACTCAAATTTCTGAGGGAGCATTTCCGTATAAAAATACAAATCAGGCATGATTTTTTCTATCTTAGAAGCATGTCATTGAATAAAATAATAGTTGCAATTGCAACCATTGCACTCGTAGCATGTGGAACAACAAAAATAGTGGAAGAAAATAAGGAACAACCTGGAGAGGATCAAATATCTAACGAAACTGATGCCGGTAAGATTTGGGTGAGTAGTTTTATGGACAATTGTGACGGAGCTGTACCCCATATGTACTACTTACAAACGCAGGAGAAAACTGAAAAACCTGCTAAAAATTGGGATTGCATTTATCAGACGATTCAAGGGTTTGAATATGAACCTGGATACATTTACCAATTGGAAGTTAAAAGAATAATGACTGAAGGCTTACCCGGTCTTTCTCTCGTCCAAGTCATTTCGAAAGAAAGAGATCCCGACTATTTTCGAATTTATGACATTTGGGCAGCAACGCAAATGAATGGTGAAGTTTTAGATGTTACCGCCGCACGACCGAATATAGAAGTTAACCTAACTACCATGAAAATTATGGGCAAAGGAATGTGTAATCAATATTTTGGGAAAATTGAACGGTACACCACTTCTACAATTAAGTTTGGACCTATCGCCGGTACTAAAATGATGTGTCCTGAGATCAAGCAGGAACAGTTTTTTTTAGAAGCACTTAAAGTCACTACTACTTTTGAAATAAAAAGCATGACATTACGCTTGTTCAATTCAAATAAAGAAGAAGTATTACGTTTTCAAAAAGTAGACTAGCCGAACAAGGGAAGTCTCAATTTAGTTATAATTCTCAATACCAGCAATTGGCCAAATGGAATTTATCGTGTTCAAGTTTATAAAGGTGCTAATTTTGAATCACAAGGTTTAGTTGTTAAACATTAACAATTGATTTAATGATATAAAGACGCCTATTAAGCCTTTGGCGGGTCAGCGAGTCTCTTCATTGTCTATTTCAATCTACTACCTCAAATAAAACACGCACAATGCCTACCAATTTTCTAATTGATATTTCATGTTTAATGAAATTTTAATCTTACTTTTGCAAAAAAAAAGAATAGAAATGTCAATTGAAAAATTATTTGAAACAGGAGAAAGAATGCAAGACAGAAGCCATTTTAGAAATATGGTTTTAATTGCAAAAGCTGATGGTGTTATTTCTGAGCAGGAAGTTGCATTATTGCACAAAATGGGTCAAAAAATTAGCTTAAGCGAAGAGCAAGTTGAAGAGATCATTAAAGATCATAAGAAAATCGCTATCGTACCTCCTTATAGTCGTGCAGATCGTTACGAGCAAATAATTGAATTAATTCAAATGATGCAAATTGATGGTCAAGTAGACGAAAGCGAGATGGACGTTTTAGAGCGTGTTGCAGTTGGTGTTGGATTTAAAGATTTAGAAGACGTAGATGTTGAAAGCATCTTAGCTTTGATCTTAAGAGGGGAAGATACGGAAACAATGTTAGAAGAATTCCTTTAGTCAGCAGACTTTAGTTAATAATATTTAAAATAAAAAACGTCCTGATAATTCAATCAGGACGTTTTTTATTTTCTATTAATTCCTATTGAATCACAAATCTTTCGTTGTTAACCCCTTCTGAATTCATAACACTCAGAATATACGTTCCGGCACTCATATTCAAATATTCAAGATTAATCATCATATTGCTTCTATCTTGAATAGTACCAGAATAAATTGTTCTTCCGTCTAAATCGTGAATTTCTACTTTACCCGAAACGACTTTTCCCATATCCAACATTACAAAACTTTCTCCCATAGCAGGATTCGGATAGACAATAATATTGCTAATCCCCTCTTCCTCGTCTATTCCAATAGACGATATGGCATTCATGTAATATTCAAACCTGAATCCCCACCAACTATAAGCATCCAATCTATCATTTCGCCATTCATCATCTCCCGTATGTGCTGCATAGCGCGCGTCTACTGCTGCAACGTATGAACAGTTATGTGAAAACTGATCCTCCCGATATAAATCAAAGAAATAGCCCGTTTGTTCTAATACTGGGTAATCATAAACGGTTCTATAACTATTCGTATTTGCTTCTCCTGACGCCCCATCAAATACAAATGCGGTATCTTCTATTGTCGCCTCAAATGAAGTATGAAATTCCACGAAAGTATAAATGACCTGATCCGGTTCGGCAACAATATCTACGGGAAATGATCTCCAAAATATTTCAGTATCAGCCTCAGTTAAAGCAAACTTATATTGTTGAATTTCTACATTATCTCCAGGATCAGAAACGCCCGTTAAACCATGATGATTTCCATGTGCGGGGTTTCCAGCATATGATGGGCTCATCACATAGGTGTCATTCGCTAATAAACCACCTGGTGACCACCAATAACTCCCATCATATGGATTTCCTTCTTCAGTTTTTTTATCCGTAATTGCTACAGTAATAATTAACGTATCATCAATATCATTGTGGTTTACACGACGGTAGATCGACGGAAAACCAATCGAATCAATTTCATATCCATCTGCCTCTGTAAGCATACTTTCCGACAAGTCCAAATCTTCAGCAGTTGGATCAAATATTTGTCCAAAACCATGCGTAAATGAGCGAAAAACGCCTCCTGTAAATGAAACGCGCGGTAGCGAATCTGGAGAAATAACCTGTCCATAAGTAAAAAAGGCATCTGGACCATACGTGTAGTTATACTGTGTCTGTTCAAAACTCACCCACCCAATTATAGCTTCACGGTCAAGCTTTGCAGCATTTAGCCGTTCGAGTGACGCATGATTTAATTCGCTTAATATCTCTGGAGAAATTTGAGCACCATCAATTGGTGTCTGATCATTTTGTCCAAACATTGAAAGGGTCAGTAAAGAAAAACAAGAAAGTATCAATATTTTTATCATATAACAATATTTATTTTGAACTAAACTAATAAACTTCAACCCGAAAAACAAACTATTTTAATTCAATAAAGGTTGAAAAGTAGGAAAGAAGTTAGTTATCCCAACGTAGAAAGTACTTAAACATTAGCCTTAAGTCCGTTAAATAAGAATGATTTTTCGCATAGATCAAATTTAACCTAGAAATAGCGTCATCATCTAAATTATTGCCATTAACCATGAGCGCCGCGGACAGAATTCCACGCTTTATTTTTGGAAGCTTTAAGTTTGATTGATGTTGTATTGGCGCATATCCTACAAATGAGAGACTTCCCCAAAACACGCTCAGCATATTTTTAAAGAATTGTTTTTTGTGTTTGTACGCCCAAACTAAAACAGGGCTTAGCAGAATTGCAAAGAACGCTATAACTGCATCCGCCATTCGCTTGTTACGGCGATTAGCTGGCTTGTTAATTTTATTAATATCCATCACATACAAGTCTCCTTGCGAATCAATTGAATTACTTCCAATTAAAAATGATGTTTCAGGTTGTGCGATTTTAAAATCTAATTTAGTTCCTTCCAACTGAAGCATTTTCGATATTATAGTCGCAGCAGATATATTTTTTGCACAAAAAATAACCTCATCAATCTTTTGAATTTCGATTACTTGATCCAATTGGTTTATTGTTCCAACAAACTCCTCTTCTTCCTTTGAGTCTGTATGCGATAAAAATACGACTGACGATACTTTGCTATTGGTTTGCTTTAGAAGTTGACTCACGCGTTCTGCTTCCAGCAAATCGCCTACAATTACAAACCTTTTATTTTTTGAACCACCAATTCTATAAGATTCGCCTGCGGTAAAATGCAAAAGTAATCGTGATATCAAATAGTATATAATTATCCAAGCGCCGCCGAGTAAAATAATTAAGCGCGAAAATTGATACTCTTTTGAGAGTAATGCATAAATCATTAGGATAATTCCTGTTCCAATAATACCACCAACTACATTTTTCCATGGTTTTACTGGTTTATCATATCCTCCTGAAAATATTTGAACCAAAAACCAAACTACCCCATAAATCGGAAGTCCGTAATTCAGCAAATTTTCGGGAATGATAATGTCCTCAAATTTTTGATATTGCCACCCAATAAAAAATAAGCCTCCTAAAACTAAAGCGTAATCAATTAACGGAATAATCAATCGTTTAATCGCCCGATTTAACAAAGCAACTCCTGCCCTGAAATAAATAGCAAGATTGATTAGAAAAGAATAAATACGCGCATTTTTACTTGAAAAGTGTTTCTTCGCAAAAATGATCATGGCATTGTAAAACACAAAAACATAGTTCACACTGCTTTTTTTCGTGCTTTCACCTTTGTAATGAATAATCCGTGTTTTGGGATAATAATAATTCTTATACCCGCCCAACACAATGCGGTAGCTCAAATCAATATCTTCCCCATACATGAAAAAGGCCTCATCTAATAAGCCCACTTTATCCAACGCTTCTTTCCGCATTAACATAAATGCTCCCGATAAAATTTCAATCTCATGGGTTTCTTCTTTGTCCAAATAAGACAAATGATAACGTCCAAATCGTTTTGATTTTGGAAACAAACGCGACAAACCAAAGATTTTATAAAACGCATCTTTTGGCGTGGGCAAGCCACGTTTTGACTCTGGTAAAAAATTTCCTTTACCATCTATCATTTTAACCCCAAGTCCGCCCGCATCAAAATGCGCATCCATAAATTCAACAACTTTTAAAAAGGTGTCTTCTTCAACAATAGTATCTGGATTCAACAAAAGATGATATTCTCCTTTTGCGATAAGCAGGGCTTGATTATTAGCTTTTGAAAAACCAACATTGTCTTTGTTTGCAATTAAATGTGCCTGAGGAAACTTCTCAGCAACCATGTCCAGTGATCCATCAATCGAATTATTGTCCACCACGAAAACCTCTCCCGTAACGTGCTTTAACGCTTCGAAGGTCGAGTTCAAACATTGTTCTAAAAAGAACTCAACATTATAGTTTACGATTATAACGGATAACTTCATTTAGCATTTATTGCTTTAGTTCTTTTTGATTGATAAGTGCAGTGTGCAAACTAATTCGCCCTTTGTGTAAACGTGTCCAAATAGGTCTTATTACGCCATTATGCACAGAAATGTTTGTATAATCTCCAAAAAAGATTTTTGGATTGGGTATAAATGCACTTTCGCTGATTTTATAATTCTCGAACTTTTCTCCACCGTCCCTCGAAACGACCAAGTATACATCAGTTTTCTTGTCTTTATGATTTCGACGATCATAAAAGACACTATACAAATAACCGTTGGTTTGATCAACGGTTAACCAAGTTAAAAATTGATGATTTTTTGATGAATCGTCGTTAATTCTTTTCGGTTCTGACCAAGTATTTCCCTTATCATTGGATTTCACAATCCAAATGTCCGTATCATCTTCGCCATTTCGTTGATCTGCCCAATTCACATAAATTGTTCCATTGTGTTCAGATGGACTTAAATCACAAACAGTTACCGGCAAGCCATTGCATCTATAAATCCCTGGAATGTCAATCACCCATCCATTGGGTTGTGATGCAACATAGGTTTCCTTTTCAAACCATGTTTTTCCATCATCCATTGAGCGGTTAAACCAAAGTGAATCATTCCGGGACCATACGACATAAATTTCGCCGTTTGGTCCAACTGCGGGAACAGCTCCCTCGGCGGTAAGGTCATTGTCCTTGCAATCTCCAGGCACATTAGATATTTGAACTGGGACACTCCAGGTTAGCCCTCCATCTTCCGTTTTAGAGAATACAATATGACTGAAATCTTCTGGATCATCTGAATCATAACCATCAAATTGAGTCCACGTCATGTATATATGATTCGTGCGCGGATCAAGCGAAACCCATTGTTTATCATGATATTTTCCATTGTTGATGGTATGTCCTTCCTTTCGGAATTTACCTTTTAATTTTTTTGAACGTTGGCAAACCATCCCTCCCACTAGAGGTTGTCCGTTAATATTTGAAAGGTGGAAATAATAGTATCGACCCAATGTATCAATTAACATACAAGGATCTCCATTAACGCCCCATTTAGATTTTATCGATTTAGATTTCCAAGTTGCTCCTCCGTCTTTCGAATAGTAATAATCATTCATTACAGAAGCTGCAATTATCTCATTTGTGTTTTTCGGATTGATAAAAATAGAGGGCTCTACTTGCGAATAAGGATAAGTTGCTTTTTTTGGTTTTGGCAACAATACATTTTCAAATTGTCCAAATGAACTGGTCAAAAAGGCAACAAACATGGAGAATAATAAGATTCTAATTTTCATTTCTTTTTAAGCTAATTTCCCTTTTTATAATTTATTTATTCGTTGATTTATCAAAACTAGAATGGATAACCTATTCCAAAATTAAAACTAATGGCATGCGGAGAAATATAATTCAACGTTTTTCCGTTCGCATCCGTTTTAAAATAATCATTTTGATAACTGTTTTTTGGAGTTAACCACCATCTTTCACCAGCTGGCAAATGCGGATTATGCAGCGCAAATGAAGCATCTAAACGAACAATTAAGAAATCAAAATCGGCACGAACACCATACCCAATTCCCAAAGCAATTTCTTTCCAAGACGAGGCCTTCAATACGGAAGGATTATCTGCGGCATAAATATTTCTTTTTAAATTCCAGATATTACCTGCATCTAAAAAAACGGCACCCTCAAGCAAAGATGTCATTTCAAAACGCCATTCAACA
>TARA_B110000037_G_scaffold223203_1_pt1 | contig 55584 bp, 44 predicted proteins | sample TARA_B110000037 | Tara Oceans TARA_B110000037 (sample SAMEA4397196) | marine metagenome | biome: Polar Biome; feature: [MIX] marine epipelagic wind mixed layer (ENVO:01000061); material: water (ENVO:00002006), including particulate matter (ENVO:01000060) such as... | depth 10-100 m | reverse complement strand
TTGACTATTGACTATTGACTAGCACATAGTATTGCCGTTCAGCGTTCCTTCGGGAATTTCTTGCATGGCGTCCCAATGCTCTACTATTTTGCTGTTGGGATCAAACCTGAAAAAATCCATTGTAACATATTCTTGATTTCCTAGCTATATTTGGTGGGTGTGTAAAGCGACTAAATCACCTTGTGCAATTCCGCATCACGAACTCAATGCTCTTTTCAGGATATTCATTTTGGATTCTTTCAAAGTAAAGAATAAATGGTTCTTTGCCATTTCCAACTAGGGGATTATGTTGAATGTATTCTCCGCCAGCATAAAGTTCCACGGCTTTTTTAGGTTCGCCTTCATAAGCCATTTTATAAAATGCAATAGCGTTTGATTTGTTATTTTCTAATTGATCCGGCATGGTTAATCAGGTTTGTTAAACGCTTAGACGAAAGTAAATGTTTTTTCTTTTCACAATGTGCTTATTTATAAGGATAATTGTTTGCTTAACCAAAAGTTTAAGTATAGAGTTAATGTTTCTGTCTGATTGGTGACGGCAGCTAAACTTGAAGATATTAACAAAACTGAAAGGGGCCATTCATCTGCAGATGAACGACCCCTTTCGCCTTTGGTAGAAGTAAAGCGTTATTCGGCTGCAACTGGTTCTTCACCAACAGCAGTGCCTTCAATTTGTGCAATTATCTTAGCCTCCAACTCTTCCATCAGCTCTGGGTTGTCTTTTATCAAAGCTTTTACCGCATCTCTTCCTTGCCCTAGTTTGGTGTCGTCGTAACTAAACCATGAACCACTTTTCTTTACAATGCCGTGATCAACACCTAGGTCTAAAATCTCTCCTACCTTTGAGATTCCTTTTCCGTACATGATGTCAAACTCTGCCTTTTTAAATGGGGGAGCTACTTTATTCTTTACAATTTTCACACGTGTTCTGTTTCCAATTACTTCATCTCCGTCTTTTATTTGACTTGATCGTCGAATATCTACTCGAATAGATGAGTAAAATTTAAGCGCGTTACCACCCGTTGTTGTCTCAGGATTTCCGAACATTACACCAATTTTTTCTCTCAACTGGTTAATGAAAATACAACAGGTATTTGCTTTATTAATTGAACTTGTTAATTTTCTTAATGCTTTTGACATCAAACGGGCTTGCAGTCCCATTTGAGAATCGCCCATTTCACCTTCAATTTCTGCGCGAGGCGTTAATGCTGCAACAGAGTCAACAACAATGATGTCAATTGCGCCTGAACGAATCAAGTTGTCCGCGATTTCTAGGGCTTGTTCTCCATTGTCTGGCTGAGAAACTAATAAATTTTCTGTATCGATTCCTAAAGATTCTGCATAATATCTGTCAAAGGCGTGTTCTGCATCTATAAAGGCTGCAATTCCACCAGCTTTTTGACATTCAGCAATTGCATGCAATGTTAATGTCGTTTTTCCAGATGACTCAGGCCCGTAAATTTCCACAACTCTGCCTTTTGGGAAACCTTTTACGCCAAGTGCAATATCCAGTGTTAATGAACCAGATGAAATAACGTCGATATCTTCAATCGCTGTATCTCCTAATTTCATTACCGTACCCTTTCCGTACGTTTTTTCTAACTTGTCAAGGGTTAATTGTAACGCCTTTAACTTTTCTTTTTTCACTTCTGCCATAACTAATAATTTTAATACAAAGAAATTCTACCAGAACGTAATCTATTTACGTTCTCCTTGTTTTTTTTAATTATTTTCTAATTCTTCCAAAATTTGCTCCGTGTGTGCTTTTGTCTTCACTTTCTTGAAAACTGCTTCAATTAATCCATTTCCATCAATTACGAATGTAGTGCGGTGAATGCCGTCAAATTCTCTACCCATAAATTTTTTTGGTCCCCAAACATTATAAGCGTTGATTACTTTTTTGTTAACATCAGCTAACAAGTGAAATGGTAAGTCATGTTTGTCAATAAATTTTAAGTGTCGCTTTTCATCATCTGCACTAACGCCTAATATTTCAAACCCTTTTTCTAATAAAGCCTCATAATTGTCGCGCAAATTGCAAGATTCTGTCGTGCATCCTGGTGTCATGTCTTTGGGGTAGAAATACATGATTAGCCGCTTTCCTGCGTAATCACTTAAACTGATTGGATTGCCATTCTCATCTCTACCATTGAATGAGGGGGCTTTGTCTCCTACTTTTAAACTTGTCATGGACGAATAATTAATCATTGTTCGACACAAAACTAATCAAAATAGTTCTATCAATGCTTATTTTTTCGGAATTATTTTAAAAAAAATCGGTAGGATATCGAATTTAATTCGTCTAATTCAACCGAAATTGCTAGCTTTAGGCGTGAATTAGTTTTTATAGTTTAATCACATAAAATAAAAAAGTCAAAATTTAAATGGAAACCTTTCTAAAGGAGAAAATTGAACGCATTTATCAGTCACATCCGCAGAATTTAAAGGATGTTTCCATTATTATTCCGAATAAACGGGCCGCAGTCTATATACAAAACTACTTGGCCGAAGAAAAAGGTACCGCACAATTTTCTCCCGAAATTTTAACGATTAATGAATGGGTGGATGCGCATATTGAAGAAAAAATAATCTCTCAAATAGAGTTATTATTCATTCTTTATACTGTGCATTGTGAAATCGAAAAAGAAGATGCTGAAGATTTTAATATTTTTATTAAATGGGGCAGAATGATTTTATCAGACTTTGATGAAATAGATCGGTACCTAATTCCGCCAAGGTTGATTTTTCGTGATTTACGAAATATCAAAGAAATAGAAAATTGGAGTTTTTTAGAAGAGGAGTTATCTGGAGGACAGGAAAAGTATTTGACACTTTGGGATAAGTTACCTGATTATTACCAGAAGTTAAATGCCGAGTTAGGCCAAAGAAAAGTAACTTATCAAGGTGCTGCTTATAAAAATTTTTATGATCAATTGGTGAATCCTGAATCTGAAATTCAGTTAGCTGCTCACTATTATTTTATCGGCTTTAATGCGTTGTCTAAAAGTGAGGAGGGGGTAATTAATTACTTGCGAAGAGAAAAATTGGCAGATGTATTTTTCGATATTGACGAAAGTTATTTTGAAAACAGGGAGCATGAAGCGGGGCATTTTTATCGCAAGACCATTAAGAATTGGGGGATTAAAAAGGAGCTTGGTAACCATTTTAATTCAGACCCAAAAAATATTGAGGTCATTGAAACTGCGCAGCAAATTGCTCAAACCAAAATTGCTGGAAGTATTGTCGAAAATTTAGTGGCGGAAAAGGCGAATATGGACCAAACAGCAATTGTTTTGGCAGATGAATCGTTACTTATTCCTTTAACGAGGTCTTTGCCTGAAACAATTGATAAAGCGAACATAACCATGGGTTATCCGCTTAAGTTTTCGCATTTAAAAGGGCTCATTGATATTGTTTTCGACTTGCAGTTTAATTTTCAAAAGTTTAACTCCACCCGCATTTATCATAAATCATTATTGAATTATTTGGACCACCCTTATTTGGTTGAGATAATTGGTGATTTAGACCGCTTGAATGCCTTTGAAAATGAGATTGTTGCTAAGAATAAAATATTTATTAATCAGGAAGAATTATTGCACAGTTTTCCTGAATTAAAAGTGATTGATAATTTATTTCAAGTGTGGAAAACTCCTTTAAGCGACGGTTTTTCGGCTTTTAATGATTTGACTCGAGCTTTATATGAAGCCTTGAAAAATGCTGGAACGGATCGGCAAATTGATCTTGAAATTGTTTACCATTTTGCGCGGGGATTTAAGAAATTTGAAACCATTGCTTTACAGTATCCGCATCAACTCAATTTGAAATCATTTAAAGTAATTTTTTATCAATTTTGGCAATCAGAATCGCTCTCTTTTTTAGGGAATCCAATTGAAGGATTACAAGTAATGGGGATTCTTGAAACACGTACGTTGGATTTTGAAAACTTGATTATTTTAGGAATGAATGAAGGAAATCTTCCAAAAACGAATATTGTAAATTCATTTGTTCCAAGAGATTTAAAACTAAATCATGGATTGCCAGTTGAAGAAGATAGACAAGCAATTTTTGCCCATCATTTTTATCGATTATTGCACCGTGCTAAAAATATTTATTTCACCTATAACTCAACTGCTGATGGCATTGGAGCAAGTGAAAAAAGTCGATTCATTACACAGTTAGAAAATGAATTGCAAGTGGAGATGGGCCATAAAATGAAGTTCTATACATACACATCTGATGACCGAGCTGCTGGAATTTCTGATATAAAATATCAAAGTACGTCTGCTGTTCAATTGAAGTTAGATGACCGCCTTGCAAATGGTTTATCGCCCTCGGCTTTAAATAAGTTAGTCGGCTGTCCGCTTGATTTTTATTATCGCTATGTGCTAGGGATGAAGGAAAATGTGAGTGTTGAAGAGAATATAGAGTCTTCTACCTTTGGAACGAAAATACACAATGTTTTAGAAGATATTTTTAAGCGGAATTTCCTGGATACTAAAACGAAGCTGGATTCTCAAGTACTTGAAAAGGAGCGTAAGAATGTAGCCGGTTATTTAAAAGCGGCCTACATGGAGGATTTTAGTGAAAACGATATCAAATACGGACAAAATAAACTGTCGTTTGACGTTTCTTTAGGTTTTGTAGATCGATTTTTGGTTAAACAAATCGCCGAGATTAAAAAAACCGAAAGCCCAATCTTTCTCATTGATTTAGAAAAACAACTTTCTGCCACTTATCAATGGAAAATTAATGGAGAATTGAAAACTATTAAAATTGAAGGAAACGCTGATAGAATTGAACAATTTGGTTCCCATTACCGCATTATTGATTATAAATCAGGTAAGTGTGACGATAAGAAAATAACAATGGGGAAAGACATTTTGGCGGATGGAAAAATGCAGAAGTTTATGGCGCATGATACAAAAGGCTATGGACGACAATTGCTAATGTACGCCTTAATGTTTAGGGCTACATATCCAAAGTTTGAGAATTTCTCTGCTGGAATTATTTCTATGATTAATATTGATGATTGGTTGCAGAATGTGGTTCCAAAAAAAGGAGATTCGGAAATTTTATCACATGAAATTTTAGATGCCTTTGAAGAGGAATTGCGTTTAAGTATAGAGCAACTCTATCAAGAAGATTTTTCTTTCGAACACAATCGCAAGGCAAAATATTGCGAGCATTGTGATGTTTAGTTCTTCAATTGACTGTGCGCTAGTTTCAATTAAACTTTAATGGTAAGAATTGAATAAGATTTAGAGCTCGGTTTAAACGCGATAACCTCGTGCGCGTTTTTAAAAAAATGTCGCATTTGATTTTTCGGATCGTCTATTGCTTTTGATAACAGCACTTTTTTACCCTTTTCATTTCCAGAAAGCACAAAATAGTAATAATTGTATTCAACTGCAGAATTTTCTAATTGTTTGTAGATGATGTCACGCTGAGCTCCTTGAGATCGACTTTTGTAATAGATGTCAAGCTAGGGCGAAAGGATTCGGGGTTCCTTACCAGGCTGTAAATATCAGGATGGTGCATTTTAACACTACTCTGGCTCAATATTGATCTATGTCCATCCTTGACTGTTCTGTTCGTGTAAAAAGCTTCCTCGTAATCACTTTTTATTATTTCCAAATCAGTATTCAATTCATAAAATGAATATCCGTATGTTTGCCAGATCTTCCATGTTACAATTCCTTGCTGGCTAGATGTGTGTTGTAGGAAAAATGGTACGTTTTGACCAATTAATTCCAAATTTCCCTTTGAATTAAACGAGCAAGACAGAAAATTGATCAAGGCGTTCCCTATTACTTGGTCCCCATTAAAATCGTTTGGTAAATCGTTTGTAATAGGATGAAATTTCTCTTGAATTTTGCCTTCTAATAAGTCGATTTTCTTGGTGAATAAGCCTGTGCCTCCATTTTCATCCAATGAATTTCCTATGACAAACAAGTGGTCATTTTTGTCAATAATTAATTTGGATAAATAGGTTGTGGCTTCATAATCGAGCTTTAAATCATACTTCAATAAGATTTCCCCATCATCTTCGTCAATCCAATAGATATAAGTCAGGTATTCGGATTCTACAAATTCAGAAATCTGAAGAAAAAGTATACCTTCGCCTAGATTGTACCATTCCATATCAATGATTTGGCCATGGTTTAAAAGGTTTTTCCATTTCAACTTATACGTGCCTGGAGAATCTTCATTCTTTGTAAATGACCTAATTTGAGTTCCACCATTATACGTTTATTTCATTTCAACCACTTCAGCAACTCCTCTATCTTGTTTCATAGCTCCACCCGAACTATTTTGAATAATTCAAAATAATTGCCGTGATGATTGATACTATTTTTCATCCCCCAGATCATACCGAAGGTGGAATAAGGAATATAATTGTTCATGTTTGAAGGACCATAAGCTTCGTTTCTTGCATCAAAAGGTTCAAATGATTCAATTGTAGCTGTTTTGGAATTCACAACCATTTTATTGTGCCGTGTGCTCAAGTGGATAAGGTCGTTTTCATACTCACTAAGCACAACATACCTTGACTTTTTATTGGTTACTTGACTGATGCTTCCAGATTTTTCAAAATCTTTTGTGTAAAAATCACCAGAGAACAAGCCTTTATGAATCCCATAGACAAAATACCCATCAATGGTTTCGTGTATTTGTGTATTTGGAATATTTCCTACTATTTCTTGTCCAAAACTGAGGGTAGAGATGATGAAAATTATCAAAGTGAGTCGTAGATTCATGTTCTTCATTATATGTTGGGGTTTCGTGTTAATGAGGCAATAGCTTCGCAAGATTAGATAAAATCATTGACTCTTCAGTTGCATAATTGTGATTTTTTCTAATTTCAGGGAGGCTATTTAAAGTCAGTCGGGTTTGAATTTCTTTGATTAAGAGGCATGTTTTATTCTCGGAATAACTACTTTTTTGAGTAAGCCTTTATTGCCATGCGAACACTTCCATGCGTTGTTAAAAGTTTATTCGCTTCGTCATAACTGATTCCTAAGGTATCCATTACCATATTCGTTCCTCGATCCACCAGCTTATTATTGCTAAGTTGCATGTCTACCATTTTATTTCCTTTAACTCGGCCAAGTCCTATCATCAAGCTTGTCGAAATCATGTTCAACACTAATTTTTGCGCTGTTCCAGATTTCATTCTTGTGCTGCCAGTCACAAATTCGGGTCCAACAATTGGGGTGATTGGATATAGAGCTGTTTCCGCTAGCGCACTATTCCGGTTTGAGGTAATTCCTGCAGTGAGAATAGCATTTTTGTTTGCTTTTTGAAGGGCGCCAATGACATATGGTGTACTTCCAGATGCTGCGATTCCAACTAAACTGTCATTCTCGTTAATGTCAAATTCCATAAGGTCTTTCCAGCCCTGCTCCGTGTCATCCTCTGCAAATTCTACTGCTTTTCGAATGGCCGAGTCGCCCCCGGCAATTATTCCAACCACCAAGCCATGGTCAACTCCAAAAGTAGGTGGGCATTCAGATGCGTCGACAATTCCTAGGCGACCGCTAGTGCCAGCGCCAATGTAAAAAAGTCGTCCACCCACTTTCATTTTTTTCAAGGCGGCAGTCACAAAAGCTTCAATTTGTGGAATGCTTTTTTCAACCGCCTGTGGTACAGTCTGATCCTCCAGATTTATGTTTGTCAGCAATTGATGCATACTCATTTTTTCCAAATCATCATGATTGGATCTGCTTTCCGTTATTCGATCTTCTTTCATTATATCCTATTATCAATGCGCCGCCCGGATTTTATCGAAGGGTGCAATTTTTTATTTCTTCTTTAAGAACACTAGTCATTCATTAGCATTGCAACTTCCTTGCCAACTAACGCTCCAATTGCTACGCCCATTCCTCCCAAACGAACACCGCAATAAACGGTGTCCGATATTTTTTTTACAATTGGGGACTTTGACTTTCCAACACCCATAGTTCCTGCCCACTTATGTTCTACTTTAAAATCGACCCCTGGTAGTATGTTTTTTCTGAGAATTGCTTCAAGTTGCGACGTGATTAGTTTCGTCGTCTCCATTTTTGTTGTCGTCTCTCCTTTAAAATCTAAATTTCTACCTCCGCCAAACAAAACACGATCGCCAATATTTCTAAAATAATAATAACCCTCATCAAAATGATAGATTCCTTTAAAGGCTAAATTCTTAATTGGACTCGTCACCAAAACTTGGGCCCGTGCCGGCGCAACATCTTCTTGTGGTAATAGCGTTTTTGCAAATCCATTCGTACAAATGGCTAGCTTGCCGAATTTAAAAGTTCCGGCAGTTGTTTCTAATTCATGTTTGTTTACTTTTTCAGCTTCAATTCCGTTTAATACAATTATACCTTTAGATTGAGCAAGTCGCAGAAGACCGTTAAGCATTTTGCCTGTGTCTATTTGTCCTTCTGCCGCGTGACGAATGGCGGACTTAAAATTTTTAAATCCAGCTATGCTACAAATTCCATTATCTACTTTGAAAACGGTATCGATTCCAGTAATATCCTTCAATTTTATGTTCAGATAATCTAATCGATTTATACAGTTCTCGTATTTTTCCGCTTGATCTTTTGTAAATAATTCGTACGATCCTAGTGATAGATAATCGATTGTTTCATCTCCTAATAATTCGCGTAAATAGTTCAAGCCATCCCATCTTTTTTTTAGGATTTGAAAAACTTCTTTTTCTGTTTGCGTATCAAGGTCTGCTAACATTTCTGATGGACTCCCAACACAAGCGAATCCGGCATTTTTAGTACTAGCGCCGCTTGGCAGATAACCACGTTCTAAAATTGTTACTTTTTTACTTGGATTGCGTTTTTTAAGATGAATTGCAGTTGATAGACCAACAATTCCGGATCCGATTATGAGAAAATCGGTATGATTTATGTAGGTTTCTTTTTCCCAATAACTGAGTGCATTTAATTTAAGCATGGCGGTGATTATGTGGGTTTAAACCTAGCATAGATCGCTTTTTTTTCGGATATTTGTTAAATTGTACAGCCTCATAAAATTAAGAAAAAGTGTCGGTTGTCTAAATGGGTTGAATGACAAGTTGCAAACAGCTTTGTGTTGAGTGAATAAAAGGAGTTACTTTTTAGGAATTGATACATTATAAGATGTGGCGTGAGGAGGAAATGAACCTTTTTGCGAATTAAGGGTATAAAGCAATGATGAGAATAATCATTTTAGCGTTAATAATTTTGACTGCAGGCTATACCTATGGCCAAAAAACTATGATTGAATTAAAGCCGGTGGTTAGAAATGACGACACTGGTAAACCTTTGAACGGCGCAACAATTGAGGTGTATAAAAATGGCTCTCTAGTGGCGAAAGAAAGCTCAGGATCTAATGGAAAGGTTCCGGTAATTGAATTGCCTGTTTGTATCGGCTGTACCTATAAAGTTTTTGTTAAAAAGTCCGGATTCGTTACAAAAACGGCAATTATGGATGGCCATGCAAATTATCCTAAAGAACTTCCTTCCGGTGTGGTTGAACAAAGATTTGAAGTGACAATTTTTGAAAGTGTACCTGATATTGACTTTTCGTTTTTAGAGCGCGAACCAATGGTTGAAATGGCCATTCAACCAGATGGGTTTATCACTTTTGATCAGCAAAAGATCAAAGTCATGAAGAAGAAAATTGAAGCACTTCGAAAGAAGATGGAGGAGAAGAAAGAAGAGTTGGAAAAAGAAGCGAAGGAAAATGAGAAGAAAGAAGCTGACTTCATGGCTTATGTTGAAGCGGGTGATGCTTTCGTGAAAAAAACGGAATATGAAAAAGCAATTGGTCAATACGAATTGGCATTGGGCTTAAAACCTAAACATCAACCCACCAAAGATAAAATTCAGGATGCAAAAATTAAGCTCGAAGAACTAAGAGCAAATGAGGCATTGGAAAAAGAGTTTGCAGAAAAAATGACTGCAGGTAAAACTGCACGTTCAGCTGATGAACTTGAAAAAGCATTGGGCTTATACAGAGAAGCTTCAAGTTTAAAACCTAGCGAACAATTACCGATAAATTATATTGCTGAAATAGAAAAAGAATTAGCCGATCAAAAGAATAATGAGGCCGCCTTCAATAAGTTAGTAGCCGAGGGTGATAATGCCGTTGGAAGCGAAAATTTTGACGAAGGAATATCAAAATATCAAGCCGCATTAGTTTTAAAGCAAGATGCTGACGTTAAAGCGAAATTAGATGCAGCTAAAAAGAAAAAAGCGGACAAAGAAGCTGCACTTGCTGAAGATAAAGCCAATCAAGATAAATATAATCAACTCATTGCTTCCGCTGATGGTGCATTCGATAAAGAGAGTTATGATGAAGCAAAGAAGAATTATGAGGAAGCACTGAAATTAAAGCCGGGTGAAGCTCGACCGACAAGTCAATTAGCTGCAATAGCAGATATTTTAAAGAAAAAAGCAGATGAAAAGGCTGCCAATGAGAAATTAGAGGCAGACTATAATCGCCTGATGGAAGAGGGGAAAGGCAAAATTAACCAACGTTCGTGGGATGATGCAAAATCAAAATACGAAGAAGCGCTTAGGTTAAAACCGGGCGATTCAGAAGCTCTTGCTCAAATTGATTTAATTGCCAAAGAAAAAGAAAAGGAAGCCGGAGAAGCTAAAATGAATGCGGAGTATAATGCGCACATGAAGGAAGCCAAGTCCTTATTCGATCAAAAAAAATACAACGAAGCCAAAAATAAATATAGCGCGGCATCTATTGTTAAACCAAAGGAGCAGGCGCCCATAGATGAAATTGTGAAAATAGAGGCCTTATTGGCCGATCAAGCAGACGCTGCTCAGAAAGAAGAGCAGTATAAGAATATGATGGCTGAGGGTGATGCAGCAAACGGAAGAAAGGATTATTTAGAAGCAATTGATCGATATAACAAAGCATTGGTTGCGAAACCGGGTGATGCAACTGCGCAGTCAAAAATTGATGAAGCAAATAAAGCGATTGCAGATGCCAAAAAATTGGCGGAGGATCAAGCGAAATTTGGCGGTTTTGTCGCAGACGGAAGACGATCATTTAACGCGGGTGACTATGATGACGCAAAGCTAAACTATAATAATGCGCTAGGTATTAAAGAAGATGCTGGTGTGCGAGCGAAAATTAAAGAGATAGATGAGTTAATAGCGAAAAATCAAAGTGAAGCCGAGACAAAGGCAAAATATGATTCCGCAATTAAAGAGGCCGAGGAAGCTGAAAAGGCAGATCATTTAGCCAAGGCTTTGGACAAATATAAAGCGGCAGTTTCAATTAAAGATGATCCTTATCCAAAAGGGAAAATTCTTGAATTAGAAGAAAAGCTGAGATTAAATGAAGAAGCTAATGCACTGAATAAACAATTTGAAGATTTAGTCGCTGAAGGGGATGCTGCTTATACAGCGAATGATTACGCCAAGGCGTTGGATAAATATAAAGAAGCACTTAAAGTGAAGCCAGACCCAAAGATTTCTGATAAAATTAAAGAGGTGGCTTTGAAGTTAGACGAAGAAAATCAAAATGCAGATAAACAAGCCCAGTACGATAAAAAAATTGGAGAAGCAGATGCTGCATTTGATGATGAAAATTGGGATGGCGCAAGAGCATTATATGATGACGCTAGTGCAATTAAACCCACTGAAACGTATCCAGATGCCCAAATTGCGGAGATTGAGAAAAGAATGAAGGCAGAATCTTTGGAAGAGACTGAGCGTCAATATCAAAAAATAATTGATAAAGCGGATGTACTTTTTGCATCTGATGATTTGAATGACTCGAAAGGTTTGTATGAACGCGCTTTAGGTTTTAAACCTACCGACACCTATGCGAAAGCTCAAATAGATAAAATTGAACAAATTAATATTGATCGTGAAAAGGCATTAGCTGATGAGAAAGAATTAAATGCAAAATATGTTGCCTTGATAAAAGATGGTGAATCTGCAATGACAGGAGCTCAATGGCAAGAAGCCTTGGACAAATTTAACGCCTCGTTAGTATTGAAACCGGGCGAATCATACCCGCTAAATAAAATTGCTGAAATTAAAAGCAAAATGGATGATGCTGACTTAGCCAAACAAAAGGAGGCGGAGTATTTAGCAATGCTATCAAGAGCCGATCAAGAATTTAATAATGCTGATTATCAAAACTCAATTGTGACGTATAATGAGGCGCTTAAAATGAAACCGGGTGAAAAGTATCCGTTAGATAAAATTGCAAGTGCTGAGAGCATGCTAAAACAAGCTGCTTACGATAAAGATGAAGAAGCATATCAAAAATTACTGGCCGAGGCGCAAGATAAATATGATGCAAAAGAATATGATGCCGCTTTAATGTTGTATCAACAAGCACTATCTACTAAACCGACTGACCCTCTTCCACGAGCAAGAATTGATGAGATTAAACAAATTCAATTAAAAGCTGGTAATGCTGATAAATTAGAGAAAGACTATGAAGCCCTTATCCTAGAAGCAGATAACCAATTTGAAAAAGGAGATTGGTCGGTCGCAAAAGAGACTTATGTGAAAGCATATAATCTCTTTAATAGACCTTGGCCTGAGGATCGCATTAAGTTGTGTACCGAGAATATGCAGGCGCAAACAGATGCAACGGTTAACAAAAGTTACAATAAGATTATTAAGAAGGCAGACGGCTACTTCAATTCGGCGGAGTATGATAAGGCAAAAGAATATTATTTGAGAGCAGTCGGTCTTAAATCAAAAGACCAGTATCCAAAAGATCAATTAAAGGAAATTGAGCAAACCTTGAATCCGCAAGTCGCGATTAAGACGAAGACACATTTGACCAATTACGGTCAGCCAAATCGCTCAACCAATTCCGTTGATGTGGCAAAAATGTTGGCGAACGCAGAAGCAGAACGAAAGAATTTGACCACCATCAGAACGGAGCAACAAGGCTTAGATGCTGAAGCTGCAAATAATGAAAATAAGGCAGCGCAGGAAGAGGAAAACTACACTACACGTGAAAAAGTGGCAACTATCAATAAAGACATAGATGAATCTGTTATTGCCCCAACTTTACAACGTCGTGCTGCAACTGATTCGGTTGAGGTAATGGCGGACAAACAAGCAGTGGTTGATCGTGATCGCAATGAGATGAATGACAACGATATCCAATTGCAAAACCAGAGAGTGAATAATATTGTTTCTGAAATAGAAGAAATTGATAACGAGAGTGATTTACCAAGAGTTGGGTATTTATTAGACGTTGACAAAATTCGAGCGGAAATAATTTTGGAAAATGAATTGGAGGATTTAGCACAAACAAACGTTACATACGATCAAAAGGCATATGTAGAGCAATATAAAGAGAATCGAATTGAAATAGATTCAAAAAGAGATATTCCAAGAATAAATACAGAGATTCATGTCGAAGACCATAACATTGATTTAATTAATAAATCGAATATAAGTTCCTGGGATCAGGAAGATGTGGTGATTGAAACTAAAGATGAGACTGAATTTATCTTAGATGAAATTCGTGCCAATGAATTGGAAGCAGACATACCGAGAGAAGAACATGAATTAATAGTTGAAGAGGGCTTTGTGGCGCGTGTTGAAATTAATTCAGACAGACGAGATGATCAGTATGATGTTACTGTCGATCAAAAAATATACACTGAAAATATCAAGAACGAAATTGAAATCGAGAATCTGAATAACGATCTTCCGAGAGAACAGATGGAAGATTTTGTAGAAGTACAATGGATTGAAAACTCTGAAAAATCAGATGAGTTAATAGTTGATCAAAATGACATTCTTTTCGATTCTGATGTGGAATTGGAGAAGTTAGAAATTGAACGAGTTGAGAATGCGGTAGAGGATGATAAAAATCGTGAAGGCTATGAAGTAGTTTTGGACAGCATGAAGTTGGACGAAGAAAATTACTTGGACAACAAAGCTGCCGAAAATCTTGATGAAAGCCATAAAACGGTTGATTATTTAGAAGGGAATAAAAACGATCAGGATGAGGCTCTGAAAAATTCTGATGAAATAGCTGACAAAAATATTGACGACACTTCCGAAATGGTGGAAGGCATGAAAAAAGAGGAAAACGAATTGGCTGTAGATAGTGAAGAGGATCGAATTGTATCGGAGGAATACGTTGAATCTTTAAGAGATATTGACATTACTAAAATTGATCAGCAGACAAAGAATGATTTAGGTGATCAATTCCCTGAAGGAATGACGGAAGAAGTTTATACGATTAATGATGAAGATGGACTTATGGTATCATTTGTAGTAAGACGTATTGTCGTCATCAACGGAGAAGGCAATGTATATGAAAAAGTACAAACTAAATTCGGCACCATTTCGTATTCTTGCAACGGTAATGGAATTTCCGAGTACGAATGGGACGATAAATCAGATGCTGGCGACTTAGTTCGTCATTAAGCACTTGCTACTCAAAAAAAGAAATAACTTTGCTCCAATCTAATTTTTTTATGAAGCATTATTTACTTTTTTTAATACCATTTATTTTATTGAGCTGCGGTGGTGAATCCTCCAATTCTGAAAGTGAAATTAATAACACTGTTTTAGCTGAACCGGTTGAACTTTACGGAAGCACACAAGGCACAACATTCGCAATTATTTGCAATGACTCTATTTCCATAACAATGGAAGAAGTGAATCTGATACTCGCAAATTTTGATGATGCGCTTAGTAGTTATATTCCAAATTCAATCTTAACAAAGTTGAATAATTTTGGAGCAGGAACCTTCGTTTATCAAGACACTTATAATTATTTTAATCGGTGTTATGAAATGGCCCTATCTGTGCATAAAATCACAAAAGGGGCGTTCGATCCAAGCGTATATCCACTTGTGGATGGCTGGGGTTTTATGAAAGATTTAGAAATTGTTCCGGATTCTGTGACAGTAGATTCTTTACGCACTTTATTAGGGTTTCAGAACGGATATCATTTTAATTTTTCGGGTGAAGTATCTGACGACTCATTGAAAACATTCTCCATTGTAAAAAATACACCTAACGCCAAGTTAGATTTTAACGCCATTGCACAAGGTTTGGCTGTGGATGTTTTGGCAGAAGAGTTAGAAAGTCGTGGAGCTAAAAATTATTTCGTTGAAATTGGAGGAGAAATAAGAGTAAGTGGAAATAACGCTGATGGCGTTCCTTGGCGAATTGGAATTGATAAACCAGTTGAAAATTCTAACGAAGGCACACGTGAATTGCAAGAAATTGTCAACGTTGAAAATAAAAGTATTGTCACTTCAGGTTCTTACCGAAAGTTCTACGAAAAAAACGGCATTAAATATTCGCACACGCTTGATCCGTTAACCGGATATCCAGTTACGCACTCTCTATTGAGCGCTACCGTCGTCACTGAGTCATGCGCAATGGCAGATGCAATGGCAACTGCTTTTATGGTCATGGGACCTGAAGAATCAATTGCGTTTATAGATGCAAATCCACAACTTGACTTGGATGTTTATTTCATTTTCATCAACGAACATGACGAATTTGAAACCTTTTATACGCCCGATTTTGGCAAAATGATTGATCTTAATTCGGCGCCATGAAAGAAGAATACGATTACGTCATAGCAGAAAATACACGCCATTTAGGCGAAAAATCCTTGTCTTCATCTTTGCAAGGCATTTTTATTGGCACGCAAAATTACTTTTTCTTCGTTCCAGTAAACACAACAGAGGATATTCGAAAAACGCGTAAAGGTAAAACCGTAGAACCAACGTTTTTATTTAAAGGCAAGCCCGTTGCAATTATCGTGCATGAATTAATCAATAGGACTGGGCTGAGCAAGGCGGAATTTGAAGCATTTATACTCAAAAAAGTAAAAAAAGAAATTCCTGAAACCATTTGCTGTGCAATCAACGATATAGAACAATTCAAAATCTATTCAACTTGGTGGGGGAGTGGAGTACTTGTGAATGGAACAGATGGTAAATCTGGCTGGCAACCGCTTGTGAGCAGGTTTAACAGAGATAAAAAGAAAATTAAGAACTTCTATGAAGGGCATTCCAAATTAGTACCTTAAGCCTGTACACTTGAATTCGATTACTAACTTTGCCAAGCGCAAATAGCAAACTTCATATTATGCCTTTCAAAAAATTAAATCAGTTTTTATTAGATAAGATAGCCGAATTAGGTTTTGAAGAACCAACTCCTTTGCAGAAAGAATTGATTCCGAAAATTAAAAGTGGGGCCAATATATTTGCAGTTGGTGAGAAAGGATCTGGGAAAACGGAAGCCTTAATTATTAGCGTATTGCAAAAATTACAAATGAAACCGAAAGGCGATAACCCTGTGGCTTTGATTTATGCAAAAGACAAAGCCGCTGTGGTAGCTTTGGAAGAAAGGTTTAAAAGATACACAGAGTTCTCCTCTTTGCGCGTACGCATGGTCTATGAAGAACGAATCATCAATCATCAGAAGGATGAGATTTATAGAGGTGCTGATATCGTTATTGCTACACCAAATCGGTTGAGTAAACTCTATTTTCTGAATGGAATCAACCTCATGGAGCTTCAAATGATTATTGTAGAGGATGCCGAATTTTTAGTTGGATCAAGTTTTCATACAGATATTGATCGAATTTCTGAAAGTATTCAAAAATGTCAGCATATCGTTTTTGCCGAAAAATATGACTCGAAATTAGAACGTTTGCGTGATTTATTCATGGGAAATGCGCAAGTCGTGAAATAATTTAACAAAAAAACTTAAAAAAAAGTTAGTTTTTTATTTTCGTTATAATTTTCTGTTTTTCATACGTTTAGCTCGGGGCATTTTAACTTATTTTCCATAAATTAATTTTTTTAGGCTCCAAAAAAGCAACTTAATTAGAAAGAGTAGCAACTAATTATCAGACCTGCAAAAGGTATATTCAAAATTGTTGGTAGAAGATAATGGATACAGAAAAGTGTCAGTTTTCGGGATCAAGAAAAAAGGTAAAGTGATAAACAAATAAGCTATTTACCACTATTATCAAAAGAAATCTAAGCGTTTTGAGCTGCAAATAGGCGGTTCAACAATAATAAATGTCGTTTTGTAGATAACCGCTGTAACTGCAAGAACTTCAGCTTATCTTTAATAAAAAAAGAGAGAAGGCAGAATGGATTACCAAGTTATTTTAATCGACGACAATCAATCAAATAATGTTCTTAACGAAGAGTTAATCAGGAATTGGAATAATGATATTGATGTTTCAATTATTGATAATAGAGAAGAGGGTTTAAATTATTTTAAAAGAGAGTTTTCAGGAGTGGAGCATAGGAAAACGAAAACCGCTGTTTTTTTGGATGAGTTCATACCTTATATAGAAGGCATGGGTATGATTGAATATGTTGAGAAAATGAATATTGGAGAAACGTCGGGTGTTGAGGTGTACTTTTTATCCAATAAATCCAGCGAGTTAATGCGAATGAAGGCAGGCATGTTAACAAGTGTTAAGAAAGTGATTCCAAAGCCGCTGACCGCAGCAACTATTGCAGAGATTTAAGCCGCATAAGCTAAATAGCATCTCGTAATTTTCTGAGTTAGAAAAGAACGATCCAATAATTATCCAAATAAATTTAATTACTGTCAACTCCGAGTTCAATATCTCGGTTTTAGCAATAGAGATTCTCTATAAAAGATTCCCAGAACTAGAAGAATCCAATTCTGTTCATGAAAGCGCCGTAACGTCAATTATTCAATTACCAACTTTTCTGAGTCAAGCGTTTCACCAGCGTTTTTAATTGCATTTACGAAATAAATCCCTGCATCTAAAATTGTTAACTCAACGCGATTATTATCTGGAACAACGATTGTTTGAACAACTTCGCCGAGGACATTTGTAATGGTAATTTGGCTCGCATCCATATCATTCGGGAAATCCACTATCACATTTCCTGTAGATGGATTCGGATAAATATTCCAATCCATTAATGGGATGTCCAACGGAAGATTGGCATAATAAAGTCCAAAAACATCATCTCTCCAGTTTTCTAAAACTTGCAGAGCTGCTCCCGTAGCACCATGAGATATGACATCTGTCAACATATTTATGTCATTTAATCCTTGCGAATAGTCAGCCATAACGTTCATAACTAAGGCTTCGCCAACTGCCTCAACTTCCACCTCAGTTGAAACTTCAAAATAATTTTCATTTCCAAGGGCGTGTACGCCAATGTATCTGTCAAATCCAGGTCCCGCCTCAGCTTCAATAGCTACAAATCGATATCCTGCTGCCCAACCCCACTGCATCTCTGGCGATTTAGGAGCTAAAGGATGATCTGCTGGCCATAAACTTGGATCACCATTGTTTTCAGGTTCTTGAACACCAATGTAAAAACGAACCGACTCAATTGATGTCACATCAAAACTACCCAATTCAATTGTTGTTGAAATTTCTTCTTGTGGCTCAACTAATGCCAATACTTCTAATGGCGCAGCAGTTTCCGTTCCGCCATCATGAATGATAGTAACTTGAGACAAATAATATTGCAGACGGGTTGCTTTAAAATCATAGCTCAAATTATTGGTGCCTACAGCACCTAAAGTGAAATCATTTAACCCTAATTTGTGGTTAATTTTTAAACTTACTTCTGTTTGGGCATTTGCTACAACACCAACTAAAAGTATGAGAGTAAGGAGAATTAATTTTTTCATAAATAAAGCATTTTGGGTGTGATAAAACTGCACACCTTGTCTTATTCTACTAAGTTACAGTAAAATTAGTAGTTTGAAAAATTATTTAGAAGCTATCTATTTAAAATAAGCCAGTAGTTTGCAAGCCTATTCGTAATTCGAGTTGAATTTCTTTAAGGAGCCTTCGAATTGGAAGCATTACCGAATTTTCTCTTTTCAGGAATTGTGATATGAACGTAATCGCATATATCAATCCTTCTGAAATTTCGCAATTAGGGTTGATTGAAGTACCTTTGTAATTGTTATATTCATGAAAAAAAGAAACACCATATTTTTCTTCCTCATTTTTCTGCTCTCCTGCGGAATTATTAGGCAGAATAATAAAGATGAAGTTGGCCCTTATAAATTAGAAATTCCAGAAGGATTTCCTGCAATGAAATCAACAAAAGGAAATGAGCTCACCCAAGAGCGTATTGATTTAGGACGAATGCTTTTTTACGATCCAATTCTTTCAAGAGACAGCACTATATCATGCGCCTCGTGTCATAATCAAGCATTAGCATTTGCAGATGATCGTGCAATTACGCCAGGTGTTGAAGGTCGGCTTGCCAAGCGTAATGCACCAAGTTTGGCCAATGTAGGTTATAATCCCACACTTCTTTTTGACGGACATTTAGAAACGCTGGAAATGCAAATATTAGTTCCTATTGGCGAACATGCCGAGATGGCTTTTAATATTGTAGAAATCTCAAAGCTCTTGCAAGAAGATTCCACTTACGTTAGAACGAGTTATTCCGCCTATAATCGGAAGCCAGATGCGTTTGTAATTACTCGCGCGATATCTGCATTCGAACGCACACTTATAAGCGGTGATTCAAAGTTCGATCAACAGGTTTATCAGGGCAAAAATGTAATGGACAAAGCCGAAAAACGTGGAATGGATTTATTTTTTAACGAACTCAATTGCGTCGAATGTCACTCAGGATTTAACTTCACAAACTACGCAACAACCAATAATGGCTTGTATGAAGTTTATGCCGATAGTGGGCGACAGCGCGTAACAAGATTAGAAAGCGATCGGGCGTTATTCAAAGTGCCTACGCTGCGAAACATTGCTTTAACTGCGCCGTATATGCATGACGGAAGTATAGCAACTTTGGAAGAGGTAATCGCTCATTATCAATCGGGCGGGGTCATACACAAAAACAAAAGTGATAAACTCACCCCTTTCACTTTATCTGAATCCCAAACTGCTGATTTAATCAAATTCCTAAATTGTTTAACGGATAAAGAATTTTTGAAGAATAAGAAATTTAGAAATCCATTTGAAGATTAAGTAGGCGTATAAAGAATTCAATCATTTTAATTCAGATTTATTAAATATCTTTTTCGATTCTTTTTTTAATAAAAGCGATAGCAGATTTAATTTTTTCTTACATTTGCCCTCCGCTAAAAAAAGAATGCTCTTTAAAAATGCCCGAGTGGCGGAATTGGTAGACGCGCACGACTCAAACTCGTGTTCCATTGGAGTGCCGGTTCGAGCCCGGCCTCGGGTACTAAGCCGGAATTTTTCGTTTTCACACGAAACTTTCCGGTTTTTTTATGCCGTAATTCTTTTGATACTACTGGGATGTAGGAGAAAAATGAATTAACTCTTAAAGTTCGATATTTGTCCGGCCTCGGGTACTGATTAGAACCTCAACCTACTATTATTTAGTCGGTTGAGGTTTTTTTATGCTCTAATGTTGGTACGGTTGTTAGTACATCTTTTGAATAACCCCTTTTTTTAACTTATTTACATTACTGAATACCTTATCTTTTTACAACAAAAAAAGCATCCCCCCTAATCGTTCAAACACTTATGGGTTGGTCAATAAATTGGCTAAAATGTTTTACACAATTTTTAAAAAACGTGTACAAAATATAGTTTTGGAAAGTATAAATTGAAACATGACGATTATTACCGGAAAGGCTGGATGAAAACAGAATGGTGTTGCGGAAACCCGTTCACGAATTGTTCTTGATTAAGGTTTACCAAATAAATCGGTTAGCGCATTTTCAAGAGCATCAAATTGAAGTGAAAACCCCATTTTCTTAATTTTTGAATTATCTATTCGGCTGCCTTGCAAAATAATTTGAGCCATCTCTCCAAACAATAATTTCAAGGCAAATGCTGGCACTTTAGGGGCCCATAACTTTTTTCCGAATCTTTTCGCAACCGCCTGAGTCATTTCTAAATTGGTGGTGTGTTGAGATGAAACTGCGTTATAAACACCATTGTACTTGTTGTCTTTAAGAGCGGCTAAATATAGCGGGCAAAGGTCGTCAATATGGATCCAAGGCATGTATTGTTTGCCTGATCCTAGTGCGGAACCAAATCCCATCTTTATTGGTTTTTTTAATTTTTCAAGCGCGCCACCTTTACTGCTTAAAACGATACCGGTACGCAAAGCAACTACGCGTTGTGCTTTTGAGTTCATATCAAAGGCTGTTTTTTCCCACTGCACACTAATGTCTGCTAAAAAGTCTGTTCCTTTTGAATCTTGTTCCTTAAAAATAGTTTCGGTTGTTTTTGTGCCGTAATAACTTATTCCTGACGCCGAGATAAATGACTTCAGCTGATTTGAATTTAAGTTGTTTTGCAAAAGGTTAATCGTGTCTACTCGGCTAGATAAGATGAGTTTTTTGCGCTCTGATGTCCATCTTCCTTCTCCAACATTTTCCCCGGCTAAATGTATGATATGATCAATATTTTTAAGCGCTTCTATCTCTAGGTCTTGGCTGCTTAGGTTCCAGCGGAATGTTGGGTGTTTTTCATTCCCGCTCACAGTCCGCGACAAATGTCGAACGGCGTAATCATTCTTTACCAAAAGTTCGCTCAAAGCTTGACCTATTAAACCACTTCCGCCTGTAATTAGAACTGTTTCCATAAACTAAAGTAACGTATTATTTTTTTGTATAATTCAATTTTAACAGTAACATAACCTAGGCGCCAAATTCTTGTAGGGCATGTTTGTATGTTTCTATGGCGCGCACTCTTGCCATTTTATGATCCACAATTGGGTCAATGTAATTGTCTGGATCAAAATCTGGAATCCACCGTTTGATATAATTGCCTTGTTTGTCAAATCTCTCTTGTTGCAGAGTTGGATTGAATACTCTGAAATAGGGCGCTGAGTCACATCCAGTTCCTGCTGCCCATTGCCAATTCCCATTATTTGATGCCAAATCAAAGTCGAGTAGTTTTTCTGCAAAATACGCTTCTCCCCAACGCCAATCAATCAATAAATGTTTGATTAAAAAACTCGCCGTAACCATTCGCACACGATTGTGCATAAAACCTGTTTCATTTAATTGCCGCATCCCAGCATCAACAATCGGATAGCCCGTTTTACCTTCACACCAAAGTTTAAATTCTTTTTCGTCGTTTCGCCACTCGACTCCTGCATATTTTCGTTTGAATGGGCCTTCCAGTACATTCGGAAAATGGGCTAATATTTGTGAAAAAAAGTCGCGCCAAATAATTTCTGATAAGTACGTCTTATTCTTAGGTACGGCATAATAAATTAAACTGCGAACGCTAATGGTTCCGAACCTTAAATGATGACCAACAAGTGTTGTTTTGTCCTTGGCGGGATAGTTGCGGTGGAGGTCATAGGTGTCCACACCGTTTAAATCATAGTTGGGCGCTATTAACGTGCTGGTTTTAAATCCAATTGACTCCAAGGTTGGTGTTTTATAACTAGTCTTGGCGTAATGCTGATTCAATTCTGGCTGAGGTTTAGGAATAGTAACATTTGTTTTTGCGTATTTCTCCAACCATTTATTTTTGTAAGGGGTAAAAACGGTATAGGGTGTGTCGTCTCCTTTTAACACTTCGTTATTTTCAAAAAACACATGATCTTTAAAGGTCTGAAATTCCGCGCCGTTTGTCTCCACAATGAATTTTACTTTTTTGTCGCGCGCAATTGCTGCGGGTTCGTAATCACGGTTCAAATAAACGGAATCAACTGCTTCACTTTCTAAAATAGATTGCCAAATATCAATTGGTTTTCCATGCTTGATTAAAAGACTTGAGCCGTGCTTTTGTAGTTCAGAATTGATCTTATTTAAATGTTTCCAGATAAAACTAACTCGGGCATCATCTTGAGGTAAGTCAGCTAAGATTGTGGTGTCAAAAATGAAAATGGGCTGAACATTTTTGCGCTGCTGCAATGCGGCATTCAAGCCCGTATTATCATTTAACCGAAGATCGCGTCTAAACCAAAAATAGGATGTTTTTTCCATTACTTATATTACAGACTTGATAACAGTTAAATCGTTAGATTGTTTAAACAAAGGCGGACTTTATTCGCTTTAAATCGGGCATTTCGACTCAATTAATCGACTATGTAAGATGTGTAATTAGTTTCGTGTAACCGATCCAAATTCAAATGCAGATGCAGGTTTGTTTTCCATGGGATAGATGCCATGCGCTTCCATGTTTTCTGAAATTTCAGAAGTTAGAATGGTAAGGAAATTCCCCATTTGATCTCCCATTTTAGGGGAAATGGTAATTCGGAGATAAAATGAACTCAGATCAATCGGAAAGCTTTAATTCTGGGAAAAATGTTCGTCTATGCTTCTAATAAAATCTTCTCCTGGGAATCCGGGTGCAAAATCGTGATCTCCAAAATTGTTTCGATCATCTGCTCCCCTCGCTTTATCAAACTTGCCAATTGGTAATATCAGACTAAAGTTAGAAACACTTGCTTCATACGTCCAGTTATTATCCAATTCAGGCAAATATAAAGTGGGTTCATCCATTTCTCCAGGATAGTAAAACCAAACCCCAGCCTTTTCGTCTGTTTCAATTGAATTGTCTTTAGGAGTGGCAATCCAATAGGTGCCATCCACCATAGATAAGTCTATTCCAATTCCATTCGGATGATTAGTCGAAAGCGTTAGATTGTCTCCCTCAAAATCTCCTCCCAAAAACTTGTAATCGCTTGGGTAAGGATTGTTGTCGTATCGATTTTCGACAGTAATCATAAATGAAGTCGCGGCTTTTAATAATTTCTTGTCTACATCAAATGACATGACTTCTGCACCTCCATCCTCTAAGTCAAATTGATTTCCAGTAAATTGCCCTATTGAAATTGGCTTATTATCTACAATTATCCAACCTTCATAGTCTGAATGCGGTAGGTTTTGTAATCGCAATTCTAGATTTGCTGTTCCTTCTTTTTTACATGATGTGAAAATGAATAGACTTGCAAATGTTAACAGGATGATTTTTTTAAAAGACCTCATATTTTCTGGATTTTGTTTAATACAAACTACGGACTTATACTAAATATTGTAAATACCAGAAATTTCCCGCAAAATAGTCAAATCAAATTAAATAACTGATATTGTTTGCCGGCAGGCGATTTATAACGCTGTTAGAGTTAGAAGAGGACCTTCTCAAAATTGACTATTTAGATTTTAATGAATCAAAATCAATTGTCATTCGGCGTGAAGACTTAACCTACAGATTCTATATCGGGAGTTGGTGGTTTAAATATACAGGGTTCGATTTTTTAGAGAACGATAAAGTTGTGATGAATCAACTCTCTTGTGCAAAATGGTCGATTTCACAAATTAAATAAATCACGAAATTTCTTCAAAATGAAGGGATAAAAAAGCCTTTTGGCGAAAATCTATAGAAGAGTCTCCTTTCATCCGAAACGCATCACTCACTACTTCATTTACAGCACAACACAATTCTAAAGACTCAATACTGTAATAGCAAACTTATTCATCCAAATTACTACTGAGCCATTGTTTCATACGTTCAAGTTCTATTCCCTTCGCACCAGCCAAACGCTCTGCTTGATCGGTTTTTACTTTTCCAACACCAAAATAATGCGCTTCAGGATTTGCGAAATACCAACCACTAACAGAAGCTGTTGGATACATTGCCATGGATTCAGTTAATGAAACGCCCGTTAGTTTCTCGGCGTTTAGAATCTTGAATAAACCAGGCTTTTCGGTATGGTCAGGGTTTGCAGGATATCCTGGCGCAGGTCGTATGCCACGGTATTTTTCTTTGATTAGTTCAGCCTTTTCAAGAGCAGTTTCTTCATAGCACCAGTAGGACTGACGTACTATTTCATGAAGTCGTTCAGCAAACGCTTCAGCCAGTCTGTCCGCTAATGCTTTCAGCAGAATCGAGTTATAATCATCATGGTCAGCTTCAAATTCAGCCACCTTCTTTTCAATGCCTAATCCTGTTGTTACTACAAATCCACCGATATAATCTTTAATACCACTTTCTTTTGGTGCAATAAAATCTGCCACACAAACATTGTTTGCCGCTTTAGCTTTTTTCAATTGCTGGCGCATTCCAAATTGCGTATGCAAAACAGTGTCTCGATTCTCATCCGTGTAAATCTCAATGTCGTCATCATTCACAGAGTTCGCTGGCCAAATTCCAACACTAGCTTTGGCAGTAAGCCATTTTTCTGAAATAATTGTATCCAACATGGCATTTGCTTCACGATAAAGTTTTGTGGCTTCTTCGCCCATGGCTTCATGCTCTAAAATAGCGGGATATTTCCCACGAAGTTCCCACGTGTGGAAAAACGGTGTCCAGTCAATATATTCACGCAACTCATTCAAATCATAATCGTTTAATTGCTCAATGCCATTTAATTTGGGTTTAGCAATTTCTGAAGTATTCCAGTCGATATTGAATTTGTTCTGGCGCGCTTCTGCAAGGGATAAGAACTTTTTAAATCCCTTTTTCTTAGCGTAATTTTTTCTGACCGTCTCGTATTCGTCTTTAATATTATCGACAAATGCATCTTTTTTATCACCCAATAAATCACTCACAACCGTAACAGATCGTGAAGCATCCAAAACATGAATGGTTTGTCCTTTTGTATAATGTTGATCAATTTTAACCGCCGTATGAACTTTAGAAGTAGTTGCACCACCAATTAGTAAAGGTAAATCCATACCCAAAAGTTCCATTTCTTTGGCCACATGCACCATCTCATCTAAAGAGGGTGTAATTAAACCACTTAAACCGATCACATCTACTTGATGTTCTTTAGCCGCTTCTAATATTTTATTAGCAGGAACCATTACACCCAAATCAATAATATCGTAATTGTTGCATCCTAAAACTACGGCAACAATGTTTTTGCCAATGTCATGCACATCACCTTTAACAGTTGCCATGAGTACTTTTCCTTTAGACCGATTGTCTGTTTTAGAGGCTTCGATATAAGGAAGGAGGTAAGCCACAGCTTTTTTCATGACTCGGGCGGATTTTACGACCTGTGGTAAGAACATTTTTCCGGCTCCAAAAAGATCGCCAACAACGTTCATTCCGTTCATTAAATAACCTTCAATCACTTCAATTGGTTCATCCACTATTTGGCGCGCTTCTTCTACATCTTCCAAGATAAAATCGGCGACTCCTTTTACCAATGAATGTGTGAGTCGTTCTTGTAAAGTTCCTTCGCGCCACTCTAAATTAACCACTCTCACTTTACCACTGCCTGATACCGTTTCGGCAAATTCTAATAAGCGTTCGGTAGCATCTTCTCGGCGGTCTAAAAGAACATCCTCCACATGATTCAATAAATCAGTTGGAATGTCATCATAGATTTCTAACATAGCAGGATTGACAATTCCCATGTCTAATCCTTCATTAATTGCGTGATAAAGAAAAGCAGAGTGCATAGCCTCACGCACTTTATTGTTTCCTCTAAATGAAAATGAAACATTACTAATTCCTCCACTTACATGAGCACCAGGAAGGTTTTCGCGAATCCACCGTGTTGCCAAGAAAAAATCAATGGCGTTTCTGCGGTGTTCATCCATTCCTGTCGCTACTGGAAAAACGTTCGGATCAAAAATAATGTCCTGTGGTGGAAATCCCACTTCGTTGACTAAAATTCGGTATGATTCTTCACAGATTTGGATTCTTCGCTGATAGGTATCTGCCTGCCCCAATTCATCAAACGCCATAACTACAACCGCAGCGCCATATTGGCGAATTTTTTTCGCTTCGGAAACAAATTTTGCCTTTCCTTCTTTTAAGCTAATTGAGTTGACTATGCACTTGCCTTGAACACATTGTAGTCCTGCCTCAACAATTCCCCATTTTGAAGAGTCAATCATAATAGGAACCCGAGAGATATCTGGTTCAGAAGCGATTAAATTGAGAAATTTAACCATGGCCTCTTTTCCATCAATCAAACCATCATCCATATTAATGTCAATGATTTGTGCACCACCTTCTACTTGGTCGCGCGCAACTGAAAGTGCTTCGTCAAATTCATCATTCATTATGAGTCGAAGAAATTTTCGAGAACCAGCAACATTGGTACGTTCACCAATATTTATAAAATTAGTCTCATTTGTAACCTCTAAAGGTTCAAGCCCACTCAATTTCATATTTGGAAGATGCTCCCATTTGCAGTGATGGTTACCTTTGTAATCAGGATGTAAACTCATTGTTCTCTCAGTTTTCTAGTAATTAGTCCATAGTCCCGATAACAATCGGGGCAGTATTTTCAAGAAGCGTTCAAAATATTAATCACCTAATTTTATAGCGATCTATAATCTGTTTGCGAAGCCAACATTACATGACTACACTCCAATTTTCATCCCCACTTTGACTTGCCCAATCTTTGAATTTTTCTTTTCCTCCTCTTGCTTCCCAATCTGAATCAATCGTTAATTTTGAACTAATCCCTCCTCTTGGATTACAGATCATCATTAATCTCAACCTTTCTGGCTCATAAACTTCCATCAAGTGATCATAAAATATATTGATCAACCTTTCATACGATACAACAATGTCACGCAAGTGATAAGAGTATTGTTTCAATGATCTTAACTCCATAATTTTACCTTTTGGATAAAATGTAATATAGATCGCTGCAAAATCAGGTTGTTCTTGAACACCTAAAAAAGTGAATTCAGGAATTTTAATTTTAATTTCGTAAGCTTCCTTGGTTGGATTTGGCAGAGCGATTAAGATTGAACTATCGATCTCTTTGTACAATTTTGGCATTTTTTTTTGTTTATAATGAATACTATGTTTTTGTTTTATGCGGAATAGTTGGCAGCTAAATCTGCCATTGCTTTGATGTGATCAGGAGTAGTTCCGCAACATCCTCCTACAATATTTACTAAGCCTTCATCTAAAAAAGTCTTGATTTGATCCGCCATTATTTCAGGTGTTTCGTCATATTCACCCATTTCATTTGGCAAGCCAGCATTTGGATGAGCACTCGTGAAAAATGGGGCTTTATTCTTTAAAATTTGAAGGTACGGCCGAAGAGCGCTTGCTCCTAAAGCACAATTTAATCCAATACTCAATAAGTTCGCGTGTTGAACAGAAACTAGAAAGGCTTCGGTTGTTTGACCAGATAAAGTTCTACCACTAGCATCCGTAATTGTGCCGGAAACCATGATGGGTAAATCAGTAACCAATTCATTTTGAACATCTTCAATAGCGAAAAGTGCCGCTTTAGCATTTAACGTATCAAAAATCGTTTCAACTAAAAGTAGGTCAGCGCCTCCTTCTATTAATCCTTTTACTTGCTCGGAGTATGCTACAACCATTTTATCAAAAGTTGTGTTTCTGAATCCCGGGTCATTTACATCAGGTGAAAGTGATAAGGTGACATTTGTTGGTCCAATGGAGCCTGCAACGAATCTTGGTTTGTTCGGATTTTTAGCCGTGAATTCTTCACACACTTCTTTAGCCAGTTTGGCGCCGTGGAAATTAATATCGTAGGCTGCACGCTCCAAGTCATAATCGGCTTGAGCAATAGTGGTTCCACTAAACGTATTGGTTTCAATAATATCCGCGCCCGCTTCTAAATACTGGGCGTGTATCGCTTTGATAATGTCCGGGCGAGTTAATGACAATAGGTCATTGTTTCCTTTCAAAGAATTGGGGTGATCCTCAAACCATCCTCTGCGAAAGTCTTCCTCTTCTAGTTTGTAACGCTGAATCATGGTTCCCATGGCGCCATCTAAAACAAGGACTCTTTTTTTTAATATTTCTCTAATTCCATCCATAATCTGAATGAAAAGTAGTGTGACCGGAAATTCGTTTTAAAGCGAATGTTGAAATCTTATAGCGTTTAAGCACAAATCTGCTAAACTGGAATTGGCACCTTATCCTCATCTCAATGAGTTAGGTTGCCAAGGTTTCAAAGGGCCGGTCCCTCCACCTTTCTTTATAAGTACATTAATAAATTAAGAACTGTCACAAAGTTAATTCTAATCTTTTTAAAAGCAAAGTATTTTAGCTAAAGTTACCTATTGGAATGATTGATTAATAAAAAAGGTATTTGAAAAACCTCTTCTGATTTTTGGTGTCAGTCGATTTAAAACCATGTATTCGTCGAAAAATTCCAATTTATTTTAAAAAAATGCTTGGCGTGTGTACTAATATTCCATACATTAAGAAAGAAGGATTTAAGATAGCCGCAAACCAACGGCCCCTTACTATTTGACCGCATTCTGCTAATATCCTGTTGTGTGATGGTTTTCCCTTGTTTCGATTTTTTGTGAGTTGCGGAGGTCTTAGAATTCAATAAACTCTCGTATAGGGCAGTCTCAATAAGCCCTTCTGATTGACTGCCCAAATCTGCCGGGTTAAAAGAGGAGAAATAGCTTGAGAAACCCCGACGTCTTAATTTAAAGTCAGAAAAATTAGATGACCTGCTGAATATCACAAAGTGATTTATAATAACCTTTTGCGGCTATTAATTCACTGTGATTTCCGCGTTCAACAACTTCACCATTCTTTAATACAAGAATTAAATCGGCATGACGAATAGTGCTCAAGCGGTGGGCAATAATCAAGGAAGTTCTGTTCTGCATTAAATTCTCCAAGGCGTCTTGCACTAATTTTTCAGATTCTGTATCCAAAGCCGAAGTAGCTTCATCCAAAATCATTATTGGCGCTTCAGATAACACTGCTCTAGCAATACTCACTCGTTGTTTTTGCCCGCCTGATAGTTTGTTACCGCGGTCGCCAATAATCGTGTCGTATCCATTTTCAAGCTGCGTAATAAATTCGTGTGCGTTGGCTACTTTCGCGGCATTTATAATTTCTTCTTCAGTCGCATCTGGAATTCCAAAGGAGATGTTATTTCTAACATTATCGTTGAATAAAATAGACTCTTGTGTCACTACACTAATGAGTTTACGCAAATCCTTTTTTAGTAAAGCTCTAATATTTACGTTGTCTATTAAAATCTCACCTTGTGTCACATCATGAAATCTCGGAATTAAATCCGATAGCGTTGATTTTCCGCTTCCTGATTCTCCAACCAATGCAACGGTTTTTCCTTTTTCTAGTTTAAAAGAAATGTCTTTTAAAATGGGTTCTTCATCATATGAAAACCCAACTTTATTAAATGAAATTTCGCTATCCAAAGCAGTTTTTTGTACTGGGTTTTCGGGGTCTTTTATAGGGTCCGTAAGATCGATAATTTCATTCACACGGTCTAAGGAAACTTCGGCTTTTTTCAAATAAGTTAATGCGCTTGATATGGAACTTATTGGTCTTAAAAATTGAGAGAAAATTACAATAAAAGCAATGAATTGTTCGCCGCTCATTCCGCCTTCATCTAATAGTACCAACTTACCACCCCACCAAACTATGGCAATTAAAACACCAGTACCAAATACTTCATTTAAAGGAGACGCTAAATCTTTTTTTCGAAATGTGCGCGTAATTAGATTTTGGTGGTGATTATTTTTATTCGAAAAGCGATCCACAGCAATTTTTTCAGCAGTAAATGCTTTTATAACTCTAATTCCACCTAAGCTCTCTTCAATGTTTGAAACCAAGTCGCTCATTTGTTCTTGGCCTTTTTGCGAAGTTCGTTTTAAACTTTTACGAATACGTGAAATAACTAATGCACTAATGGGTAAAAGTATGAGTGAGAATGTTGTGAGTTCAACACTGAGATAAAATAGTATGGTGAGGTTAACAGCAATGGCTAGTGGTTCTCGAAAGACCAATTCTAATGTAGATACTATGGCAATTTCTACTTCGTTTAAATCAGCCGTTAGTCGTGTTAATAAATTACCTTTTTTCTCTTCGGAATAAAATGAAAGCGGGAGGTGCATGGCACGATTGAATAGTTTTTTACGCAAATCACGCACTACGGCCATTCTCAAAAAAGATTGATGGTATACAGCGCTGTAGCGGAATAGGTTTTTCAGAAAAAATGCAATGAGCACGGAAATGCAAACAAAATATAAAGCACCTTCTTTACCATTTGTAATCACAAATTCATTCTGAAGAAATTCAAAATAATCGCCAAAATAATTGAGGATATTCTCCCGTGCTTCCCAAACAGGTTTAACAACAGTTACAACTTCTTCACTCTCAACTGATTTTGTAAAAATGATCTTTAAAAAAGGAATGAAAAGTATTAATGAAAGTAAGTTGAATATTACAAATAGGAGGTTGCTAAGAATGACAATAAATGTCGTTCTCTTATAAATAAACGTAAGTTTAAAAATTTGTACAATTCCTTTCACAGGGGACAAAAGTAGCTTTGAATTTTGAATAACGATAAAAAACCGGAAATGTTTTATCCAAACCGCATTTTTAATTGGTAACCAGCCCTGAATTAGAATAATGAGAGCCCAAAACCAACCACTGTTGAATTTTAGTACATTTTAATATCCGAAAGAAGAGTGAAGGTTATAACTCAGCACATCACACTAAACGTAAGAAATGACTAAATACTAACGACTAGCCGCTAAAGACTAGTAACATTTACTACTTTTACAGCATGAGTTCAATAAGACAGAAAAAGGTACAAGCTGTAATTCAGGCTGAATTGGGGAATTATTTTAGAGAGAATGCGCGCACAGTGTGCTTAGGAGCAATGGTTTCAGTGACTGAAGTGCGTATGGTTCCAGATATGTCTTATTTAAAGGCTTATGTCAGTATTTTTGGGCATTCAGATGTGCAAGCTGTCTATAAAAGTATTAAAACGCATAAAGATTCTATTCGATATGAAATGGGAAAAAGGTTAGGTAAAAGCCTGAGAAGAATTCCTGATTTGAGTTTTTATATTGATGACAGTATTAGTTATGCCGAGGAAATTGATAAACTGTTGGGGGAATAATTTAGGGTGAATTCCTCTTTTTATATAGCGCGACGTTATTTGTTTTCTAAGAAAACACAAAACGTAATCAATATTATTTCAGGTGTTTCGATTATTGGAATTATGATTTCGACCGCCGCTATGGTCATTATCCTTTCTGGTTTTAACGGAATTGAGGGGTTGGTTTTAAGAATGTTTAGTTCTTTTGAGTCGGACATTGAAATTTCTTCAAAACAAACAAAAACCTTTGACCGCAATTTTATTCCAACGCAAGTATACGAAATGGATGGCGTCATCAATTATTCTGAGGTAATTGAAGAAATCGCTATTGTTAAGAATTTAGACAACTTCATAATTGGAACCATAAAAGGAGTTGATCAGCCCTTTTTAGAGATGAGCGAAATGGACGAGCATTTGTTGGATGGTCGCGGAATCATTCAAGATGAATATGGTCCCTTTGCCTTAATTGGTGGTGGCGCCATTGAAAATTTAGATGGTTACATCTATCAGTATCAAGGGCAATACGAATATTTCACAATCTATTCACCCAATAAAGACGAGAAAATTAGTCGCAACCAACTTAAAAACATTGATGTCTTTACCACTTCGCAAATTCCAATTGTTGGTGTTTTTAGCTATAATAATGAAGTCGATCAAGAATACTTAATCGTACCGCTTGATTATGCTGCGGAAATATTTAACTATAAAGACGAAATTACCCAAGTTGAAATTGACTTTGCAGAAGGGACAGATTTAGATCAAAAAAAGGCCGAACTAGAATTAATGTTGGGCGGAAGTTTTCAAGTGAAAACAAGTTTTGAGCAAAACCAACTAATCTACGAAACGAGCCAAAGTGAAAAATGGATCACAACCCTTTTGTTAGGATTTATTTTCTTTTTAGCCACGTTTAACATGGTTGCTTCAATCACAATGTTGGTGATTGAGAAAAAAGAAAACATGAAAACTCTGCACGCTATAGGAGCAAAACCCATTCAGTTAAGGCGCATTTTCTTTTTTGAAGGACTCTTGATTAATTTCATTGGATTGTTAATAGGATTAGGACTTGGGTACGGTGTTTGCTGTCTTCAACAGGGATTTGGGCTCATAGCTATGAATAATAGCGTTGAAGAATTTTTTCCAATAATATTAAAATGGGGTGACTTATTTTTAATTTTAGGAATTACAATGACATTCGGTACTTTGGCAGCTTATTTGCCAAGCAGATTTTTAATAGCTCGCATAATTAAATAATAATATGAAAAACATAGTAATTGTTCTCATCACATTCATTCTTTCCGTTTCAGGATTTTCTCAAAATAGAATGACTCCAGAATTGTTGTGGAAATTAAAACGCGTTGGAAATATCCAAGTTTCTCCTGACGGTAAACAAGTATTGTTCAGTTTAAAAACTTACGATTTAGAGAAAAATGGAGGAAGTAGTGAACTGTTCGTTGTTCCAGTAAACGGAGGGACACCAAAACAAATTACAAATAGACCTGGAAGTGAATTTGACGCACAATGGCGACCTGACGGGAAGAAAATTGGCTTTTTAGCGCAACCTGATGATGGTTCAGAAACTTCCATTTTTGAAATTAATCCTGATGGTTCGGGATTAAGCCGTTTATCCTATAATGGAGCAGGAGGTATTAACGGGTTTAAATATTTTCCGGACAGTAAAAAAGTGGCATTTATTAAGGATGTGAAACTCAACCGTGTAAACGCTAACGAAATGTCTTCTGACTTACCAGAGTCTAATGCCCGCGTCATTGATGATTTGATGTATCGTCATTGGGGATCTTGGGATAATGGAACGCGATCACACATTTTCTTTGCGCCAATCAAAGATGGGAAACTTCAGGGTCAGGGAATTGATATTATGAAAGGCGAAAATTTTGACGCACCCATAAAACCATTTGGAGGAATGGAGCAAATAACTATTTCACCCGACGGGAACAATATCGTTTATGCCTGCAAAAAAATGGAAGGTTTAAGCTATGCCATTAGCACCAATTCAGATTTATATGTCTACAATGTTTTATTGGGGAATACCAATAATATGACCAAAAAATATACGGGCTACGATTTAGATCCAAGCTATTCAAAAGATGGCGGAAAAATAGCCTGGTTGAGCATGGAACAAGACGGCTTTGAGTCGGACAAGAATGACATATTAGTGCACGATTATGAAACGCAATTAACTGTTAATATTACACAGCAGTTTGACCTTACCGTGTCAAGCTATGTATGGGATGATAAAGGTGAAAAAATTTATTTCAAATCAGTGACAGAAGCCACGTATCAATTGTACGAGTATGATTTTAAGAAAAAGTCCATTCGTCAAATTACCGAAGGAATGCACAATTATACTTCAATCGCATTTGCTGGGGATAAATTAATTGGTGGGAAACAATCCATGAATCATCCAACAGATATATACGCCGTGGATATTAAAAAAGGCACAGAAACGCAATTAACGGATGTCAACAAAGAAATTTATGACGATTTAGAGATTGGAAAAATTGAAAAACGTTGGGTAACCACTACAGATGATAAAAAGCAATTGGTCTGGGTCATCTTCCCGCCGAACTTCGATAAAGACAAAAGGTATCCTGCTTTATTGTATTGTCAAGGAGGGCCGCAAAGTGCTGTGAGTCAATTTTTCTCTTATCGCTGGAATTTTCAATTGATGGCAGCAAATGATTATATCATTATTGCGCCAAACAGAAGAGGATTGCCTGGTTTCGGTCAAGAATGGAATGATGCTATTTCAGGGGACTGGGGTGGACAACCAATTGACGATTACATTTCAGCTGTGGATGAATTGAGGAAAGAACCATACATTGATCCAACTAAAATTGGAGCAGTTGGTGCGAGTTACGGCGGTTATTCCGTATATTATTTAGCGGGGATGCACGAGAATCGTTTTAGAACATTTGTTTCGCATTGTGGCCTTTACAATTTAGAAAGCTGGTATGGTACTACTGAAGAATTGTTCTTCGCAAATAAAGATATTGGTGGACCCTATTTTAATCCAATCAAGCCGCCTAGTTATGAAAAACATTCTCCACATAAATTAGCTAAAAATTGGAATACTTCAATGTTGATCTTTCATGGTGAGCAAGATTTTAGAGTGCCGCTTAATCAAGGAATAGAAGCTTTTCAAACCCTTCAAATTAAAGGAATCGATAGCCGAATGATTTTGTTTCCGGAAGAGAATCACTGGGTGCTTTCACCGCAGAATGGTGTGTTTTGGCACCGCGAATTCTACAGTTGGTTAGATGAGCATTTGAAGAAATAGTCGAACCTGTTTTAGAGGTGGTTTTTTCTTGATTCACGCTGCTTCTAATAGCTAGTCTTGAAACATGGTTTAAATTATTTAAGAAACTTAGCTCAAGAGCCGTAAATTGAGGTCTTCGATATGCACGGTTCCTTCTAAAAAACGGCTTCAATTACTTTCTCTTTATAGGATTGCCCAATTGGAATACTTTTTTCTTCCAATGTTAATGATCGGCTATCCAGGGCGCTTACAAGGTTTTTATTCACTATAAACGATTTGTGGCACCTGATAAAATGTTTAGCCGGTAGTTTCTCTTCTAAGGACTTTAAAGACATAAGGGCCGTAATTCGTCCAGTTGATATGTGAAAGGAAACATATTCGCGCATCCCTTCAATGTACTTAATGTCTGAATATAGAATTTTATAAAGCTTGTGGTCCGCTTTAACAGTAAGATAATCGGGCTTGAATTCTGGACTGTCAATTTTATTTTTTCTTAAATCGAAAAGTTCATGTGCTTTCTTGGCGGCTTTTAAAAAACGGTCAAAGGCAAATGGTTTTAGTAAATAGTCTATTGCCTCTAGTTCAAATCCCTCAATTGCATAGTCTTGGTACGCAGTTGTTAAAATAACCAGTGGTTTGTCCGTTAATGTTTTTATTAAATCTGTACCCAAAAGGTCAGGCATTTGAATATCTGTAATGATGAGGTCAATTTGTGTTTCTTCAATAACAGCTAGCGCATCAACGCCACTTTTATAGCATCCTATTAATTCTAAAAAAGGAATTTTTTTGACGTAGCTCTCTACTAAATTCCTTGCTAATTGCTCATCATCAATTATAATACATTTCATTTCTTCAAATTTATTTTTAGAATAGACGAATACGATTTTTTATCCATTTTTAGCAACAAATCATGTTCGCCTGGATAGAGTAACGAGAGTCTTTTTCGAACGTTTTCCATGCCTATACCACCCACCTTGTCCCTAGTGCTGTTGACTTCACTATTCACACTATTCGATACAATTAAAGTGAGTTTGCTGTCTTCATCCTTAATCTTAATTTTTATCCATCCATTTACTTTATCGTGATGGTTTCCATGTTTAAAGCTGTTTTCAATGAATGGAATCATTAATAATGGACTTATTTGCAAGTTCTTCTCTGTAATCGCTATATCAACATATATGTTGCTGTCATCTTCGTCTCGCAGCAATTGCAGTTTTAGAAAACTCTTTATATGTTCAATCTCTGCAGCTATCGGCACTGTCTTTTTATCTCCTTCATAAGTCACATAGCGCAAAATGTCTGACAATTGCAAAATTGCTTCTCCCGTTTTATCGTTATCGAATTGAGATAATGAATAGATATTATTAAGGGTATTGAACAGGAAGTGAGGGTTTATTTGCGCTTTGAGTGCATTTGTCTCAGCGGCCAACATCTTATTCTGCAATTCCATACTTTCTTCCGTTTTACGTTGCAGAAGAATGGATTTTCGAATCAATGCGCCAATTACAATCGGCGGTACAAATGACATTAGTCTGCCTGTTAAACAAATGCCATATCCACGCGGACTAAAGTGGTGCAAGCTTAGCGGGAATGTCTTGTCCATATAGATGTCTAAATATCCAAAACTAAACGCTAAAGAGCATGAGACGAAAGCGAGCAGGATAATAAATGTGATGTATTTCTGCTTTTCAAAGTAGTTTGGTAATAAAACCATCATGTTAATATAGAAAATGATCATTTGCGGAACAACCAATAACGCCACCCTAATTAATACAACCTCTATATCTCCAGTAGGGGAAATTAAAGTACTTACGACTAAATAGAAAATTAGCCAAATAATAAAAGAATACCGAATTGCACTTTTCACAACCTCAAAGTTAAATAATGTTTTATCAAAAGGATTTTATAATCAACAAAACCAGCCACTTTATCAAGGTTAGGCGCTCTTTTCTCTATTATTCAAATCTTGTCTCTCAAAAAAATATCGGAATTAGCGTTCATTGATAAAAAGAGATAATTCGTAGAATTTTATCTAAACATTGAAATTAATGTAACAAATTTGCAAACTATATCGTCTTTGTATTGTTTTTAAAGACAAAATATGAAAAACTAATTAATTATGCAGAAATCACTTTGGAGTATAATCTTCGTTTTTATTGCCTTTTTTACTTATGGTCAGGGTAATGTGACACTAAGTGGTAACTTGAAGGATCAAGAAACAGGTGAGGATTTGATTGGGGCAAGAGTGGTTGTTGCCGAATTGCCTGGTGTAGGCGCCTTGACAAATGATTATGGGTTTTATTCGCTCTCAATAGCTCCCGGAACATATACGGTTACAATTAAATCGCTGGGTTATGAAAGTGTGACCTTAGAGATGGATTTAAGTACTGACAAGACCTATGATCTTGAAATGACAGTGGAGGGTAAAGTGTTTGGTACCGTAATAGTAACCGGTGAAAAATTAGATGAGAATATTACTTCGGCTGAAATGGGTGTTGATAAAATAAATATGAAGGATATTGAAAATATCCCCGTTTTATTTGGTGAAAAAGATATTCTTAAAACCCTACAACTTCTTCCTGGGGTTAAGTCAGCTGGAGAGGGGAGTGCTGGCTTTTTCGTGCGAGGTGGTTCTGCTGATCAAAACTTAATTCTATTGGATGAAGCTCCTGTTTACAATGCATCTCACTTATTGGGGTTCTTCTCAGTATTTAATTCTGATGCGCTTAAAGATGTTAAGTTGTATAAAGGCGGTGCACCAGCAGAGTTTGGAGGGAGATTGTCTTCGGTAATGGATATCAAAATGAAAGAAGGAAATTCAAAACGCCTCTCAGTGAGTGGTGGCTTAGGGTTGATCTCTTCTAAGCTTACAATTGAAGCACCAATTGTAAAAGACAAAGGGTCATTCATAGTTTCGGCGCGTCGAACTTATGCAGATATCTTTTTGAGTTTATCTAAAGATGAACGTGCACAAAATTCAATCCTCTATTTTTATGATTTGAATGCAAAAGCAAATTACCGCCTAGGAAAAAAAGACCGCATCTTCTTATCGGGATATTTCGGTAGAGATAATTTTGGTTTCGCAGATCAGTTCGGGTTTGATTGGGGCAACGCAACCGGTACCTTTAGATGGAATCACCTTTACGGTGATCGTTTATTTGGAAATACATCCGTGATCTTTAGTAACTATAACTACAAAATTAAATTTGGGGCTGGTGAAGAAACTTTCCAAATTGGTTCCGAAATTCAAGATATTAATATTAAAGAAGATTTCGATTTTTTCATTAACTCAAAAAACACAATGAGTTTTGGTGGAAATATTATTCATCATACCTTCCGCCCAGGTGAAATTGAAACTGGTTCTGACATTGGGTTTACGCTAAACGATATTGAAAACCGCTATTCATTAGAGTCTGCTGCTTATATTTCTAATGAGCAAAAAATTAAAAAAAGATGGAAAGTAGTCTATGGGTTACGTTATTCTAACTTTACCCAAATTGGTCCTGGAAATATCTTTTCTTATGATCTAGCTGGTAATATAACAGATACGACAGCTTTTGACGATTGGGAGCCCGTTTCATCTTATCACGGTTTGTCTCCAAGATTCAGTACAAACTTTAGCATTGATGAAAAAAGCTCCTTGAAAGCTTCTTATGCAAGAACGTATCAGTATATCCATTTGGTTTCTAACTCAACTGCTTCTTCACCTACGGATATATGGGTGCCGTCGAGTAATAATATTGAGCCTCAAGTGGCAGATCAAGTTTCTGTGGGCTATTTCAGAAATTTTTATGATAATATGCTCGAATTTTCAGGGGAGATTTATTACAAAGACATGCGCCGTGTAATTGATTATCGTGATGGTGCTGAGGTAACGTTGAACCCTGCTGTTGAAGGCGGGTTGCTTTACGGAATTGGTCGGGCTTATGGTCTTGAACTTTTGTTGAAAAAGCGTAGAGGTAAGTTTACAGGATGGGTTTCTTACACGCTTTCAAGAAGTGAGCGTAAATTTGATGATATTAATGATGGTGCATGGTATGCTGCTCGTCAAGATCGTACACATGACATTTCTATTGTCGGGATGTACAATTTTACAGAGCGAATTACGGCTTCTGCAACTTGGGTTTATTATACGGGTAATGCCGTTACTTTTCCAAGTGGAAAATATTCTGTTGATGGCCAAATTGTGAATCTCTACAGTGAGCGTAATGGATATCGAATGCCGGACTATCACCGCTTAGATTTAGGGGTGACTTTGGAGAATAAAAAATTCAAAACCCTACTTGATGCGGAGTCCGGAAAAGAAGTTCAAGTAGAAAAAAGATTTGAATCAAGTTGGAATTTTTCGGTTTACAATGCATACGGGCGTGAAAATGCGTATTCAATTTCTTTCCAAGAAAACGGAGAAACTGGACAAACTGAAGCGGTGCAATTGGCCTTATTCAAAATCATTCCTTCAATCAGCTATAATTTTAAATTTTAAGACATGAATAGGTTAGTATTACAATTCGCAGCAATTGCAAGTTTAGCATTTTCGTTTTCATGTGAAAAAGTGATTGATATTCCTTTGAATGAAGCCGATCAAGCAATTGTGGTTGAAGCGGTAGGGAGAAATTTTGTCGGTGAAAGTTTCATTGTGCTTTCTAAAACGGGCAGTGTTTATGATGACTCGGGATTCGAAACGTTGACAGATGCTGCGGTTACAGTGACTGATCAGGATGGGATAGCAACTATTTTTAACCACGATCCTTTGAATCCAGGTAGATATATTGCGCCAACTTTTGCAGCAACACCAAATAGTGCTTACGATTTAAATATCGTTACTGATGATCTTACTTTTTCGGCGTCAAGCACAACAAATTCTATTCCCGAATTAGATTCATTAAATTATATTTTAGTTCCACCTGGATTCGGATCAAAAGATACAACTTTTCTATTGTTCTATAATTTTGTTGACAATGTAACTGAGACAAATTTCTATCGCATTAAAGCCTTGGTAAATGGCAAAGCAGATAATAACTATTATATAGGAGATGATGTTTTAGGTAATGGGCAAGCTACTTCGGCACCAATATTTGGAACTGAAATAAAATCGAAAGACACTGTTCATATTGAGTTATTGTCAATGGACGAGGATACGTACACCTATTTATCGACATTAAATAGCAATATTAACTCAGGACCCTTTGGTGCTACACCAGCAAATCCAGTGACAAATATTGATAATGCAATTGGTTATTTCGGAGTTTATATGGTGGATACTATGTCGATCATAATGCCGTAAAAAAAAATGAAATGAATCGTTTAGAAATAGTCATGTTGTTGAGTTTGCTTATGGTCTTTTCGGCGTGCGAAAAGGTTGTGCAAATTCCATTGAATGAAGCTGAGCCTCAAATTGTGGTTGAGGCCGTGGCGAAAAGTTTGACTGGTCAAAGTTATATCCTTTTGTCTAGAAGTATTAGTTCGTATGATACGTCTTATGATTTTGAACAATTGACTGGTGCTTCAGTAACGGTTTCTGAGCCTTCCGGGGGTAATTTTGTATTTGAAGAAGATCCCATGGTTGTTGGGCGTTATATTCATCCCGCTTTCGAGGTGTTACCAAATACCAATTACAGTTTAAAAGTCAGTTATAAAGATCAGGTATTGGAGGCGACTTCTCGATCAATGACTGCGCCTCAAATTGATTCCTTTTTTGTGTATCAGAATATTGGTGGACCTGGGCAGAATCCAGACGACACTGCGAATGTTCTCATTTACACAGTGTCCGATAATCCGGATGAAAAGAATTATTACCGATTCGTGTTATGGATCAATGGGGTGAAGGAGAACACCATTTTTATAGAAACAGATGATTTGGGTAATGGAGAAACCTATACGTCACCATTTTTTGGTATATCGTTTGATTCGCAGGACACTGTTTATGCAGAATTGTGGTCAATGAATATGCAGAGCTATGATTATTTCTCGGCGCTTTATACGAATTTGAATCAAAGCCCGTTTAGCGCTGCTCCGGCAGATCCCCCTTCAAATATTGAAAATGGAATTGGTTATTTTGGCGCATTTATGATGGATACTACATCTATAATAATTCCTTAAATTATTCGTTACTTTATAGTATGAGGATTTTGATTTTTTTCATCATAATTTTATCGTTTCAGGTTGTTTCGAGCTGCGAAAAGGTGATTGATTTGCCTTTGAATGATGCAGAGGCAACATTGGTTGTTGAAGCCGTTATGAAGGGTTGTGTTGGGGCAAATTATGTGCTCCTGTCGAAATCTAGATCAGTTTATGAAGGCCAAAAATTCGAAAAAATTGAAGATGCTACCGTGACTGTTACAGATGAAGGCGGTGTTGTTTTTGATTTTCCGCATCAAGGCAATGGTTTGTATAGATTACCCGATTTTTCAGTGGAACCCTCCACCCAATATGATATTGAAATTAATGCACTTGGAAGGGTCGTTACCGCAACGTGTCTCTCTCCTTCAAAGCCTAAAATTGATTCGTTAACATATCTCACTTTGACTGGTTTATTTGGCGTTCCTGAGGGGGATACTCTAAATTTGATTTCTTTTCATTCGGTAGATAATGGTGCTGAAAAGAACTATTATTTGGTGAAAATATTTCGAAACGGCGAAGAAAATAGTGGTTACTATTTAGGTAATGATGACTTTATTAACGGTATTTATTATGAGGCGCAATTTTTCGGATCAGAAGCCGAACCAAGAGATACCGTTTTCGTTGAAATGATTTCAATGGATCAGGCAAATTACAATTATTATGTCGGCCTTTCAAATAATATTAATAGCGGCCCGTTCTTGGCTGTGCCAGCCAACCCTCCGTCAAATTTGAATGGAAACGCGCTAGGTTTTTTCGGCGCCTATTCAACGGATACTATTAGCATAATCTTGCCCTAACAGCGCTAAGACTCTTTCCGAATCACATACGTTTTTGAACAAACGTCATGAAAAGCTTGCAAATCATCTGAGATAAATGATCCCGCTCCTGTAAGAGGTCTTGTAATTGTTCTTAAGAAGTATTGCAGGTAGGATGGTTTTTCTTTTTCAAGTGTTACAATCTGTGATTTCGTGGTGTGTTGACCTATGGTGCCATCCAAAAAAGCCTCACAAATAAAATAGTATGTAAGTCTTATTCCCGTGAAAGTGCTAACAAGAAGCAATAAGTCTATAATGCTATAGCTAGTTGGTTCAAATGGTAGAATTAGAAGTTTCATAATTGCAAGACTAATCGCACTCGAAATTATTAAATCAATAAAGAAATTAATCATCCTCGACCCTTCTAGGGCAATTGGCAGATCATTCGGATACGGCTCTTGAAATAACATGAGTGCGAAGATAGTCCTTTTCTTTTCAACGGAGAAACTAGCAGGGCTCAATTCGTAAAAATAAGTCTACGAATATTCACTGGAATTGATTACGCAGGATTTGTAATCGCCGTAAGTGGGTAACGTCAGTTCGTGTAATTGCTTTTTGAAGCGGGAACGTCTAAAAAGGCAATCGTATCGAGAACAGTTATCCACAAGTAATTCACAATCTCCCACTTTCTACCACTTTGATGTTTTTTCATTAAATCCAGTGAGAATAGTAACTTTTAACTATTTTTGAAGTATAGTAATGAATAATAGTCACAAAAGTTATCAACAAAACTGATTAAGGTGGTAATTTCTGGGAGTTTAATAATTATTTTTACATTTTAATCAAAAGAATGTCAGGATTAGTAGGTGAGTACGAATGCAAATTAGATTCTAAAGGGAGGTTCCTCTTCCCTGCTGGACTAAGAAAGCAATTGGATCCAGCCGCTAGCGAGGTTTTTATGATGAACAAGGGATTTGAAAATTGCCTATCGCTCTACCCAATGAATGAATGGGAGAAGGTGAGCTCAAGGTTGTCTAAGCTGAATTTGTTCAAACCAAAAATCAGAATGTTCTATCGATTATTTCATCAAGGTGCAAAGCAATTGTCACTTGACCGTTCAGGTCGAGTTTTGATTCCAACAGCATTGATGGAGCGAATCGGATTAAAAAAGGAAATAATGTTAACTGCTTACAACGATAGGATAGAGGTGTGGGATAAATCAGAGTACTTCCAAGTACTAGACGAAAACATGGGTGATTTCTCTGATTTAGCTGATGAAGTTATGGGGGAAATTGACTCGAATGACGAATAATGATTATCACGTTCCAGTATTGTTTAACGAATCCATTGATGCGCTAGAGATAGTTGCAGATGATTTAGTTATTGACGTTACCTATGGTGGTGGTGGTCATTCTCGCGAAATTTTAGATCGTTTGGATGAGGAAGGAACCTTACTCGCTTTTGATCAGGATGATGATGCAGCCGCTAATGTGATTCAAGATGAGCGTTTGGTTTTTGCGAATTCTAATTTCAGGTTCATGATCAATTTTGTCAAGTTTTACGACTTGATGGGTGTGGATTCAATCTTGGCGGATCTTGGTGTTTCTTCTCATCAGTTTGATGCTGGAGGTCGTGGTTTTTCAATTCGCGAAGAGGGAGACTTGGATATGCGAATGAATCAGAGTTCTGCACTCACGGCTTATCATGTTGTCAACAAGTATGTGGATAAGGAGTTGTATCGCGTGTTTAACTCTTATGCAGATCTGAAGAATGTTCACAAAGTAGTTCAAACAATATTAAAGGAAAGAATATCTAATCCGATTAAAACGACCAAGCAGTTGGTGGATTTGATGAGGGATTTGGTGAAAGGGAATAAGCAAACGCAGTTCCTGGCGCAGGTTTTTCAGGCGATAAGAATTGAGGTGAATGATGAGATGGGAGCGTTGGAGGATTTTTTAGAGCAAACAGTTTCAGTGTTAAGAGAAGGTGGAAGGTTGGTTGTTATTTCGTATCACTCAATTGAGGATCGAATGGTGAAAAACTTTATCCGCTCAGGAAACTTTACCGGAGAGCTTGATAAGGATATGTATGGGGTGGTGCAAAAACCACTTTCAGCAGTGAATAAAAAACCGATTATTCCAAGTGATGAGGAAATCGAAAGAAATCCAAGAGCAAGGAGTGCAAAAATGAGAATAGCCATAAAGGGATGAGTGAAAACGAGTTTGTAGATAAGGAAAAGGTTGATGCTCGGGAAGCTTTAAAAGCGGTCAAGGAAAAAAAGAAGACTGTTAAAAAAGAAACCGAGCAATCGCGAAGAACTTTTGTTCAGATAATGAATGGGGAGTTTTTGTCTCGCGACAATTTTGTGACCAATCTACCTTTCGTTTTTTTCTTGGGCTTTTTGTTGGTGGTGCTTATTGGGTGGGGCTATTATGCCGAAACAGTCACTAAAAAGGAGGTGATCTTGGAGAAAGAGTTAGGGGAGTTGAATTCGGAGTATTTCACATTGGGAAGCACATATAATGCAGCCCGTGGTAGGCGCTCAGTGGCGCAAAAATTAATAGGTACAGGTGTGGAGGAGAGTTTGACTTCACCTAAAAAAATTAGAGTAAAAAAATACGTTTTTAACAGTGGAAGATAATAAGCAAATAATGCTAAAGTCGTACGTAATGTACATCCTTGTCGCAATCGCTATGTTGGTTGTGATTGGGCGCGTTATTGCTATTCAGTATGGTGATGTGGCTCCACGACTTCGAGTTTCTGATGTGGATACGACTGGTGAAATGCCGGGTGAAATGCCAACTCGAATTGATTCCATTCAACCTATGCGTGGGCGAATTTTATCGGATGATGGAAGTGATTTAGTGACGTCAATTCCAATCTATAATCTCCATATGGATGTGACTGTGGTGAAAGATAAATTGTGGAAAGAAGTAGATTCTTTGGCTTGGTACTTGGCGCAAGTTTTCCCTAAAAATGATAATGTGGAGTGGCACGGTGCTTTGTTGAAAGCAAGGTCTGACGAAAATAAATATTTCCCGCTTCAGAATATTGTGAAATACGACGTTTTGCAAAAGGTGCGTGAGTTTCCAATTTTGAGTGAGGGACAATTTAAAGGTGGGTTTATTGAAGAGAAGGAGTCGAAGCGCCAAATGCCTTATGGTTTGTTGGTGAAAAGAACGTTGGGCTCTTCTCAACGTGAAGGGGCTATGGATGTTGGTTTGGAGGGAGCGTTTGATCCATATTTGTCTGGTGAATATGGTTTAATTGCAAAGCAATATGTGAGTAATGGGTGGAAACCTGTTTCGGGTGATTATTTAAAAGAGCCCGTGCCAGGAGCGGATATTGTGACTTCTATAGATATCGATATTCAGGATGTGGCGGAGAATGAATTGAAGAAGCAGTTGGAGGCGCAAGAGGCCCTGTATGGTTCTGTGGTGTTGATGGAGGTAGAGACTGGTTTTATAAAGGCAATTGCAAATTTAAAGCGTGCAGGTGATGGCGAATATTATGAGTCTTATAATCACGCCGTGGGGTTAAAAACCGACCCAGGTTCAACTTTTAAGTTGGCAACATTAATGGCGCTTTTAGAGGATGGTAAGGTGTCGATTAAGGATTCTGTTAACGCTGCAGGTAAGTATGAGTTTTATACAGAAAGTTTTGTGGATTCAAATCCTTGGGGTTATGGTAAAATCACAATTCAACGTGCTTTTGAAGTTTCATCAAATGTCTTTTCGAAAATTGCCAATCGCGCGTATTATGAAGATGAGCAAAAGTTTGTGGATCGCCTTAAGTCTTTTGGTTTGGGCGATAAGTTAGGATTGGATATTGCGGGTGAACCAAAGCCTACGCTAAAAAATGTTGGTGAAGATGGTTGGTCTGGGATTACGCTGCCATGGATGTCGATTGGTTATGAGGTAGAAATCACACCAATTCAAACCTTGGCTTTTTATAATGCTGTGGCAAATAATGGCGAATTGGTAAAACCGCAATTTGTAACTGAAGTGCGCCGTGATGGAAAGGTGATCGAGACGTTTGAAAAAGTGGTATTGAACGAGCAAATCTGTTCTCAGGAGACGATTGAGAATTTAAAAATTTGTTTGGAGGGGGTAGTTGAGCGTGGGACGGGTGAAAATCTAGTGAGCACGAATTTCAAAATTGCTGGTAAAACGGGTACGGCCAAATTGGCGGATGGTGCCTTGGGGTATACGAACCATTATCAGGCTTCTTTCGTGGGCTATTTTCCTGTTAACGATCCTAAGTATTCGTGTATCGTTGTTATTGCTGGTCCTACTAAGCAGATCTATGGAGCGCAGGTTTCAGGTACTGTTTTCGCCAGCATTGCAAATAAAGTTTACTCTTCTTCATTGCAGTATCATCCCAATTATAATGGTACGGATATTAATAAAGAATCCTTGCCAGTTGTTAAAGCTGGAAGTGCTGCTGAAACAATCTTAGCATTGAATAGAATGAAAGTTAAGCATGGTGATAATGCTCCGCGTTCAGGCTATATCGTTCCGAAAAAGCAAGATGGAATTGTGTCGCTAACCAAACGAAATATTGATAAAACTAAAATCCCAAATGTTGTGGGTATGCCTTTGAATGATGCAGTTTATCTGCTGGAAAACATGGGTGTGAATATAAGTGTGACTGGGAGTGGAAAGGTGTTAAGTCAATCTATTGCTTCAGGAGCGAATATAACAAAAGGTCAAACCATAAAACTTGTTTTAGGGTAATGAAAATTTTACAAAACATATTATATAAAGTAGGGCTTTTAGCGGTCCATGGAACGCTTGATATAGAGTTATCTCAAGTTGATTTTGATTCAAGAACTTTAAAGCAAAATGGTGTATTTGTGGCAGTGAAAGGTACGCAAGTTGATGGGCATGAGTTTATTGCTAAGGCTATAGAGTTGGGCGCTATTGCTATTGTTTGCGAAGTAATGCCTGAGGATCGGGTTAAAGGTGTGACGTATGTGCAAGTAAAGGATTCTCATCAGGCCTTGGCTTTATTGGCTGCTAATTTTTACGGCAATCCTTCGCGTGAGCTTAAAATGATTGGCGTTACTGGCACAAACGGAAAAACAACAACTACTACTTTGTTGCATGACGTTTTTACTGATCTGGGATATAAGTCTGGCCTGCTTTCTACAGTTGTAAATAAGATTGGGGAAAAAGAGATTACTGCAACGCATACTACTCCGAATCCTATCGCTTTGAATGCGCTTTTGCGCGAAATGGTGGATGAAGGGTGTTTGTATTGCTTTATGGAGGTGAGTTCGCATGCGATTCATCAAAATCGTGTGGCAGGGTTGGATTTTGATATCGCTGGTTTTACAAATATTTCGCATGATCACCTGGATTATCACAAAACATTCAAGGAGTACATCTATGCGAAAAAGAAGTTTTTTGATGATCTAAGTTCAAATGCCACGGCAATCATAAATAGTGATGATTCCAATGGTGTTGTAATGGTGCAGAATTCGAAAGCGACCGTTAAAAAAATGGCGCTTAAAACGGTTGCAGATTACAAGGTTAAGATTATTGAAAACACCTTTTCTGGATTGGTGCTCAACTTGAATCAACATGAACTATGGATCAATTTAATTGGTGGATTTAACGCGTATAATTTATTGCTCGTGTATGCTGTCGCAATTGAGTTGGGAATTGAGGAGATGGATGTGTTGAGAGCAATCTCCAAATTGAAGTCTGTTGAAGGTAGGTTTGAGCATTTAAGATCAGACGGCGGCATTGTTGCAATTATCGATTATGCACATACACCTGATGCGCTGAAGAATGTGTTGGCGACAATACAGTCTGTTCGCACAAGAAATGAGCAAGTAATAACTGTTGTTGGATGTGGTGGTGATAGAGATCGAACCAAACGTCCGTTAATGGCTGAAATTTCTGCTGTTTTAAGTGATAAAGTCATCTTGACTTCAGATAATCCTAGAACAGAAAATCCTGAAAAAATTATAGATGAAATGAAGGTGGGCGTGCCTGTCGACCGCAGTTCAAAAGTAATGGCAATTACAAATCGTGAAGAAGCAATTAAAGTGGCTTGTGCATTAGCAGTGCCTGGAGATATTGTTTTGGTGGCGGGTAAAGGCCATGAAAAATACCAAGAGATCAATGGAGAACGGTTTCCTTTTGATGATCTCACTTTAGTCAAAGAAACCCTTAAAAACCTGAATAAATAATGTTGTACTATTTGTTTACATATCTAGATGAGTTGAATGTGCCAGGGGCAGGATTGTTCAACTATATCTCATTTCGAGCGGCAATGGCGATTATCACGTCTTTGCTTATTTCAATGGTCTTTGGAAAAAGAATTATCAATCTTTTACGCAAGAAGCAAATGGGTGAAACTGTACGAGATTTGGGATTGGAGGGGCAAAAAGAGAAAGAGGGTACACCAACAATGGGTGGTTTGATCATCTTGGCTTCTATACTTATTCCAACCTTACTTTTTGCAAAATTGGATAATATCTATGTTATCATCATGTTGGTTTCGACGGTCATGTTGGGCGCAATTGGGTTTATTGATGATTATATCAAGGTCTTCAAAAAGAATAAAGAGGGCTTGGCTGGACGTTTCAAAGTTGTAGGTCAAATTGCTGTTGGAATTTTAGTAGGATCTATTCTTTATTTCCATCCAGATGTACAAGTGCATGAAGAGGTTGCCGTTGATGCAGTAATTGCTAATAGTACGGATGTGTCGCATCTTCATACTACTGGTGAAATTCATGAAGACACAAAATGGGTTAAGACGAAGGATATGACCACTACTATTCCTTTTGTAAAAGGGAATGAGTTTAATTACAACTGGTTGATTGGTGATACGAATAAGAGTTATGGCTGGTTATTGTTTATTCCAATTGTCATCTTTTTGGTAGTAGCCATTTCGAATGGAGCTAATATGACGGATGGATTGGATGGTCTAGCAACAGGGACATCAGCTATTATTGGAATTGCCTTGGCCATTTTTGCATACGTATCAGGGCATATTGAATTTGCTGACTATCTCAATGTCATGTATATCCCGTACTCATCTGAATTGGTGATTTTTATCTCTGCATTTATGGGGGCTTGCATTGGGTTTTTATGGTACAACTCTTATCCAGCCCAAGTTTTTATGGGAGATACCGGTAGTTTGGCGTTGGGCGGAATCATTGCTGTATTTGCCATTGTCATCCGAAAAGAATTGTTAATCCCTGTTTTATGCGGTGTTTTCATCATGGAAAATTTGTCCGTTGTAATGCAAGTGGGTTGGTTTAAATACACCAAAAAGAAATACGGAGAAGGCAGAAGAATATTTAAAATGGCGCCTTTGCATCATCATTTCCAGAAGTTGGGCATGCACGAATCAAAAATCGTCTCGCGCTTCTGGATTGTAGGTGTCCTATTAGCAGTAATCACCATTGTAACATTGAAACTTAGATAGTCCTTAATCTCAAATCATAAGATTAAGAGAGGACAAAACGAAAAAAGTATAAAAACACAACACTCACAGAATAAAGACTAATAATTTATGACCAATAAAAACCATATCGCGATTTTAGGAGCTGGCGAAAGCGGAGTTGGTGCAGCGTTGTTGGCAAAAGCAAAAGGTATGATTCCATTCGTTTCAGATAAAGGTAAAATCAAACCTTCTTATCAGAAAGAATTGACGGAGAATGAGATCGAATTTGAGGCTGGAACACATTCTGAGGAACGCATTTTGTCTGCTGATTTAATTATTAAAAGTCCGGGTATTCCTGAAAAAATAGAATTACTGAAAAGGGCAAAAATGAATGGCATTCCTGTTTTGAGTGAAATTGAATTTGCAGGACGCTACACTGATAAAAAGACTATCTGCATTACAGGTAGCAATGGTAAAACAACCACAACAATGTGGATTCATCATATTCTAAAGCAGGCCGGATTAAATGTGGCAATGGCTGGCAATATAGGCGAATCATTTGCGCGTCAAGTTGTAGAAGATACGCCGGATATATATGTGATTGAATTGAGTTCATTTCAGTTAGATGGAATGTTCGATTTTAGATCCGATATAGCCATCCTGCTCAATATTACACCTGATCATTTAGATCGATACGATTATGAAATGCAGAAATATGTGAATTCGAAGTTCCGAATCACACAAAACTTAAGAGAAAACGATTGGCTCATCTACAACGCGGATGACCCAATTATTATTAAAGAGCTAGAGGAGCGCAATATCGTTGCACAACTCGCACCATTCTCAATCAAACATGAAGAAGGAATGGCTGGATACGTAAACAACAACCAAATCATACTAAACTTAAAACCAATAGTAACTATGTCTATACACGACCTATCATTAAAAGGTAAGCACAATACCCAAAATTCTTTAGCTGCAGGCATTACAGCTAAAATATTTGAAATCCGTAAGGAGAACATCAGAGAAAGTCTTTCTGATTTTAAAAATGTAGAACACCGTTTGGAGTTTGTTGCAAAAGTGAACGGAATCGAATTCATAAATGATTCTAAAGCAACAAATGTCAATTCGGCATGGTTCGCTCTTGAAAGCATGGCAAATCCAACAGTTTGGATTGTTGGTGGTGTGGACAAAGGCAACGACTATGAGTCTTTACTTGAATTAGTAAAGGGGCGTGTTAAAGCAATCGTTTGCTTAGGCAAAACGAATGAAAAAATTATTGAAGCGTTTAGTGGATCAGTTGATGTAATTGCTGAAGCAAATTCTGCAATGGAAGCTGTAGCACTTTCTTACCGTTTTGCAAAAAATGGTGAAACCGTTTTACTTTCTCCGGCTTGCGCAAGTTTCGATTTATTCGAAAGCTACGAAGATCGTGGAGCTCAATTTAAAAGCTGCGTAAGAGCGCTTTAAAACGCATTAACTTCTAATTACCAAGTACGAAGTACTTATGGCAAGAAACTAAGGACTATAAAATTGAAAACCCTTTTCAAATATTTAGGCGGCGACAAAAACATCTGGGTAATTGCATTATTGCTCGGCGTGATTTCGGTGGTGTCAGTATTCAGCTTTATTCCAATTTTGGTAAAGGTGAAAGGGCTAAGTTATGCTTATTTGTTTTTTAAGCATTTCATTCTTTTAGTGCTCGGGTTCGGCTTAATGTATGGAATTCATAAGATTCCAACCAAGGTCTTTTCGAAGCTGTCAAAAGTGCTGTTTTATCTATCCATTGTTTTATTGGTTTTAACAATGTTGGTGGGTGAAAGTGTCAATGGTGCCGATCGTTGGTTGAAGATTCCTTTTGTGCCTTTTTCGTTCCAAACCTCAGATTTTGCAAAGCTAAGTTTGATTATTTATTTGGCGCGACAATTGGTCAAGCGAAAGGATCAATTTCACGACTTTAAAGTTGTGGGTCGCTATATATTATTGCCAATTGGTTTAACGATTTTCCTGATTCTACCCTCCAATTTATCTACGGCTGTTTTAGTCGGCTTAATTTCTTTGGTCATGTTGATTTTGGCAAAGTTCCCTTGGAAATGGATCGGGATATCGATAGGTGTTGCTGTGGCGGCATTTATGTTATTGCTAACAATTGCGAAGTATCAACCTGAAGTAATGCCACGGGTAGAAACGTGGCGCATGCGGATTGTGCGAATGTTTAGTGATGAGAGTACAATGGATCCGACTGAAAATATGCAGATTAATAACGCCCTAACTGCTATTAAAAATGGGGCTTTTACATTTTCAAATGGAACACTTCATGGTCCCGAATTACCAGGTAATGGAGTGCTTAAGCATTATATCGCGGAGGCCTATGCGGATTTTTATTTCGCGGCGCTTGTAGAGGAAGGAGGTTTACCAACGGCCATTTTCATTATCATGCTCTACATGTGGCTCTTTTTTAGGTTTATTAAAACCGCACTCGCGGCTGAGGATAATTTTATGACCTATGTTGTGCTTGGAATTGCTGTAATGATTATGCTGCAGGTGCTGGTAAACATGATGGTAAGTACCAAGTTGATGCCGGTAACTGGGCAAAATATGCCGCTCTTAAGTATGGGGGGTACATCCGCATGGTTCACTTGTATTGCTTTTGGAATCGTAATTGGCATTAGTCGCGAAACTTATAAAAAAGAAAAAAAGGAAGAAGTAACAACGAATGAAATAGTTTAATTAAGTGTAAAGTGCAGAAAGAACAGAGCATCAGTTCTTCGTCTTCGTATAGCTTCGGCGAAGCAAGGCGAGTGGTTTTAGTAAGTCGAACAAAGTGAGATGAACTAAAATTGTATCGAGAACGAGCGATCTAAATACTAAAAAATGAAAGTAATCATAAGCGGAGGAGGAACAGGAGGACATATCTTTCCAGCAATCGCAATTGCAGATACCATTAAGAAAAAGTATCCATCTGCAGAGATTTTATTTGTTGGTGCAGAGGGGAAAATGGAGATGGAAAAGGTGCCAAAGGCGGGTTATGAAATCGTTGGTCTTCCTATTCGTGGAATTCAACGCAAGTTTACATTGAAAAACTTTTCGGTTCCTTTTAAATTAATTTCAAGTTTGTGGAAGGCAAAAAAGTTGGTAAAAAAAATGAAGCCCGATATCGCTATTGGTGTTGGCGGTTATGCAAGCGCAGCAACCTTGCGTGTAGCATCAAAACAGAAAGTGCCTACTTTAATTCAGGAACAAAATTCGTATCCTGGAATTACCAATAAATGGTTGGCTAAACGCGCCAATACGATCTGTGTGGCTTATGATAATTTGGAGCGCTTTTTCCCAAAAGAAAAGATTGTAAAAACGGGAAATCCAATCCGAAATGCTATGGTGGAGATTGACGGCAAGAAACAAGCGGCATGCGAGCATTTCGGTATTGATCCAAATAAGAAAACGATTTTAATTATAGGCGGAAGTTTAGGGGCGCGCACCTTGAATATGAGTTTGAAAAAGGATCTGAAAAAGCTGATTGATCAAGATATTCAAGTGGTTTGGCAATGTGGTAAGATTTATTTCGAACGCTTGAAGGAGGAAATGGGAGAAACCCTTTCGTCTAAGTTAGTTTATCTATCTGATTTTATATTTAAGATGGATTTAGCTTACGCGGCGGCGGATGTGATTATTTCACGGGCAGGAGCAATCTCAGTTTCGGAAGTTTGTTTGGTGGGTAAGCCGGTTATTCTGGTTCCTTCACCAAATGTTTCTGAAGATCATCAAACAAAAAATGCAATAGCTTTGGTAAAGGTGAATGCAGCGGTTTTGGTAAAAGACATTGATGCCGAGAATCAATTAATCGACCAAACAATAGGTCTATTAAATGATAGCGAACAAATGAAATCGTTATCCGCTAATATTAAAAAACTAAGCATCAGTGATGCCGCTGAAAGAATTTTAAAAGAACTAGAGAAATTGATTTAGAAACAATAATAGTATTAATTGAAAATTGAATTTTAAAGACATACATAACGTCTACTTTATCGGAATCGGAGGAATCGGAATGAGCGCCATTGCGCGTTATTTCAATAGCCAAGGAAAGCATGTTTCTGGTTATGATAAAACGGAGACAACACTAACCAAAAAATTAGTAGCTGAAAGTGTTGATGTACATTATGATGATCGTGGTGCGAAGGTGTTGAACGAATTGCCAAAATCAAATACGGTTGTGGTATATACGCCTGCAATTCCCGCCTCAATGGGTGAGCTTATGAGCTTAAATAGTGAAGGGTATTATGTGATAAAACGTGCGAGGGCCTTGGGGATTATATCTTCTGAGTTTGAAACGTATGCCGTTGCGGGTACGCATGGTAAAACTACAACGAGTGCCATTCTTGCACATGTGCTCTATCAAACAGAGGAGAAATGTAATGCCTTTATTGGTGGAATTACCTCCAATTATAATTCGAACTGTATTATTGAAGCAGAGTCGAAACGGGTGGTAGTTGAGGCGGATGAATTTGATCGTTCGTTTTTGGAGTTAAAACCGAATTATGCCATTGTCACAACAATGGATTCTGATCATTTGGATATTTATGGAGATGGTGCACATTTACAAAAGTCGTTTAATGATTTTATAAACCTAGTGAATGTGAATGGTCATGTTTGGTTGCAGGCAGATATAGAGGTGTCTTCTTTTAAGTTGAAGAAAGGTTTGCGATTCAATACTTATGGTTTTGGCACGGTAGCCGATTGGAAAGGGGAGAATTTGAGGTATGAAAATGGTTATTTCTATTTTGATATAGTAAATGGTGAAGATCTTTATGTCGCAGTCGAGTTTGGTTTACCAGGGCAACATAATGCCGAGAATGCTTTAGCGGTTTTTGCGTTATGCATGACCAATGGAGTGGATGAAACGGTGATTCGAAATGCTTTTAAAACTTTCAAAGGTGTAAAGCGCCGGTTTGACTTTCATATTCGCAGAGACGACCTGGTTGTCATTGACGATTATGCCCACCATCCAACAGAGATTACCGCATTTTTATCATCAATTAAAACAATTTACCCTGATCGTAAATTGACGACTGTCTTTCAACCGCATCTTTATAGTCGAACACGCGATTTTATGGATGAATTTGCCAAAGCGCTAGAGTTGACAGATGAACTTTACCTATTAGACATCTATCCGGCAAGAGAAGCTCCATTGCCGGGTATTACAAGTGAAAAATTATTAGAGAAAATAAAACTTGAAAATAAGTACATGAGTACTAAATTGAATATCGTAAATGACTTAAATAAAGAAAAGAAAGAATTAGTTGTAATTGTTGGGGCTGGCGATATAGATACCTGCATCCAACCAATAGTGAATAGTTATCAGAATAATATTAAGTAGATTTTTTTAATATAACACAAAACAAATAGATCAAATCGCAGTCTTTTGTCTCAATCTAACAGCGAAGCGATCTAACATCTAAAGTACTATGAAACCTTGGGTAAAAAATACAATTTGGGTCTTATCAATAATCATTGTGATTATTCTGATGAGCTTCATTGATTCTGCGCAGGAAAAAAAAGTGATAGGATTGCCCGAAATTAATATCGAACTGCATGAAGATATGATATTCCTATCTACGGAAGATGTTATGGAGCGTTTGTCTGACAAAGGTTTAGTATCCGAAGAGAAGAAATACAGTGAAGTTGATTTAGGTGCAATCGAGTCGTTTTTAGCAGGAATGCCTGAGGTTAAGGAAGTGCAAGTTTTTTCTTATTTAGGCGGTAAATGGACAATTGATATGACACTTAGAAGGCCTGTTGCGAGGATCTTTAATATTGATGGGAGTAGCAGTTATTTAGATAAAGATGGGACATTGATGCCATTGTCTGATAATTATACTGCACACGTTTTAGCGGTGACGGGGAATATCAATGAGACAGACTTTAGTAAAGACGTGAACATAATAATGAACAATGATAGTTTGAAAACTATTGAAATACTGGATGATTTGTACCAAATATCATCTTATGTTTGTTCTGATGAATTCCTTTCCGCCCAATTCACACAGGTACATATCAATACCTACAACGAATTTGAGCTAATACCAAGGGTAGGAAGTCAACGCGTTTTATTTGGAAAAGCAGAGGATATAGCTGGCAAGTTCAAAAAGCTTGAACTATTCTATACGGAAGGGATAAGTCGCGCTGGGTGGGAGCAATATGATACGATTAATGTAATGTTTAAGAGCCAAATTGTGTGCTCAAAAAAATAAAAAAATTTGATGTTAGATTTAGAC